>Ga0187893_10005713_pt1 | contig 22015 bp, 28 predicted proteins | sample MA1701074metaG_FD_139574 | JGI IMG/M metagenome (GOLD analysis project Ga0187893, IMG submission 139574) | White microbial mat communities from a basaltic lava cave in the Kipuka Kanohina Cave System on the Island of Hawaii, USA - MA170107-4 metaG ...
CGACAGTCGCGCTATCACTATACCGACCTGTTCGGCTTCGGGCCGGTCCAGATCACGTCGTGGACATCGAGCTATTCGGAGACGGGCGTATTGGGCGCGGCCGAGCTGGCGACGGCCGAGAAGGGCAAGGAGGCGTTTGAGGAGGCCGTGACGCAGCTCTGCGAGTTTATCGAAGAGTGGGCCTCGGTTCCGGCGCCCGCGCGCTGCGAACCGCACCAGCAGAAACCGACGATTCCGATGCCGTGGGGGCAAGGACCACGGGGTTAACGCGTCACGCTCGCCGATCCGGGGTCGGATGCGGTATTGACAGCCTCCGGCTGTGGCGCTAGGCCCGCGCCGACAGCTTGCCCGAGGCTGAGAGGCCGGCGGTTTTCCAGGCCGTGCCGAGCGCCTCGGACGGTCGTTCGGCATGCCGTACGTCCCCATCACGCCGTTCTTCCCGCTCCTGGGCGTGCTCGGGGCGTTGCCCCTCCCGACCAAGTGGTTCATCCGTATCGGACATCCGATGACGGTTGGCCAGATCGAGGACGAAGCGCGCGCCCGGATGGAGGCCAGCCTCGCCCGGCGCAAGGTGCAGGCGATGGTGACGCGTCTGCGCCGCCGCCGCCGCTCGGTGTTCTTCGGATGACGCCCCCCACCTACCTGCGTATCGGCCGCGGCGTGTATCCGGTCTACGGCGACGCGCTCCGCGGCTGGAGCCCGCGCGCCGACGATCTCCACGGACCCTCCGCGGCTGCGAGCAAAGCCTATCGCTACGGCTCGATCGACGAGTTGTTCTTCGCGCTCGTGAACCTCTGCGCGGCGGCCAACGCTCCAGGGTACGGCTGCGTCCGCCGCGGTCACTGAGTCGAATCGGCGCGCCACGCGCCGACCGCCAACCGAGCGGTCCCGAGCGCCATCAGCGTGGCCAGGCCGAGCAGCTCGTCCGCCGGCTCGCCCCTCGCCAAACCGCCGATCGCGCCGCCGATCGCGAAGAGCCCCGGCACCGCCGTCCCATCGCTGCGCAGCACGCGCGCTCCGGCGTCGACGGCGATCCCGCCGAGCGAACGTCGCCGGGAGCCCGTCACGCGAATGGCGTGGAACGGAGGCTCGAGACGATGCTCCAGATCGCGGCCGAACGGATCGCCCCCCAGCTCGAGGTTGGCGTTGAGCGTATCGATGGTGCGCGTGAGGCCGCCTTCGTCGAGCATGAGCTGGCGCGCCAGATCGGCGAGCGATCCCGCGCGCCGCGCCGTCTTCGGAAGGATGACGTGTGCGAGGAACGGATTGCGGGCTCCGGCGGCCCGGGCGGTACGCTCGTCGAAGAGGAGATAGGCGAGCTTGCCCGGCTGCGCGCGGACGGCCATCGCGACGCTCAGCGGATCGGCCGCCTCGGAGACGAAGCGGCGCCCCGCCTGGTTCACGAGCACCGCGCCGAGGGAGATCAAGATCGTGTCGACGGTGAGATGGGCCGGTACGCTCAGCAGCGGCGTCACGGCCATGGCTTCGAGCCGCTCGGTGCGTGCGCCGACGGCCCGCGCCAGCGCCAGCCCGGCGCCGGTTGCGCTCTCGCAAGACAGCGCAGGGAGCGTGGCAACCTGCGGGCTGTGCTCTTGCACGACGGCGTCGGCACCGGCGTAGCCACCGCACGCGAGCAGCACGGCACCGTCCAGGCCCGGCGGATCGGATCGCCGCTGCCGCGCCAGGTCGACGCCCGTGACGCGTCCTCCCTGGTCGATCGTCAGCGCCTGCCCTTCGACGCCGGGGCGCGTGCGAATTCGCTGATGGCGGCTGGCGAGCTGGGTGAGGGCCGCGATGAGACCGGCGCCGCCCTGGTCGCCGACCGCGTGCAGGCGCGCCTTGGTGTGGCCTCGTCCGTGGCTCTGCTCCACGAGCGAGACGACGATGCCGCAGCGATCGGCGAGCCATTCGACGACGGCCGCGCTCTCTCCGATCAGCGCCCGGGCGAAGGCCGGATCGATGTGATGATGGGTCTCCGCCACCAGATCGGCCATCATGGTGTCGACCGAATCGTCGACGCCGGCGGCACGCTGGAACCGACTGCCGCACGCGGCGACGTGCTCCGGCTCGTGGAGCGCGCTCCCGCCCAGCACCTTGGCGCGCTCCGCCACGATCACCCGTGCTCCCTGGTCCGCGGCCAGCAAGGCCGCGGCCAGCCCTCCGACGCTCGCGCCCACGACCACCAGGTCGGCCGTCTCACGCTTGTCGTGCCCCGACATCGGACGGCGCCTTAGCCTTGTGGTGCTTTCGCAGTCAAGGACGTCGTTTCGTGGCGGTGCCCGGAGCTTGCAAAAGCCTCGTTGACCATCAGAATCCCCCAGGATGCCTCGGGGCCGGGCGTTGCGTCGATGGGTGGTCCGGGTCGCCGTGAGCGCCGGTTTGGGCGCCTACATCCTCGGCACCCACGTGACGGCCGGCGACATCCACGCGGCCGTCCGCGGGGTGCGCATCGAGCTGGTGGCGATCGCCGCGCTCGTGTACCTCGCCGGGCAGGGCTTGAGCGCGCTCAAGTGGTGGATGCTCGGGCGCTCCGTCGGCTTCGACCGGCCCCTCGCCTCGTACCTCCGCTTCTATTTCATCGGCATGTTCTTCAACGTCTTCGGGCCGAGCACACTCGGGGGCGATCTGGTGCGCGGGCTCTACCTCGGCTCGGGCCGGCGGGCAGGCCTGGCGCTCGGCTCGGTCGTCTTCGACCGCTTGAGCGGCCTCGCGGTGCTGATGGCCCTCGGTAGCGCGGCGTTGCTCGTCTTTCCGCAGTATCGATTCCCGCGACCGGTCACGTTCACGCTGGTGGCCGGTGGAGCGCTGCTGCTGGCGGGATGGTGGACGCTCCCACGGCTCGTGTCCTTGCTGCCGGCGCATCACCGTATCCGCCGTCACGTCGAGCACGACCTGGCACCGTTCTGGGGCGACCGAAGGCTGCTCCTGCGCGTGGCGTTGGTGTCGCTGTCGTTCCACCTCTCGCAGGTGGTCCTGCAGTACGTGCTCACGCGCGCTGCGGGCATCGAGGTTCCGTTCCGCTACTGCCTGGTCTTCCACCCGCTGCTGTCCGTGCTGACGGCGCTGCCGATCAGCGTCGGCGGCATCGGCGTACGCGAAGGCGGATACCTCTATTTCCTCGGGCGCGTCGGCGTGCCCGAGCCCGCTGCCATCGCGGTGGGACTGGTGCTCTGGCTCGTGACGCTCGCCGGTGGCGTCGTGGGCGGGCTCGTCTTCCTGGTGTCGGGGGCCCGCCTCCCGCGCCTGCGAGCGCGCCATCCGCACGCCGGCCGCGTGGCCCCTGGCGCTGCGGGTTACCTCCCGACCGGGGTCGAAGACGTCGCTACGCCGAGCCTGCCGCGAGCGTGATCAGCGCCAGCGTGACCTCGGCGGTGGCGACCATGTCGCTCACCTTGAGCCACTCGCTGGTGGTGTGGATGTCGCGCATGCCCGTGCCGAGATTCACCACCTGCAATCCGCGCTGATTGAGCACGTTCGCGTCGCAGCCCCCGCCCATGCCCGCCGACGTGATCGTGCGTCCGACCTGCGTCGCGGCCGCCGCGAGCAGCCGCATGATCGGGGCGTCGTCGTCGACGCGCATCGGCTGGTACATGGGCTCGAGACGGAACTCGACGGCGGCTCCGGGATGGCGGGCCGCGGCGTCCTCGAAGCAGCGACGCATGTGCGCGAGCTGTGCCTCCAGCTTGGCGCAGTCGTGACTGCGGGCTTCGCCGCGGAGATGGACCTCGTCCGGTACGATGTTGATGGCCCGCCCGCCCGCGATGGTCCCGAGGTTGGCGGTGGTCTCGTCGTCGATGCGGCCGAGCTGCATGGCGGCGACGGCTTCCGCCGCGACCCGGATGGCGCTGATGCCGCGCTCGGGCGCCATCCCCGCATGCGCGGCGCGGCCGCGGACCGTCACGTCGACGGCGGTCGATCCGGGGGCGCGCGTGAAGACGAAGCCGACGGCGTCGCTGTCGAAGACCAGGCCGCGCCGCGCCCGGACCCGGCCGAGGTCGAGATGGCGCGCGCCGAGCAGCCCCTGCTCCTCGCAGATCGTGAACACGACGTCGATCGGCGGATGGGCGAGGCGCTCGTCGCGGCACACGCGCAGGCACTCGAGGACGATCGCGACGCCCGACTTGTCGTCGCCGCCCAACACCGTGCGCCCGTCGCTGCGAATGACGTCCCCGTCGACGATCGGACGCACGCCGGCCCCGGGCTCGACGGTGTCCATGTGTGCGCAGAGGAGCAGCGTCTCGCCGGGCGCGGTGCCGCGCACGTGGGCGATGAGGTTACCCACTTCCCCGCCGACGGCCGTACCGGCGTCGTCGAACTCGACCTCGGCTCCGAGGCTCGCGAGCTCGCGCACGAGCCGCTCCGCGATGGCACCTTCGCGCCGCGAGAGGCTGTCGATCCGCACCAGATCGAGGAAGAGGTCGCGCAGCCGGTCCTCGCGGATGCCCATCGGGCTCGGTGCCATACCGATCGCGCCCGGCGGCGTCAACGTCCGCCTTGAGGGGGGACCACGTGCGACGTATCGTGCCGCATGGCCGCGAGCGGTGTCTTGGTGGCCGGGGCCGGGGCCGTGGGGTCGGTGTTCGGGGCGCTGCTGTCCCGCGCCGGTGCGCCGGTGACGTTGCTCGGCCGCGAAGCGCACGTGCGGGCCGTGGCCGAGCGCGGGCTCGCGGTGGACGGGCTCTTCGGTGCGCATCGAGTCCCGATGGCGGCCTCCGTGTCCGACGTGGCGCGGCTGACGGGCCCGTACGACGCGATCCTGCTGTCGGTGAAATCGTGGGATACGCGATCCGTCGTGCCGTTGGTGGCCCCGCTGCTGGCACCCGACGGGGTGATGATCTGCCTGCAGAACGGCCTCGGCAACGTGGAGGCCGCCGCGGCCGTCGTCGGGGCGTCCCGCGTGCTGGGCGCACGCGTCATCTTCGGTGCCGAGGTCCCCGAGCCCGGGCGCGTGCGCGTCACCGTCTACGCCGACCCGGTCCTGGTCGGTGCGCCGGACCCGACCGACCGCGTGCTCGACGGTGCGGCGCGGCACTGGGCGGCGCGCTTCGACGCCGCCGGCATTCCGAGCCGACACACCGAGCGGCTGACCGCCGAACTGTGGGCCAAGCTGTTCTACAACGCCGCGCTCAATCCGCTCGGCGCGCTGCTCGGCGTGCCGTACGGACGGCTCGCCGAGACCGACGACACCCGCGCGGTGATGGACGCCGTCATCGACGAGGCGTTCGGCGTGGCCCGGGCGGCGGGAGTGGCGCTCGCATGGGGCACGCCGATGGAGTATCGGCAGACGTTCTACGGTCGGCTGGTTCCGAGTACCGCCGACCACCGTTCATCCATGCTGCAAGACCTGGAACGAGGCCGCCCCACGGAGATCGACGCCATCAACGGCTACGTTGCGAGCCGCGCGGCGACGGGCGGCATGGCTGCGCCGGTGAACGCCACGCTCACGCGGCTCATCCGTGCCCGGGCGCGCGCCGGCGGAGCACGGTCCTGATGGACCCGCTGCGCATCGAGCGGGCCGCCCTCGACGACGTCTTCGCGCACGCGCGGGAGACGGAGCCGGACGAGTGCTGCGGCGCCGTCGTGGCCCGCGGCGGCCGGGACGAGGTGTGGCGGTTCCGCAACGTGCAGAACGAGCTGCACGCGCGTGATCCGGTGGCGTTTCCGCGTACCGCGCACACGGCCTACGCGCTGGGGCGCGAGGACACCGAGCGCCTCGACACGGCGACGCTCGGTAGGCCCGACGCCCGCACGCTGACGGCCATCTACCATTCGCACACGAAGAACGGGGCATACTTCTCGGGCGAAGATCGGGCGCGGGCCATGTTCATGGACGACCCGATGTACCCCGGTGTGGCGTATCTCGTCGTCTCCGACGCGCGCACGCCGGGTGAGGCCAAGGCGTTTCGTTGGGACGAAGCGCAGCGCGACTTCGCCGAGGTCGCCGTCGAGCTCGTCTGAGGGAGAGCGATGCACGACCTCGCCACGACGGTGCTCGGCGTGCGGCTGCCGCTTCCCGTGATGAACGCGCCCGGGCTGTTCGGCACGCCGCGCGAGCTGTCGTTGCTGCTCGAATCGCGGACGGGCGCGATCGTGCTCCCGACGGCGACGGTCCATCCCTTCGTGCACGCGCAGTTCCGCTCGCTGCACAACCCCGGCTTCGACAAGCTGACGCCGCTCGTGCGGCAGCTCGTCGAACGGGCGGAGCGCCGGCCCGTCGTGGCGAGCATCGCGGGCGGCACCGCCGACGAGTACGGGCATCTCGCGCGGGCCTTCGCGGAAGCCGGCGCCGCGCTGATCGAGGCCAACCTCGCCGATCCGTGGGTGGCGGCCACGCTGGCCCCGTACGAGAACCGCGGCGCGCTGACGGCGATCGCGCAGGTGCTGGCGGCGTCGCCGGTCCCGGTGCTCGTGCGTCTCGCCGAGAGCGCCATGCGTCACTACGCGGCGATTGCGGACGTGCTGCGCACGGCGGGCGTGCGGGGCGTGGTGGCCCGCAACGAGTTCAAGGGCTTCGAGAAGTTCCTGCTCGAGGCCGCCGGCGATTTCGACGTGGTCGTGGTCGGCAACGTGGCTTCCGGCTACGACGTGCTGCGCGCGCTCGCGAAGGGTGTCAAGGCGGTGCAGGTCGACGGCGCGCCCGAGGGGACGCGCGTGTTCGCCCGGTTGGAGCACGAGATGCGCCAAGCCAAAGGCGAGCGCAGCGGCTCAGCGGGCTGACGAGACGCGGGAGCCGCGCAGCGAGTGCGCGGTGCTCGACTCGACGCGGACGTCGACCAGGGTTCCCACGGGGGCCGCGCCGGGAAAGACCACCGTCTTCATCTGCGGCGTCTTGCCCATCATCCACCCTTCCTGCCGCCGCGCCGGCCCTTCGACCAACACCTCGACGGTGTCGCCGACGAGCCGCCGGTTGATGTCGGCCGAGATCCCCTCCTGGAGCGCGATGAGCGCGGTGAGGCGACGCCCCTTCTCGTCTTCCGCGACCGTCTCGTCCCACTTGGCGGCGCGCGTCATCTCGCGCCGGGAATACTTGAAGAGGAACGCCGAATCGTAGCGCACGCGCTCGACCAGGGCCCGGGTGCCCGCGAAGTCGTCCGCGTCCTCGCCGGGAAAGCCGACGATGACGTCGGTGGAAAGTGCGATGCCGGGGACGCGCTCGCGCAGGCGCTCCACCAAGGCCTCGTACCGGGCCACGGTGTAATCGCGCGCCATGCGCTCGAGGACGCGATCGGAGCCGCTTTGAACGGGAAGGTGCAGCTGCGGCGCCACGGCCGGCGACGACGCCATGACGTCGATCGCGGCCGCGGACATCTCGGCGGGGTGCGGCGACGTGAAGCGCAGGCGCGCGATGCCCGGTACCGCGGCGATCTCGCGCAGCAGGCGCGCGAAGTCCCAGCCGTCATGGCGGTAGGCGTTGACCGTCTGGCCCAGCAGCACGACTTCGCGGGCGCCGCCGTCCGCCGCCGCGCGCACCTGATCGAGCAGCGTCGGGCCGGGAAGGCTGCGTTCGCGCCCGCGCACGAACGGCACGACGCAGAACGTGCAGAAACGGTCGCAGCCCCGCATGATCGTGACCCAGGCGCGCACGCTCTCCGTGCGCGCGACCGGCAGATCGGCGTAGGTTTCGGTGACGTCGAGCCGCAGCCCCAGGTGCGGATCGGCGTCGTCGTCCCCGAGCAGCTGCGGGAGATGGCGGTAGCCGTCGGGCCCGACCAGCACGTCGACCAACGGCGCCTGATCGAGAAGCTTCTCGCGCAGGTGCTGCGCCATGCAGCCCGTCACGCCGAGGCGGACGCCGGGCCGCTTCTTGTGGGCGGCGAGTGCGCCCAGGCGTCCGAGCACGCGCTCCTCGGCGTGCTCGCGGATGGCGCAGGTGTTCAGCAGAATGACGTCCGCTTCGTCGGGCGTCTCCACGCGCACGTAGCCGTGCGTGCCGAGCGTGCCGAGGATCAGCTCGGTGTCGGCCACGTTCATCTGGCAGCCGTACGTCTCGACGTAGAGCCTCGGCACCGCGGCGGGTCTTACCGGCGGCACCAGGGCCACGCAACCACGCTTCGTTGCCGGAAACGACGCCACGCGCTACGCTCCGGCGTTCCGTCGATGGCCGCCCACGAGCACCGCTCCGGTACGCCCAAGCAGGTCGCCGTGAGCCTGCTCACCGTGAGCGACACGCGGCGGCCCGAGACCGACACCAGCGGACAGTGCATGCGGGCGATGCTCGAGGCCGCGGGGCACCGGGTGGCCGGATACGCCATCGTGCCGGACGAGCCGGCGCTGGTGCGCGGCACGGTGGAAGCCGAGCTGGCGCGCGCCGACATCGACGCCGTGGTGACGAGCGGCGGTACGGGGATCGCCCCGCGCGACTCGACGTACGAAGCGCTCGCCGGGTTGATCGAGAAGCGCCTCGACGGATTCGGCGAGCTCTTCCGCGCCCTGTCGTTCCAGGAGATCGGCGCCGCCGCGATGCTGTCGCGTGCGGTGGCAGGCGTGGCGCGCGGGCGCATCCTCGTGTGCCTGCCCGGGTCGACGGCGGCCGTCGAGCTGGCGTTGCGTGTCTTGCTGCTGCCGGAGCTGGGGCACATGGTACGCCTCACGCGCGGATGAAGACGATCGCCATCGAGCTGGTGTTCTTCGCGGCGTTGCGCGAGCGCTTCGGCGCCCGGATGCGCCGGGACGTGCCCCGCGGGACGACGGTCCGGCGGCTGTGGCGCGAGGTCGCGGGTGCGAGTCCCGGGCTGTCGCGGCTGCCGGTACGCTTCGCCGTCCGGGAGGAGTACGTGGAGCCTCGCTACGTGGTGCGCGCCGGTGACGAGATCGCCGTGTTCCCTCCGGTGAGCGGTGGCGCCTGATGTTCGAGATCAACCCTCGGCGGCTCGACGTCGGCCGTGTCCTGGCCGCGGTGCGCAGTCCGGCGGCCGGGGCGGTCGTCGTGTTCACCGGCACCACGCGGCGTACCAACGCCGGCCGCCGCGTCGAGCGGCTCGAATACGAAGCGCACGAGCGGATGGCGGTCCGCGAGATGCGGCGGCTCGGCGCCCACGCCAAGCGCCGCTGGCGGCTCGAGCGCGTGGCGATGATGCACCGGGTGGGCGTGGTCCCCGTGGGCGAGCCCAGCGTGGTGATCGCCGTGAGCGCGGCCCATCGTGACGAAGCATTCACGGCCGGTCGTTGGCTGATCGATCGGCTAAAGGAGATTGTCCCGATCTGGAAGAAGGAGCGCTACCGCGGCGGCTACGTCTGGATCGGTGCGCAGCAGGGTGGCGGCGTGCCGCAGCGGCGTCGCCGGACGCAAGCCAAGGCGCGGGGCTGACGCGTACGGAACGTGGGAAATTCAGCGCTGACCCCGGGGAGCCATGGGCCGATCGCCGGGCCGTTTTACCGAGGTCGGAGGGGTCGCTACAGTGACGCTCGCATGGCCGTGATCCGGGCGAGCGTCCTGATGGTCCTGGTGTCGCTGGGTAGCGGCTGTGCCCTGGTGCATCGCCTGCCGTTCGGCTCGCCCTGGGACGGGCCCGCCGCACCGGTTCCGGCCGAGGCCGTTCCGTACGGACACTTCATGCACGCGCAGGCCGCGCTGGCCGACAACGACGTCGACGGCGCGATCACGGCGTTCGAGCAGGCCGTTGCCTCCGACCCGTCGTCCACGCTGCTGCGGCTGCGCCTCGCCAAGCTCTATCTCGGTCGCGGGCGTCTGCAGGAAGCGCTGGAGCAGTGCAGCGCGGTCACCACGGCCCAACCGGACGACGTGGAGGCGCTTGGGCTCATGGCGGGGGTGTTGGCGGCCCTCGGGCGCGAGCAGGAGGCGATCGCCGCGTACGAGCGCGTGCTCGTCCTCGACCCGAACAGCCAGGAAGCCTACCTCTACCTGGGCGCGCTCTACGGGAAGCTCGGCGACACGGAGCGGGCGACCAGCGTGCTGCGCCGGCTGATCGCACGCAATCCCACCTCCATCCTCGGCTACTACTACCTCGGGCGGGTGTACGCGGGGGCGGGCAAGCTCGACGAGGCCGAGCGGTACTACCTGGAGGCGCTGAAGCTGAATCCGCAGTCGGACATGATCCTCACCGACCTGGGGATCACCTACGAGCTCCAGGGGAACAACGACAAGGCGATCGAACTCTACGAGCGCATCCTCGCGGCGAACCCCGAGAACACGATGGTCCGGCGGCGCCTGGGTGGCATCTACATCGGGCAGCGGCGGCTCGATGATGCGCTCGAGCAGTTCCGCGCCATCGAGCAGGCGGCCGACGACCCGGACGACGCCCGGACCAAGATGGGGCTCATCCACTTCGAGAAGGGCGACTTCGACCGTGCGGCGACGGAGTTCAACCTCGTGCTCGCGTCGCAGCCCGACAATGCCCGCGTGCGCTACTACCTCGCCAGCGTCTACATGGAGCGCGGCGACACCGAGGAGGCGCTGCGCGAGTTCGGCAAGGTGAAGGCCGACTCCGAGTTCTACGTGGATGCCCGCCTGCGCCGGGCCTATCTCATCCAGAAGACCGACCTCGACGCCGCCATCCGCGACGTCGAGGAGACGCACAAGGAGAAGCCGGACTCGGCCGAGGTCGCGAGCTACCTGGCCACGCTCTACCGGCAGCAAGGCAAGTACGATCGCGCCATCGCGGTGCTCGAAGACCTGGTGAAGCGGTTTCCCGACAACGACCGGCACCACTTCAATCTCGGGGCCGCGTACGACGAGGACAAGAACAAGGAACGCGCCATCGCGGAGATGCAGCGGGCCATCGCGCTCAATCCGAACAACGCGGCCGCGCTCAACTACCTCGGCTACACCTACGCCGAGATGGGCGAGCGGCTGGACGAGGCGGAGCAGTTGATCCGCCGGGCGCTGGCGATCGAGCCGGACGACGGCTTCTACATCGACAGCCTCGGCTGGGTGTACTTCCAGCGCGGGGATTTCCGGGCGGCGAGACAGCACCTGGAGCGGGCCGTCGAGCTGGCGGGCGACGACCCTACTGTGACCGAGCACCTGGGCGACGTCTACGAGCGGCTCGGGCAGTACGACGAGGCGCTGCGCGTGTATCGAGACGCGCTCGGCCGGGCCAAGGAATCGGACCAGATCCGGCGGCTGCGCACCAAGGTGAGCGCCATCGAGCGCGCCGCGCAGCGCGAACCCGGCACCTTCTAGGCCCGTGCGTCGGATAGCCCCGCTGTTGCTCGTGCTCGCCGTCGGCGGCTGCACGCTGTTCCGGCCGGCGCGCCCGGGCCTGCCCGCCGGGACCACGGCCGAGGCCTTGCTGGCCGATCTCGATGCACGGCGCTCGTTGGTGCACTCGGTGCGGGCGCGGGTGAAGTTCCGCTCGGGCCTGGCGCAGGTGTGGGCGCGGCAGGCGGTGCTCGTGCAGCGGCCGAGCGGGGTTCGCATCGACGTCCTGTCGCCCTTCGGCCTGGCGCTGGCACTCGGCACGGACGGCGAGACCTTGTGGGTGTACCCGCCGCAAGACCGCCTGCGCTACGAAGGCGCGGCGACGCCCGAGAATCTCTCGCGCTTCTTCGGCGCGCCGGTTCGTCTCGACGACCTGATCGACGTGCTGCTCGGGTTTCCGCCGCATCGCGAGCCCACGGCGCCGCCCCGCCTGATGCCGCTCGCCGGCGGCGGTGGGCGCGTCGTCATCCGCTTCGAGACCGGCGAGCAGCGGCTCGACTTCACCGGCACCCCCCTGCGCGTGCAGCGCGCCGACGAATTGCGCGACGGCCGCCTGGCGCTCCGCATCGACTTCGGCGCCTACGAGGACGGCTTCCCGCGCGAGATCGACGTGAGCGCGCCGGACGGCTCGGCGGCGCGCGTGCGCTACGTCTCGGTCGAGCCGAACGTCGCGATCGACGAAGCGGTGTTCCGGGCCCCCGCGGCGACGCGCGTGCTGCCGATCGAGGCGATCCAGGTCCGGCGCTAGAGCGTTTCCCACGCCAGCCGGGCGGCGCCGAGGAGCGCGGCGTCCGGCTCGAGCGACACGTGGACGGGAATGCGCTCGAGCAGCGGGCGCTGGCGTCCCTTGTCGAGGAACGCTTCCAGGAAGGCTCCGTCCGCGAGCTTCGGGAGCAGCTTCGGGACCATCCCGCCGCCGAGGAGCACGCCGCCCAGCGCGAACACCTCGAGGGCGAGGTTGCCGGCCTTGGCGCCGAGCACGCGGGCGAACACGTCGAGCGCCGCCGCACAGAGCGGATCGCCGCCGCCGAGGGCCGCGTCCGAAATGACGGCCGCCGCATCCTCGCACGCGAGTCGGTCCCGGACGAGCGGCGACTCGGTGTGTGCGCCCGAGTCTCGGAGAAACGCGTAGACCGCCGCCAATCCGGGCCCGGAGAGCACGCGCTCCCAGCTGGCGTGTCCGTACCGCGCCTGCAGATGGCGCAGCAGCGCGATCTCACGCTCGTCGCGTGGGGCCAGATCGCCGTGCCCGCCCTCGGACGGCAGTGGGTGATGGCGGCGGCCGTCCCAGTAGAGGCTCGCGCATCCGAGGCCGGTGCCGGGTGCGACGACCGCGACGTTGCCGAGCCGTCCGGGTCCGGCGCCGGGCGCGAGCTCGAACAGGCGGGATGCGGGGAGATGCAGCATCCCGACGGCACCGGCCTCGAGATCGTTCGCCAGGCGCGTCGGGGCGCCGCCGAGCCGGTTCGACAAGCGTGCCGCAACGAGCACCCAGGGATGGTTCGTCATCGCGGCGCGGCCTTCGACCACCGGCCCGGCCACGGCAAAGCACGCGGCGGCGCATGACGAGGCGGAGGCGATGCGGAAACGGTCGAGGACCTCGTCGAACGTGACGGCCGGGTCGCTCGGTACGGTCTCGCTGCGGACGACCTGCGGACCGTTCGGGCCGGCGCGAAAGACGCCGAGGCTCGTCTTCGTGCCGCCGACATCCGCGGCGAGGATGATCGCGTCGGCCTCGCCGCTCATTTACAGCTCGACCCCGTCTCGTATACTCTGCCGCTCCATGACGACGCCCGCAACGTCCGTTTCATCGTGGCAGGACCTGCGCGTCTCGTTGGGTGCCGACGCCGAGGTGACGGGCAAGCTGTCCTTCACCACGCCGACGCGCATCGAAGGCCGGCTGAAAGGCGAGCTGCGGTCTACGAGTATGCTGGTCATCGGCAAGGAGGGCGTCGTGCACGCCGCCGTCCAGGCCGAGCAGCTGATCGTGCTCGGTGAGATCTGCGGCAACGTCGTGGCCTCGACACGCGTCGAGGTGCATCCCGGCGGTCGCATCCTCGGCGACGTTCGCACCGGTTGCCTGGTGGTGAAGGAAGGCGGCGTGCTCGAGGGCGGCGTCAAGATGAGCGGCACCAGCGTCGGCTCGCTGGCCAGCTCGAGCGCGTAGGGCCCGCCGCCCGCTAGTGTTGTTCCGTGACGCGGGCCGAGCGTCCGGACCGCTCGCGGAGGAAGTAGAGCTTGGCGCGGCGCACCGCGCCCTTCGCGACGACCTCGATGCGGTCCAAGCGGGGCGAATGCACCGGAAAGATGCGCTCGACGCCGACGCCGTAGGACACCTTGCGCACCGTGAACGTCTCGCGCGTGGCCGTGCCCGAGCGTCCGAGCACGGTCCCTTCGAAGACCTGGATGCGCTCCTTGTCACCCTCGGTGACGCGCACGTGCACCCGCACCGTGTCACCCGGCCTGAAGTCGGGGATCCCTTTGCGGCGCTGCTCGCCCTCGATGCGGTCGATCGGGTGCATGGAAAGGGGTTTCTCTTAGCGGGCACCGCGAAGCCGGTCAAGCATGATGGCGGCGGCCGCTCGGACCGAGAGATGGTTGTAGTCGCCGGTGCCGTCGATCGGCTCGAGCACATCGTGGACGCGCCCGAGGACCTCGCTCGTGAGTCCCCAACCCGTTCCGAGGATGAGGAGCACGGGTTGGCCCGGGGCGTCGAGGCGCCGGCGCAGCGCCGGGAACGGTAGGCGTCCTTCGGCCGAGCGCGCCGACGTGGCCACCAGGTACGGGAGGTCGCCGGTCTCGTGCTCGACGTCGGCGACCGCGTCGTCGAGCTCACCCACCAGGTGTACGACCCGCAGCGCCTCCTTGCGGGTCGTGTTGTAGACCGAGCCCGGTCCCGACTCCCAGTGTCGCATGATGCGCTCGACCAGCCGCCGTAGCGTCGGCACCGGCGTGCAGACATAGAAGCCGCGCACGCCGAAGGTGCGCGAGAGCCGCGCGATGTCGTGTACGTCGAGGTTGGTGACCGACGTCGTCACCACGGCGCCGTTCTTGTCGTAGACGGGGTGGTGCAGGAGTGCGACGTAGAGATCAGCCACGATCGTTCCGCGGGCGGTGACCGTGCCGCGCCAGGATGGCGCGATCGTCGGGGGTGAGTGCGGCGCGCTCGAGCAGATCGGGGCGCCGCTCGGCCGTCCGCCGCAGCGCTTCCTCGCGCCGCCACCGCGCGATGGCGGCGTGGTCGCCGCTCGTCAGCACGTCGGGGACGCGCCGCCCGCGAAAGTCCGCCGGCCGCGTGTACTGTGGATACTCGAGCAGCCCGGCGGTGAACGACTCGTCGAGCGGCGAGGCGGCGTTGCCGAGCGCGCCGGGCAGGAGCCGCGCCACGGCGTCGATCACGACCATCGCCGCCGTCTCGCCCCCGGACAGCACGTAGTCGCCGACCGACACCTCTTCGTCGATCCACTCGAGCACGCGTTCGTCGACGCCTTCGTACCGGCCGCACACCAGCAGCAGGGACGGCAGCGTCGCCGCGCGCGCGGCCCACGCCTGGGTGAGCGGTGCGCCGCGTGCCGACAGGAGCACGCGCGGCATGGGGCTTCCTTCCGTCACGTGCTCGATGCCGCGCACCAGCGGCTCGATCTTCAGCACCATGCCCTGGCCGCCACCGTAGGGGACATCGTCCGCGGTGCCGTGCCGGTCGGTGGTGTAGTCCCGCAGCTGGTGCAGGCTCACGTGCAGGACCCCCAGCTCGCGGGCGCGGCGGATCGGCCCCACGCTCAGCGGGGAGCCGAAGGCCTCGGGAAACAGGCTGAGAACGTGTACGTGCACGTCAGTCCAGCAGTCCGGGGATGGGCGTCACGAGCACGCGGCGGCCGGCGCGGTCGATCGTGGCGACGATGTCGCGGACGACCGGGATCAGCACTTCGCGCGTGCCGGTCTGCACGATCCAGACGTCGGTGGTGCCCGTGTGCATGGTGTCGACGATGTCTCCGATCACGGTGCCGTCGACGGTTTCGACGCGATAGCCCGGCATCTCGTGATAGTAGAACTCGTGCGGGTCGAGCGGTGGAAGCGCCGTGGCCGGCACGAGCACGTCGCATCCCGCCAGCCGCTCGGCCGTGGTGCGGTCGGCCACGCCGTCCAGCTCGACCAGGAGGTGCCCGCGGCCGTGCGGAGCCAGGCGGCGCACGGTGTGGACGGAGTCGCCCGTGGTCCCTCGCAGTCGGATCTGGCTGCCCGCGTCCAGCCTGGGGCTCGGGGCGTGATGCGGCCGCACGCGCAGCGCGCCGCGAATGCCGTGTGCGCCCACGACGCGCGCCACCGAGACGAAGGCGTCTCCCGTCGGAGCCGGCCGTTCGACGCGATCAGCCGTCTTCGATGATCTCGAGGATGACCTTGCGGTTCGTGCGGGACGCCGCGGCATTGAGAATCGTGCGGATGGACTTCGCAGTGCGACCCTGCTTGCCGATCACTCGCCCGATGTCCTCCTTGGCTACCTTCAGCTCGAGCACCGACGCCGTTTCCCCCTGCGTCTCCCTCACCTCCACGGAGTCTGGGTTGTTCACCAGCTGCTTGGCCAAGAACAAGACCAGTTCCTTCATGAGCCCGCTCCTTCGGTTGGGAGTGGATGTGGCCGGGTTCTACACGCTACGAGGCCAGCTCGGCGTGCGCGCCGGCACGCCGGATGAGTTGCGACACCGTCTGGGTCGGCCGCGCGCCCTTCGAGAGCCACGCCTTCAGTTTGGCCGCCTTGAAGGTGATCTTCACCGGCTTGGTGGTCGGGTCGTACAGGCCGACCTGCTCGATGAAGCGACCGTCGCGTGGCGACTCGGAGTTGGCCACGACGATGCGGTAGATGGGGCGCTTCTTGCCCCCATGTCGGGAGAGACGAATCTTGACCATGGGTTCCCTTCCTTGCGTGCTCCTGTACGCCTAGCGGCGAAGGCCGGGCAACCCCTGCAACATGGGACCGGACCCGAGCTTCTTGAGCACCTTCTTGGTTTGCGTGAACTGCTTGAGCAATCGGTTGACCTCGGACACCGAGGTGCCGCTGCCAGAGGCGATCCGGCGGCGCCGGCTCGCGTTGATGATGAGGTGGTTCTGTCGCTCGCCGCGGGTCATCGAGTTGATGATGGCCTCGACGTGCTTCAGCTCGTCCTCGGCCCCGGACAGGTCGGCGCCGCGCATGAGCTTCTTCATGCCGGGGACCATGCCGAGGAGCTCCGTCACCGGACCCATCTTCTTCATGGTCTGGATCTGCTGGCGGAAGTCCTCGAGGTCGAACTCGTTGCGCTTCATCTTGCGGCGCAGCGTCTCGGCCTCACGCTGGTCGAAGGCCTTCTCCGCGCGCTCGATGAGCGACAGGACGTCGCCCATGCCGAGGATGCGCTGGGCGATCCGGTCGGGATGGAACGCTTCGAGCGCGTCCGTGCGCTCGCCCGTGCCTGCGAACAGGATCGGACAGCCGGTGACCGCGCGCAGCGACAGTGCGGCGCCGCCGCGCGCATCGCCCTCGATCTTGGAGAGCACGATGCCGGAGAGCGGGAGGCGGCCGCCGAAGCCCTGCGCGGTCGCGACCGCGTCCTGGCCCGTCATGGCGTCGGCCACCAGCAGCACGTGACGCGGCGAGAGCGCCGCGTGCATGCGGGCGAGCTCGTCCATCAACTCGGTGTCGACCGTCTGGCGTCCGGCGGTGTCGATGAGCACGGTGTCGGCGCCGTGGCGCGTGGCCTCCGCGACGCCGGCGCGTGCGATCGCGACGGGGTCGCCACCGGCGTCGCCCGTGTGCACCCCCACGCCGACGCGCTCGGCGAGCGTGCGGAGCTGCTCCATCGCCGCCGGGCGATACACGTCGCAGGCGACTAGGTACGGCGTGCGGCCGCGCTCACCCCGGAGGTGATGCGCGAGCTTCGCGGCGGTCGTGGTCTTGCCGGCGCCGTTCAGGCCGACGACCATGATCACGACCGGCGTCGGGCCGCCGAGCTCGAGCGGCGTGCTCTCGCCGCCGAGCGCGCGCACGATCTCGCGGTGGACGATCTTGATGAACTGCTGCTCGAGCGTGAGGCTGCGCAGCACGTCCTGCCCGAGGGCGTCGGCCTTCACGGCCTCGACGAAATCGCGGACGACGCCGACGTTCACGTCGGCTTCGAGGAGTGCGAGCCGCACGTCGCGGAGCGCGTCCTCGATGTTGCGCTCGGTGATCCGACCGTGCCCCTGGAGCTTGCGCCGGAGGGTCTCGAACTTCTCGCCCAGGGACTCGAACATGATGATGACTTACCGGTCGTGGACCGATCGGAGGGCGCCGACGCTACTGCGGGGGGTGAAAGCTGTCAAGAAACCGCAAAAGGACACGCCCCCGAGGCCGATGTCGACCCCGGGGGCGTGCGGTGCACTCACGGTCGCGGGACCGTGCGATCTCACATCATGCCGCCCATGCCGCCCATGCCGCCGCCCGGCATGGCCGGAGCGGCCGACTTCTCTTCGGGCTTCTCCGCCACCATCGCTTCGGTGGTGAGCAGCAACCCGGCCACCGAGGCGGCGTTCTGCAGCGCCGTGCGGACCACCTTGGTGGGGTCGATGATGCCCGCCTTCATGAGGTCCTCGTACTCCTCGCTGTACGCGTTGTAGCCGAACCCGCCCTTGCCGTTCTTCACCTTGTCGAGCACGATCGCGCCCTCGGCGCCCGCGTTGGTCGCGATCCAGCGCAGCGGCTCCTCGATGGCCCGCTTCACGATGGACACGCCGTAGCGCTCTTCCTCGCTGACGCGCAGCTTCTCGAGCACGGCGCTGGCGCGAATGAGCGCCACACCGCCGCCCGGCACGATGCCTTCCTCGACGGCGGCACGCGTGGCGTGCAGCGCGTCCTCGACGCGCGCCTTCTTCTCCTTCATCTCGATCTCGGTGGCGGCGCCGACCTTCACGACGGCGACGCCGCCGACCAGCTTCGCCAACCGCTCCTGGAGCTTCTCGCGGTCGTAGTCCGAGGTCGTCTCGTCGATCTGCGCGCGGATCTGCTTGATGCGGCCTTCGATGTCGGCCTTCTTGCCCGCACCGTCGATCAGCGTGGTGTTGTCCTTGTCGATCACGACCCGCTTGGAGCGTCCGAGATCCTTCAGCGTCACGTTCTCGAGCTTCATGCCGAGCTCTTCGGCGATGACCCGGCCGCCCGACAGGATGGCGATGTCTTCCAACATGGCCTTGCGGCGGTCCCCGAAGCCCGGGGCCTTCACGGCGACGCACGAGAGCGTGCCGCGGATCTTGTTCACCACGAGCGTGGCCAGCGCCTCGCCCTCGATGTCTTCCGCGATGATGAGCAGCGGCTTGCCGGCACGCGCCACCTGCTCGAGGACGGGCAGGAGGTCCTTCATCGACGAGATCTTCTTCTCGTGGATGAGGAGGTAGACGTCTTCCAGCTTGGACTCCATGCGCTCCGGATCGGTCACGAAGTAGGGCGACAAGTAGCCGCGGTCGAACTGCATGCCCTCGACGACGTCGAGCTGCGTGTCGAGGCTCTTCGCCTCTTCGACCGTGATCACGCCTTCCTTGCCGACCTTGCCCATGGCCTCGGCGATGATCTCGCCGATGGTCGGATCGTTGTTGGCCGAGATGGTGCCGACCTGGGCGATTTCCTTCTGCTCCTTGGTCGGCTTGGAGAGGGCCTTCAGCTCGTCCACGATGGCGGTGACGGCCTTGTCGATGCCGCGCTTGAGCGCCATCGGATCGTGGCCTGCGACGACCATCTTCAACCCTTCGGTGAAGATGGCGCGCGCCAGCACCGTGGCGGTCGTGGTGCCGTCGCCCGCGACGTCCGACGTCTTGCTGGCGACTTCCTTCACCATCTGCGCGCCCATGTTCTCGAACTTGTCCTCGAGCTCGATCTCCTTCGCCACCGTGACTCCGTCCTTGGTGACGTTGGGAGCGCCGTACGATTTCTCGAGCACGACGTTGCGCCCGCGCGGGCCGAGCGTGACGGTCACGGCGTCGGCGAGGACGTTCACGCCCCGCAGCACGCGGTCGCGAGCGTCCTGAGCAAACTTGATGATTTTGGCTGCCATTGTTGTCTCCTCTCAGCCTTCGAGCACGCCGAGGATGTCTTCCTCGCGCATGATGAGGTGCTCTTCGCCCTCGACCTTGATCTCCGAGCCGGCGTACTTCCCAAACAGGATGCGATCGCCGACCTTCACGTCGAGGGGGACGACCGCCCCGTCCTCGCTCCTCTTACCCTTGCCCACCGCGATGATCTTGCCCTGCTGGGGCTTCTCCTTCGCCGTGTCGGGGATGATGATCCCCCCCTTACTCTTCTCGACCTCGTCGTCGAGGCGCCGCACCAGCACGCGATCCGCGAGTGGCCTGACCTTCATGTGTACACTGCTCCTTTCACTCAATCGGTTGATTCTGCGAACGAAAAGGTGACCCGAGTCACCGCCAGACGATCCTCGTAGAAACAGTGTCCCCACGGAGGCCGCGACAACGTAATCACCGGCCCCGACGTGTCAAGACGCAGGGGTCAGCGATCGCCCAGCTTGCGCCGCTCCTCCTCGTAGAGCTTGCGGTAGAGAACGTCCCATTGCCGGCTTCCCGGGGGTGTCCCCTTGGGCATGCGCGCCCGGATCAGCTGGTCGAGACGGTCGTCGAGCGACAGGGTGTCGGTGAGCGCCTGCTTCACCAGGTTGAGAAACAGGCGCTCGTTGCGGACGCGCACCAGTCCCTGGTCGCCGAGCGCCTTCATGATCGTGTGGGACAGATGCGACAGCCGGCCCTCGGAGAGCGTCACAGGGCGAACCCCCGTTCCTTGGCGAGGCGCTGCTTCACCAGGAGCTCGACCTTGCGAACGTCCAGGTCTTCCCGCCGCATGCCCGGTGCCCCTTGGCGGATCAGCTTCTCGGCCTGGGCGCGGGCCTCGTCCTCCAGGGCCGCCTCGGCGGCGAAGTTGTCGTTGAGCACCCGGGCGACCTGCGTGCGGATCTTGTCCTCCGCCCCGAGAACGTCGACGAATTCGGCCGTGGTGAGCCGTTTCACCAACGTGGAGACGAATCGATCGATCAGAGCCGGCGACGGCCGCATGCGACGGTTCGATGACTTAGAGGCGGGGCTGCGGCATTGCAAGACGCGTTGACTTTGACGGGTCGCGGTCCATATGGGGGACCGGTGAGCGCGCCGCCGGCCTCGCGGCCGAGTCGAGTCCGTCCGGGGGACACGGTGGGTGTGGTGGCGCCTTCCGGGGTGGTCGATTCCGAGCGCCTGTCGCGCGGTATCGCCGTCCTCGCGGGCATGGGATTCGAGGTGCGGGCGGGGGCGGCAGTGGCGCAGCGTGCTGGCTACCTTGCGGGCTCGGATCGGGACAGATTGGCGGATCTTCAGGGCATGCTCGACGACCCTTCGGTGCGGGCGATCTTCTGTGCCCGGGGGGGCTACGGGAGCCAGCGCATCGTCCCCTACGTCGACTGGACGGGTCTCGCCCGGGCGCCGAAGCTGATCGTCGGCTACAGCGATGCGACGGCATTGCTCGCCGCGGTGGTTCGCACCGTGGGCACGGCGGTGCATGGTCCCATGGTGGCCGCCGACATGGCGAGCGGGCTCAGCGCATCTGCGCTGGAGCGCCTGCAGCGCCTGCTCGGCGACCCGGGCTACCGCTGGGAGGACGAGCTCCCGATCCGCGTGCGGCCCGGCCGGGCCCGCGGCCCGCTCTCCGGAGGCTGTCTCAGCGTGCTCGCGTCGCTGATCGGGACGTCCAGCGTCCCGGATACCCGCGGGACCATCCTTTTCCTGGAGGACGTGAACGAGCCTGCGTATCGCTTCGACCGTATGCTTCTGCAGCTCCGGCAGTCCGGGCTGCTCGACGGTGTGGCCGGCGTGGTGTTCGGGACGCTCGAACGATGCGCACCGGAGCACGGTGTCACGCCGCTCGACGTGGTTCGCGATCATTTCGCGGCGAGTCCGTACCCCGTTGCCGCCGGCCTGGCCGCCGGCCACTCGGTCGCGAGTGCCGGCGTGACCAACCTGGCGCTCCCGTTCGGGGTCCGGGTGGAGCTCGACGCGGACCGCGGAAGGCTTTTGGCGCTCGAGGCGCCGGTCGCATAGGAGAGACATTCGGTCACACGCAGCCATGGATGGGTCGCAGGTGGAGGCCGTGCTCGAGCACGGCGTGTCGAGCGGAGCCTTTCCCGGTGCGGTCGTCCTCGTGTCGCGCGCCGGCGAGGTCGTCTTCCATCGGGCGGTCGGGCATCGCAGCCTCGAGCCGAGCCGCACGCCGATGCGCGAGGACACGGTCTTCGATCTCTCGTCGCTCACCAAACCGCTCGCCACGACGCTCGCCATCATGGTGCTGGTCCGCGAGCGAAAGCTCCGCCTCGACGATCGCGTGAGCCGCCAGGTCCCGGGCTTCGCCGTGTACGGCAAGGACACGGTCACGATCCGGCAGCTGCTCACGCACTGCTCCGGCCTCGCCGCGTGGCGGCCGTTTTTCGAGGACATTCGCCGGGTCGAGCGCGAGGGCCGCCCGAACTTCGTGGCGACGCGCGGCGCGCGCGATCTGGTGTACGAGGCGATTCATCGCGAGCGTCCGGAGCAGCGGCCCGGCACGCGCGCCGTCTACAGCGACCTCGGCTTCATCTTTCTCGGCGAGCTGGTCGAGCTCACCACGCATCAGAACCTCGCCGACTTCGTGCGCACGCGCGTCTACCGACCGCTCGGCCTGCGCCACATGGACTTCGTCGACCTGACGCGGCTCCGCCGCGAGCATCTCGAGCCGATCACCGACACGATCGCGCCCACCGAGCGGTGTCCGTGGCGGCGTCGCATCCTCTGCGGCGAGGTCCACGACGACAACGCCTGGGCGATGGGCGGCGTCGC
>Ga0187893_10005714_pt1 | contig 22015 bp, 16 predicted proteins | sample MA1701074metaG_FD_139574 | JGI IMG/M metagenome (GOLD analysis project Ga0187893, IMG submission 139574) | White microbial mat communities from a basaltic lava cave in the Kipuka Kanohina Cave System on the Island of Hawaii, USA - MA170107-4 metaG ...
CGTGCCGCCGACGTCGGTGAGCGCGAAGGGAAACGAGCCCGTCGCTCCGGGCTCGATGTCGGCGACCAACATCGTGCCGGCCGCCGAGCCGTCGGTGCTCCAGAGCTCCTCGCCGGCCGTCCCGTCGTCGGCGCGGAAGAATGCCGTGCTGCCGACCACCGCGTAGTCGGTCGGGCTGCTGCTCCCCGCGCCGGGGTTGATGTCCTTCACCAGCGTCGTGCCGGCCAGGCTGCCGTCGCTTGCCCACAGCTCGCTGCCGTCGACACCGTTGCTGGCGCGGAACAGCACGACCGACCCGTATGCGGTCAGATCCTGCGGCGCCGATCCGCTCGCGCCGGGGCTGATGTCGCTCACCAGCGCCGTGCCGCCGGCGGTGCCGTCGCTCGCCCACAGCTCGGGCCCGGCTGCCGGCGTGGTGGCAACGAAGAGGAGCAGGCTGCCCAGCGCGGTGAGCGAGGAGGGATTGCTCGAGCCGCTCGTGTTGATGTCCTCGACCAGCTCCGTCCCGAGCATGGTGCCGTCGCTCTTCCACAGCTCGGTGCCGGTGGACACCTCTGTGGCGCTGAAGAAGAGCGTACCGCCGACGTCAGTGAGCTGCGTCGGCGACGAGCTGCCCGCGCCCGGCTCGATGTCTCGGACCATCATCGTGCCGAGCGTGGTGCCGTCCGACACCCACAGCTCGCGCCCATCGCTCCCCTCCTCGGCGGTGAAAAAGAGCGCACTGCCGACCGCGGTGAGAAAGTTGGGCTGGCCGACGCCGAAGAAGACACGCAGCGCGTAGGTTCCCGCCGGCGTGCCGTCGCTGCGCCACAGCGCCGCGCCGTCGGCGGCGGTGTCGGCGCGGAAGTACACGATGCCGTTGACCTCGGTGAGACGTAGTGGCGACGAGCCGCTCGGCCCCGGCTCGATGTCCTTCAGCAGCATGGTGCCGGCCGTGGTCCCGTCGGTGATCCACAGCTCGCGCCCCGCCGACGGAGTGAAGGCGGCGAAGAAGGTCGTTGCGCCGACCGTCACGAACGAATCGGGGTCGGACGGCACCACGATCGTCTGCGCATTGATGTCCTTGACCAGGAACGCCGGCGCCTGCGCGTGGGCGTCGGCGACCCCCAGGGCCGCGAGCAACGCGCACACCGTGATGGTCTTGTTCATCGCTCCCCCCTTACGGAGGACCCTACGCCAGGAGCGATTCCCGATTCAATCGTCGGTATCTTCCCGTAACCGTTCCTTCCGTAGCCCCGGCTTCGGAGTCGCAGGCCGGGGCTGCGAAAGAAGGCCGGGTATCGAAACGGGGAGCGATCGATCAGGCGAACGCCGGCATCACCTGCTCGGCGAAGAGCGCGGCGGGCTCGCGGATGTCGCGGCCGAAGAACTCGATGACGATCAGACTGCATCCATGACGCTGCAGGGTGCGGATCTTGTCGATGCACTGCGCCGCGGTACCGGCGATGCCGCTGCCCATGTGGCCGCCGTAGATCCGGGCCGCCTTGTCAGCCTTTGAGCGCGCGTCGGCCTCGTCGGCTCCGATCACCACCATGGTCTGCTGCGAGATACGCAGGGTAGCCGGGTCGCGCTTGACCCGCTCACAGTGCGCGCGCAGCACGGCGGCCTTGTGCGCGAGCTGTTCCAGGTTGACGGCGAGGTTGTTCCAGATGTCTGCGTGTCGGGCGGCCAGCTTGAGCAGCACCTTCTCGCCGCCGCCGCCGATCATGATGGGCGGGCGGCGCGCCGGCTTGGGCTCGCAATAGACGTCGTCGGTCCGGAAGTAGCGGCCGGCGAATGTCACCTGCGGTTCGCTCCACATGCGCCGCATCAGCTCGATGCCCTCGCCGAGTTGCGCGAGGCGGTCCTGCACGGACGGAAAGTCGATCCCGTAACCAGTGAACTCCTGCGCGAACCAGCCGCTGCCGAGGCCGACGATGACGCGCCCGCCGCTGATCTGGTCGAGCGTGGCCACCATCTTGGCGAGCAGCGCCGGATTGCGAAAACCGATCGGCGAGACCAGCGTACCGAGCTGCGCCCTGGAGGTGATCGCCCCGACGGCCGAGAGTGCGGTCCACGCCTCCATGATCGGGATCGCCGGCATCGGAATGCCGTACAGGTGGTCGTTGAACCACACCGAGTGGAAGCCGAGCCCATCCATCTCCACCGCCGCGGTCTTGGTATCGCCCCAACTGCGCTTGATCTGCGGCAGCATCACGCCGAACTCGACCGTCGCCATACTTCTCGCTCCTTTCGCCGCGCGACAATAAGGCGCTCGTCACGGTGTTTGCAAAGCTTAGGAGTGCGGCGGCTTGCTGCCGCACTCCAAAGTCAGTCCAGCCACGCCAGCGGGTTGGCCGGACCGCTGCCGCTGCCCAACGCCAACGCGCCTTCCAGGGCGACGGTGATGAAGCGCTTCGCTTCCTGCGCCGCCGCGAGCAGCGGCATGCCGCGGGCCAGGCCGGCCGCCAGCGCGGCCGCCGTCATACAGCCGGTGCCGTGCGTGTGGCGGGTCGAGATGCGCGGAGCGCGCAGCTCATGCCAGACCGCGCCGTCGAAGAGCACGTCGACCGCTTCGGCGCCGTCGAGATGGCCGCCTTTGACCAGCGCCGCGGCGGCCCCGGCGCCGACCAAGCGACGGGCCGCCTCGCGCATGTCTGCCAGCGAGGCCACCCGCATGTCGAGCAGCGCCTCCGCTTCCGGCACGTTGGGCGTCACCACCGTCGCCAGCGGCACGAGCTCGCGCAGCAGCGCGGCGCGCGCGTCGGCTTCCACCAGCGGCGCGCCGCTCTGCGCCACCATGACCGGGTCGACCACCAGCGGCGCGATCCGATGCGCGCGCACGGCCTCCGCCACCGCTCGCACGATTGCGGCGGTTGCCAGCATCCCCGTCTTCGCCGCATCGACACCCACATCGGTCACCACTGCGTCGATCTGCGCGCGCACGAAGCCGGGCGCGACGGAAACGATGCCGGTCACGCCGCGCGTGTTCTGCGCGGTGAGCGCCGTGATCGCGCTCATCCCGTACACGCGCAGGACGGTAAAGGTCTTCAGATCGGCCTGGATGCCAGCGCCGCCGCTCGAGTCGGAGCCGGCGATCGTGAGCACGCGCGGGAGCACGCCGCGATCTCACCACAAATGCCTGTGTCGATCGAGGCGCGCTTGCGCGCGCCTACGGGCCGCCCCTGCAACGCCACGCAATGCCAACTCCGGCGCCCCAATCGCCGGCTCACCGCATGCACGCGCGCCTGCGGACCGCGCACGGGCGGCCGCGATAACACCCTTGCAATGCCAACGCCGGAAGCCCAATCGCGGCGAACCGCGTGTAGGGGCGCGCCTTGGCGCGCCCCTGGGCCGCGCGGGAGCGCGGCCCAGTTCAATTCGCGCCGGCGCGATCCACCTCGGCCAGGAAGCGCTCCAGCACCGGCTCGAACGCATCGGGCGCTTCCAGATGAGCGGCATGCCCGGCGCGAAAGCGCTCGAGGCGGGCGTTGGGAAAGGACTTGATCGCCGGCAGGCTGCGCCGGAGCTGCACGAACTGGTCACCCGTCGCCCACGCGAACAGCACCGGGCAGCGAATCTCCGGCGCCAGCGCGCGCAGGTCCGCGGCCGCTGCCGCGAAGCTCTGCCAGGCCTGGTGCAGGACCGGCGCGATCTCGAAGCCGCTGGCCACGATTCGCTCGCGCTGCGCCGCCGCGTCGCGACCGCGCAACACGAGTCGGTAGTACAGTGCGAACGCCGCTGGAAACCACCGCGCCCGCCGCGTTCCGGCAGCGAAGAACCGCCCCATCCCAGCCAGCGCAGCGCGGGCGAGCGGATCGCCCGTCGGCGCCAGGCCGCCCGGGTTCTCGAGCACGAGGGCGCGCACGGCCGCCGAATGCGCATGCGCAAACCGGATTGCCGCCGCGCCGCCGATCGAGTTGCCGATCAGCACCGCCTCGCGCACGCCGAGGGCGTCGAGGACGCCATCCAGCAACTCGGCGTATCGCTCGGCGCTGGCCGGCACGCGATCCGTCGCCGAGCGGCCCTGACCCGGCCAGTCGATCGCGATCACCCGATAGCGCTCGCCGAGTCGGGCGGCGAGCCGGGCGAAGTCCCCGGCGCCGTGGCCGATGGCGTGCAGGCAGACAACCGCCGGGCCGCGGCCGATGTCGCTGCAGGCCAGCGTCACACCGTCGACCTCTACGTCGATCCAGGGCGCCGCCGCGCCGACCGCGGCACGTCGCGCCGCGGGCGCGTCGCTGCCGTTCGCCGCGCGGGATGCGGAGACCAGTCCGTGCATGCCATTGTCCTCCCGTTAGTGATGCCGATATCATCATCGCTAACGCTGTACAAGCCTGATAAGAATCATTTTGGAGGGCGGCGCACCGTCGCCGCCGGACCGCAGCCGTGCACCTGGGTCGCGACGATTCTGATCCCACCCCGCCGCCCCCGGCGCCGACAGCGCGGCGCCCTCCAAACGGACACGCTGGACGAGCATGAGGGTGAAGCGATGAGGGAGAGCGCAGCGCGGCCGCGGCGGGGGAAACCGGCCGATACGCGCGCCCGGCTGGTGGCGGCTGCAGCAGAGGTCTTCAACCGCGTCGGCTTCCGCGGAACCGATTCCAATCGCCTGGCGCGTGCCGCCGGGTATGCGCCCGGGACGTTCTACAAGCACTTCCCCGACAAGCGCACGATCTTCCTGGCGGCGTACGAGGCGTGGGTCACGGCGGAGTGGGCGACGGTCGAGCGGGTGCTAACGGCGGATACGTCGCGGACCGCGCGCGCGGCAACGTTGGTCGAGGCGATTCTGGCGATGCACCGCCGCTGGCGCGGGCTGCGGGCCAGCCTGCGCGCTCTGGTCGCCGACGATCCGGTGGCGCGGCGCTTCTACCGGGCCCAACGCAAGCGCCAGCTCGAGCTGCTGGCGCGGCTGAGCGCCAGGCGCGGCGTCGCCCCCGTGCCGCGCGCCGAGCATGCGGTGCTGCTCTATGCGATCGAGCGGGTCAGCGATGCCGTCGCCGACGGTGAGCTGCGCGAGCTCGGCCTGCGCAGCGAGGAGGTCGTGGGCGAGCTCCGTGCGCTGATCGAGTCGCACCTCCCGTAATCGTCTGGAGGGCGCGCGGTCGGCGCCGGGACGGACGCAGGGGGTCCAAAGCCCCCCCCCGGCGGCGACGGCGCGCCGCCCTCGACAATGCCCGGCGGCGACGGCGCGCCGCCCTCCACAATGCCCCGGTGTTGTCACATCGAGAGGGTTCCGTGGTATCTGCTGGCGCTCGTCGAGGAGAACGCTCATGAACGCCATGCCTGCCGCCAGTGCGGGACCGTCGAGCTTCATCATCCAAGGCCGCGAGGTGCGGCTGCCCGTGGTGGTGCGGGACGCCTGCTCGGGCGCGGCGACTTATGCGGTGCGGGCCGACGCCGCGCGCCGGCTCATTCCCGACGCGCTCGAGCTGGCAGAGCCGTGGCCGGGCCGGGCGCTGTGCAGCCTCGCGGTGATCCAGTATCGCGACAATGACCTCGGCGACTACAACGAGGTGTCGATCGCCTTCTTCGTGCGCGAGAAGGGCACGGCGCGCGGGCTGCCCTATGTCGCGACGATCGGCGACTTCCTGCGCGGCCGTGTCGCTACGTACATCCGCCATCTCCCGGTCGATCAGAGCTTCACCTGCGAAGCCGGCCGCACCATCTGGGGCTTTCCCAAAACGGTCGAGCGGATCGACTTCTCCCCCGGCACCAACCGCGCCACCTGCGCCCTGCACATGGACGGAAAGCATGTCCTGACGCTGGCAGTACCACGCGGCGGCACGCGGACCCTGCCCGACTCGGTGATGACGACGTACTCGATGATCGACGGTGTGCCGCACAAGACGGCCTTCAGTTCCGGCGGAAGCAACGTCGGCTTTCACCTCGGCGGCGCCGAGCTCAGCCTCGGCACCCACCCGATCGCCGACGAGCTGCGCAGCCTCGGCCTGCCGCGCCGCGCGTTGATGACCATGTGGATGGAGCGCATGCACGGGCGCTTCGAGGGAGCTATCCCGCTTTGACCACAAAGACACAAAGACACAAAGAAAACCCAAGAGAGGATTGTCTGATCTCCCTTTGTGTCTTTCTGTCTTTGTGGTGAACCTTCCGCCGATGCATGACGCCGTAATCGTCGGAGCCGGGGTGGCCGGCTCTTTCATCGGGGAAGCCCTGACGCAGGCCGGCCTGAAGTGCGTCATGTTGGAAGCCGGCCGCGACTTCGGCCGCACCACCTACCCGCGCACCGAGGTCGACGCCAACGCGCAACTCTACTGGGGCGGCGGCATCGAGCTGACCAAGGACGCCGCCATCGGCCTGCTGCGGCCCAAGGTCGTCGGCGGCGGATCGGTGGTGAACCAAGCGCTGCTCGATCGCTTCGACGACGACGCCTTCGAATCGTGGCGCGCCGCGTCCGGCGTGCCGTTCCTGACCCGCGCCGAGCTCGATCCCTGGTACGACCGCGCCGCCGCGCAGATCTGCACCGGCACCGTGCCCGAGGAGTACGCCAACGGGAACGCCGAGGTGTTCCGCACCGGCTTCGCGCGCAACGGCTACCGCTGCGCGCCGCTGGTGCGCGCCCAGCGCGACTGCCACTTCGAGGACGGCAACTGCTGCATCGAGTGCCTGATGGGTTGCCGCATCGACAGCAAACAGAGCATGCCGGTCACACTCCTCAAGCGCGCCCGGGCGGCGGGGCTCGAGGTCGTCTCCGAGTTCGAGGCGCGCCGCGTCGACGCGGCGCCCGGCGAGGTCTGCGTCAGCGGCATCGCCAATGGCGGCGCGACGGCGAGCTACCGCGGCATGATTCTCGTGCTCGCCGCCGGCGCCATCGGCAACTCGCGCCTGCTGCTCGCCTCCGGGTTCGACCAGCTGTTGCCGGCGCTCGGGCACAACTTCTACACCCACCCGCAGTACATGAACCTCGGCGTGTACGACCGGCCGATCAACGCGCAACACGGTCCGCTGCAATCGTATAAGTCGGACGACCCGGGCTTTCGCCGCAGCGGGTTCAAGCTCGAGAACGTCTTCGGGCCCCCGGTCGCGGTGGCCATGCTCGTCCCCGGCTTCGGCGCGGCGCACATGCGGCGCATGAAGCAGATCACCCACTTCGCCTGCATCGAGGTCGCCGTGCGCGACACCCATCCCGGGCGCATCCGCGTGAGCTCGAAGGGCGTCGCGGTGGTCGACAAGCAGCTCAATGACGAGGACCGGCGCCGGCGCGATCGCGGCCTGGCCGCCATCCGCAACATCTTCCTCTCCACCGGCGCGCGCGAGATCATCGAGGGCGACATCGCCATCGGCCTGCATCTGATGGGTGGCTGCAATATGGGCGTCGACCCGGCCCGCTCGGTCACCGCGCCCGACTTTCGCCTGCACGGGTTCCCGAACATCTACGCCGCCGACTCGAGCATCTTTCCCAACGCGCCGGGCATCAACCCGTCGTTCTCGATCATGGCGCTGGCCAGCATGGCCGGCGAGCGCATTCGCGCCGATCTGCGCGCATGACCCCGGCGACGCTCACGCGCTCCCAACTCGCCGGCCTGTGCAAGGTCGGCGACGTCATGATCCCCGGCGACGCCGACCTGCCGTCGTTCTCGGCCGCCGGCTGCGCCGAGCACGCCGACCGCATGATCGCGCACATGAACGACGCCGACCGCCAGGGCGTGATCCTGCTGCTCGGCGTCTTCCGCTTCCTGCCGCGCATCGCCCTGCGTTTGCTGCTGCGGCTCACCGAGCGCCATCGCGCCTTTCCCGAGCCCATCGCCGCGGTGCTGCGGCTGCTCAACGTCGGGGTCAAAGGGGTGGTGATGACGCTCTACTACTCCGGCCTCGACCAGCAGGGCGCGATCCTGCGCGCTATCAAGTGGGACGCCAAGGTGGTGGAGCGCCCGGAGGACGACACCTCCCCGACTGGCGCGTCGACCAGCTCAGCGCGAACGGATCAAGCACCGTTCGCCCTGAGCCTGTCGAAGGGCGCCGACGGCGCGGCGCCCTCCAAAGAATCGGCGGCGGAGAGGTGGAGTGCCACAGAATCGCCCGCGGCAGCGGTGCAGCGCGCCCGCGAGGGGGCGAGGTCGCTGCGGCGGCTCTCGGTCGCCGAGCGGTTGCAGCACGTTGCGCTGCTGCGCCACGCCGTCCTGCGCCGCCGCGAGGAGATCGTCGACCGCATCCAGCGCGACACCGGCAAGAGCCGCTCCGACGCGCTCATCTCCGAGATCTTCGGCGTGCTCGACAACCTCGCCTGGCTGGAAGCGCACGCCGCCAAGGCGCTGGCTGAGCGCAAGCAGCACACGCCGCTGGCGCTGATGGGGAAGAAGTCGTGGACGTGGTACGAACCGCTCGGCACGATCCTCATCATCTCGCCCTGGAACTATCCCTTCTACCAGGCGATCGTACCGATCGCGTGCGCCGTCGCCGCCGGCAACACCGTCGCCTACAAGCCCTCGGAGTGGACCCCGCTCGAGGGGCTGGTCGAGTCGGTGCTCGCCGAGGCGCAGTTCGCGCCCAATTGGGTCCAGGTGGTCTACGGCGACGGCGCCGCCGGCGCGGCGCTGGTCGAGCAGCGACCGGACAAGATCTTCTTCACCGGCAGCACGCGCACCGGCCGCCGCATCCTCGCCCAGGCGGCGCCGCATCTGATTCCGGTCGAGCTCGAGCTCGGCGGCAAGGACGCCATGATCGTCTTCGATGACGTCACCCTGGCGCGGGCCGCCGCCGGCGCCGCGTGGGGCGCGCTCACCACCACCGGCCAATCCTGCACCGCGGTCGAGCGGTGCTACGTCCAGCGCTCGATCTACGAGCCGTTCACCGAAGAGCTCGTCCGCCAGGTGCGCCAGCTCGTGCAGCGCACCGATCAGGACGGCGATGCCGACCTCGGCGCGATGACCACCGATTTCCAGGTGCGGATCATCGCCGAGCAGGTCGCCGATGCGAAGAGCAAAGGCGCGCGCTTCCTCACCGGCGGCGACTGGGACGGCGCGTCGCGCATGATCCCCCCGATGGTCATCGATCACGTCAGCGCCGACATGGCGGTGGTGAGTGAGGAGACCTTCGGCCCGCTGATCCCGGTCATCCCGTTCGACAGCGAAGCGGAGGTCATCCGGCTCGCCAATGATTCCGAGTACGGGCTCACCGCCAGCGTGTGGACTAAGGACCTCGAGCGCGCCACGCGGGTCAGCCGCGCCCTCGCGGTCGGCGGCGTCTCGATCAACAACGTGATGGCCACCGAGGCCAACCCCGCGCTGCCCTTCGGCGGCGTGAAGCACAGCGGCTTCGGCCGCTACAAGGGCGAGCACGGCCTGCATGCGTTCTGCAACGTGAAGTCGGTGCTGGTCGACACGGACAGCAAGAAGATCGAAGCCAACTGGTATCCGTACACGGCGGAGAAGTACCGCCTGTTCACCGCGCTGACGGTGAATCTCTTCGGCGAGCGCGGGCTGAAGCGGCTGGTGAAGTTCGCCCTGGCGGGATTAAAGCTCGAGCGCTACTCGCAACGCGCGAAGCGGTAAGAAACTCTGGAGGGCGCCGCGCCGTCGGCGCCGGGGGCGGGGATGGGTTCGTGAAGAGGCCCGCCCCACCGCAGCCCCGGCGGCGACGGCGCGCCGCCCTCCAAAGGAATCCTATGCTGTCACTCGTCACCGGCGCCGCGGGGTTCGTCGGCCAGGCGATCGTCCGTCGCCTGCTCGCCGACGGCGAGCGGGTGCGGGCGCTGACGCTGCCCCGCGATCCCCGCCTGCCCGAGCTGCGCGCGCTCGGCGCCGCCGACCGTCTGGAGGTGGTCGAGGCCGACCTCACCGACGCCTCGGCGATCGACCCGCACGCCAGCGGCGTCACGCGCGTCTTCCACACCGCGGCGCTGGTGCACGGCTGGCATCCGTGGGCGCGCTATCGCGCCATCAACGTCGGCGGCACCCAGCACGCCGCCCGTGCCGCCCACGCGCACGGGGTGGCGCGCTTCGTCCATGTCAGCACCAGCGACGTCTTCGGCATCCCGCAGCGCGACCAGCTCATCGACGAGTCGTGCCCCTATCGCGCCTGGGGCGAGCCGTATCCCGACACCAAGATCGAGGCCGAGCGCTGGCTCTGGCAATTCCACCGCGAGTCTGGCCTGCCGGTCTCGGTCATCTATCCGTGCTGGGTCTACGGTCCCGGCGACCACGCCTTCTTTCCGAGCCTGGCGCAGGCGATCGACGACGGCTTCATGATGTTCTGGCACCGCCAGACCAGGCTGTTCTGGGCGTACATCGACAACCTGGCCGATGCCGTCGTCCTCGCCGGGTCCCATCCGGCAGCCGCCGGCAACGGCTATCTCGTGCACGATGGCGACGATGGCCCGACGTTGCAGGACGTCTGCGCCCGTATCGCCGCGCTCGCCGGCAAACCAGCGCCGGCCCGGCACGTGCCCTACCCGCTGGCATTCGGCGCCGCCTGGCTCGCCCAGCTCGCCTGGCGCGCCCTGCGCCTGCGCGGCGCCCCGCTGCTGCTCACCAACGACGTCAAATCGTTCGGCTCGCAGTGGCGCATCTCCAACGCCAAGCTGCGCGGCGAGCTCGGCTGGACCCCGCGCCTCTCGATCGCCGACGGCATGGATCGAGCGATCGCGTACCTGCGCGATCTCCGCGCGTAGGGCCGGCTCTGCCGGCCGGATCCGGATGCGTCCTGGAGGGGGCGCCGCTTCCGCGGCGCCATGGCCGCTCGGAAGCGCGGCCCTCCAAAATCCGGGCGTCCACCGTGTTAAGCCGCAGAATGTATTGCACCGAGCTTACGTGGCACCGTAACTAGAGACTGGGGACGGCGGTTCGGAGCGGGGAGACGACCGCCGCGGCAGCATGCACCCGCAGGGAGGGAAGAACCATGGCGAGCACCGGGGCAGTGATAGTGCTGGTCGCGCTGCAGATCGCGATCGGGTCGGGGTCGGCGCTGGCAGCGCTCCCACATCTCGAGCTGCCGCTGCCGACGACCTGCGGCGACGACGTCATCGGTCTGGGTGAACAATGCGACGGCGCTGACGACCGGCCGTGCCCGGGCATGTGCAGCGAGGCCTGCGCGTGCCCGCCCGTCACGACGGTCGACATCCCGAGCGGCGCCGAGCCGCCGAACACGCCTGGGAGTGCGGGCGTGGAGATCACCAACCCGAAGCTGCTCACCCAGTTCGGGCCCGACTTCAGCTTCAACCGCGCCCGCTACACCCGTTTCCAGCTCGACGACTCGGGAGCGCAGCCGGACGCGATTCTGATCCTCATTCCCGGCTTCGTCGGCGGCGCCGCCAACTTCCGGATTCTCGCCCAGAATCTGCTGGCGCGCGCCAAGGCCGACCACGACCTCGTCCTCGAGGTGTGGGCCTTCGATCGCCGCACCAATCAGCTGGAGGACACCGCCGGCCTCGACATCGCGGAATCGGCGCTCGACACGCTGCTGGCGGAGAACTGGCTCTTCGGCGACGAGCTCGCTCTGCCGCTCGATCCGCGCCTGTCGCGGCGCGCGATCTTCTACAACCCGCAGGACGACGTCCCGTTCCTGGCCAACTGGACCAATCTGGTCTTTTCCCAGGATATCGATGCGGTGGTCAGCGCCGCGCTCGCGCACGCGCGCAACGGCAACGTGTTCCTCGGCGGCCATTCCGCCGGCACCGGTTTCACCGCCCGCTACGCCTCGACCAATTTCAACATCATTCCCACCTGCACCGGCGTGCCGCAGCCGGGATACAAGAAGGTGCGCGGCCTGGTGCTGCTCGAGGGCGGCGGCGGATCGACCCTCGGAGAGCCGCCGACCGACGACATGCTCGACCGCATGATCGCCAAGTTCGACGGCGGCCTGTACGGCGCCGTGCGCGACAACGCGCCGCGCTGCGTTGACGGCACGACGCCGTGTACCGTCGAAACGGAGACTACCGATTGCGCCGAACAGATGCCGCCCACGTGCACGCCGCCGACCACCGCGTTCGTCGGAGTGCCGGGCGTGCTCAACCCGCGCGTCTTTGGGGTCTCGGAAGCCAGCGCGATCCAGAGCGTGCTCGATCTCAATACCGGTCAGGTTGTGACCCAGCTGGACGTGGGCACGCCGGGCAACGGCCTGAACAACAAGGTCCCGGATCTCGCCGCGCTCGTGGCCATTCCACCGGCCACCGTCGAGGCCGCCTTCGGCACGTTCCTCAACAAGAACGGCCCCATCGGCCAGGCCCTCAGCTTCGTCGCGATGTCGGTGGGCCAGCCGGGCCCCACCGTTGATGGCATCCTCACCTGGCGGGACATCCTCGGACCACTGGATATGGGACCGGACCTCGGCCCTCCGCCCACGATGCTGCCGCCGAGCAAGTGGGGCGTCGACAAGGAAGTGACCCGGCTCGACCGCGTGCTGTTCGCCTTCTTCTCGGGGCAGACGAACTTCTCCGATTGGTACTATCCATCGGCTGGCCCGAGCACGACCACCGGCATCGGTCTTGATTCGACCCGGCTGTCCGCACCGGCGCCAGCTGGCCGCGGGCGGTGCGACATCGAGAACCTCACCGAGGCCGGCCTCATCGACGTGCCGGTGATCGCGTTCTGCGGCACCGCCGGCAGCGCGCCGGTGCCGGGCGTGTACACCGCCTTCGCGCAGAGCATCGGCCCCTGCACGGCGCCGAGCTGCGACCAGACGACGCCGCGCGTGGTCGACGCGAGCATGCCCAATCCGGCGTTTCCGACCTTCGGGGACGTCGCCGGTGGCTTCGAGGTGTTCGTCAACGAGGGGTTCGCCCACCTCGACGTGCTCACCGCCGAGGACAACGCCGACAACCACGTCGTCGGCCCGCTGGCGGACTTCATCGCGCGCAACGCGGTGCTGACCACCACGCCCCCCTGCGTCGGCGACTGCGACGGCAACGGCGTCATCACCATCGATGAGATCGTGCGCGGCGTCGGGATCGCCCTCGGCATCATCGCCGCCGAGCAGTGCCCGGCCTTCGACTGCCACGGCACCGGCGGCGTCCCGGTCGACTGCCTGATCACCGGCGTGAGCGGCTCGTTGGACGGCTGCCCCGCGGCGATCCAATCGGGCACCACGATCCGTCTCGCCGACGGGGTGGTGCGGGGGTCGTACGATGGCGACACGCGCCGTTTTCTCGGCATCCCGTTCGCGGCGCCGCCGGTTGGCGATTTGCGCTGGCGTCCCCCCGCACCGGCGATGCCGTGGCAGGGCGTCCTCGAAGCGACCGAGTGGGGCCAGCACTGCCCGCAGGAAGAGAACTTTCTCGGTCCGGCGAGCGACAACGAAGATTGCCTGTACCTGAATGTGTGGACGCCGGATCCGGCACCCGCGGAGCCGCTCCCGGTGATGGTGTGGGTGCACGGCGGAGGCAACCGCACGGGCTCGGCCGGCGATTTCGTACCGCTCGGCGTCGGCGGTCGCTTCTACGACGGCCGGGCGCTGGCCGAGGAACGCAACGTGGTCGTGGTCAGCTTCAACTATCGGCTCGGTGTCCTCGGCTTCTTCGCGCATCCGGCGCTGGCCGCAGAGGATGCCGCATACCCCTATGCCGGCAATCAGGCCCTGCTCGATCAGCGCGCCGCGCTCGAATGGGTGCGCGACAACATCGTCGCGTTCGCGGCGACCGGTCCAATGTGACTCTCTTCGGCGAGTCGGCGGGCTCGCACGACACCTGCCTGCAGGTGGTGTCGCCGGGGAGCCGCGGCCTCTTTCATCGAGCGATCAGCCAGAGCGGCGGATGCACGACGCGTCACCCGACCGCGGCCGAGGCGGAGTACCTGGCTGCGCTCGAGTCACGCTACGGCGATCTGGCGGACGAGATCGCCGCCGTGTACCCGACCGCCAACTTCTCCTCGCCGCGGGCCGCGCTGGCGCGCGTCGTCGGCGATTCCTCGCTGGTGTGCGGCACCTACGATTCGTTGCGACGCGCCGCCGCCGGCGGTGCGCCGGTGTATCTCTACAACTTCGCCCGGCCGATCCCGCTGGCGATTCTCGAGCCGCTCATGCTCGGCGCCACGCACGGCGCCGAGATCGCCTACGTGTTCGGCTCCGTGTCGCCACCCGAGGACATGGACCTGATGCTCGGCCTGGCGATGCAGGGGTACTGGACGCGCTTCGCGCGCAGCGGCGATCCCAACGGAGACGGCGCCGTGCAGTGGCCGCTGTATGCCGATGCGACCGATCAGCGACTCGACCTCGACGCCGAGATCAGCGTGACGGCCGCCTTCCGCCGCCCCGAGTGCGAGTTCTGGTGGGACGTCTACGACGCCGAGTTCGACTGACGGGGAAGGCGACGCCGCATCACCGAGTACGAGTGGAGGGCGGGGCGCCGTCGCCGCCGGGGGGGAGGGGAGGTCATTCTCCCGCCCCCACCCCGCCGGCGGCGACGGCGCGCCGCCCTCCACTCATGAACGGTGCTTGGCGATCCTGGGCCGCGCTATCGCGCGGCCACCCGGCACGGCGGCCGGGGCTACGGCTCAACCCGCGCTGGCCCTCACCGGCTCGGCGCTCGCGTCTCCCTGCGGGAGCGTAAAGCGGAAGGTGCTGCCGCGGCCGGGGTTGCGGCTGGCGGTGAGATGGCCGCCGTGGGCTTCGACGATCGAGCGGCTGATCGACAGTCCCATGCCGAGGCCGTTCGGTTTGGTGCTGAAGAAGGGCGCGAAGACGTCGGCGGGCGGATCGGGCACGCCGACGCCGCTGTCGCGAATCGCGACCTCGACGCCGTGGTCGCCGGCGCAGGCGGTGGTCACCGAGACGGTGCGCTCCCCAGTGCCCGCTTCGCGCACCGCCTCGACCCCGTTGAGCAGCAGGTTCAGCACGACCTGTTCGATCTGAATGCCATCGCACGCTACCCGCGGCAGGTCGCGCGCCAGATCGAGCTGCACACTGACCCCATGCTGGCGGGCTTCGGGCTCGATCATGCGCGTCGACTCCGTCACCAGGGCGTTGAGGTCGACCTCTTCCTGCTGCGGAGTCTCCTTGTGGATCAGATCGCGCAGGCGGCGGATGATCGCGGCGGCGCGCAGCGCCTCGCTGGCGATCTGATCGATGATCGGCAGCAGCCCGGCCGCATCGATCGACCCGTTGCGCAGGCGCAGCGCCGAGCCCTGGGCATAGTTCGCGATCGCCCCGAGCGGCTGGTTGATCTCGTGCGCCAGCCCCGCCGCCATCTCGCCCATCGTCCCCAGCCGCAGCACGTGCGCGAGCTCGGCCTGGTGCTCGCGCGCCTGGGCCTCGATGCGCTTGCGCGCGGTGATGTCCTTGCTGAAGACGGTCGCGCCGGTGACGGCGCCGTTCTCCACGATCGGATGGACGGAGAGGAGGAAGTGCAGGCTGTCGGGGCCGTCGTGGAAGGTCGTCTCGACCTGCACGTGCTCGCCCCGGAAGGCGCGCTCGTAGAGCGCCGTGAGCTCGTCCCAGATCGCCGGCGGCACGTGCTCTCGAAACCCCTCCGGGGTGTAGTCGACTCCGAAGCGCTGGCGACAGCGCTCGCGGAAAACGCTGTTCATCACGCGCACGATGCCCTCGCGGTCCACCGACCAGATCGAGTCGGTGGTGTTCTCCACCAGCGCCAGGAGCTCCGCCTCCTTGCGTTCGAGGCGCTGGGTGGCGGCGAGCAGCTCGGCGGTGCGCGACGCCACCCGCTCCTCGAGCTCGAGGTTGAGCTGCGCGAGGTTTTCCTCGGCGCGCCGGCGCTGCAGGTTCTCCGCGACGAGGCGGGAGCGGTGTCGCTGCAGATCGAACGCCAGCGCCACCGAGAGGGCCAGTGCCGTCACCACCGCGGCGGCCAGATGGGCCGGTGGATCGAGGGCCGGCGCCACCGTGAAGTGCGCATTGGCCACGATCGCCGCGCCGGCGACGGCCACCGCGGCGAGTTGCGGCCATATACCCCACGGCACGCCGGCGCCGACGGCCAGTGCCACCATGATGCACAGCATCGCAGTATGATCGACGTCGCCGAACCAGATTCCGGACAGCGCTCGCATGCCGCACGCGAGGGCGACGATGGCCAGGACGAAAGGAACGGGTCGGGCCTGGATCGCCGGGCGGTTCAGCAACCAGAGACCGAGCGCTGCGAGCCCGATCGCGATGGCGTCCATCACGTCCGCCCAGAGCGGGCGGGCCGGCATCAGCACATGGTCGCCCGTGGCCGACACCAGCACGCCGACGACGATGGCGGCCAGGCCAACGCGTACTCGCCGCACGATGAGCTGGTTGCGCTCCGCGAGGATCTCGGCCAGTTCGGGGGCTTGCACCGGCATGGGGTCGACTCTAGCGCAAAGATGCAGGCGAATGGGAAGGGCGCCGCTGCCATCGCCGCACCGAGAACGGGGGAGGTGGGGGTATGAGTTTGGACCCGCCCGCCCCGCCGCCGCGGCGGCGACGGCGCGCCGCCCTCCAGAACTGGGCGGCTCAGTGTTTCGTCTCGTTCAGGGGTGCGCTCGTAACCGCGTTTCGGCGAGGCGGTTGAATCGCGTGCACGGTCATCGGCAGGCCGCCGCGTGGCCGCAGCGTCAACCGCGACTCGGGCTCGATGGTTGCGCCCGGGACGAGCTGCAGGCGGTACTGCTGGACGGCCATCGCCAGCACCAGCGTTCCCTCCATCAGGGCGAACTCATTGCCGATGCAGAGGCGGGGACCGCCGCTGAACGGAAGGTAGGCGAAGCGCGGTCGCTCGCGCACGCGCGCGGGGCGGAAGCGCTCCGGGTCGAAACGCTCCGGATCCTCCCAGAACATCGGGTGCCGGTGGGTGACCCAGGGTGAGATCGAGATCACCGTGCCCTTGCGCACGTGGTATCCACCGATCCGATCGGCACCGAGTGCCTGACGCATGAACCCCCACACGGGCGGATAGAGCCGCATCGCCTCCTCCACCACCATGCGCGCGTACTCGAGCCGCGGGAGATCCTCGAGCCCCGGCGTGCGGCCGGCGAGGGCCGCGCCGACTTCCGCGCGCAACCGGTCGGCGACCTCGGGATGGCGGTCGAGCAGGTACCACGTCCAGGTGAGCGCCACCGCCGTCGTCTCGTGACCCGCCAGCAGGAAGGTCATGACCTCGTCGCGCAGCTGGCGATCGGTCATGCCTTCGCCGCTGTCCTCGTCGCGGGCGCGCAGCAGCATGTCGAGCAGGTCCCCCGGCGCGTCGCCGGTGCGCCGGCGCGTTTCGATGATGTCGTACACGACGCGGTCGAGCTGCCCGAGCAACCGCGCGAGTTGCCGGTTGAACGCGCTCGGCCACCAGAGCGGCGAGGGCAGAAAGCGCATGGTGCGATCATTCATGAGGGCCAGCGTCTCGACGAGGACGGGACCGAACTCGTCCGCGGCGTCGTCAATGTCGCGGCTGAAGAGCGTACGGCCGACGATGCCGAGCGTGAGCCGGCTCATATCGGCCGCGACGTCGAACGGCTCCCCGCCCCGCGCGCGCAGGGCCCACCGCTCGAGCAGGGAGGTGGTCGCGTCGGTCATCGTCGAGACGAAGCCCCCGACGCGCTCGCGGTGGAACGCCGGCTGTGCGAGCCGGCGCTGCCGGCGCCAGAAGTCGCCCTCGCTGGTGAACAGCCCCTCGCCGACCAGCACCTTGATCTTGGCGATCACCACGCCCTTGACGTAGTTGCGGTTGTTGTCCTGGAGGACGTGCTTCACGTGATCGGGGTGGGCAATCAGGATGGACCCGAACGGCCCCGAGCGGAAGCCGACGACGTCGCCGTACGTCCGGAACGCTCGGGTGAAGTACTCGAGCGGGTCCCCCCGCATCGCCGAGACCATGCCGTAGGGGGTCCAGTAGCTCGGACCGGGTGGAAACCCGTGGCGCCCGGGCTGGATCTCATCTGGAAGGGAAGCGAGTCGATCCGAATCGGCCGGCCGGGCATCGATCATCGGGGTCCTCCTCGGCGCGGTGTAAAACAAGCACCAACCATGCCCCCGCTCAATGCGAGAGAACGGTTGGCGACATCGTCCGCCGGGCGCATGAGGAAGTGTGCACATGCAGGCGGGTGTATGCAGCCAACCATTGCATCGATGTCGAGCACCCATTGTCCGGATTCGTGGTGTTGCCGTAGGATTTCGCTCTGAGAGCCGACCGAGCTGGCGGAGTATGGGGCTGACCTACGTCGACATCGAGATCCGGAACCCGCGCGAGCCCTCCCGACATGGCGGTCTGCGCCGACTCATCGTCGACACTGGGTCAGAGCTGACGTGGGTTCCGCGGGCGATTCTCGAGCGGGTCGGGATCGAGCCCGAGAAGGAGCGCCGGTTCATTCTCGCCAATCGCCGCGAGATCAGGCGGCGGGTCGGGTTTGCGATTCTCGAGCTGGGGCGACACCGGACGATCGACGAGGTCGTGTTTGGCGAGGGCGATGATCTGTCGGTCCTCGGCGCGCGCAGCCTGGAGGGGTTCGGCCTGTCGATCGATCCCCAATCGCACCGCCTGCGCGCAACGCCCACCATCGCGGCGCAGAACGTCGCGCCGACGCGGTCGCGCGCGCATCGGGAAGGACGAGTGGGCGTTCGCTAGGCGCGGCGCGTTGCGGGCTGAACCGACTGTCACTCGCGCGGCCAGGTGTCGCCTTCGGTGAAGCCCAGCGCAGCGAGGTCGGCGGCGCGCAGGGGCGCGTCGGTGGCGAGCAGGAACTCGTCGAGCTGGGGCGGGGCCACGGCGGTGCCGGCGAGCATCGCGTGCGCCTGGCCGCGATGGTGGATCTGGTGCACGAACAGATGGGCGAGCACGCGGTCGGTGCGGTCCTCTAGCAGACCGTGGTCGCGGACGAGCCGGACCGCGCGAGCGAGACGAGCGGGGTCGAGCCCCTCGCACAAGGCGATCAGGCGCCGATCGGCGGCCGACTGTGCCACGCGCAGCTCAGCGAGCGTCGGCCGTGGCGGATCCTCGCAGAACGCGCGCGGACGGCGTTCGAGCGCGTCGAGGTAGTACTCGTCGACGAACACGATGTGGTTCAGCGTCAAGCTCAGCGAGGGGAAGAAGCTCACCCGGGGCGCCTCGAGCTCCGCCTGGGTCAGCGCCGCGCACGCCGCCAGCAGCCGGTGATTCGACCACGCGTTGTTGCGCGCCATGGCGCGGTAGTAGCCGAGAAGGGAGCCGCTCATGGACACATGATAGGGCCAAGCCAATTCTACTTGGTGCTCTTGGTGATCTTGGTGGTGCAATCCCGCGCGCTGGTTACTGCCCGCACAGCGTGCCGTTCAGCGCACACTGCGACTCGATTCCCCGGTCGGCCTGGAGCTGGTTCAAGCGCACCAGCTCGGCGTTGGTCGCGTCGTTCGGCTGACAGCCACAGAGCTGACTGGCGCAGCAACTACACGCCATCGCCGCCTCGAGCGCGGCGATCGCCGAGATGTCGCAATTCGAGAGACCGCTGCAGGCCTCGCCGACGAGATCCTGGTCGTTGCAGCTCGCCGTGCACAATGTGGCGTCACAGGTGTAGCCCAGCTGAATGCCCTCCCCGTTGGTACAGCGGCTGTATTCGCGGCACACCTCGGTGCAGCCGGCCGGTGGCGACGGGTACGGGGGCGGTCCGAGCAGCGGGCAGCCGACATCGCCCGGCGCGTCGGGCACACAACCCGGCGGGTCGGGGGCGGTGCCGCCCTGTTCATTCGGATTGTAGGCGGCCGACCAGACCAGGTCCGACGTGAGCTCACACGTCGCACCGAAGTTACCGACCTGGAAGGGGCCGTCGTAAACGGGGCACTGGCAGGTGAGCCCGCCGCCGTCGTCGCGCCAGCAGGGCGCCGTCATGCAGCCGGCGTACGGTGCCATCGCGCACGGCGTCTGGCCGATACCCTGCTCGGGCGCGCAGGCAAAACTGAACGTGGAGATCACGTCGGCACCGGGGATGAGCGTGCCTCGATTGATGACGTCGCACACCGGGGCCTTGTTGGTCTGGCCAACGCATGCGCTGCCGTCGGCTCCGCACTCGCGGACGGTAGCAAGATACACCGGGTAATTCAGAATCGAAGTCATGAGGACGAAGTAGGGTCCGTAGGGGATCTCGAAGCACTTGCAGTTGGCAAAGCGCCCGTCGTCGGTGAGGGTACAGGTCTCGGGGGCCGCGCCCGAGTAGTAGCAGAGGGCGATCGGTCCTCCCTCGCAGGGCACGAAGTACGAGGGCGCCGGGGCGATGTCGCCGTAGGCCGGGCCGTAGGATGTCGGCCAGTTGTCCGGGTTGTCCCAGAAGCTGAACGAGTTGGGAACGAACGCGACCCGAGCCGATCCGCCTCCATTGTCGCCGTCACAGCCCGCACAGAGGGACCCGATGCTCAGCAGCAGAGCCAGCGCGATACGACTCCTCATCACATCCTCCTTAGGTCCGGCGCGTACGCGCCGCGACTGTACTCCGCGCAGAACGCCGCCTCGTCGCCCTGAAACGTCGGGTCGAGCGCGACCAGCGCGGGGCGTACTGCGGCCCAGATACCGGTCGGGCCACCAGCAAAGTCCTTGACAGCGAGCACGAGATCGAGCCCGCGGTGTCCGACGAGGTACTGGCCGCCCAGTCCCGCCGCGAACCACATGCCGACGTCGTAGGTCTGATCGCAGGTGTACGGCGGATCGTAGTGGCAGTCGGCCGCCTCCGACAACCCGTGCGGATAGGTCGGATACAGGGCCGGGGGCGCACAGGGATCGACGGGGCCCTGGTGCAGACCATCTCCCAGACCGAAGGTCCAGTTCGATGCGGCGTTCAGCCAGGTGAGATAGCCGTAGCCGGTGTTCGCGTCCTCGAAGGACGGATGGGTCATCCGGTAGACCCATTCCTCGTCCAGGAGGCGCTCGCCGCTCCACACGCCGCCGTGCAGCATGAGCAGGCCGACGCGCGCCATGTCGCGCACGGTGGAGTGCCAGAAGTAGGCGAAGATCTTGTTCGGCAGCCCGCCCGTCCACGACGAGCTCTGCATCCCGAGCGGGCCGAACACATGGCGCTGCGTGAATTCCTCGAGATTGGCGCCGAGGCGCTCCGGATCCTGCTGCAGGGCGGTGTTGATCACGTCGCTCAGGCGATTGATCTGCACGGTGCCGACGGTGTCGTACATGTGCGCCTTCCGCTCGAAGCCGAGATCGATGTTGTGCGCGACCATGGCGAGCACGTGCGCGACGCGCGCTTCGGGGTTGAAGCTGATCTCGTCGAGCCAGTGGTCGGCGCGATCCTCGTCGCTGATCGGACCGGTCTTGCGACCGGTGCGGGGCAGATCGCGCGTCTGATACGCGGCGATCCCGGTGACCAGCCCGCCGAACGTCTTGGTGGTCGAGAACACCTCGGCCGTCGGGTCGAGATCCCCGCTCGGGTAGTACTCGTGGCAGAGCAGGCCGTAGCGGACGACCACGTAGGGACGGTTCACCATCGGGTCGGCGGCGGCGAGCAGATCGGGGTCGAGCCCGCAGCGCGCTGCGACATCCGCCGCCGGCACGGGTTCCCAGGGCGCCGCGCCGGGATCGGCCGGGATCGGCGTCGGCGAGCTCGTCGGCGTGCCGCTCGGCGTGCTGCTGGCAGTTGCGGTAGCCGTCGCGGTCGCGCTGGCCGTCGCGGTGGCGGTGGCCGTGAGAGTGGCCGTCGCGCTCGCGGTCAGCGTCGGGATCGGGCTGGCCGTGCTCGTCGCCGTCGCGTTGGCCACGGCCGTCGGCGTGAGCTGCCGCTGCGGCTTGTCCGACGAGGACCCGTTGCCGCAACTCACGAGGACAAGCATGGAGAGAACGACACCGACGCATCCACTCAACCGGTGCCGAGCCCGCTCCGCCGCTTGTGTGCTCCGTCCCCCCGTGCTCATCCACGCATTGCTAGTCGGCTTGGGTAATTCTGTCAAAACGAGGGCCCTGGAGGGCGCCGCTTCCGCGGCGCCATGGCCGCGCGGAAGCGCGGCCCTCCAGAGTGCCAGGCTCTTGGCTTGCACGTGGGGCGCGTGCGTGGGACGGAGGGCGAATGGGCTATCGCTTTCCGGCTGGGTTCGTCTGGGGCACGGCCACGGCCGCCCACCAGGTCGAGGGCAACAACGTCAACTCCGATTTCTGGCTGATGGAGCACACGCCGGGGACGCTCTTCGCCGAGCCCTCGGGCGACGCCTGCGA
>Ga0187893_10005715_pt1 | contig 22015 bp, 18 predicted proteins | sample MA1701074metaG_FD_139574 | JGI IMG/M metagenome (GOLD analysis project Ga0187893, IMG submission 139574) | White microbial mat communities from a basaltic lava cave in the Kipuka Kanohina Cave System on the Island of Hawaii, USA - MA170107-4 metaG ...
ATCGCGACCGGCATTTTCGCGGTGTATAATTTTTCGCAACTGGGAGACACCGGCCGGATTTTGCGCGAAAATTATCAAAGCGTCCGCGAAACCGATAATTTGATCGGCGCGCTGGAGCGGCAAAATGACGTGATCCAGACTTTGCTGCACGGCGACCTGGATTCATCGCTGGTGAAATTCACCGCCAATAATGAGCTTTTCCAGATCTACGTTCAGACCATCGACGCCCTCGCGCTTTCCACCGATCATGCGATTTTGGACAGCATTAAGCTGAGCCACGAGCGTTTTATGTCGTCGATCAACAAGCTCTATTTGCTCCTGCGACAACGAGGCGATGAAACGGCGGTCGCCGAATTGTATGCCAGCGAAATTCAACCCCAGCTCACCAGGCTCAATACGCTGAGTCTGCAACTGTTGGACGCCAACAAAAAAGCGGTGGCCACGGCGGAAGAACAGGCGAAAGTGACGTCGGATCGCGCCACGTACGCCGTGATCGTGGCGACGGTCATTGCGCTGGTGCTGAGCATCATTGCCAGCATCCAGTCGACGCGCAGCATTCGGCGGCCCGTGCGCAAATTGACACAGACGATTCGTCGCATCAGCCAGGGCCGCCTGAATCAGAAGATCGACATCATGGCCGACGATGAGTTGGGAGAGCTGACGCGTGAATTCAACAAGATGACGGAACGTTTGCGAATGTATGAGCAAATGAACGTTCTGCAATTGATCGCCGAAAAGAAAAAATCCGAAGCCGTGATTGCGAGCATCGCCGATCCGGTTATTTTAACCGACGAGGAAAATCATCTGCTGGCGGTCAATCAGGCGGCGGCAAAAGTTTTCAATATTTCTCTCGCCAATGGCTGGCAGGATAAATCCATTGCGGCGCTGCTGCAGAATGACCGCGTGACCGAGCTATTGACGGCGGATGCGGGCCGGCGTGACGAAATCGCGCGGCAGGATCAACTGCTGGCCGTGGCGCAGGGCGAGGAGGCGTTTTATTTCCGGCCACGCCAAACGATGATTACCGATGAGCAGGGCCACGTGCAGGGCGTTGTGACGCACTTGCAAGACGTGACGCGCTTGAAAAAACTCGATCAATTGAAGTCGGATTTCATGGCGACGGTATCACATGAGTTTCGTACGCCGCTCACCTCGTTGAACATGACGATTGATATTCTCCTGCAGGGATTGCTCGGCAGCGTCAGCGTGCAGCAGGGCGAATTGCTGGCGACGGCTAAAGCGGACTGCGAGCGTTTGACGAAACTCGTCAAAGAATTGCTCAATCTCTCGCGGCTGGAGTCGGGCAAGTATCAAATGAAAAAGGAAACGATCAACCCGCAATTGTTGTTCGACGACGCGCTCAAACATCTGCGCGTGCCGTTGCGCATGAAAGAGATTGCGTTTGAAACAGTTATCGATACGACGCTGCCCGCTTTTTCCGCGGATCATGAGCAGCTCTCGTGGGTGCTTACAAACCTCGTGAGCAATGCGCTGCGGTACACGCCGGCCGGCGGCAAAATCACCATCAGCGCCGGCCGCGAGAACGGCATGGCGCAAATCAGTGTCGCCGATTCCGGGCGCGGCATCCCAGCCGAGGCGCTGGATTCCATTTTTGAAAAATTCGTGCAAGTGAAGCAATCGACCGATTCAACTCCCGGCAGCGTCGGGCTTGGCCTCGCCATTGCCAAGGAAGTCGTGGAAGCGCACGGCGGCAAAATTTGGGTGACAAGTGAAGTTGGCAAGGGGAGCACGTTTTCGTTTACGCTTCCTTTGCTGCGCGAAGCGCGTAACGAAAACGAGCTCGCGGCATAGTGTCTTGGTTTTATAACACGAAATCGCTTGCAACGAAAAGAGAACCCTAAAACGGAAAGAAAACGATCACGAATTGATCAGAATTTTCATGTACTACCTTTACCTCGATGAATCAGGTGATCTCGGCGATCATATTCAAAGTCCGGGCTCATCACGGTATTTTGTAATTGCGGTTTTGGAAGTCATTAATGATCAAAATAGGAAAGCGCTTGCAAAGGCTGTTGAGCGAACTATAAAAAACAAGCTGCACAAGAAGCACCCGCGCAAGCACAAACCAATCTCTGAACTCAAAGGCACGGGAACTGATTTGGCAGACAAGAAGTATTTCTATCGTCACATCGCTAAAATACCATTTACGATTTCGGCTGTAATTCTCGAAAAGGAACGTTTTGTCAATCATCTCCAACTTAACAAAACTCGTGTCTACCGTTTCATTACCAACCTTGTTCTCAAAAAGCTGCCGATGGAGCAAGCGACAGATCGGGTGATCCTGACTTTAGATAAAAGTATGCGCAGCACGGTCATCCAAGAATTCAATGAACAGTTGATTAAACAGGTGGAATCACACATTCCACCCAATGTGCCGGTATCTATCAACCACAGCTTTTCACACGAAGATAAACTTTTACAGGCTGTGGATTTGTTTGCATGGGGACTTTATCGAAAGTATGAAGCAGGGGACACGGAATGGTATGAGGTTTTTAAGGAGAACGTTGCTTTTGAACGACTCTACCCGGATAAATAAAAAAAGAGAGCGAACCCTGCATAACCAGAACCCTGTGGCTATTTTACCTACATTCAGAAGGGAACACCACAAGAGCTATACAGGACTTACCCGCTCTCATAATAGTAAAGATATGTTTTTGACATGCAAAAGTCAAGACTTTTTTGAAATAGCATGGAAACCCGTATCGCAAAAATTCTCGTTGTTGACGACGAGCCGAATATTCTGAAGACGATGGGCATCTGCTTTGACGCCAGCGGCTTTCAAGCGCGGCTCATCGCGAAACCGCAGGAAGTGCTGGAAGTTATTCAGCGCGAGCCATTCGATTTGGCTTTCGTGGATTTGCGCATGGCGCCGCTGGATGGCATGGAAATTTTAGCCGAGATCAAAAAACATTCGCCGGAAACGACGGTGACGATGATCACGGCGCACGGCTCGATTGACAGCGCGGTGGAGGCGATCAAGAAAGGGGCGTATCATTATCTTCAGAAGCCGTTCGATCTCAAAGAGCTGCAGCTTTTTGCGATGAAAGCGCTGGAGTACCATCAGCTTAGCCAGGAGGTGCGCGAGCTTCGCAAAAAGGTGGCGGAAATCGAGGCGCCGAGTTTTGGCGAGACGATCGTTACGCACAATCGCGAGATGCTCGCCGTGCTCAGCCTCGCGACGCGCGTGGCGGAGAGCAATATGAGCGTGCTCATCGAAGGCGAAAGCGGGACGGGAAAGGAGCTGGTAGCGCAGTTCATTCATCAGCGCAGCCCGCGCGCGCCGAAGCCGCTCGTCAAAGTCAATTGCGCCGCGCTACCAGAGAACCTCCTGGAGAGCGAGTTGTTCGGCCATGTGAAAGGCGGATTTACCGGCGCGGTGAAAGATCGGCAGGGGCGTTTTGAAGTCGCTGACGGCGGCACGATTTTTCTCGATGAGATCGCGGAGATTTCGCCGAGCATTCAGGCGAAGTTGTTACGCGTGATTCAGAGCCGAGAATTTGAGCGCGTGGGCGAAAGCTTGACGCGCAAGGTCGACGTACGTATCATGGCGGCGACGAACAAGAATTTAGACGAAGCGTTGAAGGAAGGCAGTTTTCGTGAAGATTTGTTTTATCGGCTGAACGCACTCCGTATCAAGCTGCTGCCGCTGCGCGAGCGCCCGGAAGATGTGCCGTTGTTGATCCAGTATTTTCTCAAAAAATTTTCAAAGGACGAACCGATTGAAATTTCGCCGGAAGCCATGAAGGTGCTGAGAGTCTATCGCTGGAGCGGAAATGTGCGCGAACTGGAAAACGTGATGGAGCGCGCCGCGTTACTGGCGAAGGACGGCGTGGTGGAACCGGCGCACCTCCCGGAGGAAGTGCGCCTGGCTGCGGAGAAGCCTTTGCATGCACTTTCATTGGAAGAAGTTGAAAAGCTCCACATCAAGCGCGTTTTGCAACACGCCGCCGACTACGACGAAGCAGCGCGGATTCTGGGCATTGATCCGGCGACGCTGTGGCGGAAGCGAAAGAAATATGAGTTTTGATGCAAATTCAAAGCACTTTTATCTGAACGGCGATGCCGCCGATCATGCGTTTGCTTTTGGCATCGCGTTGAATAAGATCCAAATGCAACGTTCTACCGCTTGGCGCCGCCGGTGGAACTTTCAGCTTCAAACCGAACAAGAGTTGCTCTTGCGGGCGTACGCTGATGGGTATTTGCGCTGTTTTGCCCCTGGGGAAGAAGATTTCCACACCCTGCTCAAACTGTCTTGCCAATAATTCCGGCGAGTCAGAAGTGATCATCTGTGTGGAACGGTCATCAACTTCGGAATGGGTTTGTCCCCCGCAATCTAATTGCTCATCTGCATCACTGGGCGCCTGCGAAGACACGAAATCAAATTGTTCAATTGTAAGGCCGGCTTTGGGCCTGAACACGGAAGCAGAACGCTGCAGCAGACTTGCTTCGAGCTGAGGGTGATCCTGGGGACGAATCAGTTCCAACTGAGAGCTTCGGGTCACGAGGGTGCGAAAGTTCGAAATCACAAAGGGCACGACCAACCAATTATTCGGCTTCAAATCAACGATCGTGAGGTTTTTCTGAGCGAGATTATTGTGTTCCCACACATGACGCCCAGCGATGGGGTGGTCCGCTCGCGTCAGCACGGCGGCGGTCAAACAGGCATGTGTGCCTGCAGAAGGAACAAGACTTTTGGGCCAACGCGCTTTGACAATCGTGGAAGCCCCCGGCGCCAATTCGAAACTCGCGGCTGCAGCGGCACAGGGCAAGAAGTCAGCCGGATACAAAAATTCGATGCCCGCAAATGGCTTCACGTTGAACGTCACCACAAAATGGCGCGCTGTTGTCGTGCCACGATTGCGAACGCGGGCGTGGAACCAATTATCCTGACCATACTCAGGAGCTTGATGGGTTCGGCCACCGTCGTTCGAGTTGCGAACCCAAAGATCAGGTGAGTCCCAGAATCGGCCCGGCCAGGCATCCGCGCCGGTGTGTGCCGGGTCATCGCGTAGCCACAAGTCAGGCGTAGAGGGTGGATTATCGAAACCGTAGACGAAACGATGAAACGCATCTACCAACAAGGCGTTGCCCGTGCGGCAGAGAAGGAACTCTTCGATTTCCATGGTGGTGGCAGGTCGATGTCGCCGCTGGTTGTAGAAATCGCTCATTAGCGCTTTGAGCGTACTCACGCCTAACAACGCAGCCACGCCCTTCCAAAATCGATAACCATCGGTATATGCGCCGCCGGCAGTAATACGGCTCCACGGATTCCGCGGGCACAGCGTGACAGGCGGATCCGCGAAGTTAAAAGGCAACGATTCAGAGGCGCCATGGTCGTTGTAGACGGTCCAGGCCTCGTCGAACCAGGCGTCGGGTTGGCTTGCCGGCTTGAGGCCCCTTGCCCACCAACTGTGAAAGGCCTCATGCCGTAGATTCCTCGTATTCGTCGTTGTCCCGCCTTCATACTCCATCCCACCGACATGAATGAACGCGACGAAGCGATTGCCATGCATGTAGGGGCCGGTCGAATTTTCATTATTGGCGAGATAGGTTTTGAGGTTGTTGATTTGAGTTGCAAGGCTGTTGGCGTTGCTCGCAAGTTTCCAAGCCTCGATCGTTACATTTGCCCCGGAAATCGGTAGAGTTGTCGTATCAGTTGCACTCACGAGAGTATCACCGGCGCGTACCTCCAACAGCGGCGAAAGCGCCGTGAATCGTGCTGGAAAGCTCACCCGCCAGTGATTGGCGCCGAGTGTGGTTGTCGCGCCATTCGTAATAACTGTGTGGGCCACGGTTGTATTGAGCAGGCGCAGCTCCAGCACGAGCTCAAACTGATCGAAGATCAAATTAGCGGGAATCCAGGCTTCAAGATAGCGGCCGGCGCCAAGATCGGTAAAGCCGAAATTAAACGTCAGACGTGGGCCGCTGCTCCACGCGATGGCCGGTTGATATGAGCCGGCGGTTGAAGCTTGCGGCGGGCCCAGCGTATACGTGACGCGCAACGTATGCGTTGAACCAGCGGCCAAAAGCGCCTCAACAACTCTGAGTTGGGCATTGAGGCCGCCGCCAAAGTCGTGATGGGCCAATTTTGCGACTGGCAGCGACGTCCCGTCTAACCAAGCGGCTGTGATCGTCTGGCGCAAATCGAAAATGGGATTGCCGTTTTGCACTCCCATTGTGAATTCCAACGTGGCATCACCGACCCCGTTCTGCGCAGCTCCGTCGAATGTTAGGCTGGCGGTGATGCGTTTAATGTCAATCGGCACCGCCCACAGGCTATCAACCAGCCGGGCAGAAGGAGCCAAGCGAAGATTGGTGCCGGCTGGATTAGCAATGACTGGTAGTAAGCTCAATAATCCGGACAGCCCGGAAACACATTCACCTTCGGACGGCTGACAAGCGCCGGCATTTCGCTTTAGGATAGCTCGCCAACCATAGCTGCGCGCGGCTTCAATGTGACTAAGCGTTTCGGTGACGAAAATGCTTTGGTTGCTGGCGGCTGGGTGCCCGGCCTTTTGCAGAGCCAAATCAAAAATTGGCCGGTTAGGTTTACCCACATTGCCCGTGATTTCCGTAGAAATGGTAATGAGGCTGCGCTCTATGTAAGTAGCAAGACCGAGGCTATGCAAGCGAGTATATACCTGGTCAACTGTAGTGCCAATGGCCTGGTTGGAGAGCAAACCGAGCCGATAACCCCGTTCATGCAATATTTGCAGCGTGTCTAGGGCGTCGGCGTATGGCTGCTGAGTGGGTGCACCAAAAATCAGGGTATCGCCAAGATCAAAAAAGATGACCGTCGGCAGTATCGGATTAGGCATGACCTTCTCCTAAAAGTGTGTTTTGGAAAATTACTGACCGGTCGCTTAAAGTCGTGGAAATGCCAAAATTTTACGCACAAAAAGCGACCGGTCAGTGACTTTCCAAATACGCTCTAAGTCGACATTTGTGCTCGCCGTCGTTTAGTCTCCACCCGTTTTACCGGACTTTGCGATATTTGAATTCGCATTTATCCGGATCAACAAATGTGAGCACATCATCCACGATGGAGAAGTCGTACGTAATGATGGCATCGTTCGCGGTTGAAATTTTAACCTGCGTCGGACTCACGATTTCGTACGTCCCAACATCCCACCAAGTAAACGTGCCAGGAGGGTCCTTGTGACCGAAATACAGCCCGCGCTCCTGAAACTCAATGCGATCAGGATAGATCTGGCTGCACTGGGAACCGGCAATTTTCTCCCAGTTCCCGGAAAGTTGCGGCGTTTGTTTGAGCATGGTTTCACCTGGAGAGTCCTTGGGCGTCGGAGAACAACCCACGCCGAGAAGGACGGTAATCATCACGACCAGCGCGCACAAGCGCACCGGCTGGGTTTTTCTAAAGTGCATGCGCAAGGTTTTTGATTGCATAGCTGATGTGGAGAACGCTCACTTTACTTTTCTATGAGAAATTGACCGGTCACTTATGGTGTTTGCGTTTCAAGATTGCTGTGCAAAAAGTGACCGGTCAGTTACCGGGAAGTGGCTAACTTTTGGCTATATTGATTAGCTATTCTCGCCCTTGGTTAGCTTTGACGCTTTCTTGGCTTCTGCCGGGCTCATGACCGTTTCGTCGGTAATCAACGCGGCTGCGGCTTTGAGGTTGGCTTTGCGTTTTCCGAACCGCTCGGCCACGCGTTTAGCTTCAATATAGGCGAAGTGAGGGCGCAACACGGGGTTATCGAGGGCTGCTTGAATCGCCTCGATGCCATCCGTGAGGTGGTCACCGCCAATGACCAGCGCAAGCAAGGTGTCAGGTGTTGAGATGACTTTAAGCGCAGCTTGTGCGTGCGCTTCGTCGACAGTCGCAGTCACGATCACGTTCGTCTCGCCGGTGACGCGGTATTCCACGCCATCGACTTCCCAACGCACTTCGACACGAATGCGATAAACACCGGCAGCAGGGAATAACGCGCCTTGTCCGCCGCGCAATAGAGTAAGAGAGTTCGTGATACTCTTACCCGGTTCAAGCGTTTGCAGCGCCTGATCCTCGACGCACAACACGAGCGGTGAGAAAGTCCGCTGCGTGCCGGAAGGGTCAATCACCGTGCCTCTGACAGAGCCAGCTTTCATGCTCAAGCTTGGCGGCGCCAGCAACGGCCCGGAGGCCGAATTGACCAATTTGAGGTTCACGCGTACTGGGGCGCCAAGTGGCACCGCTGTCAACAACGGCGACACATTGAGTTTAAGCTCTTCAACCTCAATGATGGCGTCTGTGTCTGTTGGCGTGATCGGTGGCGTCGCCATTGAAGCCGTACCAAAAGCCGTGCCGCCCGGGCGCACAAAGGGGTCTAGGTAATGGCGCAATCGCTTTTGATCATCTGTTGCAAACGCCCACCTGATGTTGAGCGGAAATGGCGTCCCTGGCGTGCCCGCAGCAGCAATAACATCGGTGGTGTTCATGAAGCCGAAATCCACCGTGTTGTGGAACAAGCCCAGAGCGTGTCCGGTCTCATGCACCGCCGTGCGAAAGTACGGGGCTGCCGCCGTGCCGAAACGCATGTTTCTCACAAGGCCCCAATCACTGGTATTGGGAATTATCCAATGGGATGATATTCCAACACCCTCGCGGGGGACGTTGTTCGAATCCGTAGCGCCGTTGTCATACATGATGCCGCGCGGCGTGACGTCGATATTACGAACGGCAAGGATGTGATAGCGCCACTCCGTATCCAAGTTGGAAGCATCGCGCCGCGCCAGCATGGCTTGGTGCATTTCCGCGTTGGACCAGGAGACGCCGCTCGGCTCTACAACATTGGCATTGCTAACGTCAAGATTAAGCTCCCAGTTAATCGCGTCGAAGACGCTCTTCCAATCTTCGCCTGCGCCGTTGTTGAGCGGCGCTTCGGAAACTGAAACGCGGTCGATCTCAACGGTGGCTTTGCGCAGATATTTGGATATCCAGCCCATCGTCAACCTGCCGACGATCGTGCCGGCGCCGTTTTTGACATCACCGACCATGTAATCGGTGCTCGAAGGATACCCGGCCGGTGCGGGCGTCTACGTCATCACAGCCGTGAACGGGCCTCCGGGCTCAAGTGTCCAGGTGTTCGGCGCAGTGAAACGGTACATCTCGAAGCCGAGCGTAAAACTATTACCGATAGTGAAAAATTCAACAATCTGCGTCACCCGCAAATAGTAGCGATACCGGTGCCGCGCGAGAATAGGAATCCCGGCAGCGGGGTTTGGCGGGGGGAGAAGACATGCTGGCGGCGGAAAATACTCAAGGGACGCTGATACAGATCGCCACTCGCCGTGCGGCCCTGGTATGGCACTCCACGCGCAACGTACCATCATACGACACTAGAAACCCTTGGTTGGGCTTGTAGTTGATCAGATAGCAACCGCAACGCACACTCCGTGTTTGCAAAGGTGGAAACTGTGGTTGTGGCGCGAGAATGGGTTCCGGCAAGTCTTGTGGCGACGGCAACTGTGGACTCGCGGTTAAAGGTTCCGGCAAAGGGGCATGGCTCCGACGGAATTCGAGGATGGAACACCCATGACAATTACTCCTAGATTGAGTTAATTTAAAGAAGGCTCACCATTTAACGTGACATTCCATTGAACGTCCTATATAATTGGACACGAAATTTCTCTGAATATCCCCAATAATCTTGTCAGGGTGAAAAAAATCATAAAAGTCGAGTCTTGCATGAAGTGCAGTTTGAAACCCATCATCTTGCATTTTGCAAACCGCTATAATCAGTCACAGAATCAAAATTTAGCTACGGAATGTTAAAAAGATGAAAATTGTTCTTGCATTTTGCAATATTCTTTACGTTATTGTCACTCAATCGCGACGCGCTAAACCTCTAATTCGACTGGTCTCAATTTCGATGACAATTCTGGCATAAATATTGATAAATAACAGCTAAATTCAGTTGCGCAATCCTGATCGTACTCGAGTCACGAACGTATTTTGGCGAGGAATTTATGGCAACCAAAGTCACCACCCTCAACAATCTCGACATTGCCATTATCGAGCCGAAGGGTTCGATCATCGGCGGCGGCGAGACCGACGAGTTGAAAACCAAAGCCCGCGATCTGTTCGAGCAGGGCAATCGCAAACTCGTCCTTGATCTCGGCGGGGTCACCTACATCAACAGTACCGGCATCGGCGCGCTCGTCGGTATTTACACGATGTACAGCAAAGACAAAGGTAAAATCAAGCTGAGTGGGATGAACACGAGCGTGCAAAACATCTTTGTCATCACCAAGCTCACCAGTGTGTTTGACGTCGCCGATACGCGCGACGAAGCCGTCAAAAGCTTGCAATCCTAAATCGCTCACTGCAATCCATTAACCCAAGGAGATCAGGTCATGAAACAATCCGTTTTCAATACGGTTTTGTTGGTTGTGTCGTTTGTCGCGGCTTACTTTATTTTTGATAATTTGCCGAAATTTATCAAAGACGGCGGTTATCTTGTGGTCGCCTTGATCGCATTGACTATTATGGTCGTAACCTACGTATTTGAGCGGATCTTTTCGCTCCGCAAAGCTCAGGGCAGAGGCTCGCTGCCCAAATTTTTGAGCAGCGTCCAAAAAGAAATCAACGCCGGCAATATCTCCGCGGCGATCGATATGTGTGACAAACAACGCGGTTCCTGCGCCAACATCATTCGTATCGGCCTGGAGCGCTATCAGGGGTTGAAAGAAACCGGCCGGGCGAAAGAGCAGGAAGAGGTGATGAAGGAAGTGCAAACTTCCATTGAGCAGGCGACGATGCTCGAAGTGCCGCTGTTGGAAAAGAACCTCGTGATGCTCTCCACCATCGCGTCGATTGCAACGATGGTCGGCCTGCTCGGGACCACCATCGGAATGATTCGCTCTTTTGCCGCCATGGCTCGCTCCGGCGCCCCGGATGCCGTGCAACTCGCACTTGGAATTTCCGAAGCGTTGATCAACACTGCCGGCGGCTTGATCGCGGCGATCATCGGTATCGTGGCCTACAATTTCTTCACGACGAAAGTCGATAATTTCACTTATATGATCGACGAGGCCAGCTACTCCATCGTGCAAACCCTTGGATTGAAAAAATAAGGCGAGGAGTTTTCCATGCCCAAAATTAAAAAAGCTCGCGTCGGCATCAAGATGGACATGACGCCGATGGTGGACGTGGCGTTTCTGCTCCTGACGTTCTTCATGCTCACGACGCAGTTCAAGCCGCAGGAAGACATCGAGGTGCTGTTGCCGTCTTCCCACTCATCCATCAAACTGCCGGAATCCGACGTTATGATGATTAGTGTGACGAAGGAAGGGACGATTCATCTCGGGTTGGACTCGCAGATTTTGCGGGAGCGGCTCTTTGGCGCCGCCGGCAAGTATAAAGCCAGTATGCAAGTATCCAAACAGGACCTGGCGAATCTGTTGATTCAAGCGCGCGTGGCGAACCCCAGGTTGCGCACCGTGGTTAGAGGTGATAGAGGCGCACCGTACGGGCCCGTAGAAGACGTTATGACGGTTCTGCAGCAAACCAAAATTACGCGCTTTAATCTGGTCACGGATTTTGAGAAATCCTAAAATTGTAGTGAGAGATACAAAATTTTGAAAATCGAAGTGTCCCGCTTGTAGCGGGGCACGCCGAAGGTCCCGGGCGAAACCTTTATCTATTTATAATTTATAAAGGAGAATTGTTATGGCCGGATTAGATTCGGGTGGTGGTGAATCGAGAAGCCATGCGAAGCATGCGAAAAAGAAAAAGACGAAACGCGTCAGTATCCGCATCGACATGACGCCGATGGTTGATGTGGCGTTTCTGTTGTTGACGTTCTTCATGCTCACCACGGTCTTCAACAAACCGCAGACGATGGAGCTGAACTTGCCGCCGGATGAGAAAGCGCAGGTCGAGGTGGCGGAATCCAGTTTGATGACTTTGCGTGTTGATAAAGACGGTGCCATGTTTTGGAACATCGGCAGTGAGCCGTTGCAGAAATTGACATTCAATGATCTTCGTTCCACTTTGATCCAGCGCAACCAGGCCAATCCGAAGTTGATCACGCTGGTGAAAGTTCATCGTGACGGCAATTATAAAATGATGGTTGATATCATGGACGAGCTCAATTTAGCCAACATTACGCGTTTCAGCCTGGCGCCAATGACGGACAAGGATTTGCAATTAATGGCCAAAGCTGCGACGCTGTAAAAAAAGGAGAAACGAACATGCAAGATCTCGCCATAGATTTGGGATTCAAGTACGGGGCGCCGGAGTTAAAACAATCTTACCAGAAGTATGCGGCGATTGCCGAAGGGATCGGCATTCTCATCACCGCCGGGTTTCTGGGCGCTTATTATCTCGGCCAGTATTTGATGCGCGAGGAAGAACCAATCGCCGTCGTGCGCATTATGAAGTACAGCGAACTGGGGCCGCCGCCGTCGATCCAAAGCTCGAACGTGCCGCCGGCCGTTTCGGTGGCTGCGCCTTCCGTGCGTCCGAGCGTCGGCATTCCCGTTCCGGTGCCAGATACGGAAGTGAGCCCAGAGCAAACTTTTGCCACCCAACAGGAAATGAATGCGGCGACCGAGTCCGTGGGCGAAGGCACTGGCGGTGAGGTGGCGATTGAAAAAGACATTCAAATTCAAGATGACGGGCCGCCGCCGGACTTCGTGCCCTATGAAAAAGAACCCAAAGTCATTAAGCAGGCGAAGCTGACTTATCCTGAAATCGCTCGCAAAGCCGGCCTGGAAGGCAAAGTGTGGGTAAAAATTTGGGTCGGAAAAGACGGCAAACCCAAAAAGGCGGTCATCCAAAAGAGTGCCTCAGAGATTTTCGACGAAGCCGCTAAGGAAGCCGCGATGCAAATGGTGTTTACTCCGGCAATGATGCAAAACGGACCGGTCGATGTATGGGTCTCGATCCCGTTTGACTTCAAACTCAAGTAATCGGTGAGCCAAGTTTTAGTTTCGCCCGTCATAATGAGAGAAGAGAGGTGGCCGTCGCAAACGCCTCGGTGTTTGCGACAGCTCTCAAACTTGACTTCGCACCTCGGACCTCGCGGACCTCGGACCTTCTTCATACGCAGGAGGAGCAAATGTCGAAACGGCTGACGTTTCACGCTTTCCTTAATAAAAAGAGCCGTTCAATCCTCCTCACTATACCCGCGATTAAAGTATCTGCTCCCGCTGCAAAAACTGATTTGGCATGCCGTGCCGGAGGTTGAAATTAAAAACGAATCAGCGTTATGGACAGCCGAAAAATTTCAAGAATATTTGCGCTCACCGTTGCAACGTTGATGGTGATCATCGGTGTCTTGGTTCTGGCGGGTTTCTTTCTGCCGCCGGACGCGCCGCCGGCTTTGCGGTTTACCCTCGGTATCGTTTTTTTGCTGATGGGCGTTTATCGTTTTGCGATGACACGCATGCAGGCGAAACAGATGGAGCGCGGCGATGAATAAAAGGTTTTTGATTTTGCTAACGGCGCTCGGGAGTTTGACGGCCTGCAATCAGCAGGAACCCGAGACGAATCCGACGCGAGGCCGCATCACCGCCATTGTTGCCGAATCCCATGCCGCTTTGATGCAACTGGAAACCGATGAATTTCATCGTCTCTATCAAGCCGCGCAGGTGAATTTGCTCACGGCGACCACGCGCGAAGCCATCGTGCATTTGATCAATGACAGCGTGCGGATCATCATCATCGATCGGCCGTTGAATGCCGAAGAACGGACCATCGTCAAAAATAATGACATCAACATTCATGAAACAAAAATCGCGATCGACGCCTTAGCGCTGGTGGTGCATAAACAAAATCCGCTGGAAAATATCAAGCTGGCAACGTTCCGCGATATCGTCCGCGGTGAGATCACGAATTGGAATGCATGGCAGAGGAAAAATTGGTCCGGGCCGATTGAATTTGTTTTCACTGGCCGTAACTCCGGCGCTTATGAATTGCTGGCGCAGAAGTTTTTAAATTTGTCGGAAGAGATTGTCCCCACGGTGGTCGCCAAGACCCAGAAAGAGGTGTTGGATTATGTTGGCAGCCATCCGCACAGTCTTGGCGTCGTTTCCACAGCCTGCTTTTACAGCGTGACCAGGCCGCAGGGTGTTCAGGATTCGACCACGGTGTTGCGCACCCTTGCCGTCGAGCGCCAGGATTCCACCGGGGTGAGCGCGTTTGCGAAATTGCATCCGGCCAACGTCTATCGCGGCTTTTATCCGTTTCATTACGGCATTTATATTTACACCACATCGGCGCCGACGCGAGATGCGGGCCCCGAAATCGGCTTTACAACGTTTGTGGCAAGTTTTCCCGGGCAGAAAATTATTCAAGATGCAGGATTGGTTCCGGCGACGATGCCGATTCGTCTGGTTCAGATCAATGAGGATTAACATGAAAAAATCTTATGTCTTGTTGTCGCTGTTGAGTATGGGCTTATGGTCAGCGGCTATCGGCCAGCCAATTAATGAGGGCAAAATGCTGCTTAAACAGGGAAAAGCGAAAGAAGCGGTTGCGGCATTTCAAAAAGCTGTCGCGGCTTCGCCGCGCAATGTAGAAGCCCTGTTGGGGCTTGGCCAGGCGCACCTGCAATCCGGTCGCGCCGACTCGGCAGAAGCATACGGCCGCCGCGTGCTTGATCTTGAAGATAAAAATCCGGAAGGGTTTATTTTGATTTCCAAAGCAGCGCTGGAGCAGAAAAATCGGCAGGTGGCTTTGCAAATGCTCAGAAAGGGTTTGAAGAGCAACAAGAACAATGCGGCGTTGCTGATTCAGCTTGGTTATTTTCATATGGCCACGGATTCCGCGGATCACGCCGTGGTGGATTTCTCGCAGGCGAAAGAAGCCAATCCCCAGAGCGCTGTGGCCTGGGAAGGCCTCGGCGATGCCTACGGCAAAACCGGCAGCAATGCCGTGGCGATTTTACAATATGAAGAATCGCTCAAGCTCGACTCAACGCGAGTTGAAGTGCATAAAAAACTCTCGGCGGCCTACACCAAAGAGCGCCGTTGGAATGAAGCGGCCCGCGCTTATGCGGCGATCGTGAAAATCGACACCACCGATCAGGCGGCGTTGTTTGAATTGGGCATGCTCTATCATCGCGGCAATCTTTTCCCGGAAGCGGCGAATGTTTTTCGCCTGCATACGCGGCGTTTTCCGGCGGTGCAAAAAGGTTGGGAGCTTTACATGGAATCGCGCTACCGTTCGCGAAGAAATTATGCCGAGGTGGTGACGGCCGCCGAACAGGTTTTAAAAGCCGATCCCAAATCGACCAAAGCGCAGCGCATGCTGGCGCACTCGCTTTATGATACGCAGCAATATGACCGCGCCATTGCCGCTTACAAACAACTCGCCGGTGCGGACACCCTCGGCTTCGATCACACCAGGCGTTTGGCCGACGCGTATGCCAGAACGAGGCAAGACTCGCTGGCGGCACTGACATATGAAGCGGCATTTAAAATCAACGCCACCAACGACGATGCCTATGGCGAAGCGGGCGCCATTTATATGCGACTGCGGAAATGGGAGCGCGCCGCGGAGATGTTTGAGAAACGGTTCAAGCTGGATCCGAAAGCTGCGACCGCGTATGTGAATTACGCCCTTTGCAACATTCAACTTGGCCGGATTGACACCGCGCGAGTCGCGTACCGGCAAGTGTTGGCGTTGCGGCCGGATTATCTTCCCGGGCGCCTGGGCCTGGCGCGTTGTTTGGCGCAACCGCGCTATAAAACGGACTCTTTGCAAATCGCGCGGGGGGAATTTGAGACCGTGATCAAAACGGCCGATACCGCCGTGGTAAAATATAAAAACGAGCTTTTTGAAGCGAACAGCGGCATTGCTTATTCTTATTATGTCGAAAAAAAGTATCCGCAGGTGATTGACGCTTTGGACAAAGCGCTCAAGCTCAAGCCCAACGACGCGCCGACGCATAAATTTAAAGCGCAAATGCTGTTTTTGGCGGCGAATTTGGAGGAAGCGGCGAGAGAATATCGGGTTTATTTGAAACTGAATCCCAAAGACAAAGAGGCCGCCAAAGAATTGGAGCAAGTCGAGGAACGCTTGAAGTCACAATCGCAATAACAGGACACGTTTTAAATTGCAATTCATTTTTTGTGCCTGTAAAATTATCGATGAGGAAGGAACCTGTTTATGAGAATGTCTGCCATGACCGGAAGACTATTGGTGATTCTGCTTACGGGCGCGCTGGCCGTGTCCGGATGCGGTGAAAAGGAAAAAGCATATACCCCGATCGCACAATGGGAACAATATAACGATCAGTCCACCGGTTTGCGCTTTACCCACCCGCTGGCGGATTCCACCGCGTGGCTGTTGAATGCGGATGGCAATCGTGTCTCGATTACGTCGTCGTTCGCGGCGGCGGAAAAATTCGTTGATCCGTACGCCGACAACAAAGGCGAGTACGGTATGCAGGTTACCGTTTTCCGCGAACGGCCGGATTCGTTGTTGTCGCTGGATGAAGTCGTGACGACTTATGCGAAGGAGCGGAAGACAGAGGGTTTCAATGTCTCTAAAATCGACACCATTATGATCGACAGCACCGACGCGCGCAAGTTCACGTACTATGGCAACTTCACGCAAAAAACCAAACTGACGCGGACGCGAATTTATGCGATTCGCGATTCGGTGCAATACTATCTCGAATACGGCGCGTTCAACGATCTTTTTCAGCCCTACAGCTATATCATGGATTCGTTGCAAGCCTCCATCCGTCTGCCGCGTCCCCGGCCCAAAGGCCAGGCTGCGGATGAGTCGCTGCCGTCGATCACGTTTACCGAATTTTCGAACAACTTTCTCCGTATTTCTTACCCGGATAATTTTGGGGCAAACACGCCCAGCGTCAAAGGCGAGACGAAATTTTCTCTGCTGATCAAAGGGTATCGTCAGGATTGCACAGTGCAGATCGACATCCTGCCGGCGAAGGGCTTAACGGTGGAAAAAGTTTTTGACCAGAATCAAGGCAAGTTCACGCGCGTCGCCGGCAAGGGCGAGACCACGATCGCCGGTTTGAAGGCCATGTATCTCAATTACGCGCCGGCCAAAGATATCGCCAGCCGCGCTTATTTCGTGGTGAAAAACGATCAAGTGTACCGCATCATCATGAATTACTTCACGCCGAAACGCAGCGATTTCCTGCCGGCGTTTGAAAAAACCGTCGGGTCGTTGAAGATCAGCTAAACGTTTTCGGTTTTCCCCAATTCGATTTTGTTATCCAATGACCGGCCACTTGCGGTGGCCGGTCATTTTATTTTCTCCGCTGTCTTTTGCCCATCTTGTTTCAGCCCCCACCTTCTTGCAATCTGCAATCTTCTTTTAACCGTTCGTGAAAGCATTGGGTTACAAAGCTTTTTAATTGCCGCGTTGAAATCGTCGTGTATTTTGCAATATCATAACTTTGAGTCAAAATTGATGGATGTGGTAATTTTTGTATTTACATGTTATATGTTTATGGTACGATCATTGCGAATCTATTTATTACAAATGCTGAAACGCCGCCAAGCAAAAATTAACCATAAAAGGAGAACGTATGTCAGGGCTTCTTTTAGCAACAGGTTTTCCTTACGGTGCGCCGGAGCTTAAACAAGTATATCGCAAAAATCTGGCAAGCGCTCTTGTGCTGGGAATTGTCTTGGCGTATTCCCTGCTTGGATGCTATTGGGGCAGCGTCTATTTTCTGGGGAGCAAGTCCAATTCCCCACTTTTGATCGATCATGTCATCACAATTTGCAATCTTCCATTGCCGCCATCATTGACGCCCCCCGACCTTGCCGCCCATCATTTTGCCTCGGCGACGGTGAAGCCGAGCATAGGCATTCCGGTGCCGGTCCCGGATACCGAAGTGAACCCCGAAAAAACTATCGCGACCCAGCAAGAGATGAACGATGATAGCGGAACAGTAGGCGATGAAGCGGGAATTGCCGGAGGACAAACGCTGAGTGACGCGTCCATTCGCATTCAAGACGGCATGCCGCCACCGGATTTTCGCGTCGTCGAACGCTCGCCGGTCCTCATCAACCACATCGCGCCCGTATATCCGGAAATCGCCCGCAAGGCCGATCTTGAAGGGATGGTGTATGTTAAATTGTGGATCAACAAAGAAGGCAAGGTCAAGCAGGTGGTGGTCATAAAGAGCACGTCAGATATCTTTATCGAACCGACCGTCGCCGCGGCGCAACAGTTCGTTTTTACTCCGGCCATGATGCACAACGGTCCCGTCGACGTTTGGGTCACGCTGCCGTTCAAGTTTCGGCTAAAATAGTTTTTTCTTGCGTTTAATTTCCCACGGATTGAAGAACCCCGCCGATCAGGCAAAATCCGCGGGCTTCTTCAATCCGTGGGAAATTTGATCGGTCATCCGTTGGGCAGCATTTTTAACCCTATTTGGTTGCGGCTCGACGTGAGCTCGCCGACACGGCTTTGTCCGCGTTGTGTTAAAGCACCCGTAAAAACTGGCCGGTTGCAAAAAATAACCTCGCCAACTGTTATGACCAGCGGCCGGCCAGCGCTTTCCAAAATTTCATTTTCTCCTTGTTTTTGCGACCTTCACACGAGATCGGCTTTTGCGTCGTATCAATTTTTCCGCCTGCATCAGCCCGATCATCGTCTTCGCATCTTCGATTCGCCCTTTTTTCAGCATCGTATAAACTTTGCTCACCGGCATTTCCATCACCCGAATATCCTCGTGCTCCGAAGCCAGACCGCCGCCGGCGTTTTCCCGACCTGCCACCTCCGCGTAAAAAATATAAACCCGCTCTGATGTGCCGCCCGGTGAAGGAAAAACCGTCGAAAGCAATTTGACATTTTTTATCCGGTAACCGGCCTCTTCCATCACTTCGCGCGCCACCACTTCCTTCGGCGTTTCGCCCGCTTCGACCACGCCGGCCACCAGCTCGCAGAGCCAGCCGTTTTCTCCATGCAAGGCGCGATAAACCGGATAACGAAACTGCTCGATCAAAACCAGTTTGCTGGTCTGGCGATTGAACAACACCACGGCCACGGCATCGCCGCGATCGAGGCAAAGCCGGCGCACCTCTTCCGACATCTCGCCGTCAAATTTTTCAAATTTAAAACGACCGGCGGTGATTTTAAAAAAATCGTCATAGGCCAGCCGCTCTTCACTGACCTCAACTTTGCGCGTCTTTTTCATTCGAAGGCTCACTTTCCTGAGATGGCGGCACCACGGCCGGTTCGTTCACCGCGAAGGTTTTGGGCGGCGCCGGCGTATCCTGCAATAAAGTGTGATATTTGCGCATTTGAAAAAATAAATGATAAAGCCCGAGCGCAATGGGCGCAAACCAAAAATTCCTGATGCCGTTTTTGTTCAATAAAATCAAAGTTGCCAGCGCGATAGCCACGGCGCTGAGAATACTGATGAGCAGCGCGGACAGATGAAAAACCGTCAGCGGCTTGTTGGCGCGCGGTATCGTGTTGATGCTCCACAGAAAAATTTTCTCGGCCATTTCCGGAGTATGGCCGGAACCCTGGACGAACGCCCGTTTGAGATGGTTCATGGCGCGCGCGCTATCACACCAGGCCTGCCGCAATCTCACGAGCTGCATGAAATAAACCCAACCGACCGTGCAGAACAGCAGGCTCAACGCTACCAGGGTTTGATCGCGATACTCGAAATCTGCCGCGCCTTCCTTGCTCAACAACACGCCGATGCCCGTCACCACCACGCCGGCGGATAATAAAAAGTAATTGACCATCGTGTGCCGGTCATTCATCGCCTGCGAAGCGGTGTCTTTGATGTAATCAAACTCGCGCAGCATGATCTCTTCGAGTCGCAATGGTGAAGAGCCCGGCGGCGAGAGCTCAAGTTTGCCAATGTCAACTTTGTGAAGAGGAATATTATAAGCTTGTTGCACATAGGCCACTAATCCTCCCACGACAAAAATGTATCCGGTCACAATGCCGATCGAATAACAACGCGTGATCCAGGTGAAAATGCCAAGAGATAAACCTGAGAAAAAAAGAAAGAGGAAAAAACGTCCCCAATGGTTTTTGACTTCCATTTGTGCCTCCAATTCACTTGATCATTTGACTGCCATTGACATAAACCTTTCCATTTTTCATCACAAAATTCACTTTCTCCATCACAGAAATATCCTGCAACGGATCGCCCGGCACCGCAATAATATCGGCAAATTTTCCAACTTCGATGCTGCCGATATTCGCTTCTTGATCGAGCAAGTCCGCCGCCACCAGCGTTGCCGCTTTGAGCGCCTGCATCGGCGACATGCCGGCATTTACCATCAATTTTAATTCACCGGCTTGGTTAATCGTCCACGGAAAACCGCCGGCGTCCGTGCCCAGCGCAATTTTCACGCCAGCTTTAGCGGCTTTGCCAACAGCGGTGCGTAGCATCGGCAACATTTTCAGCCAAATTTCTGCGCCCGCCGCGGCGCGCCCCGGCGCAACGTATTCGGTGACGAGCATCGTCGGACACCAGAAAGTTCCCTGCCGCGCCGCCTGCGCAATCAGCGCGTCATCGAAACCGTCGCCGTGCTCGATGGAATCGCAGCCGGCGTCGAGCGCCATTTTAATCCCGTTGCGGCCAATCGCATGCGCCGCCACTTTTTTGCCGAGCCGATGCGTTTCATCGACAATGGGTGGGTTGAGATTGTATTCACGCATGGCCTGGATAATATTGGCGATGCCGGCTTCCACGCTTTGCGGGCGGTCGACGCCAATGGGCCGATGCTCGTCATCAACGCCGATAATAAACGTGCCGCCGTGGGTGTTATAAAACGCGCTGATAAGAACCGCCAAATCCGAAGAGGTTGGCAGCTCCTGCTTGAAATCCAACGTCTCGCTCTCGTGCTGTTGGAGCAAGTTGGTAAAGGTCGAAATGTCCATTAGTGGCAATAGATAAACAAGAAAGATTTGATTGCGGAAAATATAATCAAAAAGCAGGAGAAGCGCAACTACTTTAACCGCCAACCCAATTTCTACACACCAACCCAATTTCTATGTTCCCCCTTTCCGAGCGTTTTGGACTTGCCGATTAAAAATTTTGTTGCTATCTTTAAGCAAACTATGAAAACAATTGAATAATTAAAAAAGGTCGCCTTACTCCATGGCAAGAACGTTTCAATTCCTCGCCGGGGTTATTTTCCTCATCGGCATCGAGATACTGCGGGTGTACTTTATCATGCCTTTCCCGGGAAGCCAGCACTCCGAAACGATCGGCCTGGCGTATTTTATTCACCACAACATCATCTACTTGCGGAGCGCCGGTTTGCTCCTGATCCTGTTCCCGGTTTTGCACTACTTTCGTTATGGCGGCTGGAAGGCAAAATTGGGCATTGGCATTGCTTTGGTTGTTTTTGTGTTCGTCTTTTACCTATTCAATTTTCGTTTTCTGGCGGATAAAATGTTCTATCAACCCAAGCACAAAATTTTTGCCGACCCCACCTCCAATAAAATTCCTACAAAGAACCTGGTGCTGGGTGTGAGCCTCAACGGTGAGTCGAAAGCTTATCCTCTCGAAATCATCGGCTATCACCACCAGGTTCGAGACACCATCGGCGGCACGCCGGCGATGATTACTTACTGCACCGTTTGCCGCACCGGGCGTGTTTTCAGCCCGCTGATCGACGACAAGCTCGACGATTTTCGTCTGGTCGGCATGGATCACTTCAACGCCATGTTCGAGGATGCTGCCACGAAAAGCTGGTGGCGGCAGGTGAATGGCGTCGCCATTGCCGGCCCGTTGCAAGGAAAAACGTTGGCCGAAATTCCCGCCGCGCAAATGAGCCTCGCGGCGTGGATTTGCCAGCATCCGAAGACGCGTATCATGCAAGCCGACAGCACTTTTAGAGAAGAATATGAAGGTTTGCAAAATTACGATGAAGGCAAGAGCAAAGGCGCTCTAACGCGCGCCGATTCGCTTTCATGGAAAGACAAATCCTGGGTTGTCGGCGTGCAGCTCGGCACGTATGCCCGCGCGTATGATTGGAATGATTTGCTCGCACACCGTGTGCTCAATGACACGCTGGCGGGAAC
>Ga0187893_10005716_pt1 | contig 22012 bp, 23 predicted proteins | sample MA1701074metaG_FD_139574 | JGI IMG/M metagenome (GOLD analysis project Ga0187893, IMG submission 139574) | White microbial mat communities from a basaltic lava cave in the Kipuka Kanohina Cave System on the Island of Hawaii, USA - MA170107-4 metaG ...
AGGCTCCTAGGTACGATCTGCCTCGCGTCGTGCGACGTACGTAGCGTCGGCTTCAGCCGGACCACGGTTACTTGGCCGCATTGATCGACTTCACCTGGATGGTCTTGGTCTTCGCATCGAAGGTCCCGGTAACGGTCACCTTCGCTCCAGCGAACTTCTCCGGCGTCTGCTGATCGCTCAGCCCGTAGACCGTCTTTCCGTCGAGGAGCACGAACGTCGCACCGTGCGCCTCGACGCACGCGCGCGTGCAGGCGGCGTCGGTCGGGCCCATCTTCATCGCCGCGTGCCCGGTGTAGGCGCACATGTCGTCGGTGATCACCCCGGTGAAGGTCTGCGTCTCCTGGCGTGCGGAGAGCACGGCGACGACGAGCAGGCTCAGGACCAGCGGTTTCACGTCAGTGTCCGGGAATCATGATGTGTGCGGTCGACGTCCCCGCGTTCATGATCCATGCACCGCCCATCTTGTTGTTGTCGGGGAGTCCCATTGACTGCGCCGTTGCCCCGGGCACGGCGACGGTCATGTGCGATCGCGCCTGCTCCCGGCTGGGCCCGAAGAAGTTGTAGAAGACCGACCCGAACTCGGGCTTGACGCGGGTGCCGTCCTTTTCCGCGGCGTCGAGCGCTGCCTGCCGCCCCTCGCCCATCGCCTCCAACTTCATGTTCTGCGTAACGCGCTCCAGGTTGCCGAGGCTCGTGCACTCGACCGAGAACGGCTGCTGGGCGGGATGTCCCGATCGGTCGTAGCACACCAGACGGTTCGTTCCCTTTCTCAACGTCGTGTAGGTGAAATCCGGCTTCCACTTGATGACCGTCGCCTGCCCGGCGAGGTTCGCCGGAGCGGCGAGCAGGGCCAGATCGACGTCGGCCTGCGACGCGCCGGGCTCGAGCGGCGGAGGCGGCGGCGGTGTGCCGCGCCCGCCCTGTGCAGCGAAACTCGTTGTAAGAGCCAGCACACCGAACGCGGTGACGAGAATCCGTTTCATGGTTGACCTCTCTATCCTTATTGTTGTTGACTGCTCTTGCGCCGCTGGCGGCGCAGCTCTTCGATCGTGTCGAGCCGCTGCGCGTTGCCCGGCAAGAGCTCGGTTCCGTCGGCGCGGACGATCTTCCGGAAGAACATCCGCGGCGAGCTCGTGTGGGTCGGATTGCCCGTGACGGTGACCTTCTCGCCGGGCTTGATCGACTCGGCCGTCCAGCCGAACTCCGACAGATTCAGCCGCCCAGCAAACTCGACGGCCCACTTCTCCACTTTCCCGCTGTCGTCCGTCACGTCCATGAACATCATGACATGCGGGTTGACGAACCGGAACTCCGTGACCACGCCGGCGACGGTGATCACGCGCTTCTCGTCGTACACGGGCGAGAACGCATGATGCGCGATCGTCTCGGCGGCGCTCAGCACGAGGATCGGCAGGGCGACGGCCGCGGCGCGAAGCCCGTTCATCGCTGAACTGCCTTCTTGAATTCGGTGGGCGGCTCGCAGGCGTCGTACGGTGCGATGTGCTGCTCCGGCGCCCACCGCCAGATCTTCTTGTACACAACCGGCTCACGGAACGTCTGCGGATCGGTGAGCATCGCCGTCATGTGGAGCACTGCGCCGTCCTTCGACCGGGTGTAGCGTTCGACGATCCGCATCTGTGGACTGTGCTCGCCCATCGCCTGCAGATCCGGCAGCATGATGAGGTTCGCCGCAATGCCTGACGATTCGATGACGAGTGCCTCGCCCTCCCAGCGGCCGAGCGAGTGCCCCATCGCCGTCGGCGTCGGGCCGGGCTCCCGGCCGTCGAAATGGATTGTCCTCCGGCCGTCCCATTCGCCGTAGCGCAGCTCGAGCGTCGTACCGCGCTGACGGATCTCGAGCTGGTGCGGCGCGAAGATCTGCCGCACGAGGCCCCACGGCTCGCATTTTAGGAATCCCGGGTCGTCGGCCGGATCCAGCGGATACCGCTGACGCGCCGCGGGCGTCAGCAGGTCGCGCAGGGACTCGCGCTCGAAGCGCTTGGCCTCGCCCTGCAGCTCCTGAAACGGACGCGCGTCGTTGGCCGGGTTGTCGAGGAGCGCATTCAGCCGCGCGAGCCCCGCGTCGGTGCAGGCAAAGAAGCAAAAGAGTCCGTCCGGGGTGACGGGGGGGTCGCTCCACATGCCCTCGAGGCGCGCGGCGGCGGGCGTCTGGGCGCGGCCGTGGACCGGGAGGCACGCCAGTACAACCAGGCCGAGGAGCGCCGATCGTCCCCGCATCTTGTCGCGGATTCTAGCTGAAAAAGAAACCCGCCAGGTATAGGATGCGGGCATCGCTTAGGAGGCGCAGATATGACACGAATGCCATGGCGGTGGATGGCGACGCTCCTCGCGGCGCTCGCTGCGATCCTCGTGGTGGTGGGTCTGACCCAGACATCGGTCGCCGCGCAGGGCGCCAGCGACAAGAAGATGGAGGAGGAATTCCTCAACATCAAGTCGTACAGGGGCCAGCCGGCGGACCATCTGATCCCGGCGATGGTGTATTTCGAAGCCGCCCTCGGGGTTGGCTGCCCGTACTGTCACGACAACGACGCCACGAAGCGGGAGCTCGACACCAAGCCGCAGAAGGAGACCGCGCGGCGCATGATCGAGATGGTGAACGCGGTCAACAAGAACACGTTCGGGGGCGCCCCCCGCGTGACCTGCTTCACTTGTCATATGGGCCGTCCGACGCCGATCAGCATGCCGAACGTCGTCGGCCAGCCGCAGGGGCCGCCGGCGCTCGGTGAGGACTATCTCGCGAACCTCCCGCCGGCTCCCGCGGTGCCGAACATGGATGCGGGCCAGGTGCTCGACAAGTACATCGCTGCCGCGGGCGGCGCAGGCGCCATTCAGAAAACGCCGAGCCTGGTGGCGAACGGCACCATGACGCAGCGCAGGATTGGCCGCCCGTTCCCGGCGCAGCAGGTGGAGATTTCGTCGAAGGCGCCCGGGATGCAGCTCATCGCAACCAGAGCCGGACAGGCCGACAACCTGCTGGCCTACGGCCCGACCGGACGGTGGGCGAAGGCGGGCAACGGCCCGGTGCGGGACCTGCGCAGGGGTGAGGGCGACGCCACCGTGCTCGAGGACGTCTTCAACCTGCCGGCGCAGATCAAGACGATCCTGATGGAACCGCGGATGGATCGGCCCGAAATCGTCATGGGCCGCGAGCTCAACGTGGTGAGGGGACGCACGCCGAATCTGGCGCTCGTCAAGCTGTACTTCGAAAAAGAAAGCGGCCTGCTCCGCCGAATCGTCTACAACCAAGACTCGGCAGCCGGCCCCTACCCGACGCAGGTGGACTACAGCGACTTCCGCGACGTAGGCGGGAGGAAGGTGCCGTTTATCTGGGTCATCTCGCAGGTGCGCAATCGCGAGTTCACCTGGGCGATGCAGAACGTGCGGGCGGCGGCGGTCGAGGACGCCAAGTTCGCGAGGCCTCCGGCCGCGACGGCTGCGCGCTGACCTGACCTAACCTGGCGTGTGGGGGCGCGGCGGACCGTGCCCCTGCACCCCCGGCCTCTCGCCCCTCTCCCGTCAGCGACGGACTCGCCTGTCCGGCCGCGCGCCTATAATGCTCGGCCAGTGCATCCAGAGCTCCAGGAAGCCATCGATCTCCACGACGCCATCGTCAGCGAGGCCGGCAAGGCGCTGGTCGGGTACGACACCGAGAAGGCGCTCGCCAACGTCGTGCTGCTGTCAGAGATCCCCACGACCTACGACCGGGAGCAGAAGCGGCAGGTGAACGCCGGCAACCTGCTGCTGCGCGGCGTGCCGGGTGTCGGCAAGACGTTCTTCGGCGTCATCCTGGCAGCCATCAGCAACGCCAAGTTCGCCCGCATTCAAGGGCGCGCCGACCTGCAGCCGACCGAGGTCGTCGGATTCCAGATGATCAATCCGGCCACGGGCGAGTTCCTCACGGAGTTCGGGCCGCTGGCGTCGGCTGAGGTGATCCTGCTCGATGAGATCAACCGCATCCCGCTCAAGTCACAGAGCGCCTTTCTCGAGGGACTGCAGGATCGCACGGTCACGGTCGGCAAGGTCACGTACGAGCTGCCAACCTTCAACTTCGCGATCGCGACGATGAACCCCGTCGAGCTCGGGCAGGGGACGTTTCCGCTCTCGGAGGCCGCGGTTGACCGCTTCGCGATCATCGTCAACGTTCCGTACCTGCCGCCTGAAGAGGAGCAACGGCTGGTCAGCTTCAACTTCAAGGCGGTGCATCTCAAGCCGCTGATGTCGAAGGAACGGATCATCGAGCTGCGGGCGGTGATCTCGCGCGAGGTGTACGTGCACGAGGCGCTCGAAAAGTACATCCGCCGCCTCGTCGGCGCGACGCGGCCGCATCATCCCGAGGCCGGGTGGCCTCACCGTTCACCCTCGGAGCTCGTCGAGAAGTGCGTCGACCTCGGCGCGTCGCCGCGTGCGACAATCTGCTGGGGACGGCTGGCGAAAGTCTGGACGCTCTTGTGGCGGCGGCGATCCGAGGTCTATCCCGAGGACATCCAGGACTTGGCGAAGTACATCCTCGGGCACCGCGTCTGGCTCGGTCCCCACGCCGCGAGCCACGGAGTCACTGTCGAGATGGTCATCGACGACGTCATCGACCGCGTGCCGGTGCCATGACGGAGCGCGTGGCCGCGGAGCCGCTGGTCGACCTCTCGGAGATCGCCGAGATCGAGCTCCTGATCCTGAAACAGATGAAGGAACGGACGATCGGCGACCACCGCAGCGCGTTCAAAGGACAGGGCTTCACGTTCGTCGGCCTGCGCGACTGGGAGCCAGGCGACCGGACCTCATCTATCGACTGGGCGCAGTCGTCACTGACGAACTTCAGCCCGATCATCACGCGCGAGTTCGAGCAGCCGAGCAATGCGGCAATCATCGCCGTGGCCGACGCCTCGCCCTCCACCCGATGCGGCGCCGCCGGCACGCCGATCGCCGCGGCCGTCGCCCGGTCGGTCGCGTCGGTCGGATTGTCGGCGGTGTTCTTCCAGGATCTGTTCGGGCTGATCACCTTTGACCAGGCGTTTCGTCCGGTTGCGGCCGTCCGTCCTCGCATCGGGAAACCCCACGTCCTGCACTGCCTCGATCTCTATCAGCAAGCGGACGGCCGGGACGCAGACGCCGGCCCTGGCGATCTGACGGCGACGATCGAGGCGCATCTGCGGCGGCCGTCGCTCATCCCCGTGATCTCCGATTTTCTCTACGAGGACGCGCCGCGGTTGCTGGCGGAGCTCGCACTCCTGAACGCGGTGCACGACGTCTTTCTGATCATGGTTGACGCGCGCTTCGCCTACGACCTGCCTGAGGTGACGGCCGGCTGGATCGAGGTCTTCGACGTGGAGACGGGTCGACCACGTGTCTTCTCGCGACGAGAGTTCGGACGGCTGGCTACCCGCGTCGAGGAGTGGCAGGAGGCGCTGCAGCAGCTCGCCCGCGGGGCGAATCTCGATCTCGTGCGCGTCGGGCTCGATCGGTGGGAGATGGAGAACGCGCTCGTTCAGTTTGTGGCCGAGCGCCGCTTAAGGAAAACATAGCTGTGACCCTTCGCCACGTCCTCGTGCTCGGTCTGTGCGTCGCGTGGGACGCACGCGCCGTCGCCGCACAGCAGGCGCCGGCCGAACCGCCCGGTAGCGCCACCACCCCGATCAGCTGCTGGTGGCGGACCGACCGGACCGCTCTCCGAATCGGCGAGCCGTTCGGCCTGACCCTGACGTGCCGCGCCCTGGAAGCCGCCAAGGCAACCGTGGTGCCCAACCTGAGCGAAATGGAGCCGGGATCGATCCAGTTGCCTCCTTTCGAGGTTGTCGGCGGTGTGCGGCATGAAGATGTCGTCACGGCGCCGTGGCGCTACGTGCAGTACACGTACACCTTGCGGCTGCTCGGCGAGGAGTTCTTCGGCCGTGACGTGTCGATCCCCGCCACCAACGTTCGCTTTCGCGTCCGGACCGGCGGCAACGAGGCGGTCGAAGGGAACGAGCAGACTTACGTGCTCCCGGCGATCCCGGTGCGGATTCTGTCGCTACTGCCTGGGCAGGCGGCCGACATTCGGGATCCGCTGTCGGGCACGTTTGGCGATGTCGAGGCGCTGCGGTCCCGCGCCACGATCGAGATGGTCGCCGGGGCCATTCTCCTCGGCTTTGCCGGGGTGATGCTGATCGTCGCCACCGTGCGCGGCGCGGAGAGGCTACGAACGCGCAGACCGGTCGTCGAATCCAGGGCGCCGGCCGGCGCCGTCCTCGGCCGGTGTCTGCGCGAAATCGACGCCGTGCGCGCCGACGCGGCGCGCGACGGCTGGTCGCCGGAACTGGCCGCTCGTGCGCTCGCGCCGTTTCGCGTCGCGGGTGCGATCGCGCTGTCGCGTCCCGTCGCGCAGGAACGGGCGGCGCACGGTGGGACGCCGCGCGAGGGACAGCTCGCGGTCCGGCTTGGCGTGCTCGGAAGACGCCGCGTCTTTGTATCGGCCGCCGTGACCGGCGATGCGATCGAGCGCCTGCGCACGGCAGGCAACGGCGCCCGTCCGCCGCAGGCGCGCCCGGCGGTCCTTGATGCGATCCGCGACGTCCTCGCCGGACTCAACGCCGTCCGGTACGGGCGCAACGGCGCGGACGCCCCGGATCTGGATCGCATGCTCGATCACGGCAGCGACGCGCTGCGTCGCCTGCGTGCGGCGCGGCGATGGCCAATGCGCGTCGCGGGAATGATGGCATGGCGCCGGTAGCCGACCTCCTGATCGTCATCCGCCGCACGCTGGAGGAATGGCTGCGCGTCCGGTGGACCGACCTCCGCTTCACGGCCGCCGAGGACGCGATGCTGGTGCTCGTGGTGTTGGCGGCCGCGGCGGTACTGCTCGCCCTGGTTCGCGGCCTCCGCGGTGCGAGCCGGCGCCGTGCGGCGGTTGCGCTGCCGTCGATCCTCTCGGTGATGCGCCCCGCTCCATGGGCCGCCGTCCGACACGCGCCGTTCGTGCTCTTCCTCGCCGGCCTGCCGTTCTTCGCCGTCGCACTCGCCGATCCGGTCACCGCATTCGCGCGCGAGGAGCTCACCTACCAGGGCCGCCGCATCGCGCTCGTCGTCGACGGCTCGAACAGCATGATCCTGCCGTTTCGCACGTCGACGCTCCGGTCGCGAAGCGATCGCACGTTCTTTACCGCCACTGCGTCCGCGGAGCACTTCATGAAGCTCCGCATGGACGGCCCCTACCGCGACCTCATCGCGCTCATCCAGTTCGGGACCTACGCCTACGTCGTCACGCCCTTCACGACCGACTACGAAAACGTGCTGCTCAGCCTCCGGTTGATCAGCGATCCGGTGAACTGGGCGCGCTTCAGCGACGGCGGCACGACGATTCTCGAGGGGATTGCGGAGGGCGCGAAGCTGTTCAGAGCGTTCGACTTCGCGAACGCCTCTGGCAACCTGATGGTCGTCTTCACCGACGGGATCGACAACCGGCTGAATCTACAGGGCCAGTCGATCGACCAGCTCGTCGCGTCGGCGCGACGGTCGGCGATTCCGGTCTACATGATCCGGACCGGTTTCAATCGGAAGTTTGGCGACGTCCGCGAGGATGCGCTGTGGAAGGAAGCCGTCGAGCGGACGGGCGGCCGCTTCTATGCGGCGTCCGACGAGTCGACGATCCTTCAGGCCGTGCGAGACGTCGATCGGGTGGCGGCCGGGCGAATCGACGTCCGTGAATACACCGCGTACGAGCCTCGCTTCTCGGGCTATGCGCTGATCGCGGTGGCGCTGTGGCTGGCGGCGGGCACCTTGAAGCTCGGCGGCCGCCGCTTCAGCACGTTTCCATAACGTAGTGTCCGGCTTGAGCCGGACCAACGTTCGGTGGAGGTCGGGATGAAAGGGATAACCGGGTTTGTGATCGCAGGCGTGGTGCTCGCCGCCGCCGGAGCAGCGTGCCTCGGCGCGAGCCGGCTCGACAACGAGCTGGCCCGCGCGGAGCAGGCCTTCCTGACGTCTGACTATAACGCCTCGGGCGGCTCGCTCCAGATCGTGGAGCGCTATTACACGTACGCGCGCCGTTTGCCCTGGATCGGCGAGCGCCCCGTGAACGACATCCGCGCGCGTCAAGCGGAGCTCACCTACTGGCAGCGCGAGTACGCGACGCTCGCACCGGCCGACCGGACGGATCCCGTCTCCGACGTCGCCCCGCAGAACGTCCACCTGCAGCTCATCGTCGCCGACGCCGTGTATCGCCAGGGACAGCGGCAGGCGAAGGACCGTGCAACGACGCTGAAGATGCTCGAGGCGGCAATCGCGGCCTATCGGACCGTCTTGGGGAACGCGCGACTTGCCGACGATGGGCCGTACGCGGAGGCGGCCGCCTACAACTACGAGTACGTCGTCCGCCTGCGCGACGAGCTGCTGAAGGGACGCCGCCGGATGCTGCCGCCGCCGGCCGAGGACGAAGGCAATCTCGGATTCGAGGGCGGGCTCGAAGGCGGCGAGTTCGAACAGGAATTCAAGCTGTACGTGCCGCTCGAAAAGGAAGAGCGGGAGAACACGGCACCAGGTCAGTCGCCTCCCATCCGGCGGAAGGGATAGTCATACTGTGGTTCTGGGGATCGATGTCGGCACGGTGAGCTTCGCCGAACCGCTGTATCTCTGGCTGCTCGCGATTCCCGGCATCTTGCTGTGCGTCTGGATCTGGCGGGTGCTGCGGCGGCGCGCCGACGTGCGACGGTTTGGCCGCGGCCGTGTGGTGCCCGTGACGGAGCGGCATCCATGGGTAGGCGATCTGGCGTTCTGGGTCGCGCTTGGCCTCGCCACGGTGTTGTGCACGCTGGCGCTTGCCCGGCCGGTCGCGCGCGTGTCGGCGGTGAGGCGCGCGAGCGCCGACATCGTCGTCCTGCAGGATGGATCCGCCTCGATGCACGTGACCGACGTGGCACCCACCCGGTGGCGGCGATCGATCGAGTTCCTTCGCGTCTTCGGCGAGACGCTGAGCTGGCGCGGCGACCGCGTCGCGCTGGCTCTGTTCGCCCATCACGCCGCCCCCCAGGTGCGCCTCACCAGAGACCCGAACGCGCTCTTCTTCTTCATCGATCATCTCGGCGACGAGCCGCCGTTTCCCCTCGCGGACGATCCCACGTGGGACACGAACATCGAGACCGGCCTCGCCTGGGGCCTGCAGCTCATCGACGTGGACGAACAGCTGTTCGGCGCGACGAGCAACCCGAAGGCCTTTCTCGTGATCTCCGATGGCCAGGCATGGAGCGGCACGGTGGCGCGCGCGCTCGGCCTGGCCCGCGCGCGCGACATTCCGGTGTACACGGTGGGCGTGGGCACGGCTGCGGGAGGCGTGATCCCCGATCCGCTGGGACGCGCGTCCATCCATGCGCGGCTCGACCGCACGTCGCTGACCGAGATCGCACGGGCCGGCGGCGGGCAGTACTTCGAGATCGGCCGCGAGCCAGACGCTTACATGGCCGCGAGCATCATCTCCAGCATCAGACGTCGCATTCCCGGCGCGCAGGTGTACGAGAGCACCGAGGAACTGTATTGGCAGCTGCTGTTCGCGGCGGCAGTGGTGCTGTGCGCCGGCCTGTGCTTCGTGCGGCGCCGGGTCGAGCTGTGGTGGACGGCCGGGGGCGCCGTCGTCGCGCTGCTCGTGGTACTCACTCGGGCCGGCTGACCACGCGTTTCACCACTACGTAGGCTCCGTAGTGTCCGGCTATAGGCTCCGTAGTGTCCGGCTTTAGCCGGACCCTCAGTAGCGGCCGGACCTCAGGACCCTCCGTAGTGTCCGGCTCTAGCCGGACCCTCAGTAGCGGCCGGACCTCAGGACCCTCCGTAGTGTCCGGCTTTAGCCGGACCCTCAGTAGCGGCCGGACCTCAGGACCCTCCGTAGTGTCCGGCTTTAGCCGGACCCTCAGTAGCGGCTCAACCCCTCCGTCAGCTCGATCGACGTCCCCCACGGATCGACGAGGAGTGCCGTAGCAATCGGGTCGCCCGGGTTCTTGCGATATGGCTGGACGAGTTTCACGCCGCTGGCGTCGAGCCTCCTGGTGAACGCCTCGAGGTTCCGGACCTCCACCCCAATGTGATCGAGCATCCGTCCTTTCGTCGGTACCGCTCTCTCGTCGACGTCGAGAAAGTTGATGTTCATGCCCGGGAGATCGGCGGCCAGATAGACGGTTTGCGGCGTGCCGTCGGTGGGCAGCGAGCCGCGCCTCGTGCCCGGCACGGCACCGAACGTCTTGACGTACCACGCCTTGGCTTCGCGCGACTGCCCCTTCGGCAGATACAGATGGAAGTGATGCGTTGACACCGGCGTCGTCAGCCGGCGACCGAGGCGCTCCGCGACGGCGTTGCGGCGGCCGCCGTCCAGATGGAACGGCACGTTCTCCGTGCCATCGTGGAACAGCTCGATCCGTTCGCCTTCGGGCGTCAGGATGTTCCCAATCGGGGACCCGGGATTCTGCGGAAGGACTTGGACCCCGAGCGACCGAAACCGCGCCAGCGCGTTCGGGATGTCCGGCAGCCGGAAGGCTACGTGATTGACGACTGACCCTTCCGTGCCTCCAGACGACTCGCCGCGATCGAGGAAGATGAAGACCTCAGGGAGCTTGAGTGCGTCCCTGTTCCCAATCTTCACCGGCGTCGCACCAAAGTCGATCCAGAACTTTCGGTTCGCCTCCACGTCGCGGACGACGTAGTGGAGGTGGCCCATCGAAACGCCCATGGCATTCGGCGAGGCGAGCTGCGCGAGCAGCGGCTCGAGTGGCCAGAAGGCGACGATCGCCAATGCGAGAGCGAGTCGCTTCATGGCGCACCGGGACCGTTGATGCCGCTCGACGAGTGCACCGCGTCGCGCTCCCCCTCGGTGCACGCCCACTCCAAGAACTCCTCGTCCGGCATCCGCCGGATGTCGACGCGCAGCGTCCACGGGCGCGTGAACACCTTCTCGTCTGTGATCGTCGCCTCGTAAGTCAGCGTCTTCGGATCGACGAAGATGAAGCGCTCCACGATCCGCGCGTTGTCGGTGAAGAAGTCGCCGACCACGTCGAGCCGCGCCTTCGCCTTCAGATTCGTCGTCTCGATCACCAGCGTGTTGCCCTCCCATCGGCCCCGGCCGTCGCCCATCCAGAGCTTGATGTCGGCGCCGATGCGCGGGCGGCCGTCGAGCGGGACGACGCGAAAGGCGTGGTACTCCTCGAAGACGAACACGACCTGGCCGGGCGGCTGCAGAATGCGAAAGGTCGGGAAGTAGTACAGCCGCGGGCTGCCGGAGACGAAGCAGCGCGTCTGCGTGTCGAGGTGCTCGGGCCGCGTCGGATTCTCGTAGACGGCCTCGAGGTTCTTCCTGAGCGCCGCCGCCCACGGCTGATACGGAATGTGGCCGTCGGGGGGATCGACGATCCGGCTCGGATTGGGCTTGACGACCCCGGTGATGCGCTCCTGGAAGTCGGCGGCGCCGCTCTTGGCGGGGTCGAGCGAATGCGTCCCGGCCAGAATGGGCCGCCACGCGCCCTGCACGTCGGGCTGGCCGTCGGGCCGCGTGGCCTGCCCCTGTGCCGCGACTGGCGTGGCCAGCGCGACGAGCGCCACCGCGACCCCGAGCGTCTTCACTCTGTGCTGCATGGTCACAGTCCTGGATATGGGTAGTACTTCTCCCACTCGAACGCGTAGCAGTCGTAATCGAGCAGCTGGATGTTCGGTTCCTTCCGGCGGTACAGCAGCATCCGCATCGTCCACGGGCGCGTGAAGACCTTCTGATCTTCGATCGTCGCCTCGTAGTTGATCGTGTCGGCGTCCATCAGCCTGTAGCGCTCGACGACGTGGAGCGCCTCGCTGTGGAAGTTGCCCGTGCGGTCGAACCAGGTGTTCGGCGTGAAGTGCACGACGTCGACGACGAGCGTGTCGCCCTCCCAGCGCCCGCGCGAATCGCCCATCCACCATTCGATCGGCCCGCGCGGATGCGCCGTGCCGTTGGTGTAGATGTAGCGGATGGCGTGGACGTACTCGTACAAGATCGTCGTCGTGTCCGGCATCTGCACGATCTGGAACGGGAACCCCATATAGGTGATCCGCGGCACGCCCGGCAGGAAGCAGCGCGCCTCCGTATCGCGCGTCGCGCGATTGGCGAAGTTCTCCTGCTTCCTCGCGAGCATCTCCGGCCGGTACGGGATCTCGTCGCCCTCGACGACCCCGAGGCCGGCAGGGACGTCCTTGCTGGCCGAGTGGGACAGGAGGTTGTCGTTGGCCGTCCCGAACGCCTGCCAGAGACCGGAGAGGTCCGGTTTGCCGTCAGGCGTACGCGGAATGCCCTTCGTCTGGGCATTCACGGGCGGCGGAATCAACGAGAGAGCTGCCGCGACAAGCAGGAGACCGGCGCGCGTCACTGCGTGCGCCGGTAGTGCGTCGTCGTCGTGCGCGGCGCAACTTTCATCGTCTTCATCTTCTTGATGTACTCGGGATAGAGCGTTTCGGCGCCGCCGAGCGCGGCCTCGAACGGGATCCCGTACTCCGTCGGGAAGTCCTGCAGCACGTCGTTCTGGCCAGGCAGGAAACTGGGGACCTTGAACGCCGGCACGATGGTCCCCTCCGGTGTGATTTCACAGGGAAAGGGCGGAATGACCTGGTTCGGATCCAGGATCCAGCTCGACTCGCGGATGTACGGCTGCGTCAGGTACAACGGGTCGTGGATGATGAAGGTCATCGTCAGGAGATTCCCGTATCGGTGCACGCGCGTCGTCACCTCCGCCTTCGGGCTCTTCGGCACGCCCGTGCGCGAGAGATACGCCTCCTTGAGGTGCGTGGTCCGGTAGACGAGCGTGTTGCGCTCCCAGCGCCCGGTCGAAAAGCCTGACCACTTGTGAGGCGCATTGGGCGACGGGTGCGGCCGCCCGTCCATGTAGATCACCTGCTCCGGCTCCTGCCACCACACATGCAGGCGCAACCCCACCGGCTGCCGCGTGTCGGCGTCCAGCTCGTTCGTGATGCGCAACTGCGACACGGAGACGCGCAACCCGTGGTCGATCGGGTGCGGCCGGCACAGATTCTCCGGCAAATCGAGCTGGTCGGGATGCCAGCTCTGCGCGCGGAGGCGTCCCTCTTCATTGAGCGGCATACCGGTGTAGTCACCGATGTCCATGTGGGTGTTGTAGACCCGCGGCCCCCATTCCCCGGTGAGATCGACCGCCGGGGGCGCAAATGCGAACTGGGCGTTCGCCGGCGCGGCCGCGAGCACGGACAGCACGAGCAGCAGAATCGCGGGTCTCATCTCATCACCTCAGCGTGGTTCGTCGGCGCGGCACTCGGTCGGATCCCATCCCGACGCGTCGGGCAGCTTCTTGAAGTGCGCATGCATGACGAGCGGCTCGATCAGGTACTGCGGATCGGTGACGACCTGCGTCAAGACGAGCCACGTGTTCTTCGTGTACGGATCGGTAAAGAGGTCGAAGTACTCCTCGAGCAGCGCGTTCGCGCTGTAGGGAATCCCGTTCTTCTGCGAGTAGCCCGGGCGCATCCGCGTCGTCGTCACCTTCAGATAGTCCGCTTCCTTCCGCTGGGCCGGTATGACCACCAGGTTGCCTTTTGGATCCTGCGCCGGCCCGCCGAAGCCGTCGCGGCGATCCCGCGGTTCGCCGCCGCCCCAGATCGCCGCCGAAGAGCCCTGCCACGACGGCTCCGCATTCGCCGGCGGCGAGCCGCCGAAGTGAAACAGGCGCGTCTGCTTTCCCGAATCCGTGTCCAGCCGGAGCGTGTTGTCGTCCTGCCAGGTAATGTGCAGCCGTCCGGGCACCTGCAGGAGGCCTACGGCGCCGTACGACCGGCAGGCCTCACCCGTGGCCTGGTCTCTCGCGGGATCCCACATCTCGGCGACCCTGCGGCCTTCGGGGTTGAGCGGCACCATCTGGTAGTCGCCCTTGTCGGGCACCAGCATGCGGTAGCGCCACTTCTCGGTGACTTCCGACACCCAGTACCCGGTCATGTCGAACGCCGCCGCCGCACGCGGGGTTGCCGGAGGCGCGTCTTGCGCCCCACCGCGTCCCTGCCCGTCGACGGAGGCCGACAGCGCGAGCGTGACGGCCGCGGCGAACAGCCCCACTCGACGCCCCATCTTCGTTCTCATTGCACGTTGGCGGCCGGACCCACCCACTTGAAGCCGTCCGACGGTCGCTCGATCGTGTGGAGCAGCATCTTGTGGTCCTCTGCGATGCGCCCCGGGATGCCGGTGATGATGACGCGATCGCCCGGGCGCAGCGTCGACTGCGAGAGTCCGCTCTCGGTGAGCTGCTGCGGCGCGGCGCCTTCGATGACCCAGATGTGCTTCAGGCCTTTCTCGTCGGCGGCTTCGACGCGCATGAACGAGTGCGGGTTGCGCCAGAGGAATTCCCGCAGCGTGCCGTCGATGGTGACGGACTTGCCAACGAGGTACGTGGCGGCCACGGAATGATGGGCAAACATCGAGACGCCGCTCGACGTCAGAAGGACCGCGGCACCAAGTGAGACGACAAGCAATCGCTGGGTCATGGGATGGCTCCTAGTTGCTGCTGGGTGCGCCCGGCTTGGCCGTCAGGCTTCGGTACGCAGCCTCGACGAACATCTCGGTCGTCCAGCTGCCGGTCGTCCGGCCGTAGATCGGGTCGAAGTCGCGCGTCGGCCTGGCCGCCTTCACTTGTTCGAGCGTCATGCCGCGCTTGATCATGTCCTGCAGCCGGTCGCGGACGATGGTGACCATCTGCTGATAGGTGGCGAGGTCGGCCGCGTCGCAGATACGGCCGTGGCCGGGGACGATCATCGTGCCGCCTTCCTGGTGGTCGGCGGGAATCACCATCTGCTTCAGCCGGTTCAGCCCCGCGAGCACGCCCTGCAGGCTCCCGCCGGTCTTCAGGTCGATGATCGGATACGACGTCGGATCGAACATGTCGCCCGTGCTGACGACGTCGGCCTTGCGGAAAAGCACGATGCTGTCGCCGTCGGTCGTCGCCGGCTGATGAAAGATCTGGATCGCCTCGCCGTTGAACGCGAGGTTCTTGAGCGGCGCGGAAAAGGTGTCATTTGGGAGCGCCGCGTCCGGGAGGGGCGGCTTGGCGTTGCGATCGGCCATCCGGTCGAGGAGCGCCGTGTGCGCGATGATGAACACACGCGCCTGCGCGGCGCGGGCGATGACGAGCGGCCGCCCCGACTTCGCAAAGTACTCGTTGCCGCCGTAATGATCCGGCCGGTCGCTGGTATTGACGATGTAGGTGACCTGGCCTCGCGAGAGGGTCCGGAGCGCTTCCATGACCTGCTCGCTTCTTGCCGCGGCGCCTGAGTCGACCAGCAGGATGCCGTCCTTGCCCACCTGCACCGTGATGTTGGCGCCGGCGCCGGCGAGCATGTGGATGTTGCCCTGCACGTGCAGCAGCTCGAGCCCCGTCTGCGCGCGGAGGTGGACGCCGGCCAGGACAGTGCCTGCCAAGACGGTGCCTGCCAGGACGGTAGCCGCCGCGAAGCATCGCTTCTTCATCACCGGCAGATTGTAACGCTGATACGATCCCGCGGGGAGACTCCATGTCCGACACTCGCGGCACCCGCTCGGGAGGGCGGATTCTGGTTGACGCCCTCCGCGTCCACGGCGTCGATCGGCTCTTCTGTGTGCCCGGCGAAAGTTACCTCGACGTGCTCGATGCGCTCTACGACACGCCGCAGATCGCCCTCGTCGTCGCCAAGCACGAGGGCGCCGCGGCGAACATGGCGGAGGCGGACGGCAAGCTGACGGGGCGGCCCGGGATCTGCTTCGTGACCCGAGGCCCCGGTGCGACGCACGCGAGCGTCGGCGTCCACACGGCGTACCAGGATTCGACGCCGATGATCCTGTTCGTCGGCCAGGTCCAGCGCAATGTGCGCGGCCGCGAGGCGTTCCAGGAAGTGGAGTTTCGGCAGATGTTCCCGGCGCTCGCCAAGTGGGTTGCCGAGATCGAATCGGCCGATCGGATTCCCGAGTACGTCCTGCGCGCCTTCCAAGTCGCGACCTCCGGCCGCCCGGGGCCGGTGGTGCTGGCACTGCCAGAGGACGTGCTGGTGGAACAGTCGTCGGTCCCGGACACGCAACCGTTCCGCGCGGCGCAGGCGACACCGACCGACGCGGACCTCGCCCTCGTCCGCGGAGAGCTGGAACGCGCGACGCAGCCACTCGTCATCGTCGGCGGCTCATGCTGGTCCGACGAAGGGTGCGCGGCGCTCGCCCGCTTCGCCCAGGCGAACGCCCTGCCGGTGCTGGCCTCCTTCCGGAGGCAGGACCTCATCGACAACAACCACACCTGCTATGCCGGCCATCTCGGTCTCGGCATGCCGCCGCACCTGCAGCAGCGCGTGAAGGCGGCAGACCTGATCGTCGCGCTCGGCACGCGCCTCGGCGACATCACCACGATGACGTACTCGCTGCTGCGGCCGCCGCGTGTGGCCGCCCGGCTCGTGCACGTGCACGCCGAGCCAACCGAGTTGAATCGGGTCTACCAGGCCGACCTCGCCATGACCGCCTCGCCGTCGGCGGCGGCGATCCAACTCGCGGAGCTGCCGCCCATCGGCGCGCCACGTTGGCGGGCCTGGACCGAATCGGCGCGGCACGAGTACGAGAAGTTCATCAAAGTGCCCGAGGCCGCACCCCGCCACGGCGTCGACCTGGCTGTCGTCATCCGGCACCTGGCGACGCACCTCCCGGCCAACGCCATCGTCGCCAACGGTGCGGGGAATTTCACCGTCTGGGTGCACCGGTTCTATACGTACCGCCAGCCACACACGGAGCTCGCCCCGACGAGTGGTTCGATGGGGTACGGCTTTCCTGCGTCGATCGCGGCGAGCCTGCGGCATCCCGGGCGCGTCACGGTCTGCGTCGCCGGCGACGGCGATTTCCTCATGTACCCGCAGGAACTCGCGACAGCCACCCAGTACGGCGCCCGCATCATCGTGCTCGTCGTCAACAACGGGTTGTACGGAACGATCCGCATGCACCAGGATCGGCGCTTTCCCGGGCGTGTGTCGGGGACCGAACTGGCGGGGCCGGACTTCGTGGCGCTCGCGAAGTCCTTCGGCGCCCATGCCGAGCGCGTCGAGACGACCGACGCCTTCGCGTCAGCCTTCGAGCGCGCGTGCGCCGCGGGCCGGTCGGCGGTGCTGGAACTGGTGACGGATCCGGATCAGATCACGCCGGACCGGCGGCTCAGCGCCTGAGCCGCCGCCGGCTGCATGGCGGGCGCGATGTGAGGCTCGACCGAGCTTTCCAGCTCGCGCCCGCGCGTCTCGGGCAGCATCGACGTCGCGATCAAGGGGGATTGGCGACGACGCGGACCGGAACGCTCGAGAAGGAGCTCGGTGTCGCAGCCCGTTCAGGTTACCGACTCGTGCGCGGTTCGGCCGTTGCGAAAGGGGTCCCGGTGAGTGCTTTCCTTCCCCGCGGCCGGCCTGCCGCACAACGTGCAGCAGCTCGCCGGATAGTTGCAGGAGGCGGTATCCTGAGGGCGTGCCGCGCACGAACGGAATCGGTCACCACTCCGTCTACGTCGTATACCTGCGCAACCCGAAGGGCGACGGCAAGGCGGGATACTACGTCGGCATGACGGGTCTCTCGCCCGAGCGGCGGCTTCAGAACCACAAGCAGGGCGTCAAGGCCGCGCGTGTGGTGACAAAGTACGGCGATCGCCTCGTCCCCAAGCTGTACGCACACCTCAATCCGATGCCGTTCAAGAAGGCACAGGAAATGGAAGTGCTGCTGGCGAGCAGCCTGCGGAAGCGCGGGTACGCCGTCTTCGGCGGCCACTGACGCGAGCGCGACGTCGGACCGGCAGGAACAGGGCAGGCCTTTTAGTCGAGGAACAGATCCGTCCGCAAGTTCTTCGCGCCGGGAACGAACGCATACCCGTCCAAATCGGTGATCCCCTCGGACGCCAGCACCTCCTCGTCGACGCAGAAATTGCCGCTGAACGTCCGGCTGTCGCGGTTGAAAATGATGTGGGCGCTATCGGCGAGGATCTCGGGCCTTCTGCCCATCTCCGGCCGCACGCCGGGGATCAGCTGCAGCGCGGCGGTGGCCACGATCGTCCTCGGCCAGAGCGCGTTGACGGCAATTCCATCGGAGCGAAACTCCTCCGCCATGCCGAGCACGCACATGCTCATTCCGTACTTCGCCATGGTGTACGCCACGTGATCCTTGAACCACTTCGGCTTCATGTTGAGCGGCGGCGCAAGCGTCAGGATGTGCGGATTGGGTGCCTTTTTCAGGTAAGGGACGCAGGCCTGCGAGCAGCAGTAGGTACCGCGCACGTTGACGGCGAACATGAGGTCGAAGCGCGTCATCGGCGTCGCCAGTGTCCCGGTAAGGCTGATGGCGCTGGCGTTGTTGACGAGAATGTCGATGCCGCCGAACGTGTCCGCGGCCTGCGTCGCCGCCGCGTGCACCGCGGAATCGTCGCGGATGTCGAGCGCAATCGGCAATGCATGTCCGCCCGCACGCTCGATCGCCTCGGCTGCCGTATGTATGGTCCCCGGAAGCTTCGGATGCGGCTCGGTTGTTTTCGCGGCGACAACGACATTGGCGCCGTCCTTCGCCGCCCGCAGGGCGATCGCAAGGCCAATGCCGCGGGACGCACCGGTGACGAACAGCGTCTTGTTCTTCAGACTCATCTCAATCCCTTTACCTTTGGCCAAGCCCCGGGAAACCCGCCGCCTCGGCCCGCAGGATTCGTGCACCAGCGCCCGCGCTAGAAGCCAACGGTCAGTCCCGTTCCGAACCGCACTTCGTCCCACTCCGCGTCCAGTTCTCCGAATGAACGACCGAGCGTCCGGCGGTAGTGAAGCAGCACTTGAACCCCGACGCGTCGGGTGAACCAGAACCGCATTCCCCCACCGGACTGAAGCGCCGCACTGGTTGACGCTATCTCGACGTCGAAGCGCGGCAACCCCACTACCCCTGAGCAGCCGCGACTGGCAATAAGAAAGTGACGATCGCAAGCATCGCAATCAGCCTTCGCTTCTGCATGGGCCTGTCTCCCCAGTAAGTGGGATTCACTGGCGCCCGCCCTGCGCGGGAGCCTTCGGCGTGTAGGTTGAAGAGGGGCGGGCCATGCCCCAGGCGTCGCGAAGCGCGCGCCAGCGGGGCCACGCCGCGATCGCCACGCAAATCCACGCTCGGGGTGACCCAATCCACCTCCGCGGCTTCCCCCGCGCTGGACACCCTTCGCGCGAAAGTCGGCTCGCTGCACACAGCTCGCTCGTCTGTCAGCGAGGCGACGGGTGGAGGCCCGTGCGGATTTGAACCGAAGGTGATCGTGCACGCCGAGCGCGTCGAGACCACCGACGCCTTCAAGTCGGCCTTCGGGCGTGCCTGCGCCGCAGAACGCTCGGCGGTGCTGGAACTGGTAACGGATCCCGGTCAGATCGCGCCCGATCGGCGGCTCAGCGCTCGAGCGGCCGCGGGTGGCATGACCGGCGCGACGTGAGGCTCGACCGAGCTTTCCAGCTCGCGCCCGCGCGTCTCGGGCAGCATCGACGTCGCGATCAGGACGAACATGTACGCGCAGGCGGCACAGAGCCCCATCGCCGTCCCGAGACCGAGATTCGCGGCCAGCATGCCGACGATCATCGGCACCAGCGATCCCACGGCTCGGCCTGTGTTGTACGAGAATCCCTGTCCGGTGGCGCGCACCCGGGTCGGGAAGAGCTCCGCAAACGTCGCGCCCATGCCGGCGATGATCCCTGACTGGAAGAAACCGAGGGGAAACCCGAGGAGCAGCGCCGCGGTGGGGCCGAGCGGCAGCAGCGTGTAAGAGGGGACGACGATGGCCGCGGCGCACGCCATGATGACGAACGTCTTGCGACGCCCCAGCCAGTCGCTCAGGTGCGCGCTGATGACGTAGCCGAGAAACGACCCGAAAATGTTGAAGCCGAGGTAGGCGCCCGTCCCGAGCACCGACAGATTCCGTACCGTTCTCAGGTAGGTCGCGAGCCACGTCAGCGTCACGTAGTTGCCGCCGAGGCCCCCCGCCGCCAGCATCGACGCGAGCACCGTACGACGGCGCAGGCCCGGACCGAAGATCTCGAGAAACTGCAGGCCACGGTTGTCGGACGTCGCCCGCATCTCGCGAAACACCTGGGGCTCCTCCACATAGCGTCGGATCCAGAGGACGAAGAATGCGGGCAGCAACCCGAGCCAGAACAGATACCGCCACGCCAGTTCCGGCGGCGCGACACTGAAAACAAGCGTGAACAGGAGCACGGCCAGGCCGTAGCCCACCGACCAGCCGCTCTGCACGCTGCCGACGGCGCGGCCGCGGATCCGCTTGTCGATCACCTCGCTCATGAGCACGGCGCCGGCGGCCCATTCACCGCCGAAACCGAGTCCCTGCATGCTGCGCGTGAACAGCAGCTGCTCGAAGGAGTTGGTGAACCCCGACAGGAACGTGAAGAAGGCGAACCAGAGGATGGTCAGCCGCAGTACTGCGGCGCGGCCGAACCGGTCGGCAAGGATCCCGGCCAGCCATCCGCCGAGCGACGAGAACAGCAGGGCCGCCGTCCCGAGCGTGCCGGCCTCGCCCTGTGACAGCCCCCAGAGCGCGATGAGCGTCGGCATGACGACGGCGTACATCTGCACGTCCATCGCGTCGAGCGCCCAGCCGGTGAAGCAGGCCCAGAAGGTGCGCCGCTCGCGGACGTTCATGCTCGAAAACCAGTTCGCCATGGCTCCTCGCTTGCGTAGACCGGGGGTATTGGACCACGGCGGCAGCCGTGTTTCAATGCCGCGAAAACAGCGAAGGTTCCCTCACTATGTCGCAGTCATTTCAGCTCGGCCTCGACACGTTCGGCGACGTCACCGCCGATAAGGACGGGACGCCGCACCCTCAGGCGCGTACGCTTCGCGATGTCATCGTCGAAGCCCACCTCGCCGAGCAGGTTGGCGTCGATGCGTTCGGCGTCGGCGAGCACCATCGCCGCGATTTCTCGATTTCGGCGCCGGAGGTCGTCCTCGCCGCCATCGCCGCCCGGACCGAACGGATGCTGCTCGGGTCCGCGGTGACGGTGCTCAGCACCGACGACCCGGTTCGCGTGTTCGAGCGCTTTTCGACGCTGAACGCGATTTCCAATGGCCGCGCGGAAGTCATCCTCGGACGAGGCTCGTTCACCGAGTCGTACCCGCTGTTCGGGTTCGACCTCGCCCAGTACAACGAGCTGTTCGAGGAACGGCTTGCGCTGTTCGTGGCACTGCTGAAGGGCGGTCCGGTGACGTGGAGCGGCCGCACGCGCGCGGCGCTCACCGGCCAGGTCGTGTATCCACCGCTCGAGCACGGCCAGCTTCGCACCTGGGTCGGCGTCGGCGGGACGCCTCAATCGGTGATCCGTGCGGCGCGCTACGGTCTGCCCCTCACGCTCGCGATCATCGGCGGCAACCCACAGCGGTTCCGGCCGTACGTCGACCTGTACTTCCAGTCATTGGAACAGTTTGGCCAGCCGAGGCAGGCCGTCGCCGTGCATTCACCGGGGCACGTCGCCGAGACCGACGAGCAGGCGAAGGAGGAGCTGTGGCCCCACTACCAGGCAATGGTTGCGCGGATTGGCGCTGAACGGGGCTGGCCGCCGCCCAGCCGCGCGCAGTTCGAGCGTGAGACCGGCCCCGACGGTGCGCTGTGCGTCGGAGCGCCAGATACCGTTGCGACCAAGATCATCAAGACCGCGCGGGCGCTGGACCTCTCGCGCTTCAACATGAAGTACAGCAACGGCACGTTGCCGCACGACACGCTGCTGCGAAGCATCGAGCTGTTTGGGACCGCGGTTGCCCCGCGCGTGCGCGAACAAATTGCCAAAGACCACGTTTCTCGCGGACGCGAAGCGGACAGAATGCCTTGACGACGGCCACATGAGACACATGACGGCGACAAAAAGCTGCCTTGCATCTGTCTAGGTAAGGGTGGTCGTAATTGGTTACCGCGTTAGTTGAGCGAGGCGGTCGTCGGATAGAAATGCGGTGAGATGATCAGTGCCGGCGCGCGCAAGAGCGTGGTGATCACGTCAGCGC
>Ga0187893_10005718_pt1 | contig 22000 bp, 19 predicted proteins | sample MA1701074metaG_FD_139574 | JGI IMG/M metagenome (GOLD analysis project Ga0187893, IMG submission 139574) | White microbial mat communities from a basaltic lava cave in the Kipuka Kanohina Cave System on the Island of Hawaii, USA - MA170107-4 metaG ...
AGCGCCGGCGTGACCTTGTTCACGCGCTCGTCCGTGCACTGGGCCGAGAGGATCGTGGCCACGAGCAGCTCGAGCGGCGAGCGGAAGTCGAGCGCGCAGCGGGCGTCGGGGTAGAGCTCGCGGAGCTGCTCGAGGATCGCAGCGACCCGCACCGGGTCGGGCGCGGTGGGGCGCCGGCGCCGGGCGGCGCGTGCGGCCGGCCGCCGCGCGGCGGGCTTGCGGGCGGGCTTCCGCGGCGCGGCCGTGCCGCGCGCGCCCTTCTTCGCGTGCGCGGCGCGGCCGGCCGGGGGCTTCGCGCGCCCCGGCGCCGATCGCACGCGCGGCTTCTGCGGCAGCTTCCCGCCGGCGGCTTTCCGGCGGGAGCGGGGTGAACGCCGTGGCATGGTGCGCGCGAGCCTAGCCCGAGCGGCTCCTGAACCGCCAGCGCGCGCGAGCCGGGCTCGTCAGCCCGCGATCAGAACCCCCAGGCCACGCCGAAGCGGAGCCCCATGCCGTCGCCGCTCACCGTCTCGTGCACGGTCTGGCCGCTCTGCGGGTCGGTGGCGTCGCGGCCCAGCTCGGCGCCGTTCACGTACACCTCGCCGGTGAGCCGCGTGCGGCCGCCGAGCGGCACGCCCGCGCCGCCCCAGGCCTGCCAGCCCCAGCCGCTGAACGTGCCCTCGAACGTCTGACCGCTGCTGAAGTCGTCGCCCGAGAGGAGCAGCACCTGATAGCCGCCGCCCAGGCCGAAGTGCGGGATGATGCCCATGTCCTCGGGGCCCGAGAACTGGACGAAGCCCATGATCGGGAACATGTTCACGGACGCGCGCGCGATCTGCTGCCGGACCTCGATGGGCACGCCGCCTGGGCCCACCGTGGAGCTGGAGACGGTCGAGACGTTCTCGGTCTTGTGGATCCAGTCGAGGCCGAGGCCGAGCTGGAGGTGGCGGTCGATCATCGGGCCGCCGCGGATGCCCATCTCGAAGCGCGCGTCCTGATCGCCGTCCGGGTCGAAGAAGCCCACGTGGAGCTGGCTCACGCCCGAGGACTCGGGGGCGCGGCGGTAGTGGCCGCGCGAGCGCGGCCGGTAGTTCACGCCCGCGAGCTCGGGCGCGGCGGGCACCGGGACCTGCGCGAACGCGAGCGTGAGCGGTACGCCGGCCGCCGCGCCGGCCGCGCGCGCGGCGGGGATCGGAAGCAGCATCGCCACGAGGGCGGCGATCGGCAGGGGGCGAAGCCTGGTCGTCATGGTCACTCTCCCATCGGCGCACGGGGCGCGCCCCTGGGGCAGGCGCGGCCGGGCGGCCGTCTCGGTCACACGCCCGGGAACATGGCACGCTCCGTGCCGGAGACCGCGCACGCCCGTAACCCGCGGCGCGGACCGTGCGTAGCTGCGACGGTTCCGCGGCCGCCACGCGCGGATCGTGCGCCCGCACGTGGCCTTTCCGTCGCGGCCTGTTGCGGGCGCGCCGCACCACCGGATAGCGTCCGCCGCCGCCCTTCGCACCCCCGAGGTCCCCGTGAACGCCGCCCGCCGCGCCCGTCCGTCCCGCGCCACGCCCCTCGCCTGCCTGCTCGCCGCGCTTCCCGTCATGGTCCCCGGGTGGCCCGCCGCGCCCGCGCGCGCGGCCGAGGCGCCGGGCCCCGCGCTCGCGGTCGAGGACACCCTGCGCACCGAGGTCTCCGAGGTGCTCGTGCGCGCGCCGCGCGTGACGCTGGACGAGATCCTCGACCGGGTGGCGCGCGGCGAGGCGCGGCGCGACTCGGCGCTCCGCGACCAGTCGTTCACCGCCACCGTCCGCATCCTGCGGAACACCGCCGGCAGGGGCACGCCCGAGCTTCTCGCCGAGAGCGTCTCCAAGATCTACCGGAAGAAGCCCGGCCTCGTCCGCACCGTGCGGCTCCGCCACTACGAGCGCTACCCCGAGAAGGACGGCGACGGGAGCGGCATGGCCGAGACCGACTTCTCGCCCGGCATGGGCGAGGAGCTCGTGAACTTCGCGTTCCGGCCCGCGAACCGCCGCAACTTCAAGTTCCGGATCGAGGACCGGAGGCTCGTCGGGGACCACGTCGTCTACACGCTCCGCTTCGAGCCGCGCTCGGCGCTCGCCGTCCACGAGCCCGCCGGGCGCGTGTGGGTGGACACGCGCGACTTCGTGATCCTGCGCCAGGAGATCGAGTTCCGGCAGTCGCCGGTGCCGCTCTTCCTCAAGGGCATCCCGCGCATGGTGGTCGAGCGGACCCGCGCCGGCGACACGTGGGTGCTGTCGCGGGCGCTCGTCCGCATGGAGCTCACCGTGCCGGTGCCGCGGATCGGTCGCTCGCTCGACTTCGGCATGACGTTGAGCGACTACACGGTGAACACGGGCCTCCCCGACTCGCTGTTCGCGGGGGCCGCCGCGCGCCCCGGGGACCGGAATCGCGTGCGGGTGCGCGTGGGCAGCCGCGACCGCCGGGGCGGTTCGTGAGGCGGGTGTCGCGAGCGGTCGCGGGGCGGGGCGCCGCCGCCGCGCGCAGGAGCGTGGTCGCGGCGCCCGCCGCGGGACTGCTGCTCGCGCTCGCCGCGTGCGCCGGCGCGGGCGTCGTGCACGCGGCCGCGGGGATCGGCAGCCCACAGGTCGCGAGCGCAGCGGGTGTGCCCGAGGCCGGGCCCGGTTCGCCGCTCGCCGCGGACGCGCCGGCGGACAGCGCGTTCGACGCCTACGTGCGCGGGCTCAGCGATTCGACCGCCGCCTGGTTCGGCGTCACGGCGGCGCCGGTGGACACGGCCGGGCTCGACTCGGCGCTCGCCGCGCGCATCCGGCTCCCGGCCGGCGCCCGGCAGGGCACGGGCGGCCGGCGGCGCCTCTCACCCGAGTTCCACCCGGCACCCGGCTTCAACCGCGCCGACGGCGGGCAGCTCGGCGCGGGCCTTGCGCTCGGCTCGCCCGTCGCGGGCCGGCTCTCGGGAAGGCTCCAGTGGACCACCGGCACGCACGATCTCCTCGGCGAGGCCGCCTGGACCCGCTCGTGGCCGCTGCGCGGGCTGCGCTCGCGGGGCTCGCTGCGGCTCGCCGCGGGCCGCTGGACCGACCCGGTGGACCGCGACCGCTACGAGCCCGCCTTCACCACGATGAGCGCGCTGCTCTGGGGCGGCGACCGCCATCATTACCTGCGCCGCGACGGGTTCCGCTCCTCGCTCCGGATCGGCAACGACCGCCTGTGGGGAGCGCTCGCCTGGCGCGACGAGCTCGAGTCCACGCTCCCCTTCACCACGCGCTGGACGCTGTTCGGCGGCGGGCCCGAGCTGGACTTCAACGAGCCGGCCACGTTCGGGCGCGCGCGCGAGCTGGGGTTCACCGGCGAGCTGCCCGTGCCGGGCACGCGCTTCCGCGTGCAAGCGGGGCACTGGACGAGCGATCCGCGGCTCGCGAGCGACTTCACCTACCGGCGCACGCTCGTGGTCGCCGGCGGCGACCTCTCGCTCGGGCGGCACTTCGCGTTCGTGCCGCAGGCCGTCTACGGGCGGCTGCGCGGCGAGGCGCTGCCGCAGGCCGCGTTCCACCTGGGCGGCACGCCGAACCTGCGCTCGCTCGAGCGGAACGACCGCGCCGCGAGCGGGCTCGGGTTCGTGCGCGGCGAGCTGGTGCTCGTGGACGACCTCGGCACGCTGCTCCGCCTGCCGCTCCCGGCCTGGATGCCGCTCCAGGCGGGCGCCTTCGCCGCGGCCGGGGCCGCCTGGGGCTTCGAACCCGTCACGCACCGCGTCGCGGCCACCCGGCGCGACTGGCCGCGGCGCTCCGAGTGGCTGGCCGAGGCGGGCGGGACGCTCGCCTGGCGCGCCGGAATCCCGGACCCCTTGAGCGCGCTCAGGTTCGAGTACGCGCTCCCGATCGGAGCCGACCCGCGCGAGGCGCGCTTCACGGTGAGCTACGCCCAGCCGCTCGCGCTGTTCCGGCTGCGCTGAAGGCCGCGCTCGACGGAACGCTCGCGCTGCGCGTGGCGCCCGAAGCAAGCGAGTGCCCCCGGCGGATCGCTCCGCCGGGGGCGTGTCGCGCCGCCCGATCCTTGCCCTGGCTGTTCGATGGGTCGGTCGCGACGTCCGCTCCGGCCGCGCGCGGCTTCAGCGCGTGCGGCCGTTGTGCTTGAGGCGGGCGATGCGACGGCTCTGCACGTCCTGCGCACGGTCGAGCCGGGCGCGCTCGCGCAGCGTCACCTGGCCGTCGGCCTTGGCGCGCCGCTCGACCCGCCGCACGTGCGCCTGCCCGGCGCGCAGACGCGCCGCCTCGCCGCGCGTCAGCTCGCCGCTCCGCACGCCCTGCGCGATGCGCGCGTGCTGGTTCGCCTGGCGCTGGTCGACGCGCGGCGTGCCCGTGTGGGCGGATGCGACGGAAGCGGCGGCGAGCGTGAGCACGGCCGCGAACAGCATCACTCGGAGCGACTTCATGGATTCCTCCTGCGCGGCACCGGGCGCCGCGGCGGTTCGGTGAAGCCCGTGGGGAGCGGGTGACGCAGGACTTCTCTGCAGGGCCCGTGCCGGGAGTCGAATGGCTGCGTCCTGGCTTGCGCCGCAACACGTTGGCGCGATGCTCGAGGGGCGAGCGCGAACCCCGGTGGCCGCGGCCGGGCACCGCTCGCGCGCTCGGGTGAACCGGAGGGGACAGCCGCGACGTCGCGCCTTGCGCGCGACGCCCCCGCGTCACTTCAGCGGGACGCGGGCTCGGTGTCGCGTTCGCCCGCGAGCGCCTTCTTCGCGCGCTCGAGCTTGAGCTTCAGGCGGCCGCGGAGCGCCGGCGGCATCTCGGCCGGCCAGAGCCGGTAGGCCTCGGCCTCCGCCGCTTGCAGGCTCCCGGCGCGCACGGCCGTCCGCAGCGTGCCGAACGTGAGGTCCAGGTCGGCGTCGTCGGCGAGCCGGAGCGAGTCCCCCGTGGCGATCAGGCTCCGCGCGTCGTACCAGCGCGGCGGCAGCAGGCGGTGCGGGTAGACCCAGGTGTAGTCCACGGCCCAGGTGCTGTCGCGGCCGAGGACCTGGCAGGCGCGCGCGCCGTTCGCGAGCACGAACACGATGGTGTCGAGCTTCGCCCGCTGGTCGATGCCCACCCACAGGTCGGCGTGCAGCATGAACGGCTGGAAGCGCTGCGTGGAGCCCGGCGGGGCGATGAAGTCCTCGAGCCGCGGCTGCCGCGCCGGCGTCTTCGTCGCGGTCGCGGCGGGCGGCTTTCGGGCGGCCGGGGCGGACCCGGCGGCGGCAAGCACGGCGAGCACGGCGAGCGACGCTCCCATGCGCCGTGCGCCGGCGCGCCACCCCCGCGGATCGTCACGCATCCCTCGATGCTACCGCGCCGCCGCCCGGCCGTGCCATCGCCCCCTCCAGCCGCGCGGCCGGCCACGGGGTCGTGGCCGGCCGGCGTCCGCGCGATCCCCGGTCCGATCGCCGCAGGATCCGCGCGGGTCCTCCCGGTTCACCGGTAGAGCTGCTTGAGCCTCCCCCAGGTGTCCTGCCGCGTGCTCGTCGGGATCTCCTGCTTGAGCGACGGCACGAACAGGTACTCACGCGGGAGCTGCTGCACGTGATGTGGGTAGTCCTGGAACTGATCCCGCAGGAACGGCGCGAACAGCTCCGACGTCACGTCCAGCGGGTAGACCGCCAGGTGCTTCATCGGCTCGGGCGGCGTGTAGATCTGGCCCGCGTGCTGCTTGATGCACGGATTGCACAGGAACTCGATGTCGAGCGGCCGGGCCTGGTCCACCCGCCACTCGTCCCGGAACAGGTAGATCGACGGCGGGCCGGGGAACCCCACCGCCCGGTAGCACAGGTAGTGGTTCGCGTACGGGAGCCCCGGCGCCGTGAAGTTCTTGAGCGCCGGCGTGAGCAGGAACTCCACGTTCAGGAGCCGCACCAAGTACTGCCCGAACTGGTTCGTGACGATGGCGTCCTTGAACACCGGAGGCTTCTCGAGCAGGTCCCACCATGTGTAGTGGAGCACCGTGTCGGGCACCGGCGATTCGTTCTTGTGCACCCAGTTCAGGAGCCGCACCCGCTCCCGCACCGTGAGCGGCAACGGCGTCAAGTGGAACTGGTCCCGCACGAAGATCGGGGCCGGCTCCGGGAGCGGGTCGAGGATGTGGTACGTCCAGTAGTGCGTCGGGTCCACGCCCGGTGGGGCGTGCTGCGCCGACGCGCCCGCGGCCATGAGCCCGAGCGCCGCGAGGAACGAGAACAGCGTCCGAGTGACCATCCGCTTCATGCGTGACCTCGATCGAATGGGGGTCGTGGGGGATGAGCTCCGTCTCGGGGGATACCGTCCCTGGGACTCGAGGCGCACTCGTCGCGTCGGCTCGCGGAGGGCCGCGCGCGCACGCAGCGCGTGAATGCGGGTTCGGGCGCGCGCGAACGACGCTGGGCCCGGACGGCCCGTCGCGCGGGATGCGGCGCCGGACGTCGGCGCGCGCCTCGGGGGGGTGTTGCGCTCGCGGCAAGGTCGCATCGTCTCTGCGGTTGGAGCGCGGGGCCCGCCCCGGCGCGAAAACGCGGGCGGATGCCCCATCGCTACGCAGCGTCGCCCCGGCCGCGCGCGTGGGTCAAGCAGAATCTCGAAGCATGCGTTGCGTGTCCCACCACCGGTCACGCGATGCTGAACGTCGTGGTCCACTGCCCCGGGGCTTCCTGAGGAGCGCCGCTCACTTCCCGAACGCGGAGTCCACCATCGCCTTGGCGTGTTGCACCGCCTGACGCGCGAGCCGCGGCGCCTGGCGCGAGCCGCCGTGCGTCCACCACCAGAGGCCCGCGGCCAGGATCGCGGCCGGCAGCAGGACCCATGCGAGCGACACGATCCGCAGGACGACGAGCCCCACCCAGCCCCAGGCCGGCAGGCCGTCGCGGTGCCATGGTCGCTGCGGGCGCTCCACGCGGCGGACGATGCGAGTGCGGGCGCGGGGGCGCAAGCGCGGGGCGGGTGGCCCGCCTATCGCCTCGCCTTCCCTCCGCTCGTGAACGCCGCGCTCCGGTACTCGAAGCGGATCGCCCGCTCCTCGCCGTTCATGGTGCCGGAGACCTCGGCGGAGAGCGTGCCGGGCGTCTCGCTCCAGTAGCGCACCACCTGGGGGAAGTCGTGCGCGCGGTTCTCGAACCGCACGCTCCGCTCACCGCGCTCGACCAGCCGGAACTCGGTCGGCGGCCGGCCGTTCGGCTGGGCCACGAACGCGAGCGAGTCCCCGCGCCGTTCGATGCGCAGGAACTCGAACTCGAGGAGCCGGTCGCCGCGCAGCGTGCGGCCGATCGCGAACAGCGTGCCGCCGCGCGGATCGAGCCACGTCTCCTCCACCGTCCGCTCGCCGCGCTCCATCACCCAGCGCCCGCAGAGCCAGGCGGGGAGCGGGATCGGCGTCCCCTCCGCGCCGCGCGCCGCGGCCGCCAGCGCCAGCAGCGCGGCGCCCACGAGCGCATGCCGCACCGGCCGTCGCCTCATCCCGACCCCCTCACGCACGAGCCCAGCGTCTCACGCCTGCGGCTCCGCCTCCACCAGCTCGATCCGCCGCCAGGCGCCGCTCGCGAACCTCCACAGGAACGCGAGCGCCAGCACGGCGAGGTAGAACACGATCACCGCGATGGTCGCCACGGGACCTCCTCCGCGCACCGAGACCGCCCACCAGGCCACCGGCAGGAAGATGCTCCACGCGGCGACGAGCCGGGTCCACATGCACCACGCGGTGTCGCCGGCGGCGCGCAGCGCCTCGCCGATGGTGAGGCCGAACGCGTCGAACACCTGCCACGCGGCCGACCACGCGAGCATGGTGGCGCCGATCGTGAGCAGCTCCGCCGAGCCGGCGGGGGACTCGAACGCGCGCATCAGCACCCCGGGCATGGTCAGGTACACGAGCCCCACCCCGCCCTGCCAGGCGAGCGCCACGGACAGCGTCATCCGCAGCAGGCGCGGCGCGTCATGCTTCTCGGCGCGGCCGATGGCCTGCCCCACGAGCACCGCTCCCGCGGAGGCCACTCCGAACGCGGGCATGAACGAGATGCTGTTCAGCTGGATGATCGCGTTCATCGCCGCGAGCACGGTCGTGCCGAGGCGCGAGACGACCGCGTTCAGGAACAGCGTGAACGCGGCGATCTCCATGAACCAGTTGAGCCCGTTGGGCACGCCGAAGCGCAGCATGCGCACGAACTCGGCGCGCCGCGGCGCGAGCGGGGCGCCGGCGGCGATCTCGCGCTCGCGCGCGGCGAAGGCGGCGAGCAGGTAGGCGAAACCGAGGCACGTGGCGAGCCCGCTCGCCAGCGCGGCGCCCTGCACGCCCATCGCGGGCGCGCCCAGGTTGCCGAAGATCAGCACCCAGTTCAGGAACACGTTCGCGACCATGGTGATCATGCTCGCCCGCATGTGGACGCGCGTGTCGCCGAGGCCGGCGAACCAGTTGCCGAGCGCCTCCACGGCGACGTAGGGGCCCATGGACCAGGCGCGCCACAGGAGGTAGTCGGTCATCGAGGCCTGCACGCCGGGCGCAAAGCCGAACACCGCGACGATCCGCCCGATGAACGGCGAGGCGAGCACGGCGACGAGCGTGGTGATCCCGGCGAGCCACACCCCGTAGTGCCCGTAGCGCCGCGCGGCGAGCAGGTCGCCGCGGCCCTGGAGCTGGGCGGCGAAGCTCTGGACGATGAACACGGTGCCCATGGGCAGGATGGCGACGGAGAACAGGTTCACGGCGCCGGTCGTGACCGCGGCGAGGGCCTCGTCGCCGAGCCGCGCGGTCATGAGCGCGTCGCAGAGTCCGATCACCGACTGGGTGGAGCGCGACAGCACCACGGGCCACGCGAGCGTGAGCAGCTCGCGCAGCCCCACGCGGGGGCCGGGCGCGGTCACCCGAGCCGATTCCACAGGCGCGCCGCGCACTCGCGCGCGCGCGCCGCGATCTCACGTTCGTCCGCCGTCACGAGCACGCCGTTGTCGAGCACCACCTGCCCGGCCACCATCACGCCCGAGACGCTCGAGCGCAGGAGCCCGGTGGCGAGGTGCTGGAGCAGCGTGCGGTTGGAGAGCTCCGTGGCCGGGCGATGGTCGAGCAGCACCAGGTCGGCCGGCGCGCCGGGCGCGAGCACGCCCAGCTCCTCGCCGAAGTGGTCGGCGGCCCAGCGCGCGCCGTGCACGAACAGCCGCCGGTAGTGGGCCTCGGCCATCCGCGGGAGCGGCGAGCCCTCGAGGAGCGGCGGCGCATTGGGGCCGTCGTCGCTCCCCCACGCGAGGTCGCCCTCGCGCAGCAGCGCCGCGGTGGCGTTGACGCCGCTCGCCGAGAGCGCGTCGCCGCGGTCGCGCACGGCGGCGAGCAGGTCGCGCGGCGCGCGCTCGACGTGCGCCCACAGAGCGGGCAGCGCCTCGGCGGGCAGCACGCCGGGCCGGTTCCAGCGCTCGGCGGGCGTCAGGTCGAGCGCCAGGTCCACGTGCACGGCGTGGTCCGCGGCGCCGGCCTCGAGCGCCTCGGCGAGCAGCGTCTCGATGCCGTCGAGGCTCGTGGCCTGCACGCCCAGCATGCCGCGCAGCCGGCCCGGCCGGCCGGGGCAGGCGGTCCCGCTCCCGGGCCCGCCGCGGCGCGCGAGCTCGCGCGCGAAGCCCACGCTCTCGTCGATCGCGGCGCGACGCTCGAGCGCGGTGTCCGATTCGGCGGCTCCGTAGCAGGTGGCGACGCGCACGCCGATCCGCTCGGCGGCGCCGAGCACCTCGGCAAGCGAGAGGTCGCAGCAGGCGCCTGAGCGGTGGAAATCCACGACCGTGGTCACGCCGTGCCGCAGTCCCTCGAGCAGCGCCGCGCTCGCGGCCCGGCTCACGTCCTCGAGGCTCAACGCGCGATCGTAGGCGCGCCACTCGGCGAGGCTGCGCAGGCCGAGGCCGCGCGCCAGGTGGCGCGCGAGGTGCGCGTGCGTGTTGACGAACCCGGGCATCACCACCCGGTCGCGCGCGGGCCACAGCGTCTCGTCCGGGTAGGCCCGCGCCAGGTCGCCGGCCCCGCCGATGTTCGCGATGTGCGCGCCGAGCACGCGGATCGCGGCGTTCTCGTGCACCTGCGGCTCGGCGCCGCCGGTGATCACCGTGCACGGGCCGACGATCACGCCGCGGCCCCCGCGAAGCCGGCCCGGCGCGCGAGTCCGCGCGCCTCGAGCGCGGCCTCGCGCGCGCAGCGCTCGGGCTCGAGCGTGGTGTGCTGGCCGTCCCGGTAGAGCACGCGCCCGTCCACGACGGTCAGCCGCACGTCGCGGTCGCGGCTCGCATGGACGAGGGTGGTGTACGGGTCCCGTCCGGCGAACGGGCCCTGGTGCGCCTGGTCCGCGCGCACCACGATCACGTCGGCGCGCTTGCCGGGCTCGAGCGAGCCGACCTCGCCGGAGAGCCCCAGCGCCGCGGCGCCGTCGCAGGTGGCGAGTGCCAGCACGTCGGCCGCGTCCATGGGCTCGTCGCGGTGGAGCACGCGGGCGATGCCGGCGGCGAGCGCGAGCTCGGCGAACGTGTCGAGGCGGTTGTTGCAGGCGGCGCCGTCGGAGCCGAGGCCGCAGCGGATGCCGGCGCGGCGCCAGGCGCGCACGTCGGCGAGGCCCGAGCCGAGCTTCAGGTTCGAGCCGGGGCAATGGACGAGCGATGCGTTCGCCCGCTTCATGAGCCCCAGCTCGTCGTCGTCGAGCCACACGCCGTGCGCGCCCACGAAGCGCTCGGAGAGCACTCCGTGCCGCGCGAAGAAGGGCGCGGCGTGGCTCCCGACCGCGGCCTTCACCTCGGAGCCCTCGGTGGGCGACTCGGCGAGGTGGGTGTGCACGAGCAGCCCGTGCTCGCGCGAGACGTCGGTGGCGTCGCGCCACAGCGCCTCGCCGCACGAGAGGATGAAGCGCGGTGCGAGCGCCACGCGCAGCCGCCCGCCTTCCGCGCCGTGCCAGCGCCGCGCCACGCCGAGCGCGGACTCGAGCGCGCGCTCGGAGCCCTCCAGGAGCCGTGGCGGAACGCCCTCGCCCTGGTCCATGAGCGCGGGGCCGAACACGGCGCGGAGCCCGGTCTCGGCGAGCGAAGCCCCGAGCGCGTCGGCGTGGTGCACGGTGCCCATGTCGTTCACGCAGGTGACCCCGCCGGCGATCAGCTCGCAGGCGCCCAGGCGCACCGACGCGGCCAGCGATGCCTCGGTGTGCGCGGCTTCGAGCGGCCAGATGGCCTCGCGCAGCCAGCGCAGCAGGTCGGCCTGCTCGGCGAGCCCGCGGAAGAGCGTCTGGCAGAGGTGGAGGTGCGCGTGGACGAACCCCGGCAGCACGAACGCACCGCGCGCGTCATGGACCTGGGCGGCCCTGCCGCCGCGGAGCGCGGCGAGTGCGGCGGGCACGCCGGCGCCGAGCGCGGCGATCCGGCCGCCCGCGATCAGCAGGTCGCCGCGGGTCACGGTGCGGGCCGCGTCCATGCAGACGAGCGTCCCGCCCTGGATCAGGAGAGAGTCCAGCGTCGCGCCTCCGTGCGTGCGGAGCCCGGGCTCCGCGGAACGCCGGCGTCCGTGCCGGCGGCAGCCGCGCACGGTGGCACCGGGGCGCGCGGGGCGTCAAGACGCCGCGCGCGGCGGTGGTAGGGAGCGCCGACGCGGGTCCCACCCCGTGCGTCAGCGCGGCGGCGTGAGCGTCGTGCCGAGCAGGAGCTGCCTCCGGGCGATGACGGCCGGCTCGTCGGTCTCGCCCCAGACGCGGAGCGGGACCAGCGCCCACACGGCGAGCGCGGGCGCCACCTGCACGCTCACGCCGGGCGTGGCGTGGAGCGCGCGCTCGCCGGCGTGCGCGCCACCGCCGTGGCCGGAGCGGTCGTCGCCGCGCGCCGCGTACTGGAGCTGGCCGAGGAGCGTGACCGGACCGGGCGGCGACCAGCCCGCGCCGAGCGCGGCCTCGAGCCCGCCGCCGACCTGGTAGTCGTCGGTGCCGCGGCCGTTCCAGCGCGCGAGCAGATTCGCGGTGAGCGGCGCGGCGCCGCGCCAGGGGAGCGGTTGCGACCAGCGCGCCCCGGCGAGCCAGTCGGTCGAGCCGGAGCCCGGGCGCGCCGAGGGGTGGAGCTCGGAGGGAAGCCCGAAGTTCGTGCGCTCCTCGTCGGGCAGGTGGCGGCGGCCGGTCGGGAGCTTGGCGCCGGCCTTGAGCGTGAGCGAAGCCCCCGCGGCGGCGGCGAGCGCGCGGAAGTGCCCGAGCAGCGTCGCGTCGCCGAGGCCGTCGTAGGTCCAGGAGTCCACGAAGCGGGGGTCGAAGAACGGGGCGTGCACGAGCATGTGCCGGTGCTCGCGCTCGATCCACGGCAGCGCGAGCGTGGCGTCGAGCCGGTCGTGGAGGCGCACGCGGCCCTCAAACGTCCAGGCGCGTGTGCGCGAGTAGAGGTCCAGCTCGCCGTGACGCCCGCCCGAGGCGAACGCCTCGGCGATGAGCGCGTCGCGGTCGGCGCCGCTCCCGCCACGCCAGAGCTCGTCGCGCGTAGCCTCCTCGTAGCGGACGCCGAAGGCGACGCGGTCGGCGAGCGGGCCGAGCGCTTCGCGCACCGACGGGCCGGACTGGGCGCGCGCAGCCGGTGTCACGAGCGCGACCGCGAGCAGCCACGCGCCGGCGCACGAGGCGGCGCCGCGGATGCGGGCGCGGCTCAACGCAGCACGGTGAAGCGGCGCACGAGGCGGCTGCCCGCCGCCTCCAGCACGGCCAGGTAGAGCCCGGGGCCGGCGCCCCATGCGCCCCCGTCCAGCTCGAGCGTGTGCGGCCCCGCGGCGAAAGTGCCGTCGGCGAGCCGCGCTCGCTCGCGGCCGAGCACGTCGTAGACCGTGACCCGCGCGGGCCCGGCGCTCGCGAGCGAGAACTCGAGCCGGCCGCGGCCGCGGAGCGGGTCGGGCGCGACGGGCGCCAGCGACAGCCGGGCGCCGGGCACGACCCCCAGCGACAGGAGCTCCACGCGGACGTCGTCCACCGCCGGCCCCCACGCGGTGGCGTCGAGGCTCGCGAAGCGGAGCGTGGTCGTGCCGGAGGCGGCGGTGAAGTCGAGCGACTGCCGCTGCCAGTGCATGTCCCAGTGCCAGGCCGGCGTCACGTCGAACGTGTAGTCCCGGCTCGCGGACCCGGCGGTGACGAGCAGGTGCTTGAGCGTGGGGCTCGAGAACGGCTCGCCCGAGAGCCAGAACGTGAGCCGGCACGACGCGCCCGCCGTGGTCGCGAACGACTGCTCGATCGCGCCCGGACCGCCGCCGCTCAACGCGATGCTGCGGGCGCCGGAGCCCGGCACCCAGTAGTTGTCGGTCACGATGCTGACCGCGCCGCTCGCCACGCTCCAGCCGGTGAGCGCGCCGTTCCCCGCCGGGACCGGGTAGACGGGGTTCGCGAGCGGGATGGCCGGGCCGGTCTCGAAGTCGCCGTTCGAGACGGGCTCGGCGTCCGCCGACGCGGGCGCGGCGAGGAGCGCGATGAGTGCCGCGAGAGCGGCGAGGCTGGGGCGCATGCCGGGGACTCCGTGACGGTCGCGGCCGGGGGCCGGGCCGGTCGCGACGACTTCCAAGCATAGGTCCACGTCGGAACGCAGGTCCACAGCGGACGGGTCCGCCGGCGGGTCACGTGCCGGGGAGGCTCGGATCGCGGCCCGGGCGCCCGCCGGCGAGCACTTGTCAGCCGCCGGACACACCCGGGGCGGGTCTGCCGTCTCATCGGTTGAACCCGGAGCCGGCGCTCCCCGACCCCCGGCGCGACCCGGTCGCGTCCGTTCATGGGAGGCATGTCATGCGCTGGCTATCGTTGTCCCTTCTCCTCGGCGTCTCCGTGCTCGGCGGGACCGCGGGCTCCGCGAGCTCCGGACCGCACGGCAGCGACATCTGGAAGGTGCGGCTCGAGCACGGCACGCTCGACCGCTGGCTCCTGCTGGACGCCGGCCGCATCCGCGCGCAGGGCCGCGCGCGGTCCGTGTTCCTGCTCGGCCACGTCCGGGAGCGCGCCCCGGCGGGCCGCTTCGACGCGATGAAGGTCGTGGACGGCGCGGGCGGCGCGACGCTCTGGGCCTACGACGGGACCGGCTCCGACTACGTGGAGGCGAGCGGGGCCGGCGGCGGGAAGGACGTGTCCGGCGCCGGGGCCGCGAGCGAGCAGGCGACGCGCTTCTGCGGCTCGCCGCGACTTCGCGACGTGGACGGCGACGGCTCGGACGATGTGGTGTTCGTGGAGAACGACTTCATCTTCGGCCGGCAGCTCCGCGCGGTGCGGATCGAGCCGTAGCCGCGTTCCCGGGTAGGCTCCTCACATGAACGTCGGACTCCGTACTCCCGGGACGCTGGTCCGCGAGGTGTTCCCCGCGGGCGACCGGCTGGCGCCGCTCGCGGCGCTCCCGGGCGCGTTCGCGCTGCGGTCCTCGCTCGCCGACCCGGGCGCGGCGTTCCGCCAGGCGCGCTGGACGCTCTTCAGCGCCGACCCCTTCGCGACGTTCCGCGGCGGCGAGCCCGCCGAGGCCCGCGAGCGCTTCCGCGCGCTCGCCTCCGAGGCCGCCCCGCCCGAGGAAGCACGCGCGCTCGGCGTGCCGTTCGCGGGCGGCGCCGTGGGCTACTGGGCCTACGACCACGGCCGCCGGCTCGAGCGGCTGCCGGCGATCGCGCGCGACGACCTGGGTCTGCCCGAGCGCGTCCTCGGCTTCTACGACGTGGTGGGCGCGCTCGACCACGACAGCGGCCGCACCTGGCTCTTCTCGAGCGGCCTGCCCGCGGCGGGCGGCGAGCGCGCGGCGCGGGCGAGCGCGCGGCTGGAGGCGTTCCGCGCCAGGCTCGAGTCGCCGCCGCCGGGGCTCCCCGCGCCCGCGCGCTCCGGCCCGCACCGCGCCACGAGCACGTTCGGCGCGGACGGCTACCGGCGCGCGGTGGAGGACGTGCGCGAGGCCATCCGCCGCGGCGACATCTTCCAGGCGAACCTCTCGCAGCGCTGGACGCTCCCGCTCGCGGACGCGCTCCGGCACGCGCTCGCGCTGGATGCCGCGCTCCGCACGCACACGCCGTCGCCGTTCGCGGCCACGCTGCTGCTGGGCGACCACGCGGTGCTCTCGGCGAGCCCGGAGCTGTTCCTGCGCCGCCGCGGCGCGCGCGTGACGAGCCGGCCCATCAAGGGCACGCGGCCGCGTGGCGACACGCCGGAAGCCGACGCGGCTCTCGCGGCGGAGCTGCGGGCAAGTGCCAAGGACCGCGCCGAGAACGTGATGATCGTGGACGTGCTCCGGAACGACCTCGGCCGCGTCTGCGAGACGGGCAGCGTCGAGGTGCCGGAACTGTGCGCGCTCGAGCGCTTCCCGCAGGTCTGGCACTTGACGAGCACGGTCACGGGCCGGCTGCGGGAGGGCGTGGACGCGTTCGCGCTGCTGGACGCCTGCTTCCCGGGCGGCTCCATCACCGGCGCGCCCAAGATCCGCGCCATGGAGCTCCTCGAATCGCTCGAGCCCGTGCGCCGGCACCTCTACTCCGGCGCCATCGGCTGGCTCGCCTGGGACGGCGACGCGGACTGGAACATCGCGATCCGCACCGCGACCGCGACCGCGCACGCGCTCCACTGGAGCGCCGGCGGCGGCATCACCGCCGACAGCGACCCCGACGCCGAGTACCACGAGTCGCTCGCCAAGGCCGAGGGACTGCGGCTCGCGCTCGCGAGCGTGCTCGGGGACATCGCGCTCGGCGACCCGCCGGCGGCGTGACCGGCATGGCGGGCGGCGCGCGGCCGCGGTAACATCCTCCTCGCCCACGTCGGCGACCGGAACGGAGTTCTCGAGGAGTCCCATGGAAGGCACCCGTCGGGGCCGCGTGCTCGCCGCCGCGCTCTCGCTGCTCATCACGACCGCGGCTGCCGCGGGCGCCGGGAACGGCGTGGCCGACATCAGCGTCCGCATCGAGCCGAACGCGACCTCGGTGGCGGTCCAGGCCATCGTCTCGGGCGACGACGATTCGACCGCGGTGCTGCGCCTGTTCCAGAAGTGGAGCGGCACCGCCGCGGGCTGGGACAGCGGCATGCGGCTCGTGCGCCGCACGGGCACACGCATCCACGAGGGCCGCATCCTGTGGATGCGGCCGGGCCGGATCGCGCAGTACTACGTGCAGGCGCGCGACGCGGGCGGCGACTTCACCACGCCGGTGCGGCTCGCGCGCGCGACGGGCGTGCGCGGCACGGGGGCCTCGGGGCCGGTGTTCCACGTGAACCAGCGCGCGGGCCACGACGGGTTCGACGGCAGCTCGCCGCTCCCGGCCGGCGGGCTGCACGGGCCCACGCGCACGATCGGCGCCGCGCTCCGGCTGCTCGCGGCCTCGCCCGGGGCGGGCCGCGGCGGCGGCGTGCTCGTGGCGCCGGGCGAGTACCACGAGCAGGTCGTGCTCCCCGATCTCGGCGACAACGGCCCGCGCTTCCTCGCCGGCGACGGCCGCGACCGGGACTCCACCATCCTGTGCGGCGCGAACCCTTGGGTGGAGCAGGGCCTGTGGTCGCCCGGCCGGCCGATCGAGTGGGGCTTCGTGGGCGACTCGGTGTGGGTGGCGTACTTCCCGGGCAGCACGCCCGGCTCGAGCCCCGGAGACTCGACCCAGCTCGTGGTGCTGGGCTTCGGCGAGTACCTCCACCGCAAGACGTCGTTCGAGGCCCTGTTCGCCGACTCGACCTGGACCGGCGCGCCCGAGTCCTCGAACGACGGCGAGCGCTCGGGCTGGTGGTGGGCGAACGACTTCCTGTTCGTGAAGCGCGCGAACGGCGGGAGCCCCATCGGGCTCCGCCTGCACACGGGCTACCTGGACGAGTTGGTGGAGGTGCGCGGGCGCGGCTGGCGGGTGGCGGATCTCACGCTGCGCTTCGCGGGCGGAACGACCGCGGACCCGGCGCACCGCGCGAACCCCGACCCGGGCCTGCGCGGGCGCGGCATCGTGGCGGGCATGAACGGCGTCGGCAGCGGCCTGGTGGTGGACGGCTGCCGCTTCTACGGCTTCAACGGGCACGCGGTCTACGTCGTGCACGGGGCGCTCGGCCAGCGCGCCGACTCGGTGACGCTCGCACGCTGCGTCGTGGACGGGCTCACGATCGGGCGCATGGCCTACGGCGCGGGCAAGGGCCGCGCCGAGGAGGACGCCGGGAGCGTGCGGCTCCTCTCGCGCGCCTCGAGTGTGCACGGCAACGAGTTCCGGAACCTGTTCGACGGGATCCAGACCGGCCCCGGCAGCCTGATGCGCGGCCCGGCCGACTCCACGTGGGGCTCCCAGGTGGAGATCTCCGCCAACCGGTTCACGGACATCGTGGACGACGCGATCGAGCTGGACACGTCGCACTGCATCAACACGCTGCTGCTCGGCAACACCATCGTGCGGGCGGGGCACGGGATCTCGCAGGTGCCCATCTACTCGGGCCCGCTGTTCGCGTTCCACAACGTGATCGCCGATTCGCGCGACGGCGGGATCAAGGTGGGCGACGGAAGCAGCGGCATCGCCTGGTACGTGCACAACACGATCACCTCGGCGCGACCGGGCGGCTGGGCGCTCGACGGCGCGACCGGCGGGCGGGTGGACGGGTTGCGCTTCCGCAACAACATCCTGGCCGCGCGCGGCGTGCAGTCAGGCTTCACCGTGTGGGGCCCGAGCGGCGCGAGCGCGGTGACGAACGACTTCAATTACGACCTGCTCGACTCGGCCTGGACGCGGCGGCTCGTGCGCTGGGGCGGGCGCGACTACTCGCTGCCCGAGCTGCAGAGCCAGCTCGGCTGGGAGGCCGACGGCATCGTGGCATCGCCGATGTTCCGGGACTCCGCGGCGGGCGACTGGTCGCTCGCGCCCGGCAGCCCCGCGCGCGGGCGGGGGATGCGCATGACGGGGGTCAACACCTCGCTCGACGGACCGCTCTACCAGGGCGCGCCCGACCTGGGCGCCGACCCCGCGGCGGAGGTCGTGCTCGCGGCCGACGCCCCGCCGCCGCCCGCGCCGCGCGGCGTCGCGCGCGCGCTCCCCAACCCCTCGCGCGGCGTGGCGGCGATCGAGTACGCGCTCGAGGCCGAGGCCGTGGTCACGGTGCGGCTCCTGGACGTGGGCGGCCGCGTCGTGGCGACGCTGCTGGACGGCGTGCGCCAGCAGCCCGGGCCGCAGCACGTGCCGGTGCGGGCGACCGGCCTCGCGCCGGGGCTCTACTTCTTCGAAGTGCGCGCGGGCGGGCCGCTCGCGAGCGGGCGCATCGCGATCGTGCGTTGACGCGCGCTGCGGGCCACGCGCTCCGGCCCGCCGCGTTCCGCAGGCTTCGAGCGGAGTGCTACCGTCGCGTGCCATGACGCTCCCCCTGCCCAAGGGCGCGCGCCTCCCGGACCGCGCGGTATGGATGAACGGCGAGCTGGTGCGCGGCCACGCCGCGGCCATCAGCGTGTGGGATCGCGGTGCACGCGCGGGCGGCGCGCTGTTCGAGACGCTGCGCTGCTATGGAGGTGTGCCGCTCGCATGGGACGCGCACCTCGAGCGGCTGGTGCTCTCGGCGGCCGAGCTGGGCTTCCCGGTGCCGCCCGCTCCGGCGCGGCTCCGCGAGGCCGTGGCGCAGGTGCTCGAGGCCGAGCGGCTCGCCGACGCGGTCGTGCGCATCACGGTGACGCGCGGCATCCCGGGCGGGCGGCCGGTGCGGACCGGCGCCTGGGTCGAGGCCGAGTCCGTCCCCGGCCGGCTGTGGGCGGGCACGCGCCGGCTGGCGCAGGGGGGCGCGGGCGGCACGGCGATCCTCTCGCACACGCCGTTCTCGCCCGGCTGGCTCGGCCGCCACAAGACCACGAGCCGGCTGGCCTGGGAGCTGGCGCGCGAGGAGGCGCGCGCGGCGGGCGCCGACGAGGCTCTGCTCGTGACGCCCGGGCGCGAGGTGCTGGAGGGCGCGGCGAGCAACGTGTTCGTGGTGCGCCCCGACGGGCTCGTGGTGACGCCGCCGCTCGAGGCGGACGTCCTGCCGGGCGTGACCCGCGCCCGCGTGCTGCGCCTGTGCCGTTCGCTCGGCCTCGAGGCGCGCGAGGACCGGATCGGGCTCGAGACGCTGCGGCTCGCCGACGAGGTGTTCCTCACGAACTCGGTGCAGGAGGTGCTGCCACTCTCCCACGTGGCGGGCCGGCCGGTTCCGGCGCGCGAGGCGGGGCTCCGGCTCCTCGGGGCCTACCGCGCCGAGGTCGCCGCTGGCTGAACCACGGCGCACGGCGGTCCGCAGCAGGCCCGCGCCGCGTGGCGGCCCGTGCACGCCGCCGCGTCACTTGCGCCACGCGCGCGGCCGTGCAGGATGCGCGACACGGTGGGGCGCCGTGTGTGCCGGCGCGCGGCCGGCGGCCGCCCCGTTGCGGAAGTCCGCGTGGCACGCGCGGTGCAACGGTTCCGTGTGGGCACCCCGACAGCGGGCGGCGTGGTCCGCCCCACCCCGAGGAAGGCGGCGAGGCACATGCAGGTCAAGGGCGGACGGCTCGAACTCCTGGTGCCGCACATGCTGCGCGGGCAGTTCCTGCGGCCGGGCTTCGTGCGCTTGAGCCTGCGGCTCGGGCTCACCCGGCAGATGCCGGCCTGGGCCAAGCTCCAGTTCACGAACAACGGCATCACGCCCGAGGACCTCGACCGGGTGCTGGGCCGCATCACGAGCCTCGAGTCGTGGGTGGACGAGTGGGAGCGCCTCGGCCGGTCGCTCGAGCAGGCGGGCCGGATGGCGCAGTCGGCGGGTGCGCCGGCCCAGGCCGCGTCGCTCTACCTGCGGGCGACCGCCGCGTTCAACTTCGCCCAGTACGTCGTGTTCATGGACCCGTCGCGCAAGCGCGAGCTGCACGGGCAGTGCGTGGCCGCGTACGCGGCCGCCGGCCCGCTGGTGCGCCCGGCGGTACGGCCGTTCGAGGTGGAGTTCCGCAAGCGCCTGGTACGCGGCTGCCTGCGCGTGCCGGACGGGCCGGGCCCGCACCCGGTCGTGGTGATCTTCAACGGCACGAACGGAGTGAAGGAGGAGCTGCACGCCTGGTCCGACGCCTACCTCGCGCGCGGCCTCGCTACTGTGACGCTCGACGGTCCGGGCCTGGGCCACACGTTCCACCGGCTGGGCACGGTGGCGGAGCCGCGGCCGCTCGGCGTGGCGATCATGAACCACATCGAGTCCATGCCGGAGCTGGATTCGGACGCGGTCGGCTACATGGGCCTCTCGCTCGGCGGCTACGCGGCGATCCGCATGGCCTCCTACGACCAGCGCGTGCGCTGCGTGGCCGCGGTGAGCCCGCCCTACTCGGTGGACGTGTACTGGAACGTGACGCTGTTCTCGATGCGCCGGGAGCTGGCGTCGCTCTACGAGATGAGCATCGAGGAGATGGACCGCTTCATCCCGCGCATCACGCTCGAGCACACGCTGCCCGACCTCCAGTGCCCGCTGATGCTGGCGAGCGGCGGGCACGACATGATCACGCCCAGTGACGAGGCGGAGCGCATCTTCGCGTTCGCCCGCTGCGAGCGGGAGCTGGTGCACTACCCGCGCGGGGCGCACGAGTGCTTCAACGTGCTCGCGGACCTGCGCCCGCGCATGACGGGCTGGCTCGCGCGGCAGCTCTCGAAGCACCGCGCGACGGCGCGGCGGCCGAGGCGCGCCGGGCCCGACCCGCGCGACGCGGCGTTCATGGCCGCCGAGGCGGTGGACCCGGACTTCGCCGACGACCTGGCCGGCGAGGGCCCGCGTCTGGAGTGGCACAGCCGCCAGGAGGACCGCTCGATCGCGGCGCGCTTCAGCTGGCCGTGGGCCGCGGAGCGGCACGTGCAGGTGATCCGCCAGACGGCGACGGACTGAAGCGCGCCCCGCCCGAGGTCAGTCGCCGGGCGGCTCCGTCGCGACGCCATCCCCGCGCACGACGTGCTTGTGGCGGTACATGTGCCGGTCGGCCTCGTTCAGGAGCTCGCTCGCCGACATGGCACCGTCCCACTCGACGATGCCCAGCGCGAGCCGGCTCTGGTGCGGCGAGCGGGCCAGGAACGTCTCCGCGATGCGGGCCGCGAGCCGCTCGGCGCCCCGGCGGTCGGTGAGCACCACCAGCACGAACTCGTCGCCGCCCACGCGGTAGCCGCTGTCGGTGCCCTCGCGCGAGCACTGGCGGGCGGACGTGGCCACGGCCCGCAGCGTCTCGTCGCCGGCGGCGTGCCCGAAGCGGTCGTTCACGGCCTTCAGGTCGTCCACGTCCAGGAAGAGGAGCGAGAGCGGCTGGTCGAGCCGGCGCGAGCGGAGCATGGCGCGCGCCAGCTCGCGCTCGAGCGCGCGACGGTTGCCGAGCCCGGTGAGCGGGTCGGCGAGCGAGAGCGCCTCCAGGTCCACGAGGTGCCGCTGGTGGACGGCGCGCTCGCGCCGGAGCAGCACGATCACCCAGACGCCGAACGCGACGGCGACGAGCGATGCCACGCTCGAGGCCCAGGCCTCGCGCGCGGACGGCGCCCACTCGCCGCGCTGGTACCAGCCGCCGAGCCAGGGCATGAGCGCGAGCAGTGCCACGGCGAGCAGGAGCGGAGCGAGCTGGAACGGCGGGCGTGGCGGCTGGGGGCGGCTCATGCGCGCTGGAACGGCAGGCCGGGAGGCTCGAGGCGGCTCATCGGACGCTTGTGGCTCCGGTGGGGCGAATGCCAGGCGGATCACTGCGGTCGCGGGCGACGCTCGCATCATGCTTCGAGGCGGAGGCCCGCGCAAAGCCGGATGGCGCGGGGCGACTTTGCAGAGACTTTGATTGACAGGCTTGCGCGGGCCGCTCGTCGCGGACCGGCAGTCGCCCTCGCGATCGCGCCCCAGCATGCGGAGGACGCGGCCTGACGGCCACGAAGTGCGCGCGACTCGAAAGATCGGTGCGCACCTCTCGTTCGGCGACGCGCGGGGCGCTGAGAGCGTCGCGAACGCTCATGCGATGATGCGCGCTCGCGCTGCCCTCGGCGCCGCCCGCCCCCGTCGAGGAGTGCCCTGTGCGCTGCTACTCGCTCTCGCACCTCGCCGACGCCGTCCTGCTCCGTGACCTGGCTTCGCTCATCGCCTCCGACCGCGCCACCACCGCCTCGATGCTCG
>Ga0187893_10005719_pt1 | contig 21994 bp, 17 predicted proteins | sample MA1701074metaG_FD_139574 | JGI IMG/M metagenome (GOLD analysis project Ga0187893, IMG submission 139574) | White microbial mat communities from a basaltic lava cave in the Kipuka Kanohina Cave System on the Island of Hawaii, USA - MA170107-4 metaG ...
ACCTGATTCCGAAGCCGTTTGATCCGCGGCTGATGATGCGCATCGCACCGGCGGTCGCGCAGGCAGCGATCGACAGCAAGGTTGCCACGCGTCCGCTCACGGACATGGCTGCCTACCGCGAACAACTGCAACAGTTCGTGTACCACTCGGGCACCTTCATGAAGCCGATTTTCTCGGCCGCCAAGAAGGCGGTGGCGAGCGGCGTTCGCGCGCGCATCGTCTACGCCGAAGGCGAAGACGAACGTGTGCTGCGCGCAGTGCAGGTGGTGTGCGACGAAGCGATCGCGCGCCCGATCCTGGTTGGCCGCCCGGCCGTTATCGAAAAACGCCTCGAATCCTACGGCTTGCGTATGCGCGCGGGCGCCGATTTCGAACTGGTCAACCCGGAATTCGATCCGCGTTACCGCGACTACTGGGAGTCGTACCACCGCATGACCGCGCGCAAGGGCGTGACCGAGTCGTACGCGCGACTGGAGACGCGGCGCCGTAACACGCTGATCGGCGCGATGATGATTTTGAAGGGCGATGCCGACGGCCTGATTTGCGGCACGTTCGGAACACACGATCTGCATCTGCACTATGTCGACCAGGTGCTGGGACGGCGCAAGGACGCGTCGGTGTACGCGGCGATGAACATCATGATGCTGCCGGGCCGGCAGATTGCGATGGTCGATACGCACGTCAATGTGGATCCCGATGCGATGCAGATCGCCGAGATCACCGCAATGGCCGCGGCCGCGCTGACGCGTCTTGGCATCACACCGCGCATTGCGCTGCTCTCGCACTCGAACTTCGGCTCCAGCAACGCACCGAGCGCACAAAAGATGCGCGCGGCTCTCGCGCTCCTCCGCGAACGCCATCCGGAACTCGAAGTGGACGGCGAAATGCACGCTGACAGCGCGATCGACGCATCGATCCGCCGCTCCATCATGCCGTCCTCGACGCTCGCCGGCGACGCCAATCTGCTCGTGTGCCCTGATATCGACTCCGCCAATATCGGCTACAACCTGTTGAAGACGGCGGCCGGCAACAACATCGCGATCGGTCCGATCCTCCTTGGTGCGGCGCGTCCGGTTCATATCCTCACAGCGACGTCGACCGTGCGGCGCATCGTCAACATGACCGCGCTGACCGTTCTCGACGCGAGCTCCAGCCGATAGACGGGCGGCAACCGTGGAAGTCGCGGCGGAACCAACTGCGCAACCGGAGCGGCTGCCCGATCGGGTGCGGCTGCGCACGTCGCCGGCCGGTCTGATCCTGATGGGCGGTGGCGCGCGCGCCGCGTATCAAGTTGGGGTCTTGAAGGGCATCGCATCCATTTTGCGCGAGTCGCGGCGAGGACTCGATCCATCGATTGCCCAGGGACACAATCCTTTCCAGATCATCGCCGGCACATCGGCCGGGGCCATCAATGCCGCCGCGCTCGCGTGTCGCGCCGACAACTTCCAGGAAGCGGTCGCGCAACTCGTTCATGTGTGGGAGAACTTCCACGCCGAGCAGGTTTATCGCTCCGATCTGCTCGGCGTCGTTCGCGCCGGCGCGCGTTGGGCGACCTTGCTGTCACTCGGCTGGATGGTGCGCAAGTCGCTGAAGATGCGGCCGCGCTCGCTGCTGGACAACACGCCGCTCAATTCGCTGCTGGAACGGATGATCGACGCGCCGCGGCTGGCCATGGCGCTTGAACGCGGCCATCTGCGCGCGCTGGCCATTTCGGTGTCGGGCTACGGAACGGGCCGTAACGTCACCTTCTATCAGGCGCTCAACAATTACCAGATCGCGGCCAAGTTGCAGCGCGTATATCAGTACACGACGATCGCGCCCGAACATCTGCTCGCCTCGAGTGCGATTCCCTTCGTCTTCCCTGCCGTACCGCTGTCGTTCGACGGCGGCACCGAGTTTTTCGGCGACGGTTCGATGCGCCAGATCTCGCCGATCAGCCCGGCGATTTCGCTTGGGGCAGAGCGGGTGCTGATCATCGGCGTCGGTCAGCTGGGCCAGCCGGGCGCGCTGGCCGAGACCGATGCGAGTGCATATCCGTCACTCGCGCAAATCGCCGGCCATGCGATGAACTCGATCTTTCTTGATGCGCTGGCAAGCGATATCGAGCGGCTTGAGCGCATCAACCGCATCGCCGCGCAACTGAACGCGGTGCAGCAGCGCGCGCTGGGCATCCGGCCGATCGAATCGCTCGTCATCGCCCCGAGCGAGCGCCTCGATGGCATTGCCGCGCTCTACACCAACGCGCTGCCGCGACCGGTGCGGGCGCTGCTGGAAGTGCTCGGCGCACATCGTGGTAACGGCGCCGGGCTGGCAAGTTATCTGTTGTTCGAGTCCGCGTACACACGCGTGCTGGTCGATCTGGGCGTGCGCGACACGCTGGCTCACAAGCATGAAGTGCTGGCGTTTCTTACCGACCGGCGCGAGCCGTCGACTGCACATGCGCCGAGGGTGGTTGTCGTTTAGCTTCCGTAGCGCGCTCGGCGCGGCGGCACTCCTCGCTCTCACCGTCGGGGTTGCGCGCGAACTTCCGCCGGCGACAGAAATCAGCGCGGGTGACCTCCCGATCGAGGCACAGCACACGTTGCGACAGATCAAACAAGGCGGGCCGTTTCCGTTTCGAAGAGACGGCAGCGTGTTTCGCAACCGAGAAGGCCGACTCCCGATGCAACCGAATGGTTATTACACCGAGTACACGGCTCGCACACCCGGAACACGCGATCGCGGCGGGCGCCGTATCGTCGCCGGTCGCGGCGCAACCGGCAACGTGCAAACGAGTGGCGAGTACTGGTACACGAACGATCACTACGGCAGCTTTCGCCGCATTCGGGAGTGAGCGTGAAGAAGGTCACCGCCAGGACGCCGCCGAAATCGCTTGCCGATCTGCCGCCGCAAACGGTGCAGCCGGCCGGCGCGCTCGCTACCGATACGCTGCGTACTTGGGCTGCGGCTGTCCAGCATCGCTTCGTAACGGCCGATCTTGCCGGCATGCGCGAACGGCGCTCCGCGCTGCGCGCGATCGGGCGCGCGTTCGCTTTTCCCGCGTGGTTCGGCGCGAACCTCGATGCGTTGTACGACAGCCTCGCCGATCTGCCGGAACACGCGGCAACCGCTGGGTGGGTCGTCGTGCTGGACGGGTTGAATGATCTGAAGCCGGACGACGCGACCGCGCTGCTCGACGTATTCCGCGACGCTGCCGAAGATTTCGGCAAGCGCGCGTTGCCGTTTCGCGTCTTTTACCGCTGAGCTTAGATATGGTTGGTGACAGAACTCTGCGCGCTTCGCGCTCCGAGGTCTGTCCCCAAGTGGTTAGATTAGCTTCGCCAGAGATGAGAGCGCATCGTCCAAGCCACCGCTGGGCACCTGTCCTTGCGGCGTCAGCTTGTCGACCATTTGTGGCAATAACTCGACCAGTTGCCCGCCAAACTGATTCGGTTCGACACCGGCATCGCGCGCCATCTGCTGCACGCGTCCCTGGCCCAGCGCCTCCATCAGTTGATCGGCGGAAACCGGCAGGTTGCGGCCGTTGGACACCCACGAATTGATCTGCTCGCCAAGTCCGGCTTGTTGAAGCTGGTTCACGAGTCCAGCCAATCCGCCGAACTGACCGTTGTTCGACAGCATCGACGCGACCACTTGCATCAGCGTGTTGTTGCCGCCACCCGCGAGTCCTTGCAACGCTCCGGAAACGAGTTTGTCGAGCATCGTGACCTCCCCCTAAAGCCTGGGCGAGCGTAGCCCGCACCCGCGACGGCGTCAGTCACGCAAACTCGCCTGCGAGTGCCAGCAGCGCAGCGAGCGCCGCGGGGCCGGCCGTTTCCGTGCGTAGCACTCGGCGCCCCAGCCGCGCGGGCGCGAACCCGGAACGCTGCGCCGTTTGCATTTCTCCGGGGGTAAAGCCACCTTCGGGACCGACCGCGATCGCAACACTCCCGCCTCCCGTCCCTCGCAAGCCGGACGCGCTGTCGGGCGCGAGCAGCAGCCGGGTCGACGCGTCGCGGGTCTCGTCCAGCGCGGCGTCGAGTGTTGATGCGGACTTGATGAGCGGCATGCGATTGCGGCCGCATTGACAGCACGCGGCGACCGCGATTTCGCGCAGATGCGCAACCCGCCGCGCAAGGCGTTCTCCGTCCAACTTGACCACGGACCGTGCGGCAGGGAAAAGCAGCACGCGTGCCGCGCCGAGTTCGGTTGCCTTTTCGACAATCCAGTCGAGTTTTTCCGCTGCTACCAGCGCCTGCAACAGCGTCGCCTCTATACGTGCTTCGCGTTCAACGGGATCGTGGCGCTCGATGATCGCGGTCGCGCGCCCGCGGTTCGCCACACGAAGACGTGCGGAGTACTCGCCGCCGCCGCCGTTGAAAAGTGTCAGCGCTGCGTCCTCAGTCAGTCGCAGAACGCGCAGCGCATGGTTCGCGACCGGCGCTGGAAGATCGACCGTTGCGCCGGCCGCCAGGGGCGTCGCGACAAAGAACCGGGGTGTGTTCAGTGGGAGGTGCAGCGCCCCTTGAATCACTCAGCCAGCCATCACGCAGCCAGTCGCGCCCGCTGCCGCGCCACGGCCGGCGCATCGGTCAGCTCGCGCACAAACGTCGGCAGAGCGAACAGCGCGCCGTGAACATCGGCGTTGTAGTACTTGAGCGCGCCGATTCTGCGATGAGACAGCCGTTGCGCCACCGCGTCGGATGACAGCGCGCGCGGATTCAACGTGTCGCTAGCCACGCCCAGGCACCACAACGAGCCGTACAGCGGAATGAACAGCGACATCACGTGAACGTGACGGAACACGCGGCGCAGATTCGCCGCATTTTTCTTCACCGCCCCGGGTTGATACACGGGCGAACCCAGATGCATCGTCATCGCACCGCCCGGGTTCAGCAAGCGCTGGCACATGTGGAAGAACTGCTCCGTGTACAGCTGGAACGCCGGCGTGTCGGGGTCGGTCAGGTCAAGCACGATCAGATCGAACTTTTCCTTGCAGTTCTTCACGAACGCAAAGCCGTCTCCGATATGCACGTCGAGGCGCGGGTCGTCGAGCGCGCCTTTGTGAACGCCGTGCAGATAGCGGCGCGAGACATCGAGCACCACCGGGTCGAGCTCCGCCATCACGATGCGCTGGATGCCCGGATGCTTGAACAGTTCTTCCGACGAGCCGCCGTCGCCGCCGCCGATCACCAGCGCGGTCTGCGGGTTCGTATGCGCCAGCGCCGCCGGGTGCGTCATGCACTCGTGATAGAAAAACTCGTCGCCCTCGGACGTCATCAAGCGCCCATCGAGGCGGAAGAGCTTGCCGAACTGATGCGTGTCGTACACCTCGACGCGCTGATGCGGCGACTGGATCGTCGCCAGCTTTTCGCGCGCTGTGTAGCCGTAGCCGGAATGCGCGTTCAGCCAGTCAAAGATCAGTTCGTCCTTGCGCGTTGCGTCGTTTTGCAACGGCGCGTCGTTTGACGTCGCCGCGGTCAGATCACCGCGCGTGATGCGGTTGACGACCTGCTCCCGCGGGCGAAAAGCGACGACGAGCGCGTCGAACAACTGCTGCGCCTTGTCCGTGTTGTCGCCGGTGAAATTGCAGACGTAGACGTCAATGGTGACGCCGAGGCGCTCCGGCCAGGTGTGTACCGCCAGGTGCGACTCCGCGAGCAGCACGGCGCCCGTGATGCCGCCCGGCTGCCCTTCCCATTCTGGAAACTGGTGATATTTCTCGTCGACGATCGTGAGTCCGGCGTCGATCGTCGTGTCGCGACACAGTTTGGAAATCGTGGCGAGGTCGGTTAACAACGCGGCGGAACAGCCGCAGTCGAAAAGATCGCCAGTCAGGTGAGTGCCCAGCATTTTTCCCCCAGCAGGTCCGCCCAATCGACCTGAATTACGGCTACGAACCGCAACCCATTGGCCCGGGACCCGTGCGCTGGTGCGCGGCGCTCGGATCAGTGCGGTGCTGGTGTCGCTCGCGACCGCGTCGATTGGATCTGGCGGGGGAAAGCTGCCTGATGAGGATCGGCTGCCCGTTGCTTCCTTTTTTCCGGACCAAAATTTGAGGCGCGGATGCTAAAGGAAATTCCGCGCGAGTAAAAGAGTAAATACGTGTTTGCGCAGTTCCTGCGCGTCGCCGGAAGATGCGTTCTGTCGCGCCGTTTTCAATGTGCGAATGCGTGTCAAAGAGTGAGTCGCTGATAGACTCGCGCCTCGCTTTCTGTCTCTCTGCGCTGACGGTTGAGTGCCTGCCGCCGCCGTCCTTCGTCTCCATGCCCGACGCCCATTCTTCATCGACCGCGGCGCTCGAACGCGACATGTGCAACGCCGTCCGCGCACTGGCGATGGATGCCGTGCAAAAGGCGGCGAGCGGACATCCTGGCATGCCGATGGGAATGGCCGAGATCGCTCTGGCGCTGTGGACGCGCCAGTATCGCCACAACCCCGGCAATCCACGCTGGCCCGATCGCGATCGTTTCGTGCTCTCCAATGGCCATGGCTCCATGCTGCAGTACGCATTGCTGCATCTGACCGGCTACGACCTGCCGATCGCGGAACTCGCCAATTTTCGACAGCTACACAGCCGCACGCCCGGGCATCCCGAGCTGGGACTCACGCCCGGCGTCGAAACCACTACCGGCCCGCTTGGACAGGGATTCGCCAACGCGGTCGGCATGGCGCTCGCCGAGAAACTTCTGGCGACCGAATTCAATCGACCCGGCCACACGATCGTTGATCACCGCACCTGGGTATTTGTCGGCGATGGTTGCCTGATGGAAGGCATCTCGCACGAGGCGGCGTCACTGGCCGGGACGTGGAAACTCGCAAAACTTGTCGCCGTGTACGACGACAACGGCATTTCCATCGACGGCGAGGTTCAACACTGGTTCACCGACGACACGGCGGCGCGATTCCGTGCGTATGGCTGGAACGTGATCGGCCCGCTTGACGGCCACAACGTCGTTGGCGTCAATGCGGCGCTTGTCGAAGCACGCCATGCCGAAACTCGACCGACGTTGATCATTGCACGAACCGTCATTGGCAAAGGTTCGCCGAACCGCGCCGGCACCGAGAAGGCACACGGCGAAGCGCTCGGCGAAGCGGAGGTCGCCGCGACGCGCGCGGCGATCGGCTGGCCGCATCCGCCGTTTCACGTGCCACAGCAGATCTATGACGCGTGGGACGCGCGCAAGGCCGGCGCCGAACGCGGGCGCGCCTGGAACACGGCATTCGACGCGTATCGAGCGGCATTCCCCGACCTAGCGGCCAAATTCGAGCGGCGCATGCGCGGGGACTTGCCGAAAGACTTTCAAGCGGTCGCCGCCGCCGCGCTCGATGCTGCAACGAAAAAGCGCGAAACCGTTGCAACACGCAAAGCCTCGCAGCTTGCGCTGGAGGTACTTGCGGAAGCGGTGCCCGAGATGATCGGCGGCTCGGCCGATCTGACCGGCAGCAATCTCACGCGCTGGAGCAAGGCTGCCGCTTTGCGAACGGGCGCTGAATTCCGGCCCGGCCGGCACATCAATTTCGGCGTGCGTGAATTCGGCATGAGCGCAATCGCGAATGGGCTGGCGCTGCACGGCGGATTCATTCCGTTCGTCGGCACGTTCCTTACGTTCGCGGACTATTCGCGCAACGCGCTGCGCATGGCCGCGCTGATGAAACTGCGCGTGGTCTTCGTCTTCACGCACGACTCGATCGGCCTCGGTGAAGACGGTCCGACGCATCAGGCGGTCGAACACGCGGCGAGCCTGCGCTTGATCCCCAACATGGACCTCTGGCGGCCGTGCGACACAGTCGAATCGATCGCCGCGTGGAAGGCCGCACTGGAGCGTCGAGACGGACCGAGCAGTCTGTTGTTCTCGCGTCAGTCAGTGCCGTTTGTTGCGGGCGAGCGCAGCGCCGCCGATATCGCCCGCGGCGCTTATGTGCTGAGCGAAGCGCCGGGCGGCATCGAGCGCGCGCAAGCGGTCATCATCGCCACGGGCTCGGAAGTTCCGCTGGCTGTCGACGCACAGAAACAACTGGCCGAGCAGGGAATCGTCGTACGCGTTGTGTCGATGCCATCGACCACGGTTTTCGACCGGCAAAGCGTCCACTACAAGTCGCGCGTGTTGCCCGAGGGCTTGCCGCGGGTCGCCGTCGAGGCTGGTGTCACTGATTTCTGGTGGAAATACGTGCGTGCGAGCGGTGCCGTGCTGGGAGTCGATCGATTCGGCGAATCAGCACCAGGAGGCGACGTGTACCGGTTTCTCGGACTGACCGCCGGCGGCGTTGTCGCAACCGTTCTTACTTTGTTATCGCAAGGAAACAGGAAATGACGATCAAGCTTGCCATCAATGGTTACGGCCGCATCGGCCGCAACGTTCTGCGCGCGCACTATGAGGGCGGAAAGAAACACGACCTCCAGATCGTTGCGATCAACGATCTCGGCGATCCGAAAACGAATGCGCACTTGACCCGCTACGACACGGCGCACGGCGGCTTTCCCGGCAGCGTCAGCGTTGACGGCGAATTCATGGTCGTCAACGGCGAGAAGATCAAGGTGCTCGCGGTGCGCGATCCGGCGCAGTTGCCGTGGAGCGCGCTCGGCGTTGACGTGGTGCTCGAGTGCACGGGCCTTTTCACGACGAAGGCGAAGGCCTCCGCGCACCTGAAGGGGGGCGCGAAGAAGGTGATCATTTCGGCGCCCGGCGGTAACGATGTCGATGCCACGATCGTCTACGGTGTCAACCACAAAACGCTGACGGCGTCGCACTCGGTGATATCGAACGCTTCCTGCACGACCAATTGCCTGGTGCCGCTGGTCAAGCCGCTGCACGACAAGATCGGCGTCGTTGCGGGATTGATGACCACGGTGCACGCGTTCACCAACGATCAGGTGTTGACCGACGTGTATCACGAGGATCTGCGCCGCGCACGCGCCGCCGGCCACAACATGATTCCGACAAAGACCGGCGCGGCTGCCGCGGTCGGACTCGTGATGCCGGAATTGAACGGCAAACTCGACGGCCACGCGATCCGCGTCCCGACGATCAACGTGTCGATCGTCGATCTGTCGTTCATCGCCGCGCGCGACACCAGCGTCGATGAAGTCAACAAGATCATGCAGGCCGCTGCCGACGGTGAACTGAAAGGCGTGCTCGGCGTCAACGTCGATCCGCTCGTGTCAAGCGACTTCAATCACGACGCCCGTTCGTCGATCTTCGATGCCACGCTGACCAAGGTTGCAGGCCGCCTCGTAAAAGTCTCGAGCTGGTATGACAATGAATGGGGCTTTTCGAACCGGATGCTTGATGTGACAGTGGCACTGATGAACACGAAATGAAGTCGTCGCTGCGGACCGAAGCCCCATTCATTGCGGCGCAGGCTAACTTGGCGCAGCCAAGTTAAGGCTCGCGAAGCGAGCCGGCCGGAGTCACAACGAGTGCGAGTACGTGAAACCTTGCATCCGCCAACCGACCTTTCTCGTAGTTGATCGTTCAACCGGCCGACCGGCCGCGCGGGATGGCGCGGCCGAGCCCGCGGCTAGACTCGATTCATGTTGCGACACTCTATTCGACTCGTGGCTGCCGCTCTGATTCTGAGCGCCAGCGCGTGTGCAACCGAACCGCCGGGAACGTATCGAATGATCGCCGCCGCAAAAGACCCGGCGCTGTTTGCCGACGGCGCTCGTTTTGCGCAACAGGTCAACTCGCGCACCGGCCTCGACGTTTCGTTGGGGACGCCGGTATCGGAGCGAACCCACGCGCTGACGCTTCGTTGTACGCACGCTGACGGTGGCTGCGAACGCGCGCTCGACAGATTGCGCGCGACCGGTTGGTTCGAAGTCCTGGAACCGGAGCGTCGCGCCAGGAAGCAATAAACCGCGCCGGAAGGTGGCGCCGCAAGGAGTTACGAATGGGCTCGTTGTTCGGTCGCTTTTCGGGTTTGTTGTTTGCGCTTGCTGCAACCGCGGCGATGGGTGCGGCGGTCGCGGCGGAATCGCCGCGCCGGGCACCGCGCTCGGATGCCACCGATCGCATCATCGTCAAGCTGCGCGACGACGCGCGCGTGCAATCTTCCGGCGCGATTGATCCGAGAGCGCGCATCGCGTCTATCGCAAGCCGCACCGGGCTTTCGCTCGGGCTGGCTCGCAGCGTGACGGATCAACTGCACTCGGTTCAACTCGAACGCGCGCTCGCCGGCAACGCGCTCGCCGAGCGCGTCGCATTGCTTGCGCGTGACCCCGCCGTTGAATACGCGGAAGCCGACAGGCGCAAATATCCGCTGGCAATGCCCAACGATCCGCTCTTTGGAACAACGCCGGTCACACACCAGTGGTATCTGACGCAGCCGAGCGTCACGTTGCCGGCCGCCATCAACGCCGAGCGCGCATGGGACATCACTGTCGGCAGCGCGAATGCGGTGGTCGCAGTGCTGGACACCGGGGTGCGGTTTGATCATCAAGATCTCGGGCGCGTCGGTCAGGGCGGCAAGTTGCTACCCGGGTATGACTTCATCCAAGAAGATTCCGCCGGCGTGTTTCTGACCGCGAACGACGGCGATGCACGCGATGCAGACCCATCGGATCCCGGTGATTGGATCGAGGCGGCCGACCAGCAAAGCCCGGTGTTTCCGGCGGCTCGATGCCCGATCGCCGACAGCTCATGGCACGGCACTCACATCGCGGGAATCATCGGCGCACTCACGAACAACGGTCAGGGGGTTGCGGGCATCGGTTGGGATACTCCGGTGCTGCCGGTCCGCGTGCTCGGCAAATGCGCCGGCTATACGTCGGACATCCTGGCCGCGATGCGCTGGGCCGGCGGTCTTCTGGTACCTAATGTGCCCGTCAATCCGAATCCGGCGCGCGTTCTGAATCTCAGTCTCGGCTCCGACGATCCTTGTGGAGCTTCGTATCAAGCAGAAGTCAGCGCGCTGCGCACCGCACGCGTGGTTGTCGTCGCAGCGGCAGGCAATTCCACCGGTCCGGTCGGCGAACCTGCCAATTGCTCTGGCGTGATTGCGGTTGCTGCAATCCGCCACGTGGGTACCAAGGTCGGCTTTAGCAGTTTCGGACCCGAAGTCGCCATCAGCGCACCAGGTGGCAACTGCGTGAACCCGAGCGGCAGTTGCCTGTATCCGATCATCTCGGCCGACAACGCCGGCACCAAGGGTCCGCAAACGGGCAACGGCAATATCTACGGCGGCAAGCTCGGCACGAGCTTTTCAACGCCGATGGTCGCCGGGGTTGCCGCGCTCATGCTCGCGCGCAATCCGAATCTCACGGTCGATCAGTTGCGCGACCGGCTGCGTTCAACGGCGCGGCCGTTTCCGCCTCCTGATCCGACGCTGTTGAGTTGCAGCGATCCGAATTTCCGCGCTGACGCCAGCGGCAACTTTCCGAATGCCGGCTCCTGCAATTGCACGATTAGCACCTGTGGCGCCGGCATGCTTGATGCGCATCGCGCGGTTTTGTCGGCGACCAATGTTGTGGCCATCGCCAGCGGGCCTGCTTCCACCGTGACGGGTGTCGCCATCACGCTCAGCGGCAGCGCCAGCGTGGCGGGACCCGGCGCAACGATCAACAGCTTCGTGTGGACTTCGGTATCGGGACCGGCCACGCCAACGCTCGGCAATGCCAATACATCGCAACTGACGTTTTCTGCTGGAACGGTTGGCACTTATGTTGTCCGCTTGACGGTTGGCGACACCGCTGGCACGAGCGACAACGTGCTCGTCTCAATCGCCGTCGATGCGCCGCCGCCACCGCCGCCATCCGGCGGCGGCGGCGGATCGCTGCCATGGACGCAGTTGCTGCTCATCGCCGTGCTTTCACTTGCCGGCAGAGCCCGGCGGGCGCGCTGAAAAAAAAGCGCCGATCGCCGTTCCCGCTAGCGCGCCAAGCAGGTGCGCCTGCGGAACGGTGGCCGCACCGAGCCACTCGGAAAACGGTGTGGTGCTGCCGGACGGTTGCTCGAGCACAACCTTGATCCAGCCGCCGGCGAACAGCAGCAACGGCATCCACAGCGATTTCACCGTTCTCGAAGCGGCGAGCGAACGCAGCAACCATGTTGCGGCTCCGGCGAAAAACAACGCGTGCAGCACACCTGAAAAACCGCGGTACCACGCAATCGCCGGGTAGGCGGCATATAAGCCTGCGCTGATCGCGAGCGCACCGGCAAGGAGAGACAGCAACTGCCGCCGCGCCGGCAGTTCCGGCGCGAACAGACGCGCCACGACCCACCATGCAGCGGCGTTGACCAGTACATGCGGCCAGTTGATGTGAACCACATGCGCGCTGATCGCGCGCCAGGCCTGCGTACCAAGCAGATCGCGCTGGTATTCGAGTGCCGCTCCGATCGGAGTCAGATGCAGCACAACGAGCAAGACGCCGCCGGCAAGCGCCAGTGGTTCGGCGCGCACTCCGTGAGCCTTCAGTTTCTCGATCAGCATCGCTCCAGAATTTGCGAGAGGGTCGTTTCCTATAATGCCCGCCCGTTGCACGGTGCCCGTAGTGTCCTGAGTCAGAGGTTCGTCGAAACAATGCAGCGATCAGGCGCAGTACGCGTAGCGCAAAAATGTCGAGGGCGATGTCAGACGCGAAGCCGCGCGGAGCCTGGTTGGGAACCAGGCGAGCACGGCGACAAAGTATGGCGGCGCCCTCGGCGTTTTTGCTCGGCGAACTTCTGACTCGGGACGCTAGATGCACGTCAAGACCCTGGAAGCGCTTGCCACCGCCGGACAGTTGCGCGGCAAGCGCGTTTTCATACGCTCCGACTTGAACGTGCCACAGGACGACGCGGGCAATATCACCGAAGACACGCGCATCCGCGCGTCGGTGCCCGCGATCGAAATGGCGCTGAAGGCGGGCGCGGCCGTGATGGTGACGTCGCACCTGGGCCGGCCGACCGAAGGGCAGTTCAGTCCCGAAGATTCGCTTGCGCCCATCGCGCAACGCCTGGCCGAACTGCTGGGCCGGCCCGTGCCGTTGCGCGCCAACTGGGTCGACGGCGTAACGGTTGAACCCGGCGAGGTCGTGCTGCTGGAGAACTGCCGTGTCAATGTCGGCGAGAAAAATAACTCGGACGCCCTCGCGCAGAAGATGGCGAAGCTCGCCGATGTGTACGTCAACGATGCTTTCGGAACCGCGCACCGCGCCGAAGCCACGACCCATGGAATCGCAAAATTCGCGCCGATTGCCTGCGCCGGTCCGTTGCTCGCGGCGGAAATCGATGCGCTCGGGCGCGCACTGGGCAACCCGAAACGGCCATTGATCGCGATCGTCGCGGGCGCCAAGGTTTCCACCAAGCTCACCATCCTGAACAACCTCGCACAGAAGGTCGACCGGCTGATCGTCGGTGGCGGCATCGCCAACACGTTCATGCTGGCGGAAGGGTTCAAGATCGGCGCCTCGCTCGCGGAACCCGACCTCGTGCCCGAATGCAACATGGTGCTCGAAACGCTGGCCGCCAAACGCGCGACGTTGCCACTGCCGATCGACGTTATGGTCGCAACCGAATTCAAGGCCGATGCGAAGGCGACCGTTCGCGCCGCAGCCGATGTGCGCGACAATGAATTGATCCTCGACGTCGGCCCGCAGAGCGCGCAGGCGCTGACGTTTCTGCTCAACGATGCCGGCACGATCATCTGGAACGGCCCGCCCGGCGTGTTCGAGTTCGACGCCTTTTCCAACGGCACGCGACAACTGGCCAACGCAATCGCCGCCGCAACCGATCGCGGCGCGTTTTCGATCGCCGGTGGCGGCGACACGCTTGCGGCGATCGCGAAGTACGGCATCGCTGATCGCATCAGTTACATCTCGACCGGAGGCGGCGCGTTTCTGGAGTTCCTCGAAGGCAAGCCGTTGCCGGCCATTGAGATACTGCAACAAAGAAACTGAAGGATGCAGGATGCAGGATTCAGGATTCAGCACTGATGGCAACGCGTGAACTATCGTGAGCTTCTGGTCTGGCAGCGGGCGATGACGCTCGCTGAGCTTGTGTTCCGACTGACCCTATGATTTCCAGTTGAACAGCGTTATGTGATCGCTTCGCAGATGCAGCGTGCCGCCCTATCCGTTCCCGCAAACATCGCCGGAGGGCATGGCCGGAAGGCAACGGGCGCGTTCATCAATCACCTGTCAATCACCACGGGATCTCTGTTGGAACTTGAAACTCAGATCGAACTCTCAAATCGCCTTGGCTTTGTGCCCGAAGCGGATACCGCGAACGTTTTGTCGCTGACGAGCGAACTCGGTCGAATGCTCGCCGGACTGAAGACCTCCCTGACCGGCCAGCTGAATCCTGAATCCTGAATCCTGCATCCTGCTTTCCATGCCTCGAAGCACAAAGATCGTCGCGACGCTCGGACCTGCATCCAGCGATCGCGCGACGCTTGAACGCATGCTGGCGGCGGGTGTTGATGTGCTGCGGTTCAACTTTTCGCACGGCGCCCCCGAAGATCACCTGGCGCGCGCGCAACTCGTGCGCGAAGCGGCCCAGACGTGTGGCCGCGAAGTGGCGATCATGGCCGACCTTCAGGGACCCAAGATCCGCGTCGGCAAGTTCGAAGGCGGCAAGGTTGAACTCGTTGCCGGCAAGCGCTTCGTGCTGGATGCGAGCAGCCAGATGGGCGACGCCACCCGCAGCGGGCTCGACTACAAGGACCTGCCGCGCGATGTGAAAGCCGGCGACACACTGCTGCTCAATGACGGGCTGATCGTGCTCGACATCGAGCGTGTGAGCGGCGAGCAGATTCACACGATCGTCCGTGTTGGCGGCGTGCTGTCCAACAACAAGGGGATCAACAAGCAGGGCGGCGGCCTGTCGGCGCCGGCGCTCACCGCCAAGGATGTGCGCGACATCGAGACGGCGATGGCGTGCGGCGCCGACTACATCGCGGTGTCGTTCGTGAAGAACCGCACCGACGTCGAGATGGCGCGCCAGCTGGCCGCGATCGCGGGTGAAAAGCACGGTATCAAACCGCTCGTTATCGCGAAGATCGAGCGCGCCGAAGCAGTTCCGGTGCTGAAGGAGATCCTGGCGGCAGCCGACGGCGTGATGGTTGCGCGCGGCGATCTCGCGGTCGAAGTCGGCAACGCGGCGGTACCGGCGCTGCAAAAACGCATCATCAAGCTCGCGCGCGAGGCGAACAGGCTCGCGATTACCGCCACGCAGATGATGGAATCGATGATCGTCAACGCGGTGCCGACGCGCGCCGAGGTCAGCGATGTCGCCAACGCGGTGCTCGACGGCACCGACGCGGTGATGTTGTCGGGCGAGACCGCCGCCGGCCGCTACCCGGTGGAGACCGTGCAGGCGATGGTCTCGATCGTCGAGGCGGCCGATCTTTCGGAAACCGTCGGCCTCGACCAGCAGTTTCTCAATCGCACCTTCAAGCGCGTCGATCAGTCAATCGCGTACGGCGCGCTTTTCACCGCGTATCACCTGCGCTGCGCCGCAATCTGCGCGCTGACCGAATCGGGCTCGACGGCGCTGTGGATGAGTCGGCATGATGTCGATATTCCGATCTATGCGCTGACGCCGAGCATCGCCACGCAACGGCGGCTGGCGCTGTATCGCAATGTGCATCCGGTGTTTTTGCCGAAATCCGACGAACGCGACTCGGCGCTTGCGCTGGCCGAGCGCATGCTGGCGCACTATGGCGTGGTCAAAGAGGGCGATTTGATCGTGCTGACGATCGGCGAACCGATGGGCCAGCCCGGCGGCACCAACACGCTGAAGATCGTACGGGTGGGGAGCTTCGCTTCATGATGAATGATGGCCCGCGACCAATGATGAATGACGGCGTGATCTTTTCGCCGGCGCGCGGCGCCTTCATAGCGCGCGCAGCGCGCGTCATTCGTCATGTGTCATGCAGCGCAGCGATAGCCGCGCTCGCCGCCTGCGCGCAAATGCCCACGCGACCCAGCTCGGGGCCGATCGCCGATCTCCCGAACGACGTGGCGCCGGTCTCCGTGCAACGGCTTTCGTCCCCTTATGAAACCGAGGCGCAACGCATCGCTGCAACCGAGCGCGCGTGGCAACTCGTTGCCGAGCGCTTCTACGACCCGCAGTTCAACGGCGTCGATTGGAACGTAGTGCGCTGGCGCGCGCTGGCGCGCGCGGCCGTGGCTGCCAGCGACGCGGAGTTCTATCGCGTGTTGAAGGATATGGCCGCCGAGCTGCGTGATTCGCACACGCTGGTGCTGACGCCGCGTGAGGCGCTCGATCGACGCCGCTTCATGTCGACGCGCTATGGATTCACGCTCGACTATGTCGATGGCGCGATCGCAATCTCCGAAGTCGAACCCGGCTCTCCGGCCGCGACGGCACAGCTTGCGCCCGGCGACGTCCTGTTGGCCGTCGACGGCGTTCGGCTGGACGCCGGTTTCGTCAGTGCGGCATTGGCCGATCCGCGCAACGTGCGCGGCGATCCGGCGGCCGGCGACAGTCCCGAAGCGCTGCCGCCGGATGCGCGTGATGGTGACCGCGTTCGTGTGCTGCGCGCGGTGCGGCGCGAGATTCGCAAGTCGCTGGTGCGCGCGGGTGTGCCTGCGACGGCCTCCGTGGCTCTCGAATTGCACGGGGCCGACAGTGTTGTGCGCACCATCTCCCTGCCGGCGATGAGCGCGCCGCAACCGCCGCAGGCGGAATTGCGCTGGCTCGACGGTGAGGTCGCGGTCATTCGCGTTACGCGGTTTCTTCCCGAAGCACGCAGCGCGCTGGAAGGCGCGCTCGCGGACGCGGCGGCGGCCCGCGCGATCGTTATCGACCTGCGTGGCAATGGCGGCGGGCTGATCGACATGTATCGCTGGTTTGCCGGCCAGTTCATGGCCGACGACAGGCTGGCAATGCGCAACGTGTGGCGCAGCCGTGGCAAGTCGGCCACGCAAATGGCGGGCTCGTTGCGGGTTGGACCCGAGCGCGGCGACGGCGCGGCCGCCCCGCTGTTGCAACCACTGGCGCTGGTGGTTGACGCGCGCACCGCCAGTGCTGCGGAACTGGCCGCGGTGACGTTGATGGAACAGCGCGGAGCGTTGCTGGTCGGGGTGCCGACCTGCGGCTGTGTGGTCGGCGTGCGATCCGAATACGTGTTGCCCGACGGTGGTGGTCTGCGTATCAGCGAAACCGGATACACGTCGATGCGGGGAATCCGAATGGAGGGCGTACCGACGGTGCCCGCGATACGCGTCGTGCCCACGTTGACCGATCTGCGCACCGGACGCGACATGGCGCTTGCCGAAGCGCACCGGCGACTGTTGATGCAACTGGCGGGACGATCGCAAGACGCGGCCGACGCTGAAACACGGCCGTAGGCAGCACGAGATTCGCTGGAGCGCCCGCCCGTGCCTGCGTGCCGACTGCGCGCGGCTCCGATCTCATAAAATTCGCGCTAGTCCGCGCCAGACTCGACGGGGAGCGACACGCGCGGTTTGACATCCTTGCAACGCTACGAACGGAGGAAACCATGGCGCTCGTCTCAATGCGTCAACTGCTGGACCACGCCGCTGACCGCGGCTATGGCGTGCCGGCGTTCAACGTCAACAATCTCGAGCAGGTGCAGGCGATCATGGAGGCGGCCGCCGAGCTGAACTCGCCCGTGATCATGCAGGCCTCGGCGGGCGCGCGAAAGTATGCGGGCGAGAAGTTCCTTAAGCATCTGATCGAGGCAGCGGTCGAGTCGTATCCACAAATCCCGATCGCGATGCACCAGGATCATGGGCAGTCGCCGGCGGTGTGCGAGGGCGCGATCAACCTCGGGTTTTCCTCGGTGATGATGGACGGCTCGCTGCGCGAAGACGGCAAGACCGTGGCCGACTACGACTACAACTGGAACGTGACGCGTAAGGTCGTCGATATGGCGCACGCGCGCGGCGTCAGCGTCGAGGGCGAACTCGGCTGCCTCGGTTCGCTCGAAACGATGCGCGGCGATAAAGAGGATGGCCACGGCGCCGAGATCACCATGACGCGCGAAATGCTGCTGACCGACCCCGACCAGGCGGCGGACTTCGTCGGCCGCACGCAGCTCGACGCGCTCGCCATCGCCATCGGCACCAGCCATGGCGCCTACAAATTCACGCGCAAGCCGACCGGTGACATCCTGGCGATCGAACGCATCAAGCAGATCCATCGCCGCATTCCGAACACGCACCTCGTGATGCACGGTTCATCGAGCGTGCCGCAGAATCTCCTGGAGGAAATTCGCCAGTTTGGTGGACAGATGAAGGAGACCTACGGCGTGCCGGTCGGAGAGATCCAGGAAGCGATCAAACATGGCGTGCGCAAAGTCAACATCGACACCGACATCCGGCTCGCGATGACCGGCGCGATCCGCAAATTCATGGCGGAAAACCCCAGCCATTTCGACCCGCGCGACTACCTCAAACCTGCGCGCGCCGCTGCGAAAGCCGTCTGCAAGGAGCGTTATCAGCAGTTCGGCTGCGAAGGCCAGGCCGGCAAGATCAGTGCCGTGCCCCTGGACAAAATGGCGCACAAATACGGCAGCGGGGAGCTCGCGCAGCAGGTGCACTGACCGCAATCGCGCGCAGCTGCTAGTAACCGAAGGCCGGCCAGCCAGCGCGGCTGCAAGCCGGCATGCCTCCTACGAAATCGCGCCCTATGTTGACCCTTATCCGGCGCTAGAACAGGCCCGGATTCCCTATCTTGAGCCGTCCGGCGCTGGCTGCCCACGGCCGCGCCGGCCCCAATTTCTTACCGGCCGGCTCGAACCATGTGGACCATTTTTTCGCCCGCGTCGCGCGTTGTGCTCGTGTCGCGGCCAAGCTTTGTTCGCCTCGTCGCGCTGTTGCTGTTCATGAAGCGCGACATCGTGACTAGGGAAAAACACGATCGCGCTGGTGCCGCTGGTGCCGCGCTTGCCGGTCACGGCCTCCCGATGATCGAACGAAGAAAAAAACCGCGGGCGTTCGGATGGCGTCGCCTGCGCACGCGCATCCTGATCTACTTCGCGCTGCTGCTGGTGGTGGTGCAAGGCGTCGGCTTCCTGTTCGTCAACGCGGCCAACGTCGACAACGCACGCGAAAAGATCGAACGCGAACTGGCCACCGGCGAACGCATCTTCGAACGCCTGCTGGAAACCAATCGCAACCGGCTGGCGCAGACCGCCGGTGTGCTGGCCACGGATTTCGCGTTCCGCGAGGCGATCGCGACCAACGACGTGGCAACCATCAACTCTACGCTGCGCAATCACGGCCGGCGCGTGCAGGCCGGACAGCTGATGCTGATCGGTCTCGACAACAAGGTCATTGCAGATACCGGCGACGAACGGCGGCGCGGCACCGCGTTTGCGTTCAAGCGGCTGATCGAAACCGCCCGCAAAGCGGGCAATGCCGCCGGCATCGTGATGCTGGACAACCGGGCGATGCAGCTTGTCGTGGTGCCGGTGCTGGCGCCGGCGCCGATCTCGTGGGTGGCGCTCGGCTTTGACATCGACGATGCGCTGGCCGCCGACATGCAGCGCCTGACCGCGTTGCACGTGTCCTTTGTCGCGCGTCACACCGACGGCACGCCGCGGCTGCTGGCCAGCACCTTGCCTGATGCGCTGCGCGAGCCACTGCGCACACGGCTGATCGGCACGCTGGGCAACGCTGAACTTGCCGGCACGCGCAGCATGACGCTGACGATGGCCGATGCGGAGTTCGAAAGCCGCCTGGTGCCGCTTGCCGATGGCGCCCGAAACCACGGCGGCGGTGCGGCCGTCACCGCGGTGTTGCAAGAATCTCTCGACGATGTGCTGGCGACATTCAACCGGCTGCGCGCGGTGCTCATCGTGCTCGGCGGCATCAGCCTGCCGGCGGGTGTTGCGGCCAGCTATGTGATCGCGCGTAGCATCACGCGACCGCTCGGTCAATTGACCTTGGGTGCGGTGAAGATCGAGCGCGGCGAATACGGCGAAGGCGGCGCAACGGAAACGATCGAAGTCAGTTCCAACGACGAAATTGGCGTGCTGGCGCGCAGCTTCAACCATATGCGCGCGGCGATCGTGCAGCGCGAGCAAGAGGTCATGCGGCTTGCTTTCGAAGACGGACTGACCGGGCTGCCCAATCGCGCCCGCTTCAACGAAACGCTGAACCAGCGACTCGCCGCGGCGGCGGCCGGTCGCGGAACGTTGACCGTGATGCTGATGGATCTGGATCGCTTCAAGGTCATCAACGACACGCTCGGCCACGTGGCCGGTGACGTTGTGCTGAGCGAAGTGGCGATACGCCTGCGCGCGCTGCTGCGCCCCGGCGACATGGCGGCCCGGCTCGGCGGCGACGAATTCACGTTGCTGTTGCCCGGAGCGGACGCCGACGCCGTGCTTTCCTGTGTGCGGGAAATCCGCACGACGTTGCGCGCGCCGATCATTTACGAGGGACAACCGCTGGACGTAAGCGCCAGCATCGGCATCGCGAGTTTTCCGGAACATGGGGCCGATGCCGGCGAGCTGATTCGCCACGCCGACATTGCAATGTATGTCGCCAAGCGCAGCAACGCCGGCTTTTCGCTGTACAACCCGCGTTACGACGGCGCACAGCGCGAACACCTGTCGCTGTTGGGCGAATTGCGCCGAGCAGTGCAGAACAGCGAATTGCGCGTCTACTACCAGCCCAAACTGGACCTCGTGGCGGCGCGCGTCACCGGTGTGGAGGCACTTGTGCGCTGGCGCCATCCGACCCGCGGACTGCTGCCGCCCGTGGAGTTCATGCCCTACGCCGAGCAAACCGGCTTCGTTCGCGTGGTCACGCGTTGGATGCTCGAAGTCACGCTGCGCCAGTGCGGAAAATGGGTCGAGCAGGGCATGCCGCTCGAAGTATCGGTCAACATTTCTGCGCGCGACCTGGTGAATCCGGATTTGCCGGTGGTCGTCAGCGATCTGATCGGGCTTTACCGCATCCCGCCCAATCTGATCTGCTTCGAGATCACCGAGAGCAGCTTTATGGAGGATCCCAACCACGCGCTGCAGACGCTGCGGCGCCTCGACGCGCTTGGCGTGCGCCTGTCGATCGACGATTTCGGCACCGGCTTCTCCTCGTTCGCCTATCTGAAGAAGCTGCCGGTGGACGAACTGAAGATCGATCGCATGTTCGTGATGGGAATGACCGAGGACCGCGACGACCAGGTCATCGTGCGCTCAACGATCGATCTGGCGCACAACCTGGGGTTGAAGGCGGTCGCCGAAGGCGTCGAGGACGAAGGCTGCCTCGAAGCACTGCGCGCTTTCGGCTGCGATCTGGCGCAGGGCTTTCATATCAGCCGTCCGATGCGCCGCACAACGCTCGAACAATGGCTGCGCGAGTCAAGCTGGAACCGCGCGCCGCTGGAGGAAGAAGCGGCCGCATAAAAAAATGGGGTCAGACCCCATTTTTTTCGCTAGAGTCTTCGCATGTTGACGGGGCTTGGTGTCGGCCGGCTCATTGAGCCGATGACGGGGCGCCAGTGGAATCGCGCGGAAATTCTCGCGCGCTACCGGGCGCGAATCGCGCACTTTGAGCGACACGGTCTGGCGCGCCATCATCGCGTCCTCCTGCACTACGGCAACACACTTGAGTTTTTTGTCGATCTGCTCGCAATCTGGTACCTGGGCGCGTGCGCGATTCCGGTCGACGGTCGACTGACACCGTTCGAAGTCGCAACCCTAGCCGCCGCGGCGCGGCCGAAGCTGGCGTTGTGGAACGAGCCTCCGAGCGAGGCCTGCAGCCGCGCCCTCGTCGATGCCGGCGCGCGCGTGCTGCTGACTGCGGAAGCCGATGCCGCGATGTTGGGCGCGGACACACTTTCATCATCCCGGCTCACGCTCGACGACGATGCACTGATCCTGTTTACGTCCGGAACGACCGGGAAACCGAAAGGCGTCGTGCACACGCACCGGTCTTTGCGAGCGCGCTGGATGAGTTTGCGCAGCTCACTCAGCACCGCCGCATTCGAACGGACGCTTTGCCTGATTCCAACCCACTTCGGCCACGGTCTGATTTGCAACTGCCTATTCCCCTGGCTCAACGGACAGGATCTGCATGTGACGCCGCCGTTTCGCG
>Ga0187893_10005720_pt1 | contig 21991 bp, 17 predicted proteins | sample MA1701074metaG_FD_139574 | JGI IMG/M metagenome (GOLD analysis project Ga0187893, IMG submission 139574) | White microbial mat communities from a basaltic lava cave in the Kipuka Kanohina Cave System on the Island of Hawaii, USA - MA170107-4 metaG ...
CTTCGGGATCGCGCCCGCGCACGGCCGGGAACAGTCGATCACGGAGCTCGATCTGGCTCACCCCGAGCTCGCGCGCTCGCAACCGCACGCGCCTCCCGTCCGCAAGCTCGCCGAAGAGCGTCCTCTCCACCAGCGCCTCCCCCGGCCGGTGCGCCGCGATGTACATGTTGTAGTCGAGGAACGGATAGAGCGCGGGCGCCGGCGCGATCCGCAGCGGCGCGAGCGACGGGAACACGTTCGGCGGCGCGAGCAGCTTGAACCCCGCCACGATCTGCAGCACGAGCGTCGCGACGATCGCGACGTTCGCGAGGAGGCGGCCGGAACTTCGGGACCGCGTCATGGAGGACTGGGGGCTCAGGAGCCGCCGCCGCCCGCCGCCTTGCGCTCGCCGTGGAGGAAGGACGCCTTCAGGTAGTCGCGGTTCAGCTCGGCGATGACTTGGACGGAGATCTCCTTCGGGCAGACCGCCTCGCACTCGTAGTAGTTGCTGCAGTTGCCGAAGCCTTCCGCGTCCATCTGCCGGACCATCGACAGCGCGCGGCGGTCCTGCTCGGCGCGGCCCTGCGGCAGGTGGCGCAGGTGGCTCACCTTCGCGCCGACGAAGAGCATCGCGGCGGCGTTGGGGCAGGCGGCGACGCAGGCGCCGCAGCCGATGCAGGAGGCGGCGTCCATCGCCGCCTCGGCGGCCGCCTTGGGGACCGGGATCGCGTTGGCGTCGGGGCAGCCGCCGGTGCGCACCGAGACGAAGCCGCCGGCCGCGATGATCCGGTCGAACGCGCCGCGATCGACCACGAGATCCTTCACCACCGGGAAGGCGCGCGCGCGCCACGGCTCGACGAAGATCTCGTCCCCGTCGCGGAAGCTGCGCAGGTGGAGCTGGCAGACGGTCGTCCCCTTGCGCGGTCCGTGCGGGATGCCGTTCACGGTGAGCGAGCAGGCGCCGCAGATCCCCTCGCGGCAGTCGCTGTCGAAGGCGATCGGCTCCTCGCCCCGCGCGGTGAGCCGCTCGTTGAGCTCGTCGAGCATCTCGAGGAACGACATGTCGGGGCTGACCTCGACGCCCGGGTAGGCGACCATCCGGCCGGGCTCGTCGCGGCTCCTCTGGCGCCAGACGTGCAGCGTCACCTGCATGGCGGCGTGCGAGGCCATCACTTGTAGCTCCGCGTCGCGAGGTGGACGAACTCGAACGTGAGCGGCTCCTGGTGCAGCACGGCCGGCCGGCCGTCGCCCGCGTGCTCCCAGGCCGCGACGTGGCAGAAGCGCGCGTCGTCGCGCTTCGCCTCGCCCTCCTCGGTCTGGTGCTCGACGCGGAAGTGGCCGCCGCAGCTCTCGTCGCGGTAGAGCGCGTCGGCGGCGAGCAGCTCGGCGAATTCGAGGAAGTCGGCGACGCGCCCCGCCTTCTCGAGCGACTGGTTCAGCTCCTCGCCCGACCCGAGCACGCGGACGTCGCTCCAGAACCGCTCGCGCAGTTCCGGGATCCGGCGCAGCGCGTCCTCGAGTCCTCCGCGCTCGCGCGCCATGCCGACGTGGTCCCACAGCAACCGGCCGAGCTCCTTGTGGATCGAGTCGACCGTGCGCCGGCCGTTCACCGCGAGCAGCCGCTTCACGCGCGCCTGCGCCTCCCCCTCCGCGCGCCTGAACTCGGCGCCGCCGGCGTCGACCTTCTCGAGCCGGGCGGTCGCGAGGAAGTGGCCGATCGTGTGGGGGAGGATGAAGTAGCCGTCGGCGAGCCCCTGCATCAGCGCCGAGGCGCCGAGACGGTTGGCTCCGTGGTCGGAGAAGTTGGCCTCGCCGAGCACGAAGAGGCCGGGCAGGCTGCTCATCAGGTCGTAGTCCACCCACAGGCCGCCCATCGTGTAGTGCACCGCGGGGTAGATGCGCATGGCGCGTCGGTAGGGATCCTCGCCGGTGATGCGCTCGTACATCTCGAAGAGGTTGCCGTAGCGCTCGCGGATGGTCGCCTCGCCGAGCTGGCGGATCGCGCCGGCGAAGTCGAGGTAGACGCCGAGCCCGCCGGGACCGACGCCGCGCCCCTCGTCGCACACGGCCTTGGCGGCGCGCGAGGCGATGTCGCGCGGCGCGAGGTTCCCGAAGCTCGGGTAGCGGCGCTCCAGGTAGTAGTCGCGCTCCTCCTCCGGGATCCGGTCGGGGCGGCGCGAGTCGCCCGGGGTCCGCGGCACCCAGATGCGCCCGTCGTTGCGCAGCGACTCCGACATCAGGGTGAGCTTGCTCTGGTGGTCCCCGCTCACCGGGATGCAGGTGGGGTGGATCTGCGTGAAGCAGGGGTTGGCGAACAGCGCGCCCCGGCGGTGCGCGCGCCAGGTCGCGGTGACGTTGCAGCCCTTGGCGTTGGTGGAGAGGAAGAAGACGTTGGCGTAGCCGCCGGTCGCCAGCACCACGGCGTCGCCCGCGTGCGACTCGATCCTCCCGGAGACGAGGTCGCGGACGACGATCCCGCGCGCGACGCCGTTCACGACCACGACGTCGAGCATCTCGGTGCGCGGGAACATCGTCACCCGGCCGAGCCCGATCTGGCGCGCGAGCGCCTGGTAGGCGCCGAGCAGGAGCTGCTGCCCGGTCTGTCCGCGCGCATAGAACGTGCGCGAGACCTGGGCGCCGCCGAAGCTGCGGTTGTCGAGCAGGCCGCCGTACTCGCGCGCGAACGGGACGCCCTGCGCGACGCACTGGTCGATGATGCTGCCGCTCACCTCGGCGAGGCGGTGGACGTTGGCCTCGCGCGCGCGGAAGTCCCCGCCCTTGATCGTGTCGTGGAAGAGCCGCCAGACCGAGTCGCCGTCGTTGGGGTAGTCCTTGGCCGCGTTGATGCCGCCCTGCGCGGCGATCGAGTGGGCCCGGCGCGGCGAGTCCTGGAAGCAGAAGCAGAGCACCGGGTAGCCGAGCTCGGCGAGCGAGGCGGCCGCCGACGCGCCGGCGAGTCCCGACCCGACCACGAGGATGCGATGCCGGCGCTTGTTGGCCGGGCTCATCAGCTTGAGCTCGGCCTTGTGCCGCGCCCACTTCGTCTCGATGGGACCCCCGGGCACCCGGCTGTCGAGCTTCGTCATGGCGTCCCCCCCGGCGGCTCGAGGATGCCGAGCAGCGCCGCGACCGGGATCGCGGCGTAGCCGGCGAAGACCAGCGTGGCGACCACCGGCCCCGCGAGCCGGATCGCGCCGTCGTACCGCGGGTGGGCGAGCCCGAGCGTCTGGAAGAAGCTCGGGATCCCGTGGCAGAGGTGCAGCGCCAGTCCGACCATCGCGGCGAGGTAGGCCGCCGAGACCCACCAGACCCGGAACTCGATCACCATCATCGAGTAGACGTCGTGGCGCGTGGTGCCGTCGGCGAGCCGCTCCGTCAGGCGGAAGCTCGCCCCGTTCACGAACCCCCAGGTGAAGTGGGCCAGGTGGAAGAGCGCGTACCCGAGCAGGAGCAGGCCGCTCGTCGCCATGAATCGCGTCTGTGCCTTCACCTGGCGGTTCGCCCGCATGGCGTAGGCCACCGGGCGCGCCGCGTCGTTCGCCCGCATGATCCGCAGCGCCGTGGCCACGTGCAGCCCGGCGATCGCGATCAGCCCGAGCCGCGCGATCCACAGCATCGGCCCGAAGCTGCGCAGCTTCACGCCGTAGGCGTTGATCGCCTCGCGCCCCGCGAAGATCTGCAGGTTCCCGAGCAGGTGGACGATGACGAATCCGAAGAGCGCGACGCCCGTGAGCGCCATCACGAGCTTCGCGCCGATCGACGACCGGTAGAGCCGTCCGCCCTCGCCCATCCACGCTCCCCGCCGGACCCTCGGGAGAAAAGAGGCGCGGGATCGTAGCGCCGTCCCCGCCCTCATCCCTCCCGTTGCCGCGCGGCGCGACGGGTGACGACCTTCCGCTGCACCCGCATGCCGTCCTTGCCGTGGAACGTGACCAGCAGGGCGCCGGGATTGGCGTAGGCGTCGAAGAGGCGCAGGATCACCTGCTCCTCGCCCGGCCAGGGGTAGGCGTAGACGAGGTCGAAGTCGTCGGGATCGACGCCGAGCGCATCGTGGCCGTCGGGGCCGCCCTCGGCCAGCCAGGTGAACTCGTTGGCGGTCTCGGCGAGCGGGCCGGCGTCGGCCGGCACGAAGTTGCCGTGCTCGACCTCCACCGCGAGGTCGAAGTCGTGCGCGAGTCGGCGCGCCTCGGCCACGAGGGGTCGCTCGATCTCGATGGCGCTGGCGCGGAACCCGGCGAGCGCGGCCACGCCCGCCACCGCCGCGAAGCCGCAGCCCCACTCGCAGAACGACCGGCCCGGCGCGAGGCGGCGGCGCAGGAGGGCGTCGAAGAGGCGCCAGGCGGCCTCGAGGTCGCTCGGCACGAAGGCGACGATCGGGTTCTTCCAGTACCGCTCGTAGAAGGAGTCGATGCGGCCGTTCGCGGCGCTCACGAAGGCGGCGACGCGCTCCGGCAGCGGTCCGGGGGTGGGCTCCACCTCGACGCGCACGAATGGCATCGCGACATCGTAGCCGCCCGCGCGCGTCAGTCGGGTTCGTCGTCCTCGAAGCCGACCTCGCCCGACGCGTGCTCGTTGCGGAAGAACGCCAGGTAGGACCGGAGCGGGAGGATGCCGATCTCCTTGCGCAGCTCCTCGACCCGCTCCCGGTCCTCGAGCGCCAGCACGACCATCCTTCCGGCGTCGTCGGTCCCGAGCTGCGACCCGTAGCGCTGGCGCTGGCCGAGCCGGATGCGCAGGCGGTCGAAGAGGAGGGCGTAGTTCTGCGGATCGAGCCGGTTCGACTTGACGTCCTTCTCGATCTCGGGCAGCGACGCGAGCATCAGCGGGAGATGGCCGCTGTGCTGCACGATCAGGAAGGCGCCGAGAGCGGTCTCCTTGCCGAAACGCCCCTGGTCGATCCAGCCCACCTCCTGCACCCGCTCGATCAGCCAGCGCGTGTTGTCGGCGTCGACCTCCTCCATCGCGTGGAGCTCGTGGCGGTCGGTGCGCACGGCCTGGTCGCGTTCCTTGCGCTTCGCCATCTCCGCAGCGATCGCGTCGCGGCGCTCCGCGGGGAGCGGCGTCGATTCGCCGAGCACGAGCGGCACGGGGTCGAGCGCGGCGGGCCGCTCCGTCGCCCGCTCGAAGCGGCGCGTCACGCGGCCGCCCTGGACGACGAGCCGCTCGCCCTCGAAGGAGAGCTCCCACACCTCGCGCCGGCCCCAGACGTGGCGGGTGAGCGTGTCGACGTCGTAGCTCGCGCGCGTGAATTCGAGCTTCGCGCCGGAGAGGTCGCGCATCCGCCCGGGCTCGAGCTCGAGGAACCGGCCGGAGTCGGCCGCGTCCCGCCAGCAGCCGGCGAACTCCTCCGGCGGCGCCGACTGGGGCCGCTCCTGCCCGGCGGCCCGGGACGCGGTGATCGCGCCGGCGGCCGCCGCGAGGGCGAACGTGAGCGCGCATGAGCGAGAGATCATGCTCGAGCCTCCGGCGTGATGGCGTCGCGCACCAGTTCGCGCAGCGCCCGCATTCCTTCCACGAGTCGAGGCCCGGGGCGCCCAAGATGCGCCTCCGGGATCGAACGCACGCGTCCTTCCCGCACCGCCCGCGTCGTCCGCCACGCCGCGCGCCCGAATACCACCTCGGGCCGGTGCTTCTCGGGCTTCACTCCGCACCAGCAGATCACGACCGCGTCGGGATCGCGCGCGACCACCTCCTCGTCGGTCACCGGCCGGCTCTTCACCGGCTCGTCGCCGAAGGGGTTCACTCCCCCGGCGAGCCCGATCAGGTCGGTCACCCAGCTGCGCGCGCCCGGGACGATCACCGGCCGCGGCCACCACTCCACGAGGATGCGTGGGCGCGCGCGGCGCGCGGTCGCGGGGCCCGCGCCGTCGTCGGCTGGATCCGCCTCGCGGGCGCGCAGCGCGTCGATCGAGGCCTCCATCCGGGCGACGAGATCCTCGCCCCGCGCCTTCACCCCCAGCCGTTCCGCGATCGCGCGCACGTCGGCGTAGACGTCGGCCAGGCTCGTGGTCTCGGGCGCGAGGAAGGGCAGCCCCGCCGCCCGCAGCCGCGCGATCACCCGGTCGTGTCCCGGCACGGTGTCGGAGGCCAGCACGAGATCGGGCTTCAGCGCGGCGACCCGGGCGACGTCGATGTCGAGATCGCGTCCGACGCGCGGGAGCCGGGCGACCCGCTCCGCCGGGAAGTCGGAGTCGTCGTCGACGCCCACGAGAAGCGCGCCCGCGCCGAGCGCGGCGACGATCTCGGTGTTGGAGCAGTTGAGCGAGACGACGCGCACGGCGGCGGCACCGCTCACTTCCTCCAGATCTTCTCGAGGTCGGGAGAGCACTGCGTCCGCACGTCGTTGTCCTCGAGGATCGCCTCCTGCGCCGCGGCCACGTCGGCGCGCCGCAGCACCACGGTCTCCGTCCCCTCGTCGGCGAACTCGAAGACGACGTAGTCGTCGGCCAGGTCGCGCAGCAGCTCGACCAGGTGAGCCAGATTGCGGATCGCGGTCCCGTTGACGCGGCCCACCACCGAGAAGGGCCCGGCGTTGTAGCCCTTGCTCAGCCGATGGGGCAGCAGCGGCGAGGCGATCATCACCAGCTCCTCGCCCGGGAACGCGCAGTCGTCCGTGAGACGCTTCACGATCGGGCTGGAGTGTCCGAGCACGTTGCGCACGACGCCGAAGCTGACGTCGGAGTAGACCGGGACGAAGACGATGGGGCCGTAGATGAAGTAGGAGGGGTAGCGATTGCCGAGCGGCTTCATCAGCCGGTCGGTGGTGGGCGCCACCGGGACCTCGAGCTCGAGCGTCTTCCCGCCGCGCACGACGGTGAGCGGGACGCGGCCGTCCCGCGCGAGCCGCGGCACCCAGTAGTGCCACGAGAGCCGCGGCCCCTCCTCGCCGGCGACCATCCCGTCGTTGTCGATCGAGTGCGCGCCCACCCGGGTGAGGATGTCCCACGCCTGCAGCACGCCGGAGGCCGCTCCGCGCGGCGCCCCCGTGACCATGAGACCGGTCACTGCGCGGTCGATGCCGAGCCGCGCGCGCAGCGCCTCGTTCTCGAGCGTCTGCAGACGGCCGAAGAACTGCGGCTTGCCGTCGTAGGCGCCGTCGGCGACGTCGGCGAGGAAGGTCTCGACCTCCTCGTTGGGGATCACGTAGCCGATGTTGTCGGCGCTGCGGATCGTGCTGAAGCAGAGCCCGATCACGCGGCCGTCCGACGCCGCGGGCCCTCCGCTGTTCCCCGGGTTGATCGCGGCGTCGACCTGGATGCGCAGCCCGCCGACGCCGTCGCCGTAGCCGGAGTACTCGATGCGCGAGATCAGGCCCTCGGTGATCGAGAGCGCCTCGCCGCCGATCGGGAAGCCGTAGGCGGCGACCTTCGCTCCGACCTGCGGCATCGTCTCGGCGAACGGAGCCGGGGGATGGGCGTCGAAGAAGCTCTCGTCCTCGAGCTCGAGCACGGCGAGGTCGATGCCGGTCGCGATCGCCTTGACGCGGGCCGGCAGCTTCTCGCTCGAGCGGTTGGGCTGCACGCGCACCTGCGTCGAGTAGCGCACGACGTGGGCGTTGGTGAGGATGCGCTTCCCGTCGATCACCACGCCGGAGCCCGACTGCTCGCCCGCCGGCTGCTTGGTCCACGGCCGCATGAGGTCGGGATTGCGCTGCGTCACCAGGATCTTGACCGTCGAATCGCGCAGGTCGCCCTGGAGTGCGGCCAGCGCGAGGGCGACCATCGGACTCAGCATGGAACGGCGCTCCGGTGCTTGAAGGGGACCGGGGATGCTAACGCGGGCGCGGCACCGCCCCTGCCCGTCATCGCTGGCAGCGCGGGCAGAAGTACGACGAGCGCTGTCCGATCCGCGCCACGCGGATCGGGGTGCGGCAGCGCGGGCAGGGCGCGCCCGGCCGGTCGTAGGTCGCCAGCTCCACGCGGAAGTACCCCGGCTCGCCGTCGGCCGAGAGGAAGTCGCGAAGCGTGGTCCCGCCCCTCTCGATCGCGCGCGCGAGAGTCTCCTTGACGGCGCGCGCGAGGGCGTCGTAGCGCGCGGCGCCCACCCGCCCGGCCGCCCGGCGCGGATCGATCCCGGCCCGCCAGAGCGACTCGTTGGCGTAGATGTTGCCGACGCCGACGACCACCGAGCCGTCCATCAGGAACGCCTTCACCGGCGCAGTCCGGCCGCGCGCGGCCGTGAAGAGGTGGCGCCCGTCGAAGTCGGACGAGAGCGGCTCGGGGCCCAGCTCGCGCAGCAGCGAGTGGCGCAGCGGATCGACCGCCGTGAAGAGGACGCAGCCGAAGCGACGCGGGTCGCGCAGCCGCAGCGCGAGCCCGCCCTCGAGCACCAGGTCGACGTGGTCGTGCTCGGCGGGCGGGGTCTCCGCCGGGAGCAGGCGCAGGCTGCCCGACATCCCGAGGTGCACGAGGAGCGTGCCGGCCGCCGCGGCGGGCGACGCCTCGCCGCGGACGGCGCGCGACGCCTCGAGGCGGAACAGGAGGTATTTCGCCCGCCGCTCGACCTCGACCACGCGCGCGCCGGCGATCCGCGCGCGCAGGTCGCGTCGCAGCGGCCAGCGCAGCCTCCGCTCCCGGACGACGACGTCGCGGATCGTGCGGCCGACCACGTGCGGCCGCACGCCTCGTCGCGTCGTCTCGACCTCGGGGAGCTCCGGCATCGACGCGAGCATCGCCGCCGCGCCGCGGCGCTCAAGCCCGCGCCGCCGCGCCGCCGCGCCGCACACGACGTGGAGACGTTTCGCGCGAGTAACGCCGCTCGGCGCGCGGGGGAGCGCGCGCCCGCGCGCTCGCCGCGCGAACGGCCCGACCGTTGCGCTCGCGCGTCCTCCGTCTCGGACGCTCCCTGTGCGCCGCGGGACGGTCCGGGGCGCCGGGGCCGCCGCGACGACGCGCGCTGCGGGCCACCGCCCGGGAGAAGGCAGGGACCGCGCGCGCGTCCCGCCCGGCTCCGGCGCTCCGAGTCTCGCCGCAGCGCTGCTACGGACGGGGCGGCGCGCGCGGCGGGCGCGGCTGCGGCGCGGCGGCTCGCCGCAGCGCCGCGAGCTCGGCGTCGCTCAGCGGCGCGACCTCGCCCGGCGCGAGGTCGCCGAGCTCGATCGGCCCGATCTTCTCGCGATGGAGCGCCAGCACGCGCAGCCCGACCGCCGCGAGGGAGCGGCGGATCTGGCGGAAGCGCCCCTCGTCGAGCACGATCTCGAGCCGCGTCGAGCGTTCGAGGCGCGCGCGGATCGAGACCGCGGCCGGCCGGCAGCGCTCGCCGCCCTCGAGCTCGATGCCGGCGCGGATCGGCTCGAGCACGCCCTCCTCCGGCCGGCCGGCGACCTCGACCCGGTAGCACTTCTTCACCCGGTGGCCCGGGCCGGCGACCTGGTCGCCGAGCGCGTGGTCGTTGGTCAGGAGGAGCAGTCCGCTCGAGTCGCGATCGAGGCGGCCGACCGGCATGACGCCGCGCCACTTCGCAGGCACGAGCGCGGCCACCGTCGGACGCCCCTGCGGATCCTTCATGGTCGTGACGACGCCGAGCGGCTTGTGGAGCTTGAGGTGCACGAGCCGCGCCGGCCGGATCTCGGCGCCGTCCACCCCGACCCGGTCGCGCCCGGCGCGGACCTTCCAGAGGACCTCCCGCCGCACGACGCCGTTCACCGTGACGCGGCCGGCGGCGACCCGCCGCTCGGCCTCCTTGCGCGAGCAGTGGCCCCATTTCGAGATCAGGCGCGCGAGGTACTCGAAGCGTCGTCGCGAGGCTTCCATGGCGAGCCCCATCCATACCGCGGCGCCGCGCGACCGTGGCGTGCGCCGGCGCGCCGATCTACATTCGGCCCGTCCCCGCGAAGGAGCCCTCCGATGCGCGACGACGCGACGCGGCCCGTCCCGCTCCAGCCGGGGGCGCTGCCGCCTCTTCTGATCGCGCGGCGCGAGTTCATGCGGGGAGCGGCGGCGGGCGCGTTCGCGCTGCCGGGGATCGCCGGCCCGTTCGCGCGAGGCGCCGGCGGGAGCGAGGAGGGGGTGACCAGCCCCGACCACCACGTCCCGGTCGACAAGAAGCTCGACCCGGCGTGGGTGAGGGCGCTCCCGCAGCGGGGCGAGCCGACGGTGCGCCGCGGCGAGCAGCGCGCCGCCTGCGCGATGCCGGTGGGGGGCATCGGCTGCGGGCAGCTCTACGCCGGCAGCGACGGCACGCTGCGCGGGTGGGAGCTCTTCAACCGCCACACGTTCACCGGCTGGGGCCAGAAGAACTACGAGTTCACCATCCCCGCGCGCGTGGTCGAGCACGGCTTCGCGGTCGCGCTGCGCGGCGCGGACGGCCGCTGGCGCGTGCGACGGCTGCGCGAGGAGGACGCGCCCGACGTCGAGTTCCTCGGCCAGCACCCGGTCGCGGCCTTCACCTATCCGCCGCGCGCGGCCGGCGGCGCGGACGACGCGGCCGACTTCCCGATCGACGTGAAGCTCGAGATCTTCGCGCCGTTCATCCCGGGGAACGCGCCCGACTCGACGCTTCCGGTCACCTTCCTGCGCGTCACGCTCGCCAGCCGCGGCGCGCGCCCGCTCGAGGCCGTGCTGCTCTCGTGGCTCGAGAACGTCGCCGCGCCCGACAGCGGCGATCGGTTCGGCGGCGTGCGCTCGAACCGGATCGATCGCGGGCCGGAACGGGCGGTGCTCGACTGCCGCATCGATCCGCCCGCCGCCGATCGCGATGCGGCGGCGCCGCCCGAGGTGTTCGCCGATTTCGAAGGAGGGACGTGGGGCGCGTGGAAGGTCGAGGGGAGCGCGTTCGGCGCCGCCCCCTCGCAGGGCACCGAGCCCGGCCAGCAGGCGGTGACGGGCTTCCAGGGACGCGGCCTGGCCAACAGCTACCGGCCCGACGACCGGCCGACCGGGACGCTCACGTCGCCGGAGTTCACGATCCGCCGCCGCTTCATCAACTTCCTGATCGGGGGCGGCAGCCACGTGAAGGAGAGCTGCCTCGACCTCGTGGTGGGCGGCGAGGTGGTCGCCTCGGCCACCGGCAAGGGGAGCGAGGCGCTGCAGTGGGACCACTTCGACGTGCTCGCCCACGCCGGGAGGCCGGCGACGCTTCGCATCGTCGACCGCACCTCGGCGGGCTGGGGCCACGTGAGCGTCGACCAGATCGAGTTCGCCGACACGCCCCGCCGCGGGCCGGGCGGGACCCTGCCGACGCAGTCGGACTTCGGGACGCTGCACTGGATCGCGCTCGCGCCGGGCGTGGCCGGCCATCCCGACTGGCGCGGACCGCTCGAGGAGGCCGCGGCGCAGGCGGCGGACGGCGGGCTCGCCGACTCCCCGCCCCACGGCGCGCCCTGGGAGCGGCGCGACGGCCGGCCCGTCGGACTGCTCGCGCTCCGGATCGAGCTGCCGCCGGCCGCCACCGTCGCCGCCGACCACGCGCTGGTGTGGGACTCGCGCAACGCCGCGAACGGCCACTGGTACGCCGCGCGCTTTCCCGACGCGGCGGCGCTCGTCGACCACGTCGTGAAGGAGCGCGAGCGACTGATCGCCGACACGCTGGCGTGGCGCGACCTCTACCACGGCGGCTCGCTGCCGTACTGGCTGCTCGAGCGGCTGCACGCTCCGGTCGCCAACCTGCAGACCAACGTGACGCAGGTCTGGAAGAGCGGACGCTTCTGGGCCTGGGAGGGGGTGGGCTGCTGCGAAGGCACCTGCACCCACGTCTGGAACTACGAGCACGCGACGGGCCGTCTCTACCCCGAGCTCGCCCGCTCGACGCGCGAGCAGCAGGACCTCGGCGCCGGCTTCCACGAGGACGGGCTGGTCGGCTACCGCGGCGCCGGCATCTACGCCGCCGACGGGCAGTGCGGCACGGTGCTCAAGTGCTGGCGCGAGCACCTCATGTCGGCCGACGACGCCTTCCTGCGCCGCAACTGGCCGCGCATCCGCAAGGCGGTCGAGTTCCTCCTGCGGCGCGACGGCGACGAGGACGGGCTGCTCGAGGACGACCAGCACAACACCTACGACGTCCGGTTCTTCGGGGCGAACACCTTCGTCGGCTCGCTCTACCTCGCGGCGCTGCGCGCCGCCGAGGAGATGGCGAAGCTCTCCGGCGACCTCGACTTCGCCGCGCGCTGCCGCCGGGTGTTCGAGTCGGGCCGCCGGCTCACGGTCGAGCGGCTCTGGAACGGCGAGTACTTCTTCCAGCAGGTCGATCCCGCCAGGCATCCGGCCGACCAGTACGGCGACGGTTGCCTCGCCGACCAGCTCTTCGGCCAGGGCTGGGCGCGCCAGGTCGGGCTCGGCGACCTCTACCCGGTCGACCACGTGCGGACGGCGCTGCGCTCGGTCTGGCGCTACTGCTGGGCCCCCGACGTCGGCCCGCAGAACGCCCGCCACCTGCCGGAGCGCTACTTCGCCCGCCGCGGCGAGGCGGGCCTCTTCACCTGCACCTGGCCGAAGTCGAGACACCTCGGCGAGAGGGGGGTGCGCTATCGCGACGAGGTCTGGTCGGGCATCGAGTACCAGGTGGCCGGCCACATGATCTGGGAGGGGATGGTGGAGGAGGGGCTCGCCATCCTGCGCGGCATCCACGAGCGCTACGACGGACGCGTGCACAACCCGTGGAACGAGATCGAGTGCGGCGACCACTACGCCCGCGCGATGGCGAGCTGGGGCTGCTACCTCGCGCTGCTGGGGTTCGAGCACGACGGGCCGGCGGGGATGGTGGGCTTCGCACCGAGGCTGCGCCCCGAGCGCTTCTCGGCGGCCTTCACGTCGGCGCAGGGATGGGGCGGCTTCGTCCAGATCCGCTCGGGGGGCCAGCAGTCCAACGCCCTGGCCTTGGTGCGTGGCTCGCTCGCGCTCCGCGAGCTGCGGCTCGATCTTCCCGCTCCGGTCGGGCGCTTCGACGTCTCGGTCGCGTGCGCGCGCGCCGAGGATCGGCGGGCGACCCGGCCGGTGGCGTGCGAGCTGCGCGGCGAGGATCGCCGCGCCGCGCTGCGCCTCGCCGATCCGCTCGAGCTGCGCGCCGGCGACGCGCTGCACGTCGACTTCCGCAAGACCTGAAAACGGCGTCCCGCGCTCGCGGGCGTCCGCCGCCGCGGCTACTCTCCGGGCCTTCCGCACCGCCCGGATCGTGCCGCCGTCATGGACCGCGCCGAAGGCCAGCTCACGAAGGAGCACAGCGAAGTCCTCGCCGATCTGAAGGCGGCGTGGCCCGTCATGTCCCCCGACGAGCGCGTGGAGGGGCTTCGGCTCCTGCCGGAGGACGAGGCCGAGGAGTTCTTCCTCGGGCTCACCTCGCGCGAGCAGTCGCAGCTCCTGTGCTGCCTGCCCGCGCTCACGCGGCGGACCTGGCTGCGGCTGCTCCCGCTCGACGACGCGGCCGACGTGATCCAGGAGGCTCCGGCCGCCGCGCGCGACGAGCTGCTGAGGCTCCTCGACGAGGTCTCGCTCAAGGAGGTGCGCGCGCTGCTCGCCTACGCCGAGGACGAGGCGGGCGGCCTGATGAATCCGCGCTTCGCGCGGCTGCGTCCCGAGATGACGGTGGACGAGGCGGTCCTCTACATGCGGCGGCAGGCGCAGCAGCGCGACCGGCCCATCTACTACTGCTACGTGCTCGACGCCGAGCAGAGGCTGCGCGGCGTCCTCTCCTTCCGCCAGCTCCTCACCGCGCCGGCGAACAAGCGCATCGACGAGGTCATGGTGCGCGACGTCGTCACCGTCGCCGAGGATCTCGACCAGGAGCGGATCGCGCCGCTCTTCACCAGCCACGCCTTCGTCGCGCTCCCGGTCGTCGACTCGGCGGGCCGCATGAAGGGCGTCGTCACCGCCGAGGACATCGTCGACGTCGTGCAGCAGGAGGCGACCGAGGACATCCAGAAGCTCGCCGGCGTCGAGGCCCTCGACGCGCCCTACCTCGAGACCGGGCCGCTGGCGATGGTGCGCAAGCGCGCGGGGTGGCTGGCGATCCTCTTCCTCGGCGGCACGCTCACGGCCTCGGCGATCCACGCCTTCGAGGCCGACCTCAGCCTCTTCACCGTCCTGCTCGCCTTCATCCCGCTCATCATCTCGAGCGGCGGGAACTCCGGCTCGCAGTCGGCGACGCTGGTGATCCGCGCGCTCGCGCTCGGCGAGCTGCGGCTGACCGACTTCGGGCGCGTGCTGCGCCGCGAGCTGGCCACCGGCCTCATGCTCGGCGGCTTCCTCGCCTGCATCGGCGTGCTGCGCGTCCTGCTCTGGCAGTGGTTCGGACTGCACGACTACGGCGATCACCACCTGCGCCTGGCGTTCACCATCGCGCTCAGCGTGGCCGGGGTCGTGCTCTTCGGGTCGCTCGTCGGCTCGCTGCTCCCCTTCGCGCTGCGGCTGTTCCGGCTCGATCCGGCCACCGCCTGCTCGCCCTTCGTCGCGACCTTCTGCGACGTGACCGGGCTCGTCATCTACTTCTCCGTCTCCTTCTGGCTCTACATGCGGGTCGTGCCGCCGACGTGACTGCCGGAGGCCTTCGTCTCCTCGTCCTGACCGCCGCGGCGATGGCGGGATTCGCGGCCAACTCGCTGCTCTGCCGCGCCGCGCTCGGCGCCGGGAGGATCGACGCCGCCTCGTTCACGGCGCTGCGGATCGTCGCGGGCGCCGCCGCGCTGGCGGCGATCGTCCGGGGGGGAAGGGGCCGCGCCGTGCGCGCCGGCGGGAGCTGGGGCTCCGCGCTGGCGCTCTTCGCCTACGCGCTCGCCTTCTCGATCGCCTACCTGCGGATCCCCGCCGGGGTCGGCGCGCTCGTGCTCTTCGGCGCGGTGCAGGCCACCATGATCGGCTGGGGGCTGCTCTGCGGCGAGCGGCCGACCCGGCGCGAATGGCTCGGACTCGCGCTCGCCGTCGGAGGACTGTGCGTGCTGTCGGTGCGAGGGCTCGACGCGCCCGATCCGGAGGGCGTCGCGCTGATGGCGGCCGCCGGCGCCGCGTGGGGCGTCTACTCGCTGCGCGGCCGGCGCGCCGGCTCGCCGCTCGCGACCACGGCGGGCAACTTCGCGCGCAGCGTGCCGCTCGCCCTGGGCGCGTGCGTGCTCTGGTTCCTGCGGGCCGACCTGCACCTCTCGCCGCGCGGCGCGCTGCTCGCCGTCACCTCCGGCGCGGTGACGTCGGGGATCTGCTACAGCCTCTGGTACGCCGCGCTCCCCGGCCTGTCGGCGACGCGGGCGGCCATCGCGCAGCTCTCCGTGCCGCTCCTCGCCGCGCTCGGCGGGGTCGCGTTCCTGGGCGAGGCCGTCACGCCGCGGCTCGTCGTCTCCGGCGGCGCAATCCTCGGCGGCGTGGCGATCGCGATGCTCGGGAGGCGACGCGCCTGACCGCCCTGACGCACCGCCGGGGATCCCGGGCGCCCGCCTCGGCGCGTAGAGTGGCCGCCCGCGGAGAGCCTCGAGGATGGCCGTGAGAGTGCACGCCGTCGGCGCCGGAGCGCGGTCGTGGGTCGCGATCGCGGCGGGCTGCGCGGTGTCGGCCGGCGCGGCAGGCTACGCGGTCGGCCTGCTTCGGGTCGACGCGCCGCCCCCGGAGGGTGCGGCGCGCGGATCCCGGCCGGCGGCGGGGGCGCGCGAGGCGAGGGAGACGTCGCGCTGGCTCCGCGAGTTCGATCGCACGCTGGCGCTCCGGCTGCGCCGCGCGCACCTCGACCTGATCGACGAGCGGCTCGCGGCGATCCCGCTGCCGGCGGCGGGAGGCGACGACCCGGAGCTCGCGGCCGCGCTCGACGAGTGGGCGATGATCCGGCGGGCGCGGCGCGACGAGGAGGGCTCGCGCCTGCTCGACGCGCTCGTGCGCCGCCTCGATCCCGACCCCGACCGCGCCCGCGTGCGCGACCTCGCGGCGAGCGGCGACGCGCCGGCGCTGCGCGCGCTGGCCCGGATCGCGCCGGAATCGTGGCCGCCGCAGTCGCTCGCCCTGCTCGGTCGCGCGCTCGCGGCCGCCGGGGCGCCCGACACCGCGCGCCGCCTGCTCGAGCGGTCGATCGAGCGCGCCCCGGGCGAGTTCGGCCTCCATCTCGCGCTCGCCGACCTGCTCTTCCTCGAGGGTCCGGCCGGCGTCGAGGGAGCGCGCCGGCACTTCGGCGCGGCGCAGGCGCTGCGCCCCGACTCGGTGCGCGCGGCGGTCCGCCACGCCTGGCTGCTCGCCGACCAGGGGGGGGAGCCGTCGGCGGCGATCGCGCTGCTCGACGCTGCGGCGCGCCGCGCTCCCGACGAACCGGTCGTCGCCTACGCGCTGGGGGTCGCCCTCTTCAGGGCGCGCCACGTCGAGGAGGCGCGCGGGGCGCTGCGGCGCGCGCTCGATCTCGACTCGCGCTTCGCCCTCGCGCTCGCGGCGCTGGGCGAGATTTCGCTCGACCAGCGCGAGTTCGAGCGCGCCGAGCGCGCCTTCCGCCGCAGCCTCGAGTTCGCCGACACGGCCGACGCGCGCGACGGTCTCGCGGGGGCGCTCTTCCCCCAGGGCCGGCTCGACGAGGCGCTCGTGCTGCTCGAGGAGTCGGTGCGCCGCCACCCCGACGACGCGCTGCTGCGCGATCACCTGGCGGGCTCGCTGTCGCAGGCCGGCCGCTTCGCCGAGGCGCTCGCCCACCTGCGCGAGGCGATCCACCTCGACCCCTGGATCGCCGAGGTGCAGAACGACTACGCCTGGGAGCTGGTCAACAGCGGCGATCCGGCGCTGCGCCGCCCGGGGAAGGCGCTCGAGCACACGCAGCGCGCCTGCGAGCTCGAGCCCGACAACGCCTGGTACCGCAACACGCTGGGCGTGACGCACTACCGGCTCGGGGACTTCGAGCAGTGCGTGGCGGAGCTCGAGGCGGCCTGCGAGATGCCGCGCGGCGGCGGCCCCTACGACCTCTTCTTCCTGGCGATGGCGAAGCAGCAGCTCGGGCTTCACGCCGAGGCGCTCGAGCTCTTCGCGCGCGCGACCGCGGCGGTGCAGGAGAACAACGACGAGCTGGTGCGGCTGCGCGCCGAGGCCGAGGCGCTCCTCGAAGCGCGCGGCGGCGGAGGCGGATCGTGAGGCCTCTCGCGCGCGCCTGCGGCGTGGTCGCGCTCGCGGCGGCGGCGGGAGGCGCCGGCTTCCTCGCCGGGCGCGCGCGCGCGCGCGCCGCCGAGCGCGAGGGAGGCCGCTCCGAGCCCGCGGCGGAGAGCGCCCGTCCGGCGGCGCGCATCGCCGCGGAGCTCGCCGAGCTCCCGCTGCCGCGCATCGAGAGCGAGCTGCTGGTGGAGTGGCGCGGCGTCGCCGTCGCGATGGCGCGGACGTTCGAGCGCCACGGGCTTCCCCTCGATCCGTCGGACGAGGAAGCGGCGCTGACTCTCCTCCGCAGGGCGGGCGATCCCGAGGCGCTCGCGGCGCTGCTCGACGCCCGGGCCGCGGTCGAGCACGCCGCCCAGCATCCGACCGCGCGCGACGCCTTCACGCGCCTCGCGCGCGCGCTCGATCCCGATCCGACGCGCGACGCGATCCGCGCTCCGCTGCTCGCGAACGACGCGACCGCCGTACGCATGATCGCCGCCGACCTCGACGCGGCCCGCCTGCCGCTGCGCACGGCGACGCTGCTCGGCGCGGCGCTCCTGCGCGGTGGCGACGTGGAGGACGCGCTCGAGGCGTGGCGGGCGGTCTCGGTCGGCCACCCGGACGACCTCGCGCTCCGCCTGCTGCTCGGGTGGCGGCTGCTCGCGACCGACCCGCCCCGGAGCGCCGAGGCGCGCCGTCACCTCGAGGCGGCGCGGGCGCTGCGGCCGGGGAGCGCGGCCGTGCGGGCGCGCCTCGAGGCGGCGGGCGGGTGACGGCCGCGGTTCACCCGGCGCCGCGCGGCTCCGCTGCGCCGCGGCCCGGTTGGATCGCGAGCGCTTCGTCGATCGCGCGGGGGTCACCGCGCGCGGCGCGATCGACGAGTGGATCGGGCCTGTCCGACCGGCCGCTCCTCCGCCCCGTCCCGGCGCGCCGTCGTAGCGGCGGCGGAAAGGACCGCGTTGCGCGCGGAGCGAACCGGTCCCGGAGGAACCCCCGTCCCGGATCGGCGTCGGCGTGGGATGATCGCCGCCCCGCCTGCGGAGATCTCCCCATGCATCGTTCGATCCGTTCCGGCGGCGCTTGGCTCGCGGGTTGGGTCGTGGGCGGCGCGACCCTCGCGGCGCAGCAGCCGGCGAGCGCGCCGGCCGCCGCGCCCGCCCTCTCGGAGCGCTACTTGAAGTGGGAGCGGCGCATCCCGATGCGCGACGGCGTCGAGCTCTTCACCGCGATCTACCTGCCGAAGGACTCGAGCGAGCCCCACCCGATCCTGATGCGGCGGACTCCCTACTCCTGCCAGCCCTACGGCGAAGCGAAGTTCCCCGACTCGATCGGGCCGAGCGCGCACTTCAGCGACCGCAACTACGTGATCGTCCACCAGGACGTGCGCGGCTGCTTCCAGTCGGGTGGCGAGTTCGACAACATGCGCCCCCACGTCGCGGGGAAGAGCTCGCCGGCGCAGATCGACGAGTCCACCGACACCTTCGACACCGTCGAATGGCTGGTGAAGAACGTCCCGGGGAACAACGGCCGCGTCGGCACCTGGGGCGTGAGCTACCCCGGCTTCTATTCGGCGGCCGGGATGATCGACGCCCATCCGGCGCTGCGGGCGGTCTCGCCGCAGGCGCCGATCGCCGACTGGTACTTCGACGACTTCTTCCACCACGGCGCCTTCTTCCTGCCGCACGCCTTCAACTTCTTCCGCGGCTTCGGGATCCCGCGCGAGGGGCCGCGCACCGAGTGGCCGAAGCCGCTCTTCGAGCACGGCACGCCCGACGGCTACCGCTTCTTCCTCGAGCTCGGCGCGCTCTCCAACGTCGAGCCCCGCTACTTCAAGGGGCGCATCCCCTACTGGTCGACGTTCGTGGAGCATCCGAACTACGACGACTCCTGGAGCGCGCGCAACCTGCTGCCGCACCTGCGCCGCGTCGCGCCGGCCGTGATGACCGTGGGCGGCTGGTTCGACGCCGAGGACCTCTACGGCCCGCTGCAGATCTACCGGGCGGTCGAGCGGCTCAACCCCGGCGTCTTCAACGTGCTCGTGATGGGGCCGTGGTCGCACGGCGGCTGGGCGCGCGGCGACGGCGACCGGCTCGGCCACGTCCGCTTCGGCGGGAAGCAGTCGGTGTGGTACCGCGACCAGGTCGAGCTCCCCTTCTTCGAGCGCCACCTGCGCGGCCAGGCGGCCGACGAGCTGCCCGAGGCGACCGTCTTCGAGACCGGCGCCAACGCCTGGCGGCGGTTCCCGCAGTGGCCGCCCGCGGGGACGACGGGGCGCAGCCTCTTCGTGCGCGGCGACGGGAGGCTGGCGCTCGACGACCCGCCCGCCGCGCCGCGCGACGAGGGGGCCTGCGACGAGTTCCAAAGCGATCCGGCGAAGCCGGTCCCCTTCACCGAGGACGTGGCGATCGGGATGACGAGCGAGTACATGACCGACGACCAGCGCTTCGCGGCGCGGCGGCCCGACGTGCTGGTCTGGCAGACGTCCCCGCTCGCCGAGCCGGTCACGCTGGCCGGCCCGCTGCTCGCCCGCCTGTGGGTCTCGACGTCGCAGCAGGACGCCGACTGGGTGGTGAAACTGATCGACGTCTTCCCCGGCGACTACCGCGAGCCGCCGGAGCCGGGCGAGGCGGCCGAGGCGGCCGCTCCGCCGCGCCGCGCGCCCCGCGAGGCGCGCCCGCGGCCGATGGGCGACTACCAGATGATGGTGCGCAGCGAGGTGATCCGCGGCCGCTTCCGCGAGAGCTACGCGCAGCCGCGGCCGTTCGTGCCGGGCGAGCCGACGCAGGTGAAGCTGCCGCTGCAGGATGTCCTGCACACCTTCCGCAAGGGCCACCGGATCATGATCCAGGTTCAGAGCACCTGGTTCCCGCTGGTCGACCGCAACCCGCAGAAGTGGGTCGACAACATCTTCAAGGCCGTCGACTCGGACTTCACGCGCGCGACGCACCGCGTCCATCGCAGCCCGGCGCAGGCGACGCGCATCGACGTCGGCGTCCTGCCTGCGGCCGCAACGGCGGGGGCGGGAGGCTGAGCCCGCGGGGGCTCCGCGAACCGCGCGCCCTCTCTCACCACGCCTCGTCCTCGAGCTCCTCGCGCCAGCTCGCGAGCGCGGCGGCGTCTCCGGCGAGGCAGCGCTCGCGGGTGACCCCGGCCGGCGGCGGGCAGAGCTCGCGCAGGCGGTCGTGCACGTCGGCGCGCAGGTCGGGCTCGGGCGCGGTGAGCAGGTGCCAAAGCGTGAGCGTGTCGCGCTCCTCGTCGGTGGTGAGGAGCTCCTCCACGGCGCGCCGCGCCGCGGCGGCGTCGCCGCGGATGCGCGCCTCGTCGTGGCGCACGGCGGCTTCGCGCAGGCCCGCGTCGGCGCCGTCCCACGCCGGCGTGCCCGGCCCGTAGCCCGGCCAGGCGCGGCAGGAGGCGCCGGCCGGCACGAAGACCCTGCGCCCGTCGCTCTCGAAGGAGACCTTCCCGCGGGTGACCGAGAGCGTGGCGCGCCCCTCGTCGTCGACGGTCGTGCGGTAGACGCAGCCGAGGTCGACCGCGATCGCCGACGGCGTGCCGAGCCAGAAGACGCGCGGCGCGGCGAAGATGCGCGCCGAGACGGCGCCGCGCTCGAGGTCGAGCCGCCAGGCGCCCTCCTCCTCCTCGCCCGCGCCGCCGCCGCGGTCGGCCACGAGGTGGAGCCGCGACTGCTCCTCGAGCGTGAGCCAGCCGATCTCGCCGACGCGCAGGCGCGCCTGTGCCCCCGCGTCGCAAACGATGCGGTCGCCGCGTTCGAGCGGGCGGGCGCCGGCCGGCCGCTCCTCGTGTCCCGAGACGACGCGCACCGCGCCGCGCGCGTCGACGAGGGCGACGACGGCCGCGTCGCCGCGCACGACCGCCCACGGCGCCTCGAGGCGCGCGAGGAGGACGATGGCCGCCGCGGCCGCGAGCACGACGGCCGCGAGCCATGCGCGCGGCGCGACGCGGCGCAGGCGCAGCGGCCGCGCGTCGCGCAGCCGGAACCGCTCGAGCGCGCGCTCGAGCCGCGCCACCTCGGGATCGGGCGGCGAAGAGGGATCGAAGAGGTAGTCGTCGCTCATGCGTAGCCCTCCTTGCGCAGCCGCTCCCGCAGAAGCTGCATGCCGCGATGGAGGTTCACTCTCACCGAGCCGTGCGTGAGCCCCGTGGCCGCGGCGATCTCGACGCCGCTCAGCCCTTCGACCAGCCGCAGCGAGAGCGTCTCGCGGTAGGCCTCGGGCAGCTCGCGCACGAGCCGCAGGATCTCTTCCCCGTCGGCGGTCGCCCCGCGCTCCCGCTCCGCCACGTCCGCGACGAGCGGCGCCTGGCGGCGCGCGCGCCTCGCGGAGCCGAGCGTGGCGTTGCGCGCGATCGCGAGCAGCCACGGGCCGAACCGATCGGCCTCGCGCAGCGTGGCGAGGCGGCGCCACGCCGCGAGGAAGACCTCCTGCAGGAGGTCCTCGGCGTCGTGCGGCGCGACGTGCGCGAGCAGCAGCCCGTGCACCGGGCGCGCGAAGCGGCGGTGGAGCGCCTCGAAGGCGAGGCGGTCGCCGGCGCGTGCGCGCTCGGCGAGCACCGCCTCCTCGGGCGGGTCAGCCGCCGCCCGCGCCTGGGCGTCCGGGGAAGCCGCGCGCGACTGCGGGAGGCTCACGTCCGGTTCGTGCCGCGCGCGCAACGCGGGGCGGGAGCGGCCTTCAGCGGCTCTCGACGCGCGCAAGCTCGCGCCCCGTGCCGGCGAGCGCAGCGCGCAGCCGTGCTTCGAGGTTCTCGCACGGCTCGCGCGTCCAGATCGAGAAGGTCTCGCCCCGCGAGTCGCCGATCGCCGCGAGCACGCTCTCGATCCCCTCGAGCGCGGCGCGCGGCGAAGCGCCGCCCGCCCCCTGCGCGGGGCGCAGCGTCGCGACGTAGGCGGCGGCCGTGCGCGGCCAGGAGAGCGTCGCGAAGCCGGCGACGTCGAAGCCGCGCTTCCCGGCCGCGGCGGCGAGCGCCTTCTCCTCGAGCCGTGC
>Ga0187893_10005721_pt1 | contig 21985 bp, 13 predicted proteins | sample MA1701074metaG_FD_139574 | JGI IMG/M metagenome (GOLD analysis project Ga0187893, IMG submission 139574) | White microbial mat communities from a basaltic lava cave in the Kipuka Kanohina Cave System on the Island of Hawaii, USA - MA170107-4 metaG ...
CACAGCCGTCGCGCCAACGCTGAGTGCGATCGACAACAGGGCGATTCCGGTTGGCGTCGGATTGCGCCACATCCCGCGAAGCGCATACCGGACATCGCGCGCTAAGGATTCGAGACCTCCAAACGTCCAGGCTTCGTAGGCGGATTCACTGATCGTCGTCCGATTCCCAAAACGCCTTCGCACGTCGACCGAATCGACGCCCGTGCCCGCCGCCTCAATCTCCATGGCAAGATGTGTATCAATCTCTTCTTGAAGATCATCCAGATGCCGTCGGCGATGAAGGAGGCCTCTCAGCTTCGCCCAGAATCCCCGGAGGCTCATTTCGCCTCCGGCGCAAGGACGCGTGCCATCGCTTCCACAAATCGCTGCCAGCGAGACGTGGCCGTGAGCAACTGGTTCTTTCCTTCAGGAGTCAGTCGATAGTACTTGGCCCTACGAGCGTTTGGCGAGGTCTTCCACTTTGAAGCGATCCAGCCTTTTTGAACGAGCCTCTGAAGCCCCGGATAGAGCGTACCGTTGTCCACGGAGAACTCTTCCTCTGATTGCTGCTCAATGAACTTCGCGATTCCGAACGCATGATTCGGCCCTAATTGGAGGCTTCGAAGGATGAGAACCTCGAGCGTTCCCTGCAGGAACTCTAATCGTTCAGATGGATAGTCTACGGTAGACATGCTACCCCTATACTAACACTCGCTTTGGCAGGCTGGTAAACGAATCTTCCTGTGTGACGGCGTAGGGGCGAGTAGCCCCGGGCCTGAAGGTGGACTCCATCGGTCACTCGCCCCTTGGCGGCAGGCGTAATCTTAAATCCATGGCCAATCTTGAACTCGTGGCGCTGATTGTGCGTGAGTATGAACCCGCTATTCGGTTCTTCGTCGACGTGCTCACGTTTGAGTTGGTCGAAGACACAACATCGCTGACCAACGATGGGCGTCCGAAGCGCTGGGTCGTCGTGAGGCCGAGCGGAGCCCAGACAGGCATCCTCCTTGCGCGCGCCGATGGCGAGCACCAAGTCACCGCCGTGGGGCAGCAGTTCGCGGGCCGCGTTGGCCTCTTCCTTCGGGTCGAAGACTTCGACGCGTCGTATCAACGAATGGTGGATGCTGGCGTCCGTTTTGTGTCAGCGCCTCGCGTGGAACCTTACGGGAAACTAGCGGTGTTTCTTGACCTGGAAGGGAACCGCTGGGACTTGCTCGGTCCTGACCCGAGAGCTCGGCTGGGATGACAGCAGGCGTTTGCTGGATTCGGGTTCGTTTCTGTCAAAAGGCCGATGGATCCTCGCTCAAACGGCGTACTGTTTATCGATCCAGTTTGGTAGGCCTTTTCCGGCGTTCCGGAGGTGATCCGACGACGACACGCGGAAGCCCTGGAGGAGCAAACAACGTACGCGCGGCAAGGTTATCCTTGCAAGTCGTACTTCCGCCAACGTTATGGGTTATCCTGCCGAATGTTTCCCGGCGGCAAGCCCAAACCAAGGCAGTTGGCGGCTGGTTTGCGGCAAGGTTATGGTTTATTCGCGGCAAAGTTATGGTTTAAGTCACAGATCGTGTGATTTCAACCATAAGCTCGCCGTTCGGCAAACTTATAGTTGAACCGCGTGGAAGGCACCCAAAGCAAGGTATCGGCGCTGCGGATCGGTATTCCTCCTTGTGATCCTCGGTGGGCAAGTGTCGGAAGGCGACTTGCGGTTCCTAATCTCGAACAAGCAGAAATCGTACTGGTTCAGTAGAACACTGAACCCCGATCAGTCTTCAAATTCCCAACCCCCGATACCACGAATCGATGGCGCTCCCATGTGCGCCACTCGTGTGCCCCGCACTGAAGCTGATGCGATTGGTGATACCGTCGGATTAGCCTGTTGTACCAAGGCTCTCGCAAGCTGATGCAGCTCTCTTATATACGTACGCGGCGGTACTGGGCAAGACCCGCTCCGATAACAGGTGTGAGAAGATCGACCGAGAAGCGTGTACCAAGCAGCACGCCGCAGGCGACATGGCCGACGAAGCGAAGATCGGGACGATTGGCGGCGAACTCGACGCGACTGTGCCGACTATTTCGAGATGCTCGATGCCGATCTGTCCGGCTGGCCGTACACCATGCTCAAAATGTCGTAGTTCACTGAGCGGCGGACTCGCTGGGCGACGGAACAAACAGCCCCAGACCGAAGTGGCAGAACTGTCCGATGGCAAAAGGTCGGGCGGGCTGAGGAGACGCGAATCTTATCCTGAGCATGAGGCCGGGCCCCTTCGCTCGATCCTCCTGCCCACGAATACGATGGAAGGCGAGCGCCGGCACAAAGCGTTGTCCATTCGCGACAAATAGACCACGGCTCAGACCTAACGGGCAGGCGTCGTCTGGGTCACGTTTACAGGCGCGCGGGTAGTGGGCAGAATCAACTTCCGCAAGGGTCGGGAGAGTCGCATTCAAAGAGGCTGTAAGGAAGCCGCCGCGCGTGACTACAGGTTCGCCCGAGGAGCCTGGCAGATCCGCCTGTACGTGAGTAAGGAGTTGCTGCCGCGGATCGGATGCTCCCACATCTCCTAACGAAGATGGATCGTAGTCGAACACAATCTCGTCGATGCGATCAGCCAGGGGTGAGCCGATCTTTGACAGCGACCGGCGAATCTGATCTTTGAGGGAACGACACTTCCCGGATCGCCGCGTAAGATGGACGGGGCAAAAGTAAGGAGTGGCCGAGACGAACTCTAGCGTTGTAGCCGACCTGACAAAACCACTGGGGGATTCCTCCCAATTGCCTTCGAAGACTGGTGTCAGCAGGAGATCCGCGCGGGGGCCGCTTTGGCCGATGCGGTTAAGGGCCACCAGCGCAGCTACGTCTCTTCGGGAGAAGCCGTTTCCACACGACACGATAAGGTGATCCAGGAATCCATCGCCATCTTCGTCGACCGGCCACCAAAAGGCGTGGGCCGCGTGGCTGCCGTTTTCAGCACTGAACTTCACGACCTGGTCGCCATCTGCCTCGGAGAAGAGTTGGTAACGCCGCGCGTCGTCCTGAAATCGCTTTCCAGAGAGTTGGGGAGAACAGAGGCCATCGTTTTGGCGAGCGAAGAACGCCATCGCCGCGGCACGGCACTTCTGTGCGATTGCCATCGTGGCCGTCACCGAGGGCAGCGTCGCACGATGTACAGTGGCCGTATTCAGGACGTACCGGACCACTTGTCGGTCGGGCTGTGGAAGCAACTCTTCTTGAGCATTAGCGCGTCCCCTGGCCCCCGGCCCAACCGGCAAGCGAAAGATCTGTCTTGGTACCGCGTAATGCAGCCAACGTGCCCCCCAGGGGCGATCACCGGACTTCATGGATTGGGCAGTCGGCTGAAGCAACGCGCGCAGAAGAAGCTCCGCGGGTTCAGCGGTTGGTACCCCAAATCTCTCCCGCAGGAATGCGCACTCGGCCGGATCCCAGCCCAGCCGTTTCTCAATCGTGTAGTCGCGGAACTCGCGCCGCCCACAGGTCTCGAAATACTCCTTAAAGGCTGGAGCATCCTCTATTGCCACACACGGCCAGTGGATTTCCGATCGAAACTCTTCGGTCGAGACATCCGCGTCGCACCATGACTCCGCGCGGCCGAAATACAACAGCCGCGAGACCAACGAGACCAAACTGCCGAGATCCGTTTCGTCTTGCTGATTCAGATCTACACCTGACCACTGGAAAACAAGAGGCTGCTCCGCATCGAGAGCTGCGAAAGTATCGAACGTCGCCGAGCCGGTCTGGCTGCCGGATTTCGTCGGAAAGAAATGCCGAGTATGCCCGATGCCGGTCGCCGGGAGCCACACCACAGGAGAAGTACCAAGCTTGTGCAGCAAAGCAGCTAGAGTCGTGAGGGGAAGGGCGTCTGCGTGTTGCGTCCAGAATTGATCAGCGCTTGCCGCCAGTTTCTTTCGTGAACGCCCTCCGGCGAGGGTAGCCGAGACAAACCAGTCGTCCGTGAAAACGCTTGGATGGTTCGGGCCGGGGAGCATGGTTAGCCCTTGTCCGGCAACCGCGACCAATGCTCTCAACAGCCGCCAGGGAGATGGCGGCCACTCGACGCGGCCCTCGTTCGGCACCGCGTGCCAGGGATGGAGATGTGCCCGGCCGGTTAGAAATCGAATATGGATGGAGATTGCCATGTTCAGGAGCGGTCGAGTTCGAACGGCTTAAATCCCTTTTCTTTCTCTCCGTCCTTGAGAGGCTCGGACAAATTTCCCGCTGTACCGAACTCTTCGTGTCGCCGTTGTTCGGTGAACGCCGCCGTCACGGCAGCGGACAAATCCAAATTGACTGTGGGAATGGAATCTGGATCCAGTACACACGCAGTGCGTAGGCGCGGAAACGAGTTCAGCAGTTTAGCTACCTTGTGAAGGGCGAACGCAGCAAGGAAGTTCTCCGCCGGCTGATCGAGCCCCCATCCTTTCAGCGTGTCTGTGTGGAACGTCAGTTGGAGCTTGATATCCCTCGACGCGAAGTGTTGCGTGCTATACGGAATGCTGGCTTCTGAGCCCACCGCCGTCACGTAGCCGCGCATCACACCACCCGCGTTGACCGGTTCCGGCTCTTTGGCCGTGATGGTCGCCGACAGCAACCGCGGAAAGCGGATGCGCCCATCGAGCTTCTCAAGAAATACCCCGTGCAGCAGACAGGCAGGATCAACGTAGAAGAGTCTCTTAGCGATTCTCGGAAGATAGACGGGCCGCTGCTTATCCACCTGCAATAGGTCAGTCAGAAGCTTGCTGAAAGTCTGGCTGTTGCTTTTCGCGTCGAGGACTATGTCCGACGCCAGCCGATGGGGTTCGGTTAACGAACTCGTCAGATCCTTGTTCTCCTGGTTCAGCTTCTCGCGAACGAGGGCGTACGGGATTCCGGCACAATCGGCGTTGTAGCGGCATGGATTTTGCGGATCGAGACAGATGGCCTCCATCCAGTTAGCGAGCGACTGCGCGGACTCGACGAGAAGGTAGTCAGTCGCACCGCCATTATTCACGGCCTTGTAGAGAGCTGGTCCGAGATTCGGGAAGCCGGTCGGCTGAAATCGCTCGTCAAAGCCTTCGGCGACTTTGAGTCGCGCCTCCAAATACCAGCGGCGCGGTGCCGTCAACAACGTGTCTGGAGTGACAGCACTAAACTGCGGGTTGTTCGTGGATTGCTCTGTGCTCATCCTGGTAATCCTCTCGCGTGGGTTTAATTATCAGTCTCGCCAAATCGGCTGCAAAGGTGATTGGTATGAGGAGAAGCCCGGCGAGACGGCGGCAGGTGCGGGAGTCGAGCGCAAAGCCAGCCGAGAAGCTCTCACTCGTCGCAAACAGCGGTGGGTAGCCAACAGCGTGCAGCCGGCGGGCGGCCGCAATGCATGCCTCCTCGCATCGCCCGGCCAAAAGCAGATTCAGAATATGAAGGTTGCCAGGTGCATAGGGCTCCTGGCCCGTGCGCACCGCGTCCGGCCGAGCAGGCAGCCGGCCCCCCACGAAGCACAGCTTCAGAAGAGCATAGGCGCGTGGCAATTGCGCTGCCGACTCGAAGCGGGCCAGCCATGCTTCCGCGTTGGTGTCGGTTGCATCAGCCTCATCCTTCTCAGCAGGTCCATCGGCGAAACCGCCATCCTGTTGGGATTCAGCGCCGGCGAGTCGGCCATCTCTGCCCGCTGCTGGTTGCGTCGAGTTGAACTTCCGCCACGGATGCACGAGGGCAAAGGCGTGCAGCAGTTCGCTTAGCCGTCGGTCGTCCATTTGACTCTGCCAGAGCGCGAGCACGGCTTGCGCCTCGGCTCCATACGGTGAGAAAAGCGGTAAACCTTCACCGGAGCCGGCTTGGGCGTCGATCAAGCGTCGGTGCAGAACTGACGCGCAGTTGCTCAACGCGTCTCGTTCCCACGACCACACGGCGCGCCGGCTTTCTGGCTCCCAATTCCAGAATGCTCCACCTTCTGAGCGGACCTGAGGAACCAGATTTTCCCGAATCGGGCCTGCCACCGCGGGTTCCGTACGCCGAGATGTTTCCGGCTTCTTGCCCCAAGGGCAGATCGTCCCAACGGCTCGAGCGAGTCTCCATTCGGGCGTACCGTCGTCAAAGAGTTCTGCCATCTTCGGCGGAATGGACGGTGCGACATACTTCAAACGCAGCCAGTCGTAAGAGAGCGAAGGCGCACAGGGAACGTTCGGACCCTCTTCCATCTTCGGCATCTTGCCTTCCCGATCATGGATACGGCCGTCAGTGATTCCGCACTCGCGATCCAGCGCGGCGGCGGCAATTGCTACTTCCACGAGGTTCGAGTGGAAGTCTGTTGCTCTCTGATCATTTCGCTGTCGCTGTGATTCGAGACCGAACCGTGAGGCCTGGAAGAGCGCCTCTTCGAACTGCCGGCGGGCCTGGATGATCCTGCGTGGCTGTGAATCGCTGTTCAGGATTGCGCGTCGGCCTGACGCGTCCAGGACCTCTTGCTCGTAGTCAAGAAGCTCGTCGAGAAGTGCCAAATCGGAGTTGGCCGAGACAGAGTACACCCCGAGCGGCACCGCCAGCGTAGACGTCTGATCTTGTTTGCCGAATGAACCGCTCCTGCGAAGCAACCCATAACGCTGAAAAGCGTCAATCCCACGGTCGCAGCCGAAGCGGCCGAGAGCGCGCATGAATTGTGTCGCCACGCGGGCATCCCGGCCGCCCACCTGCATCCGGCCTTCGCCGAAGAGTGCTCTCAGATCGCGCAGCGTGGCTGGTTGCGTCCAGATCGGGCACCAGACTTCGCCGGATGAGATACTCTTTTTGGATCCTTGGATCTCGGTCGGTCCTCCAGCCGGGTTGCCGCCCAAGGAAGATGAGCAATAGAAGGGGAACGCAGGCACGCTCCTCTGGGCGTTCATGCGTTTGGCCATGCTGCCCGCAAACAGCAATACGCCCTCGAAAAGAAGGATGACGTCCCACGCGGCACCGAAGCGTTTACTTTCGAAACCCTGGCCGCTGTTGGGGGTTTCTTTGCGCAACGGATAAAAAAGCCCGATCGCATAGTCTTCCGAAAGATGCCCGTCTGCCGAGACGCCCCACAGCGACGCTCGAAGCCATTGGCGGGCACTTGATCGCTTTCGCGAAAGGACGTCCGCGAGGGCCATCTCCAGGCGCATAATCATGCCGCCGCTACCCTCGGCTGCTCCGTCGCCGAGCAGCGAAAACCATTCACGTTCTTTCCCGAATTGGTTTGTAGATGCCCTAAGATGACCGACTGTGTCCAGCCAGGTGGTGACCCGGGGATCATCGGACGCATTCCTGGTTCGTTCAATTAAGCGCGCCTGGGCGGCGCTCTTGCGGCCGATATTCCGCCCCTGTTCGCCTTCACTATTGAGCCCTTGGAACAGTCGCGGGTCGTCGATAGTCGTCAGATCTTTGACCCAGTGCGCCTCCGGAAGCTTCAGTGTCACGCCAAGTTCTTCTGCGAAGCTTTGAATCGCAGCGCGGTACGCCCGTGAGCCGCAATTACCGGCAGTAATTATCGCTAATAGCGCCTCCTGGGCTGCCTTATCGCGATCGAGCGTTTTCTTCCCGAGTTCGCTCGCCTTGGTTTTCTTAGCCTCCTTCTTTTGTCTGTCGTACGGCAGGAGGGCCGTGTTCTTCTGCCACGGCGCCAGTAGGGGACTGAATTCACATGCCTCCAGCAGAAATGTCTCCAGCCACTCCCGACGCGCTGGTTCTTCGCTGGGAACGGGGTGGCTGGTCTGGCGAGCCCGATATGCCGCATGTTCCGGCACCCACAAGTGAAAGGTTCCATGGCGCCACCAGCAACGAGCCTGATCGGTGATCCCCTCAGCGACCAACCGGAAGACGCCAAGCGCCTTCAGATAATCGCCAAGTGGCTCGACCGCACATCCGTGGAGTTGCAGTACTGGCATGGTCACATCCCTCGCGGGTCTTTCGACGCACGTTGATCAGCAGCGCGAAGCAGCGCCTCCAGATAACCCAGGTTGAAGGGTCCGAACACCTCAAGCAGCTCGCGCATTCGGTCCGTCCACGAGGCACCGTAGCGCGCGGAGCAGAATTCCATCGCTTCGAGAGACACGGTCAGCGCTGGCGTAACGAGCGTGTGCTGAGGATCCGCCGATGCATCAGGGAACGGCAGTCGGCATGAGGGAATAGTGTCTCCATCCTGGACGCCCTGGCAGCGCCGAACTTGACCTACGGTACCTGGTTCAGGAACAGGATCTCGTTGGCCGGGATTGTAATCATCTTCTGTGGATCGAAGGCCGAGGCGGACCTTTCCGTGATGGCACGCAACGAGGAAGAGAAGCAGGTTGAAGCTCAGCCGGTCAAGCTTCGCGATCTGAGCCACAACGATCGCCGAAGCGTCATTGTCCTCGATTGCAGGCACGCCGACCGTAAGGCCAAGAGCCGTCTTCAACTCATCAGTAACCGACAGTGCCGGATGTTCCGGGTACCCGAGTCGCAACACTTCCAGTAGTCCGAGGGCGCTCGCCAGTTCATGACGAAAGCCCGTGCGCCTCACGAATCGGCGATCCGTTTCAGCGGCGTCTTCCTTGTCGTGGAACAAGGACTTCCACGCGGCCCTGGGCGCCTTGGCCGGATGATCCGCTGCCGCGGGGGCACTCCACCGCCCACGGCCTTCATGCGTCAGTTTTGCAACGAACTTCTCGTGGGCTTTTCCCAAATCATGCCATGGGGGCGCATACGTGAGCGACGGCTTCAGGCCAGTGCCCGCGAGTGCGCTTGAAATCGTATCGTCCTTGAGAAGCGATTCGAGCTCACAGGCCACGCGCACACTGTGCTGGTGCACGCTCTGCCATCCGGCAACGGCATTCTCCTCGTCGTCCAAACCACTGTCTCCGAAGGCGGCAGGTTCTTCCGGCTGTTCGTCCCGCGAGGCCTGCGTCTTTAGCAGCTGACAAGGTTGAGGAATCGAGTCCGGGTTTCCGGTCCATCCCACCCGTGGGCTATAGCCGCCCACATGTTTGTGTAGAAGAAACGTCTGGCCGGGATAAATGCGGTCCGAATCGGCTGGCTTGACCCACCCCTTGCGCCAGTCACGGACCCATACGCTGTCATGCAGTTCGGGGCTTAGCCCTCTGAAGAATTCGCGGTAGCGCCACGCCGGCACGGGACAGAGCTCCTCGCGTGCTGGTAGGAGCTTCTTGAATGGACACCCGGCCCGTGGACCGCTCTTCCACAGCTCACCTTCACCGAGCCCGGAATCGTCGTCGCGCCAAAAGACGAGCACATCGAGGTCCTGGCCATCTCGAATGAACGGTCCGATATCGATATCTGCCCCTGACAGATCGGGCGTTGTATCGAACAAATTGAACAGATCACGCGTCTGTGGAATGAGGCGCGGATCGAACGGGAATGCGGTGCGAACGTCTGGGCAATCGGCCAGGTCGTCGCGGCCGAGAAAGTTTCTCAGGACCTGCCCGAGAGACACATCGACAGGCTCCGCCGCTGCCGCGAGTGCTTGCCGTGCGGCGACGATTTCAGCAGGATCGTAAGGGCGCGCAACTGCGGTATGTTCGTTCGAAAATTCATCGAAGTCTGTCTGGAATGCCGCGAAGTCAATCCAGAAGGCCTTCCCAGTTTCGCCGACGCGACGGGCGCATCGGCCGAGGCGCTGAATTAGCGATGTCAGGGGACATAGCTCGGTGTAAAGCACCGAGGCAGAGATGTCCACCCCGGCCTCCACAACTTGTGTGGCGACGATAATGCGCGCACCCGAATGGAGTCCCTCGCCCGTTTCGAACGCCGCCAGCCTTTCACGCCAGTTGGCCCGTTCATATCCTCGAAAGCGGGAGTGAAGCAGAAGGAGATGGTTGTCATCAAAGAGGGCATCCCGAGTGGCGCTATCCCTCTTCTCCTTGAGAGCCTCGTAAACGGCGATGGCCCGCTCCACCGTGTTGCAGATGACAAGAGTGAGGACGTCCTCGCTCTCTTCAGTGTCGGCGGCCCTCCTCTTCCCCTTGCGGTTGATAGGCTCGGCTAAATGATTTGCAAGAGCACGGGCGTACTCTGCCCATGCGAGTCCGGGCGAATCGTCCGTTGAGTCCGCCATCGTGATCGGGCAGTGGCTCAGTACCTTCGGAATTCCGAGGGGAGCTTGCCTTTCCTTCTGCCGGTCCAGCCTTAGCCGTCCTTGCCATAGTGCAACCACTTGGCCCCTCATCGCCACGGATTTCTTGAACCAATGCTCCGCTGAAGTGGCGCTCATCCACCACGAATGTGTGTTCAGTACCGTGGGACGGGTCTCGTTTGATTGCCCGTTGCCGGTGCGACATCGCAAGACTAGATTGTCTCTCCAAGCCTGAAGCTGAAGATTCGTCGTAAAGCCACTTCCCATTAGCTGCACTTCATCCAGTACCCACAGGCTGTCCATGTTGAGCAAGCCAAAGTGCATCGGCCACCGGTACCGGCTCATACCATATCCGCGGTTGAGTGCGCGGGAAAGGAGCATATCCTGTGTGCCAAGGAGTATCGCCGGTCTTTCGGGATGCAGATCCCAGTCGCGCCGGCACTCATCTAGTTCTTCACCGCCCATGAGGACGATCGGGGAATGCTCGGCGAGCCAGAGTAGACCAGCGATCGTCGAGGTGGAAAGACGGTTGACCAAGTAACCCTCGATGGCGTGCTCCGTGCCGTCCTTTACCGGCGCGCGGACCTTGGCCGCCTCCTCGGTGGGGAGTTGATCAATCAGACGTTCTACCTTCACGCGGTGGGGAGTGCCGTTGGTTGTCGCAGCCAAGGCCAGGCGCAGCAGCCACTTTCGGGCATGCTCCTCGGTTTGATCCACGAGAGTGCGCATCGGCAAGCAGTAGACCAAGCGCCTGGGCCAACCCTTCGAGTCAAGGATCACGCGGTTCCACAGCCAAGCCAGGACGGCGCCGGCCGTTTTGCCACAGCCTGTTGGGATGTCAATGAGGCCCGACTTGCAAACATCCCCGCTCTGCAGGGTCTCTGGGTGTGCCATGTTAGCATCAGTGCCGCACGCCATGCGAGTCTGCCAGTCCATGGGTTCGAAGCCGGCTGCCGCAGCCGCGAACGTCCCAAAGTCCAGTACGTTCTGCAATACCAGAGGATCAGTTGCAGGATCCACGTCGCCTCATACCGATCGGTGCGTTTCTTAACGGTTTAAAGGGAGAGTTTACCACCAAGCAAAAGTGCGCTGGCGGCGCACCAAATGAATCCTCGAACCTTCCTGGACCCCGCTCCAAACGTGTTCCTTCCAACTCGCGATTGGTGAGGTTTGGACAATTGAACGACGTCGGCGGCCGGCGGCTTTGCCCAGCCAGTCTACTGGAGGGATTCTGGGGGATCCGAGGTCCAAGGACGAGGGAATTCGAGCGAAGATGGGTAATTGGTAATCGAGCCCGCACACCGCCGCAGTGCCGGAAATGGCGTGTTCAGTAGGGGATCCGTTGAAAAGGAGGGACTTGCTTTGGCTCCTCAGGTAGGACTCGGACCTACAACCCTCTTGGTTAACAGGCGAACGCTTTTATGGGCTGACTGGTGGTCATCCGCCTTCGTGGATCTCGGTCGTTTTCGGCCTCCGAAGGTGTGCGACCTGTGTGCAAGACGTTCCCCATCACCAAGCTCCTGATTCACCGCCCATTTCGGGGCTTGATGTGCATGGGAAACGATAAACACGCTTTCCCCTAACCGGTGCATAAGCATCCCGGTGACTTGTTGGCGCATCCGACGCGGATGTCATCAGTGGTCTTGAAGAACAGCGACGTCGGTGGTCGCGATGAGGTCACGTACGATCCCCTTTCCGAGTCGGTTTTCGAGCTTCACGCAAAGCAGACCCAATCACTTTGGAATCTCTAGGGAGACCGTTTCCCAGCAATTGCCTAACCTGTTCGAGCGTCGGGAAGAGCCCCTTAACTCGATGTGCATCAACAATCCCTTCCACTTCCGCTTTGAGGCAGCGAAGACGGGACTCGGCGTGTTCACGCTGTGCTGCTCGAAGTTCCCTGCTTGTGTATTCAAAGAGATCGGGATGCACTATTAGGCGGTGAAGCGGCAGGCCGGCGGTCGCGCACAGGGTCTGCGGACTAACTGGACCGAGCTTCATCCTCAATATCGTGAACATCTCGCGGTCGGCTGCGCGCCGGTGCTGTTTCCAAGCCTGTCGCGCCGACGCGAGCTCAGCACACTCAGTCGGTGCATGCGCTTTCAGCGAGTGGTGCGTGCAGCCAATGCGTTTGGCAAGGCTCGGCAATGACGGCGGGGGATTCTCGCGGACTGCGGCACGTACCTGTTCTGACAAAGATTCTCTCCAAACGCGTCGACGCTCCTTTCGCTTATCGATGATCGCTGCGCAAAGCGCCGGGTACCGGTGACGCAATGTCTCATCAGAAGCGTAGCCAAGGCGTCGGGCGATCTCAGGCAACGATGCCGGATCTTCGCGGGTGACTTCTGATTCCAGCACGCCCACCACTCGTTCACTACTCGGCGGCACTCCGCGGCCCCGTTTCTGGCTTCTGAACCTACGCACAATCTGAGTACAAACAGCCTGGTTCAGATGGCATAACGATTTCGGATTGACATATCCCAAACTTTCAGCGACCTGTCTTAAGGACTGAGCTGGCGATTCTTCTAACGCCGCGCGCAACGCGGCCTCATTTTTCAAGCGTGATCTGGGTTTGAGGTCGCTCCAGCGACGGGAGGGAGCAGCGATCGCGGCACTGTCGCGCCATGAGTCGCTCGCCGCATCATCGAGCAGTTGCACAATCGACAATCCAAGCGAACTCGCGATTCCGAATAGGACAGGAAGCGGTATCCTCGCCGGTCCAGTTACAGCCTGTTCAATGATGTGCCGTGACAGGCCCGAGGCGGCGGCCAACGCCGCGAAAGGCGCGGAGGCATCAATAGCGCGCGCGATGCAGGCCAAGTTATTCCGAAGATGCCCCATTGCGTCACTGTGCCTGGCATCTTCACTTGCTATCAATTCGGCGGTCTGGACAGCCACCCAATGATCTGCATCGTCGGTTGGCGTGGTTTGAGCGGCGGAATCGTACGGTTCGTCAAGCCGGCAACCGCAGTACGGGCACAGGCCAGGACGAGCATCGGAGAGCAAGGGCGGAAAACCGGAGCCACATCGAGGGCACAGTTCCTGTAAACGGCAGCGATGTATGTCGCACGCCCGAACGAGGCGGACTCTCCATAGAAGTGGCGTGTAGACTGCGCGTCCGCTCTGGCGCGCTTCCATCCAGCACCGGCTACACCACGCTTCGTTCGGCCTCAGAAGTTCGCTTCGGGGCAATAAGTGACGAAAGTCAATAAACGTGAGGCATTGAATGTTGGTGATGCCGGTAGCTGCCGCTAGAGCCGACACCCAGCGTGCTGCGGAATCGCTCGAATTATCCATTCCTTGTCCGTAGCGGCGAAGCCGGGTCTGCTCCTTGCCGTTCCCGGCGAGAACCCGTCCGACGAGGTCGCCCAAGCGAATTGCATGTACGTCCGCCAAGCGGAGAACGTAGCTTGAAAGACTCTCCACGTGCCGAGTACCGATGGCACGGGGTTCCAGGGGATACAGAGCTGTCGAGGCGGCTTTCTCCGGCGCTTTGTCGACCCAAGTGCCGAAAGAGCGCGTGCTATGCATGCGGAGTTGTGCCGAGTCCTACGGCATCTCGTTTCGGACGGCGGTTGCCCGGCGTTGATTGGCGCGCTCGACTCTTCGCAACCGGGGCGGCTTTATATGTGGAGTGCGTTGTTGGGAAGTTTCCGAGCATGGCTACGTCGGCAAACTGCGCCTCGCCCATCATAGCCTCTGTCAAAATCCGCTCCCGCTGCCTCGCCGAGAGGGCGTGACGTTCGAGATCGGATCGTCGGATTCCGCTGGCACCCCTGGCGCAGGCGTCGCGAACAGCTCTGTTCAGTAACTGCTTGAGGATGCCGATGCAGCCGCAGGTGCATTCGTGGAGGAACTTCCAGTCGTTCATGAGGTCCGTCTCATGGCCCAGCGGTAACGCCTGTTGGAGAGAATAGACTATTCGGACAAAGTTGTCCCTGTCTTCATCTTTGTCGACGTGGTATCGATCGAGATGCACGTGCGTCGTGCGTCGGCTCAACTGCCCGTTGAGGTCGCGGAGCGCCAACAGTTCGTAGGTGCCGGCCAATACGTGAACCGTTTGGGTTTGGTTCGCGATGGATTTGATGACATCTAACTGGTCGAGCAAACGCCGACCCGACACGAGGCGCGTCAGGTGCTGAGCTTCGTCGATGATGACGGCTGCCGGTCTGCGATGGCGCAGCGCCTGTTCAACCGCATATCTGTAGCGGGCTGTGGGTTCAACGCGCCTGGTGTTCCTAATGAAATCGGGAGGAAGCAGAGGCAAACAATTGAATCGAACTGTCGGATCACCGAGCGCATCCAGCAGGCGAATGAAGTGGTCTCGCCAGCCGAAGTTCCCTCCATCAGGCGCCGCAGCCTCCATGGCCACGACGGGTATCCGACCTGACCGATCGTCAGTGCCATTCCGGTGCATGAAGGACTCGATTAGGAGGGCCTCAATGCGGCGTAGGAGCGTGGTCTTTCCAACGCCTGTCGGTCCGTACACCATGATGATGGAATTCGGCTCTCCATATTCGATTGCGGCCATAACGGAATCCTTCGCGGCCACGAGCTTCGGGTGAGCCACGGTGAACGTCAGAAAGGCGTCCAAGCCAGCCGAGATGTTGACGCGTTCTTGTGTCTGGCACATTGATCAGAAGACTCCAAATGTTCTTCCATCAACTGCGATCAGGTCACACGCCTCGTATTCACTTTTCGAAACAGCAATCGGAGGCTCGGGTTCCTGGGATGGACTGTTTCCGACCGCAGCTCTTACGAACCGCGCATCGTGCTCCCGCATCCGCTGAATGAGAATCGTTTCCGAGGCCTCTGTATCGGAAAAGAACGCTGCCAATGCCTTCGCCGTGACAGATCGCTGTCTCGACTGGAGCGTTTGCTGCTGGACGATCTCGCGAGTGGCGAGCAGGCACTCCTTCTCGGAGTGGCCGCGTAGTTTGGAGTAGTACTCCGACTGGCATTCAACCCAACGGTTATTTACGAGTGCGTACACATGACCGATGTCGAAAGGGTCGATGCGGACGGGGATCGAGGTCCGCTCGATCGCAGGATCTCGGAAACAATCTGCCCAGTACAGAACGTGATGCACTTTGATACCGCGACCACTAAGCACCTTGGCTGTTCCCCGACGGGTGCCGGGAAGCGACAGCAACAAGAAGTTTTGATCGTATGCGATGATTCGCTGGAATCGGGTTCCGCCCTGAATGGCACCTCGCTGGAGAACAGATTGTGGACAGTCGGCTAAAGCTGGGTGGCAAATACTCCCATATACACTGAAGAGATAAGCGCAGAGCGCGGCATACAGGTCGGCGAGAGTCCAGATGGCCAGCGAACGCGCCGAGTCGGACAGGGTAACGTGGCGCGAATCTCGCGCCTGTACGTTGCCACGAAGCGTGTGTACGAACTGGGTGTTCGTCGTTCCAAACAGGCGTTCCACTACCGACCCAAACCGTGGTTGGGCACTCGGCCGCACTTTCTTGGTGCATCCGAAGTATGCCAGCAGCGCCTCGAAGTAGACACTGCGAAAATCGGATCCGCCATCGACGACGATGGTATCAGGCAGCCGGTGATGGCGCGCCACACAGTCTCGGAGCAGCATCATACAAGAGCGATGACTCGGCGCATCAAAGGTTAGATACACCGCGAGCGGACTGCGAGAGAATGCGTCCGTGAGAATCGATATCCACGGTCGCCCGAGCGGTCGGCCAGTTTGCGACGATACGAGTTCGATATCGAGTTCGGTATGGTCCATGTGTGCGATTTCAAACGGCCGATCACCGTGACGTGGCGTCGTCTGAGTCAGGTACCACTGGAATTCGGTGAGGGAATAGGCAGCTTTGGCACCCTGTCGCTTGCCCTTTACTAGAGCCGCAGAGCGATCCTGGACAGCCTTGCAAAACGTTGCATAGCTGGGCGCCATAACTCCTGCGGCGGCGCACCGCTGTTTGAGAATAGCCCAAACGGCAAACCGAGTCTTTCGAGTCAGGGTCAAATACTGGTCGTTGATAGATTCGTTCATCAGGCGGATGCAGTCGGCTGGCAGTTTCGGACACCGGTTGCCCTTCCTGTTGGTGTTCGGCAGTAACCCGATGTATCCGGTACCAGTCGCTTGTTCAGCGGCTTTGAATCGCGCCGTCCAATCCCGGAGGGTTCGGGCCGGCACAGCCGCAGATTCCGGAGTGATGTCGCGGTTCAGATGTGCCAAGACAGCAGCCACTCGGCGATTCGCTACCTTTAGGTCGTCTTCGCTCGCAGAGTTGAGTCTTTGATCATCCACCTGAAGACCGCGAACCTGAACATCTGCGATCAGCCCTGTTGAGGCGAGACGGTCAACTGCACTGCGAGGGAATTCGGTGAGGTTGCGACCGTCGTTCATCAGACAGACGACCGTGTCACCGACGTTTATGATTCTCCACGTTCGGCCATCCCAGTTGACCTGCTGCCCTGGACGGAGCGTAATAGTCGTTGGGCGCGGCGGCATTGTAGTCGGTGTAGCCTCCGTACGTTGAACGGCGATTGCAATTTCCTTATTAAGGAAAACCTGCACGCGCTCCGGTTCCGCAATCGGTGCCGTCCTAAGATTGACGTAGAGACGCTCGGTCGCGATCATTGCGAACAGTTCGGCGTTCTCGTCGCCTGAATGGGCGAGCAGGGTGCAGAGGCGGACTCCGGGCTCCGTTCTGACGGTGTCCATGATTTTCCGCTGCCGCTCACTAAGCGGTCCGACGAGGTGCTGAGCAGTCTCGGTATAGTCGCTGAGGTATCGCAGGTTCCGCTGAAGTACCCAATCGATTTCCGCAGAGGAACGGATTCGGTAGTAGAGGTTCAACGGACGGGCACACGCTTCCCCCGGCGGGCACCGCCACGTGCCATCCTGCTCGGCCCGGAAACGGCAGGGGTTCTTCGCCGCCAATTTGGGAAGGTCATGACTGTCCTTGCATTCTTCCCACCCGGCGGAGTCTGTCCGCACCACAAAAAAGTCTGGAGTGTGGCGGGCGGAGATAGTACGACCGTTGGCGTTGGTGTACGTCAAGTCCAATGAGCAAGGCTGGTCATAGTATTCGAGCACGTCCGGGTCGTGCTCGAACTCATAAATGAATGCGAGCTCAACCAGATGGCTTTCGAACTGGATGCTGAAACCCATCTTGCGGCTGGCATATCGGCCAGAGACGTTCGAGACTCGACCCGCAACGCGACGTTGTGGGTCTGATTGCCGGATCTTGCGGATCAGATCACGGCCCTCGTGAGGGATCGCCAGACGATCCAACCACGCCTCGAACTGCCCAAGAGTCAACACTGGGCTTCCTTCAGTTACTGCCGATTCTACGCCTCGCTGAAACAAATAACAATAGAAATGTTTCATATGCCGCATGATCCTGGTTGCAGAAGGCTGTGGGAGGTTATTCAAAACACCCGAAGTAGCAGCGTGAACACTGCGGCAAGATTATGCTTGCAAACTGTACTTGCGGCAACGTTATGGTTGGAAACGCAGCAGGTGGAATGCGGGAGAGCGCCCGTCCATTAAGGCCTCGCCCCCGCGTTGGGCGGCAGTCTTATCGTCTAAAACGGCAGACATTTGATTGAAGTGACAGATGATCGAACAGTGGCTAGAGGAAAACGTGCGCGGCCGTGCCCGTCATGCGATTGGATATAACGCGGACGAAACCGGGCGGATCGCCAGAAGCGAGCATGCATTCGGCGAACGAATAGCGTTCGGTTTCAATGCCGACGAAAAGAGCCGTATCAGCCGAAGTTGCGAGTACAACACACTGAGCCGGGAAGCGTTCTATCCCCTGCTTGAATGGGGTTGGGATCGGCGGGCCTGCATCGAATACATCCGCTCTGTCCTGGGAATCACCTGGAAGAAATCGGCGTGCGTTTACTGCCCCTTTAATGCATTGCGCGATGACGCGATCGAGCGACAGCGAGAGCACCCGCGCCAAGTCGCCGATGCGATGAGGATCGAACACCTTTCACTGGCCCTCAACCCCCGAGGAACGGTCTACAAAGGCCGCTCTTTGATCCAGATCACTATCGAAGTCGGCAACGACGCGGCCGTTGAGGCGTACCGCAAGAGCATCGAGTCGGAGGAGTGGGCGCTGTATCGCGTCCGCCGCATCTACTCAGCCAAAGGAAAGGCCGACCGGGCAGTCGAAAAGCTCCACGTTTTCGAGGGCCCGGCCGAGGCGCGAATGGCCTTGAACACGATTTCGGCTCGTAGCGGTGTCGCTGTCGAAGAGCTGCGCGAAATCCCGTACGTCTGGCATGAGCGCCGCAGCGAGACGGACTTTCCCACCCGAGAAGAGTTCATCACTATCGCGCCGGCTGCTGTCGAAACCAAAGCCCGACATGGATTGGATTGGTTCGAAGGGCGCTGGTCCGCCCTGCAGCTTCCCCTGTTTTGATACCGCCCCAGCGCGGATCGGGAAGTACGGTTCGAGATCCCTTGTCGCGGAGAAGCCAATCGTGAGATCGCGTGGAAAAGGAGGTCGTGCATGTGTCCAGCAGCGGCGCTGCCACAACCGGTGCCATGGCTGAAAGAGAGAAGAAAGCGGCCCAAGTATTGCTTCACAGCGGCAATGGATGAGGAAATTCGCCACGCCTATCACCTGTACGTGGATTACAACAACCGCAAGGCGATCGGTAGTTGCGCACGGAAGCTTGGCCTTCCCAAGTGGCTGGTCACGCGGCGCGGAGGCGCCCTCGGTTTGGCTCGGGTGAAAGAGCCGGCGTGGAGTGCCGAAGAGGTGACGCTGCTCGAGCGGTGGGGGCACCTCACGGACGCCGTCATCCAACGAAAACTGAAAGTAGCAGGGTTTCAGCGATCCATCAACGGAATCCATCTGAAGCTGAAGCGTCTGCGAATCAGGCAGAACCTGGACGGCTACTCCGCATGCTCTTTGGCGACCGCGTTCGGAGTGGACTCGCACAAAGTGACGAACTGGATCCGGCGAAAGATGCTGCGAGCGACTCAACGAGGCACGGACCGTACAGAGCAACAGGGCGGCGATACGTTCTGGATCACCCAGAACGCTGTGCGTGACTTCGTTCTCGTGTACCCGGACGAAGTCGATTTGCGCAAGGTCGAGAAGTGGTGGTTCCTCGATCTCGTGACAAACGGTCGCATCGGCTGCCGGTGAAGAGGGTCAAAGAGAGGAGGTCGACGGGTTGCCCGGTTTCATAAACAAACCGACGTCAGGGGCAGATCTATCGGTTGAACATGTCAGCAACGAGCGTTTCTCTGAAAACTTGACGAGGGGCGGACTTCAGGAGCGGCCCGGCGAAGCTTCATCGAACGCCGTTATCGCCAACGTCCGGACAGGCCGACGACCCGGGCGGTAGGCGAAAAGAACAGCGCGTGTCGTTCCAATGAATCGCTGAAACAGATTCGCTCCGCCGAGATCAAAATGCCTGCCACTTGCGCGGCTCTACGCTGGCCGAACGGCCTACGGTATGTTTCCCGCACCACGCTCGATCCGCGCTCGAAACTCCTCGCAAGCGTCCGACGGTGGTAAGGCCATGCCATCCTCCCTTCCGAAACCTTCGTTATTGCTATCCAGACCGAATCCTGGTCAAGGCGGTACGATGATGCAGTTGGGTTAATTCAGATGCGCAGAACCCGGCTGATTGACTGAAGCCATGCTTCCTGACTTCCCTGACCTCAAGCGGCGCTTGCTGACGATTACCAAATTCGCGTTTCACAACAAGGTTCGTGAGGACGGACTCATTGGTGCCATCAAGCAGATGCCATATTTTGAGGGGAACCGGTTCGAAAGCCAGGATGTGGATGGGGACGTCCAGACCTCTGAGCCGAAGCAAACGGCGATCCCAATCTCCGTGACCCGTACTGCGTTGATCGAGGAGGGGGTCGGCGCCTACATGAAGGCGATGATGGGTGCTGTCGTCCAGCAACAGCAGAGTTTGGCGCAATTGTTCCACGAAAAAATGGACGAGGTGACAGAACGGACAGGCAATAAAGTGGATGCTGGCGGTCAGCCGTTTAGTCCCTCGTTGTTCCTCGATTTGTTCCAAAAGGTTGATCTCGATTTTGACGAAAACGGCCAGCCGGATATGTCATCAGTCAGGATCGTGGTCCACCCTGAGTTGGGCAGGTTGCTCCAGGAGAAGGGGCCGGAGTGGGAGGCCGATCCTGAGTTTCAAAAACGTCGCGACGAGATCATAGCCCGCAAGAGGACTGAGTGGAGTGATAGAGAGAGCAATCGAAAACTGGTTGACTAGGACCAACGAGCGCAACTATCAGGCGGCGTTTTGTCAGGTATTGATGCACGAAGGTCATCGTGTCCTTCACTCTTCTTGCCACGGGCCGATGGAGCAAGGAAAGGACGTCATCACGGTAGCACTCGACGGGGTGTCGTGCGGCTTTCAAACCAAGACGGGGGATATCGACCTCAAAGAATGGCGTGAGATCCGCGGCGAGGTCGCTGAACTTGTTGAACTGCCCATCGACTATCCTGGCGTCGACAAAACCAAAGTTCACCGCGCCTATCTCGTTGCCAACGGCATTATCACCGACCCTGTCCGAGTTGAGATCAGTGCCCGCAACGAGGACAACATTCGCAAAGGCAGGCAATACGCGGAACTGACAGTCATCGCCAAGGACGAACTACTCAAGGCCTTCATTGACGCACAGGGGAGGTTTGTCCCAACTGAGCTTCCTGACATGCGATCGTTCCTGGAGATCTACCTGAGTGACGGCCGCGCCATGCTCCCGAAGGAGAAGCTGTTTAGGGTCCTGGAGCAGGCGGCGTTCGCTGAGAAGCCAACCCGGAAGTCTGACTCCATAGACGCGATCACTAGTAGCCTAGTGATTACAAGCTATTTGCTCAACGCATTCGAACAGACCAAGAATCACTATGCTATGGCCGAAGGATGGACTATCCTGGCCGCGTGCATGGCGCGCTATGTTCTCCGGTTCTCGGTGCCCGAGTCGCGATGGGAAGCCTCTTTTTCGTTGGTGATGGAAGAAATTCGCGCGAACCTTCGATCTCTGCGCGATGAGGCACTCGAACGCGAGGATTTTTTGGAAGGAGATCCTCCTGGCCTATTCGCTGATGGCGGACCAATGCTGAAGGCTAGGACCACGATAGTTCTTGGGGCTTTGTCGAGCCTTGAATCTGATCCCGAAGTTCAGTTCGATTCGGACCTTCGGGGCAAGACGGCGCAACTAGTCGAGAAGCATTCGGATCGCCTATGGTTTTGGGGAGAGTCTGCGTTTCCCTACCTCCTTCACACCATTCGGTTTCTGGAAGAATCGGGTTGTGAGCCCAGGGCCTCACGCATTTTGGACGAGCTTTTCCGCGCTCTCGTGGAGATCAACTACAAACAGCGAGGGACGGTTTTCGCCCCGCCTTACTTCTCCGTAGAGGAGATACTCGCGGAATCTCTCCCAGATCAGTTGGAAAGCGCCGATTACCAGGGTTACGTCGGCAGTTCTTTTGTGCTGGCTCCGGTGATTGAAATGATGGCCAGAAGGAACCGTCGCGACCTCGTACAATCCCTGTGGCGGAAGCTAACGCACGTCCATCAGCATGAATTCGGCCCCGATCGTGAGGAGGACGTCTTTTCGTGGCGCACGAAGGGAGGTGCCAACCGATCATTCTTTGCACCGCAATCTCAGAGTTGGGCCGTGCTCCAGGCGAGTTCTAACGATGAGACGCCCATCGCGGCGTCTCTAAAAAAGTTCAAACCTCTGGTCCGTTATTTGCTGATGGCCTGCCCCCACCGTGCTTCAACAACGGCTGTGCGGCTAATTGATGGCGGGCGGCGCCTTCGGATTGTATTTCTAGGCTGGGGTTCCCTCATCTGGGATCCTCGTGAACTACCTGTGGTGGGTGTTTGGCAGCCCGGTGGGCCAACACTTCCAATCGAGTTCTCTCGCGTCTCCTCAGGCAATCGATTGACGCTAGTCATCG
>Ga0187893_10005722_pt1 | contig 21984 bp, 17 predicted proteins | sample MA1701074metaG_FD_139574 | JGI IMG/M metagenome (GOLD analysis project Ga0187893, IMG submission 139574) | White microbial mat communities from a basaltic lava cave in the Kipuka Kanohina Cave System on the Island of Hawaii, USA - MA170107-4 metaG ...
CGCACGATCCGCTCGACGCAGTTGCCTTTTTTCCGCTCTTCGACCAGGCGCACCAGGCCAACCCGTTCCAGCTCCCGCAGGTGGTAGTTGAGTCGCTGCCGCGGAACCGAGAACCGGCGCGAGAGGCCCGAGGCCGAATTCGGCTCGGTCAAGGTCTCGAGAAGGCGCAGGCGCTCCGGTTGCATGAGCGCCATGGCCTGGGACCCATCGCGGATCAGGTACAGGGGCGGCAGCTCGGTCGCGGGGCGTGCGCTGGAGGCGACTTCCATAACTCCAATCTAGCTACCGACAAATAGATTTGTCAAGAAGATTCCTCTCTGCGGCAAATACTGCAACCTCTATCCTCTGAAGCATCTGATTCGAAATGGTTTAAACGCGCTCCTGCCGTCGGTGAGAGGCTGCACTTGAGCCCGCCGCACGACATGGCACAATCACGTCACTCAAGCCTGATGAGAGAGACGATCCCCGCGGGTGGCGCCGAGCCGGCCGACCAAAGCACCTTGCTGGAGTTTGCCCTCGACCTCGCTCAGCGGGCCGAGGCCGAGATCCTGCCTCGTTTCAGGCGCGTGTCCTTCAGCGTGAAGGCCGACGGCTCCGAAGTCACCGAAGCGGACCGCGAGGCCGAGCGCGTGATGCGGGAGGCCATCAGCGGTCGGTTCCCCGATCACGCGGTATTGGGCGAGGAGCTCGGCCGGTCCGGCAGCCCGCACGCGCAGCGCTGCTGGGTGCTGGATCCTGTGGACGGCACGGTCTGGTTCACCCTGGGTGTACCGACCTTCGGGACCTTGATCGCGTTGCTCGAGGACCGCGAGCCGGTGCTGGGTGTCGTCCACTTCCCGGCCCTGGGCGAGACCGTGTACGCGGCGCGGGGCCGGGGCTGTTGGCTTCGGCGGGGTCAGGCGCCGCCCGAACCGGTGCACGTCGCCTCTCCCCTGCCGCTACGCGAGGCCTTCGTCTCGGCCTGCGGAGCCCAGGGCACCGACATCCTGCCGGAGGCCGGACGGGCCGTGAACCTGACGGCGCTGGTGCGCGCAGCGCGCAAGCTGCGCTTCGTGGGCGACTGTCTCCAGCACTCCCTGGTCTGCCAGGGAAGGCTGCACGCGGCTGTCGACACGATCATGAGCCCGTGGGACATCGCGGCCCTCGTCCCCTGCGTCGAGGAGGCGGGTGGCAGCGCCAGCGACCTATCGGGGAAACGCGAGGGCGTGGTTTTCGGGGGCAGCCTCGTCACATCCTGCGGCCCGGCGCTCCACGGCGAGCTGGTCGCCGCGTTGCGCTCCTAACCCGCTCCCCTTCCCGTTCCCGCCAAGCCCGCCGCGAGCGCCTTCAAGTCCTCTTCGCTCAGACTCGGGGCGAAGCGCTTGAGCCGCGTCAACACGTCGGTGGTTTCGAAGTACGCCTGGGCGCACCCGACGTGGATGAAGCCGGACGGCGCGAAGCGGCCCTCCTCGTAGAACACGAGGGGGATGCGCCAATCGCCCTTGGGGATGCTGGCTCGGCAGGAACGGCACTGGGCTCGGCCCGACGGGTCGCGTTCGGCACCGTTGATCCTCGGCAACCGCCGATGCGCGAGACCACGCCGCGCCTCGGCCAGCAGCCGCTCCGCGTCATCGAATGGCTCCGTCCTCGCCTCAAGCGTCTCGAGGAACGGCTCCGGCCGCTTGAAGGCGGCGCAATCGAGGTGGAACCAGTGTGTGGTCTCGCCCTCGGCAAAGGGGTTGGGCAGGTTCTCTCCGAACCGCAACACACCCGCGGCGATGGGCTCACCGCACCCCCGGCACTTCGAGCGGCCAGTCGTGGCGGGCTGGATCAGGTGGGGCACGGTCTGGGTCAGTTTAAACGAGACGCTTCGATCGTCGGCAGGCGGCGCAACGCGGCCGGGCGCGGGATCCCCTCTCCCCGCGTGCGCTATAGTCGGCAGATGTCCTCCGCGCACCTCGAGGCCCGCCTCGAGCGCGGCCTGAAGACCCTCGGCCTGGTGGCGGGCCCAACCTTGGCCGTTGCCGTCTTCCTCTGGAACCCGGGCGGCCACCCGGCCGAAGCGCGAAGGCTGCTGGCCATACTCGCCCTGGTCGTCGCGTGGTGGATGACCGAGGCGATCCCGCTGCCCGCCACGGCTCTCGTCTCGTCCGCCCTGGCGATCACCGCCGGCGTGGCTCCCGCGCGCCAAGTGCTCGCCCCCTACGCCGACCCCGTGATCTTCCTGTTTCTCGGCTCCTTCCTCCTTGCGGAGGCCGCGAGCCGCTACGGGCTGGCGGTGCGCCTGGCGTCGTTGCTGCTGGGCCTGCGGGTCTTCGGTAGCTCGGGCGTCGGACGCATGGCCGCCTTCGGCACGAGCTCGGCCGCTGTCTCGACCTGCCTCTCCAACACGGCCACGGCGGCCTTGATGACGCCCATCGCGCTGGGTGCGCTGGGCGAGCGGCGGCAGGAGGCCGCCGGGCCGGCGCGCCTTGACTCGGCCGTGCTCCTGATGATCGCCTACGGGGCGTCGATCGGAGGCATGGCGACGCTGATCGGCACGCCGCCGAACCTGCTCGTGGCCGGCTTCCTCGAGCGGCTGGCGGGTGTCCGGGTGTCGTTCACCGGCTGGCTCGTCTTCGCCTTCCCCGTCGCGCTCGCGCTGCTGGCGTTGTCCCTCTTGCTTACCCGCTTCAGCCTGGGCCGCGGCCTGGCTGGCGAGACGGTGCCCGCCCTGGCGGTGCCGCCCTCCACTGGCACCAGCGAGGACGAGGCCGAACGCCGCAAGGGCGCGTCGTGGACGATGCTCGCCTTCGGCCTCGCCGCAACCCTCTGGCTCGCTCCATCGCTGGCGCAGGGAGCCCTGGGACGCGCGCACCCCGTGTCGACCGCGCTCGACAAACACCTCCCCGAGGCGGGTGTAGCGCTGCTGTGCGCGACCCTGCTGTTCGTGGCGCCTGTGAGCTGGCGCAAGCGGCGCTTCGCCCTCAGCTGGACCGACGGCCAGCGCGTGAACTGGGGCGTCCTGATGTTGTTCGGCGGCGGGCTCTCCCTCGGAACCCTGGCCGAGGCGGCGGGCATCGCGCGCTGGGCAGGTGAGGGCGTCGTGAGTCTGGGCCTCACGGCGAGCCCGGAGATCTTCATGCTGATCTGCGTGGTCGCGTCGATCACACTGAGCGAGTTCGCCTCGAACACCGCGTCCGCGACCTTACTCGTCCCGGTGGTGATCGCCGCCGCCCAGCAGGCGGGTTTCGACCCCGTCCCTCCCGCCCTCGCCGCCGGTCTCGCCGCCACCTGCGGCTTCATCTTCCCGGTGTCGACGCCCCCCAACGCGATCGTCTTCGGCACCGGCCGCGTCCCGCTCACGCGCATGATCCGCGCGGGTCTGCTGCTCGACCTGACCTGCATCCTGGTGGTGTGGAGCGGCGTCCTGCTGCTGCGCCCGCTGTTGCCGCGGGCTGGTTGAGACGCCGTGAGCGCGCCTCTCTGCCTGGTCGCAGCCATCGCCCTGGGGCCGGCGGCATGGGAGGCGCCCAGCCTGCTGCGCGTCAACGGGATGGCGATCGAGCTCCAGATCGGACCCGGCGCGCCAAACCTGGACCAGCGGGCGCTCGTGCGTTGGGTCGAGGAGGCCGCGCGTGACGTCACCGAGTACCTGGGGGAGGCGCCCGTGCCCCGTGTGGGCCTGCGGATCCCTACGGACTCGGGTGGCCGCATCGGCTCCGGCCGGATGTTCGGGGGCGAGGGCGAGGCCCTGATCCGCGTCTCGGTGGGCCGCCGGAGCACCGAGAGGGACCTGGCGCGCGACTGGGTGCTCACTCACGAGATGTTCCACCTGGTGCTGCCGGACCTTCCCGACGAGCAGGCCTGGCTGGAAGAGGGCCTCGCCACCTACCTCGAGCCCGTCGCCCGCGTGCGACGCGGACGGATGGCCGCCGGCGAGATGTGGCGCGGTCTGGTCGAGGGCGTCCCCAAGGGCCTGCCCCACGCCGGCGCTCCGGGTCTCGATGCATCGCCGTCCTGGGGCAGCACCTACTGGGGCGGCGCCCTGTTCTGGCTGCTGGCCGACATCGAGATTCGCGAGCGCAGCGCCTCGCGAAAGGCCCTTGGGGACGCGTTGCGCGCGGTCCTCCTGGCCGGCGGCAACGGGACCACTCGCTGGACCACGGAGCGCCTGCTCGCCAGCGCGGACGCCGGAACGGGCGTCCCGGTCCTGCACGACCTGTATATGAAGATGGGCCGCCAGCCGCTGCGCCCCGACCTCGAGGACCTGTGGCGGCGCCTGGGAGTCTCGCCCACCGGCGACGGCCTCGAGGACGCGCCGCTCGCCGCGTTGCGCCGTGCGATCACCGCGCCGCAACCGTCTCGCCCGACGGTGGGATAATCGGGGCATGCCGCACCAGGGATCACACTTCTCCATGGGCCCCGGCAGCTATCGGGTTCCGATGTCGATGCACGCCGAAGCGCGGCGGCGGCTGGTCGAACGGCTGCGCCGGCATGGCGCGCCGGAGCGCGCGGTCGTCGTGCTGCAGGGCGGCGCCGCGCCGTACAAGTACGACACCGACCGCGAGCTGCTGTTCCAGCAAGAGAGCTTCTTCCAGTACCTGTTCGGCGTGAAGGAGCCGGGGTTCTCAGGCGCCATCGACGTGGCGACCGGACGCGCCACGCTCTTCATGCCGCGGCTGCCCGAGGACTGGGCGGTGTGGATGGGACGGATCGACCCGCCACAGCACTTCGAGGCGCTGTACGAGGTGGACCAGGTCCGCTACGCCGACGAGATCGCGGGTGCCCTGCGCGAGTGGCGGCCGGAGTTGTTGCTGCTGCTGCGCGGCCGAAACACCGACAGCGGCTCTTTTGCGGCCCCGGCGCGTTTCCCGGGCTGGGACGGCTTCCGCACCGACGAGGTGATCCTCTACCCCGAGCTGGTGGAGTGCCGCGTGGTGAAGTCGGCCGACGAGATCGAGTTGCTGCGTTACGTCAACCGGGTCTCGTCCGAGGCCCACGTCTCCACGATGCGGCGCTGCGCTCCCGGCCTCATGGAGTACCAGCTCGAGGCCCACTTCCTGCACCAGATCTACGACCGCGGGGGCTGCCGCTTCACGGCCTACACCAGCATCTGTGGCTGCGGCCCCCACTCCGCGATCCTGCATTACGGCCACCAGGGCGCGCCCAACGACCGCCCCCTCGGCGAGGGCGAGATGTTCCTGACCGACTCCGGCGCCCAGTATCACGGCTACGCCTCGGACGTCACCTGCAGCTACCCGGTGGACGGCCGCTTCAGCGGCACCCAGCGCGCGATCTACGAAACCGTGCTGGCGGCCAACCGCGCGGTCCAGGGCGCCATGAAGCCGGGCGTCCCGTGGCCCGCGATGCACCGGCTGGCCGAGCGCCGGATCGCCGAGGGCCTGCGCGACCTGGGCCTGCTGAGGGGCAGCCTCGAGGACCTCCTCGCGAATCACGTGCCCGCGTTGTTCATGCCCCACGGCCTGGGCCACCTGATGGGCCTCGACGTCCACGACGTGGGCGGTTATCCGGAGGGCGTGTCGCGGATCGATGAGCCGGGCATCCGCAGCCTGCGTTGCGGCCGGGACCTCGAAGCCGGGATGGTGATCACGGTCGAACCGGGGATCTACTTCATCGACGCGTTGCTCGACCCTGCCCTCGCGGACCCCGCGAAGGCCGGCTTCCTGGACGCCAACGTCCTCGGGCGCTTCCGCCGCCTGGGCGGCGTGCGCATCGAGGACAACGTGCTGGTGACCCAGGAGGGCGCCGACAACCTCACCCAGGTGCCGAGAACCAGCGAGGAGATCGAGGCGGTGATGGCGGGCGCCCCGTGGACGGCACGCCCCGCCCCCGCGCCGGTCCGCTAGCGGAGCGGTTACTCCTTCGCCTGCCCTGCGTAGCCCTCGTAGACCTCGTGGCCGCCCGCGTACTCCTTGTCGCCGGGGCGACGGATCTGGGAGTGGGCCACGACACGCTCACGCAGCAGGCCGCGGAAGTCCTGCAGCGACTTCCAGCCCCGGTGCGCGTTCCTGTCGAGGAACTCGGCCATCCCGGCCACCAGCCGCTTGATCACGTTCGGGCCGACCGCGTGGTCGAGCATCGCGGCCGTGCACACCTGGGCAGTGCCGCAGCCGAGCAGGAAGTAGTTGAGGGCCTGGCCGAACTCGGAGATGCCGCCGATGCCCGAGAAGCTCCGCTCGGGGAAGGCGCGCGTCATCTGCGACATCTTGGCGATCGACAGCGGCAGGATCGCGGGCCCGCCCAGGCCGCCGCTGGAGACGAGTCCGTCCACGTTCATCTCGAACTCGAGCCGCTCGGTGTCGATGAGCGGCAAGGACGGGAACGTGTTCGACGAGACGACGGCGTCCGCCCCGCCCAGGAACACGGCCCCCGCCTCGACGGCGATGTCGCTGGTGGCCGGAGTGAGCTTGGCCCAGACCGGGATCCGGGACACGTCCTTAACGACCTTGGTGACGAAGGAGCAGAGCTGGCGGTCCTTGCCGATGTTGGAGCCCATGTCCTCGCGGTCCATGTGGGGGCACGACAGGTTCAGCTCCAGGCCGTCCGCGCCCTCGTCCTGGCAGGTCTTGGCCAGCGTCCGCCAGTGGTCGAGCTCGCGGTCGCTGCCGGAGCCGGCCATGATCGAAGCGATCAGGACCCTGTCCGGAAACGCCTTCTTGATGCGCCCGATGCGGGGCGCCCACCAGTCCAGGGTCTTGTCCGAGATCAGCTCCCAGTTCCAGGAGGAGTGCAACACGCCGCCGCGCCCCTTGTTCATCGAGTACACGCCGGTGTCCGGATAGTAGCGAAGGAACTTGGTCTTGGGGCCCGCCACGTTGACGACGGGGTGCAGGCCGATGGTCTTGGTGACCACGCCGCCCCAGCCGGCCTCGAAGGCCCGCAGGATGTTGCTCTCGGACTCCGTCGGCGGCGCCGAGGAGAGCAGGAACGGGTTCTCGAAGCGGATGCCCGTGAAGACGATCGACAAGTCAGCGGCCATACGACACCTCCGTCACTGCGTCACGACGCGCGGGCGCAACGTCCCCGGCATGCCGGACAAACGTCACGGCTGCACCAGCGGACCGTACTGGTCGGGCCGGCGGTCGCGATAGAACTGCCAGACGTTCCGTACCTCCTCGATCATGTCGAGGTTGAGGTCGGCCACCACCACCGCGTCCTCGTCGCGCGGCGCCACGGCCAGGAACTGCCCACGCGGGTCCACGAAGTAGCTCTGGCCGTAGAACTCGCCGATTTTCCACGGCGCCTCCCAGCCGACGCGGTTGATGGCCCCGACGAAGTAGCCGTTGGCGACGGCGTGGGCCGGCTGCTCGAGTTTCCACAGGTACTCGGAGAGCCCCGCCACGGTGGCCGAGGGGTTGAACACGATCTCCGCCCCGGCCAGGCCCAGGGCGCGAGCGCCCTCGGGGAAGTGCCGGTCGTAGCAGATGTAGACGCCGATGCGGGCGTGGGCGGTCTCGAAGGTCGGGTAACCCAGGTTGCCGGGCCGGAAGTAGAACTTCTCCCAGAACCCCGGCTTGCAGTGCGGGATGTGGGTCTTCCGGTACTTCCCGAGGTACTTGCCGTCGGCGTCGATCACGGCGGCGGTGTTGTAGTAGACCCCCGGCTGGTCTTCCTCGTAGATCGGGACCACCAGCACCATGCTGTGTTTCTTCGCCAGCTTCCGCATCAGCGACACCGTCGGGCCGTCGGGCACGCGTTCGGTGAGCTCGTACCATCTCGTCTCCTGCTCGGCGCAGAAGTACGGCCCGTAGAAAAGCTCCTGCAGGCAGACGATCTTCACCTTCTGGCGTGCGGCCTTGTCGATCAGCTTCACGTGCTTCTCGATCATGGCCTTCTTGATCGCTGGCAGCCCGGCCTCGGGCCCCTTGGGGTTGCGGGCCTGGATCAGACCGCAGCGGACGATGCGCGGCATCGGCGCCTCCTTGGCGAGAGGGACAGTATGCCACCTCCAGCGTCCAAACTCATGAAGTGCTGCCTGGCCGGGGTTCCGGGCACTAGAATCGGCGGATGCTCAACCCCATCCCCGCCATGATCGCCCTGTTTGCCGCGGGCAACCCGCTGACCGCCCCCTGGACGGGGCCCTTCGGCGGCGTTCCGCACTTCGACAAGGTCAAGGTCCAGGACATGAAGCCCGCCCTCGAGGCCGCCATGTCCGAGCAGCTGGCGGAGGTCGAACAGATCGCGAGGCGCCCGGATGCGCCCACTTTCGAGAACACCATCGCCGCCATGGAACGCGGCGGGCGGAGTTTCGACCGCGTCACGACCTACTACGGTGTCTGGAGCTCGACCATGAACGGCCCCGAGTTCCAGGCGGTCGAGCGCGAGATGGCGCCGAGCCTGGCGGCCTTCGGCGACCAGATCACCCAGAACGAGAGGCTGTTCGCCCGGATCGCCGCGGTCTACGAGTCCCGCGACCAGGCGAGGCTCACGCCGGAGCAGAAACGCCTGGCCTGGTTGTACTACACGAACTTCGTCCGGGCCGGCGCGAGACTCGACGCGACGGCCAAGAAGCGCCTGTCCGAGATCAACCAGCGCCTGGCGTCCCTCTACACCAGCTTCAGCCAGAACGTGCTGGCGGACGAGACCGACTACGTGCACGTGCTTGAGACGGAGGAGGACCTGAAGGGCCTCCCCGACTCCCTGCGGGCCGCCGCCTCGGCCGCCGCCGAGTCCCGCGGCCACAAGGGTCGGTGGGCCGTGCTCAACACGCGTTCCAGCGTGGATCCCTTCCTCACCTACTCGGAACGCCGCGACCTGCGCGAGAAGGTCTGGCGGAGCTTCGTGAACCGCGGCGACAACGGCGACGCCAGGGACAACAACAAGACCATCACCGAGATCCTGGCGCTGCGTGCCGAGCGTGCCAAACTCCTGGGCTACGAGACCCACGCCCACTGGCGCCTCGAGAACGCCATGGCGCGCACTCCCGAACGTGCCATGCAGCTCCTGGAGGCCGTCTGGAGGCCGGCCGTGGCCCGGGTGCAGGAGGAGGTGGCGGACATGCAGGCCATCGCCGATCGGGAGGGGGCGCAGACCACGATCGAGCCCTGGGACTACCGCTTCTACGCCGAGAAGGTCCGCAAGGCGAAGTACGACCTCGACGCGAACGAGGTGAAGCCCTATCTCCAGCTCGAGAAGCTACGCGAGGGCATGTTCTGGGTGGCCGAGCAGCTGCTGGGCCTGCGTTTCTCGCCGCTCACGGGCATCGTGACCTACCACCCCGACGTGCGGGTCTGGGAGGTGAAGGACGTTTCGGGCAGACACGTCGGCTTGTGGTACTTCGATCCCTACGCCCGGCCCGGCAAACGCTCGGGGGCGTGGATGAACGCCTACCGGAACCAGGAGCGCTTCGCCGGCGAGGTGGCCACCATCGTCTCGAACAACTCGAACTTCGTGAAGGGACGCGAAGGCGAGCCGGTGTTGATCAGCTGGACCGACGCCGAGACGCTGTTCCATGAGTTCGGCCACGCCCTCCACGGCCTCAGCTCCAGCGTCAGCTACCCCTCCCTGGCCGGGACGCAGGTCGCGCGGGACTACGTGGAGTTCCCTTCGCAGCTCCTGGAGCACTGGCTGTCGACGCCCCAGGTGCTGAACCGCTTCGCACTGCACCACCAGACCGGCCAGCCGATCCCGAAGGAGCTGGTGGCCAAGATCGAACGCGCCGCCACCTTCAACCAGGGTTTCGCCACCACCGAGTACCTCGCCAGCGCCCTGATCGACATGAGGCTGCACTTGGCCGGCGGCCGGACCCTCGACCCCGACGCCTTCGAACGCGAGACGCTGGCCGCCTTGGGCATGCCGAAGCAGATCGTGATGCGGCACCGCACGCCCCACTTCTCCCACGTGTTCGCGGGCGACGGCTATTCGGCCGGCTACTACAGCTATCTGTGGTCGGACACGCTGACCGCCGACGCCTACGAGGCGTTCAGCGAGGCGGGCGGACCCTACGACACGGCCGTGGCGAAGCGGTTGCGCGACCACGTGTTCGCGGTGGGCAACACGGTCGATCCAGCCGATGGCTACCGGGCGTTCCGGGGCCGCGAAGCGGGCATCGCAGCGCTCATGCGCAAGCGCGGCTTCCCGGCTCCGTAGCCGTCCCCTGTCCGACCGCGCGGGAGGCTGAGGGTCATGGCCAGACGCTCGCTGGTTCCGGAGAAGCTGGAGGCGTACGTCTCCGCGCTCCATCCCGAGACCGACGTGGCCGGCCGGCTGCGGGCCGAGACCGACAGGCTCGCCGAGGCGGGGATGCAGATCGGGCCGGACCAGGCGGCGCTCCTCGCGCTTCTGGCCCGCTCCATCGGGGCGCGGCACGCCCTCGAGATCGGCACCTTCACCGGGATGAGCGCGCTCGCGGTGGCCTCCGCCCTCCCCGAGGACGGCCGCCTGGTCGCCTGCGACGTTAGCGAGGAGTGGACGGCCATCGCGCGCCGCTACTGGCGGGAGGCCGGGGTCGACGCGCGCATCGAGCTGCGTCTGGGCCCCGCCCTCGAGACGCTGGCGACCCTTCTCCGGGAGGGCCGGCGGGCCAGCTTCGACTTTGCGTTCATCGACGCCGACAAGCAGGGCTACGACGCCTACTACGAGGCGTGCCTGGAGCTGCTGCGCCCCGGCGGCCTCATCACGATCGACAACGTGTTGTGGTCGGGCGCGGTCGCCGATGCGGAGAAACGCGACGAGATCACCCAGGCCATCCGCGCGCTGAACCTGAAGATCAGCCGCGACCAGCGCGTGGACGCCTGCCTGCTCAGCGTGGCCGACGGCGTGACGCTGGTCCGGAAGCGCTGAGGGGCGCGCCTCCTAGCGCAGCCCGGCCGGGTCCACGTCGCCGCCGTAATGGTGTGCTACCAGGGCCCCGATGCGGCCCTGCGCCTCTTGCAGGTCGCCGCTCGAGCCGCGGTGATGCCCGGCGAAGACCACGACCACGATCGCGCGTCCCCCCACCCAGAGGATGCCGGCGTCGTTCGCGACCCAGGGCTGGCCATCGCCGGTCTTGTGGGCGATCTCGACGCCGTCGCCGAGGTAACGCGGCAGCCGGTCGTCGACCTGCTGCCTTTTCAGGATCTCGATCATGAGTCGGCTGGCCTGCTCGGACACCAGGGAACCACTCGCCATCCGGGCGAAGAGTTGCCCCGTTTCGCGGGCCGTCGAGCGTCCGAAGTAGAGCCCGGTGTCCTCGATCACGCGGCGGAACGCCTCGCTGATGCCTGCCGCCGGATACTCCGCGAACGGAAAGTTGATGGTGCGGTCGCCGCTGGCGTCGCGGTAGGCGGGATCCAGGGCCGAGAGCACTCGCGATCCCAGTCGAGGTCGGAGAAGCGGACACGGGTGTTGGGCAGGCCCAGCTCCGCCATGTAGCGGGTCACCCCGTCGCGGCCCACCAGGTCGGCGAGGGCGTCCGTCGCGACGTTGTCGCTGACGATGATCATCAGCGTGAGCAGGTCGCGCAGCGTCGGGCGCAACCCGGGATCCATGGCGTACAACACGCCCGAGGGGATGCGCCGCTGGTCCAGGCGCAGGGCGAGCCGTTGATCCAGGGACAACGTGCCATCGGCCACACGTTGCAACACGCTCGCCATGATCGGGACCTTGATCACGCTGAAGGTCTCGTACACCGCGTCCGCGTCGATGGCCACCACTTCCCGGCTGGTCAGGTCCTCCACGTAGATCGCCATCCGGCCGTCGACCGTCTCGCGCACGCGCCGCAGCTTCGCCTCCAGGGACTCGGCGGGCGCCGCCTGGGGCAGCAGGGCCGCGGCCTCGTCGAGCAGGGCCACGTTTCGGGCGATCGCGTCCTCGACGATGGCCGCCTGCTGCCGCGCCCGGGGCCAGCTCCGCGCCTCGGCCGCCTCCGTGATGCCGGGCAGCGTCATGGCCGCGTAGGTGTAACGCGGCGCGTAGAGGAGGTGCTTGAACCAAGGGCGGCCCGGTATGCCCTCCGGATCGAGCCAGCGGCCCTCGAACCGGCGCAGGAGTCCGTTCAGGCGGTCGGCGGCAGCAGCGTCGAGGGCCTCCTCGGCCAGGGCGCGCTCCATGCGGGGATTCAGCCGGCGCGCGGCCGCCCGCAGCTCCCGCACGCGCGCGACCAGGGCTGAGGTGTCGAGGTTCTCCTCGAGCCCCGGCACCTGGTCCAGGCTGCGCACGAAGTCGCGGAGCGAGGCGGCGTAGGCTTCGAAGTCGTAGGGATGCACCTGGGCGTTGGCCAGGCGCAGGGCCATGGCGCCCCACAGCTGCGCCATCAGGCGCTGGTAGCGGAACTCGGGATCACCGATCGTCGCCACCCAGTGATGGCTGTCGTAGATCGAGTGGTACACGCCGTAGGGGCCGTCGAAGCCCATCTCGACCACGGGCAAGCCCACGAAGTTCAGGAAGACGGTGTGGTCCGACCCGCTGCCGATGCGGGTGACCGCGAGGGCCTGGTCCGGCTTGGCGCCGTCCTTCGGTCCCTCGTGTGGCCCGTCGGGCCGGCTCCAGGCGTCGTGGAGCGAGCCGCCGGACGGCTCGGGCAGCTCCTTCGCCAGCTCCACGATCATCGGCGCGAGCGAGCCCACGGTCGAGAGGCTGAGGCGGGGGCCCGACGCGGCCGAGTCCACGTTCAGGTAGGCGATGGCCTTGTCGCGCAGCTCCGAGGCAAACTGCTCGCCCCACTCGGTGGAGCCGGTGAGCGTAACCTCCTCGCCGTCCCACGAGCAGAACACCAGGCTGCGCCGCGGGCGGATGCCCTCCGCCTTGAGCCGGCCCAGCACCCGGGTCAGCTCCATCATCGCGGCCGTTCCGCTCGAGGGATCCACACCGCCGAACTCCCAGGCATCGCGGTGGTTGCCGAGCACCACCCACTCGTCGGGACGCTCGCCGCCCAGGATCCGCCCCTCGACCACGTAGTTCGGCTGCACGTCGGTGCGCATGTCCACCTTCACGCGCAGCCGGACCCCCTCACCCCCCAGCCTGTACGTCAGCGGCAAGGCGCCCTGCCACTCCTTGGGAGCGGCCGGGCCGCCGAGCTTCTCGAGGATCGGCTGCATGTCGCGGTGGGACATCGGCAGCGCGAGGATCTTCGGGACCGACCGCGCCTCCTCGACGGGGATGCGGCGCGCCCCGTCCAAGGACGCCCAGCCGGGGGTGAGGGGGTCGCCCGGAACGATGTAGTCGTAGGCGATGCCGCCACGCTGGAAGTGGCTCGCGGGACCCCACGGCCCCTTGGGGTACTCGGGGCCGCGGGCGTAGCCGTCCTCCGCCGGGTCCGAGTACACGATCATCGCAGCGGCGCCCTCGCGCTCCGCCGTGAGCGCCTTGAAGCCGCGGTAGCTGTACGGGTTCGAGTAACGCACCACCACGATCTTCCCGCGCGGGTCGATGCCGGCCTGCCGCAACAGCTCGTAGTCGCTCGGGTTGCCGCTGTTGGCGTAGACCACGGGTGCGGTCACGTCCCCCGAGGCCGAGAAGGACAGCCACGCGCCGCTCAGCGCCGGGTGGGCCGTGTCGGGGTCCTCGGGGATCGGGTCTTCGCGCAGGCTGGGCACGTAGCGCTCCGGGGCGATCATCTCGACCCTCACCTCGCGGGGCGAAGACGAGAGCACGTCGTAGCGGTGAACCACGACGTCCTCGAGCCACTGCAGGCGCCACTGCTCCGCGACGTGGAGCGCCAGATCGTTGTTGCGCTTGGACGTCGCCGGGTGCGGCTCCGCGGTGAAATGCCGGTGCCAGCTCCGGATCGACTCGGCGTCCGGCAGCTCGAGGAAGCGGGACTCGAGGGCGCGCTGGGCCCTGGACCCGTCCACCGTGAAGCCGGCGATGCGAGGTCTCGAGGTTGCGACGCTGGGCGCGGCAAGCGACGCGGCGGCGCCCGCCAGGATCACGGCGCCGAGGCAGGCCGCTGCGATCTCGAGCGGCGACCCCCTCACTTGACCACGATCGCGGCGAGGCGGCCATCCGTCTCGAGTGTGTCACCCGCCGCGCTGCGTGCCTGGCGGGGCGCCTGCAGGCGCTCGACAAACTCCACGCGTGTGGCCCGCCCCACCCGCTGCAGGTCGTCGACGAGGCGCGTGCGCTCGTCGTCCGGGCGGGGGTGGAGATGGTGGACGAGGCGCTTGACGTCCTTGCGCACCTCCAGGGAAGACTGGCGGACGACGGACCCGACCCACACCTCGGTGTTCTCGAACTCCTGGGGACGGCTCCACAGACGCAGCACCCGTCCCTTGGCCAGGCTGTTCACGCGTTTCTCCCACACCAGGTCGGGCGGCTTGCCATCGAGCGACGCCGCCGGCGCACCCTGGTATCCGATCGAGGCCACCAGCCTCTCGAATGCCTCCGCCGCCGGGCCCAGCCGACCGTGACCCTCCCGCGTCCAGCCGGCCTCCTCCAGCGCCTTCTCGATGCTGGCGCGAGGGCCGGCGAACAGCACGTTGATGGGCTCGGCGGCCTCGGGGGCGCCCTCGCCGCCGGTCGCCAGCGGCTGTGCGGCGGCCAGCCAGCGCAGGTCCTGGAGCCCCACCAGGGGCGGAGCCGGCACGCTGGCAGCGTTCTGCAGCAGCAGCGTCATCTCGACGCCCTTCTCTAGCGTGATCACCGCGTGGACCGGTCGCTTCGAGGCGTCCAGCAGCCCGAGCGCGAAGGGGTTGAGGTCGGCCGCGAGGGCGATCCGCTCTTCGGGCTGCGCCGGCTGGCCCTTGATCGGTGGTGGCCCGATCAAGCGGCCGTCCGCGTCGAGGGCCTGGCGCGCGTCGATGTCGAGCACGCGCGCCTGGATGGCCAGGCTCCCGCCGCGACCGTCGGCCAGGTCGCCGAATGCCAACAGCAGCCGCGGCCGGCGCTCCTTGTCCAGCAGGCTCCCCGTTTCCTTCACCGCGCCACTGAGGGTCCGGCCCGCCGGTATCGCGACGCGGCCTCCCGCCAGCACGGGCGCGACGAGCGTGGTGTCCACTCTGGTCCCAGGGGACGACGCGGCATTGGAGACGGAGTGGTCGAGCCGCACCTCGATGCGCGTCTGTGCCGGAATCGTGAGTACCACCTCGTCGGCGGCGGCCAGCGCGACGAGGACGACCCCGAGAAGTTGTCCCATGGCTGCTCCCTTGACGGGCGACATCATATGGCCGGCGAGACACGGGCGACAGCCGCTGCGTCCCCCCGGGCTCGGCTCGCGACCACCCAGCGGCCTGGGTATGATCGCTCCGGAATGGAGTGGCGGTGAAGCTGAAGGTCGCGGCCGTGCAGGCCGCGCCCGTCTACCTCGACCTCGCCGCGTCCCTGGTCGAGACGCGCCGGCTCGTGGCCGAGGCCGCCGCGCAGGGCGCGGGCCTCGTGGCCTTCCCGGAAACCTGGCTTCCCGGTTACCCGGCCTGGTTGGACTGCTGCCGCGACGTCGCCCTTTGGGACCACGCCCCGATCAAGCAGCTGTTCGCGCGGCTGCGGGAGAACAGCGTCGTGGTGCCGGGCCCCGTCACCACGGAGCTGGAGTCGCTGGCACGCACACACGCCCTGGCCATCAACATCGGGGTCCAGGAGCGCGTGGAGGAGGGGCCCGGCCGCGGCACCCTCTACAACACCATGCTCACCTTCGGTACGGACGGCTCGCTGCTGAACCGCCACCGGAAGATCATGCCGACCTTCAGCGAGCGGCTGATCTGGGGCCCCGGAGATGGGTCGGGACTGCGGGCCGTGGCCACGGATCGGGGCCGGATCGGGGGCTTGATCTGCTGGGAGCACTGGATGCCCCTCGCCCGGCAGGTCCTGCATGCCTCGGGTGAGGACGTGCACATCGCCGCCTGGCCGCAGGTGAAGGAGATGAACCTGGTGGCCAGCCGCCACTACGCCTTCGAGGGTCGCTGCTTCGTCGTCGCGTGCGGCGCGCTCCTGCGGGCACGGGACCTGCCCGCCGAGCTGGAGCCGATCGCGGCGCTACGCGGCCGGACCGAGGAGCTGGTCCTGAACGGCGGCAGCGCCATCATCGGCCCCGACGGATCCCTGCTGGCGGGCCCGGTGTTCGGCAAGGAGGCGATCCTGGTGGCGGAGCTCGACCTCGCCCGCGTCGCAGAGGAGGGCCTGGCCCTCGACGTCGCCGGGCACTACCATCGGCCCGACATCTTCGACGTGACCCTGAAGCGGTCGTGAGGTCGGGGAGGAACGACGATGCCGCACCTCGGACGCGAGTCGGAGCGAGAGGCGGTGCTTGCGAAACTCGAGGCGATGCCCGCTTTCCTGGAAAACGCGCTGCTCGCGCTCAGCCCCGGGGAGGCGACCGTGCCCGGCCCGGGCGGCTCCTTTTCGCCGGTCGAGCAGTGTTGGCACCTGGCCGACCTCGAACGCGAAGGCTACGGCGAACGTGTGCGGCGCCTGCTGACCGAGGTGGATCCCTTCCTGCCCGACTTCGACGGCGACCGCGTGGCGACGGAGCGCCACTACAGGACCCGGCCCCTCGATCGGGGTCTGCAAGCGTTCCGCGAGGCGCGCAGCGCCAATCTTTCGCTGCTCCGTTCGCTCCAGGCACGCGACTGGGAGCGGCGCGGTAGGCAGGAGGGAGTCGGCGCGATTACCCTGGGTCAGATCCCGGAGATGATGGCCGCGCACGACACGGCCCACCAGGCGGAGATCCAAGCGTGGCTGCGGGAGCGCTCGAGCCCGTGATCGCTCAGCGCCCAGCCGTCGGTACGAAACCGTCACTGTTTTGACATATTTAGGACATACCTTATGCTGTCTTAGGGCGTCACCGCTCCTGCTCCAGAGAGCGGAGGCGTCCAGAGAGTCTAGGCGGCACTGTCATGAGCCAAGAGCGGCCCCGGGTGTTGGTCGTGGACGACGAGCCGGGTCTGCTCGAGGTCTATGCCGACGTCCTGGGCGAGGGCGGGTACGAGGTCACCACCGCCACGAACGGGCGGACCGCGATCCAGGCCTTGTCGGCGTCGCCCTTCGATGCCGTGCTCAGCGACATCGTGATGCCCGACTTGGACGGCCTCCAGCTGCTGAAGGCCGTCCGCGAGCTCGATCTGGACGTCGCGGTCGTGCTGGTGACGGCCAACCCGCGCCTGGAGACCGCCGTCAAGGCCATCGAGTACGGCGCGCTGCAGTACCTGATCAAGCCCGTCCCCGGCCCCGACCTGTGTAGGGCCGTGGCCCGCGCCGTCGCATGGCATCACGCGGCCATGGCGAAGCGCGCCTTCCTCGAGCACGTCGGGGGCGACGCTCGTTTCATCGGCGATCGCGCCGCGCTCGAGCCCCGTTTCGAGCGCGCGGTCTCCAGGTTGTGGCTCGCCTACCAGCCGATCGTACGCGCCGGCGACGGAGTCCTGTTCGCCCACGAGGCCCTGGCCCGCACCGGCGAGAGCAGCTTCCCGAACGCCGACGCGCTGCTCGACGCGGCCGAGAGGCTGGGCCGCGTCCAGGACCTGGGTCGCGCCGTGCGGCGACAGGCGGCGAGCGCGGACTCCCAGACGCTGTTCGTCAACGTCCATGCCTCGGAGCTGGGCGACGCCGAGCTGTACGACCCACGCTCGGCACTCGCCTGCCGTGCGCGGCACGTGGTTCTCGAGATCACGGAGCGCGCCGCACTGGAGGCCGTGAGCGACGTGCCGAGCCGGATCGCCCGGCTGCGCGAGCTCGGCTACCGCATCGCCGTGGACGATCTCGGCGCCGGTTATTCGGGGCTGTCCAGCCTCTCCGCCCTCGCCCCGGAAGTCGTCAAGCTCGACATGTCCCTGATCCGAGGCTGCGACCAGGAGCCCGTGAAGCGCAAGCTGATCGCGACGGTGGCCTCCCTGTGCCGCGACCTCGGCACGCCGGTTGTGGCCGAGGGCGTGGAGACCGAGGCCGAGCGCGCCGCCGTGACCGAGGAGGGCTGCGAGTTGCTCCAGGGTTTCCTGCTCGGCGCACCCGGCGCGCGCCCGAGCCTGAGCTGAGGCACTCCCGGTGGGCGCCCGGATCCTGCTGGTCGAGGACAACCCAACCACCCTGAGGCTGGTCGGCACGATCCTGCGCGGAGCCGGGTTCGAGGTGCTCGAGGCCACGGATGGGCAGACCGCCCTCGAGCGTTTCGTGCGGGACGCGCCCCACCTCGTTCTGCAGGACCTGCTGCTGCCCGACATGGACGGCTGCGATCTGGCCCGCGCGCTGCGGGCGCAACCGCGCGGCGCGCAGGTCCCGATCCTGGCCCTCTCGGTGCGGGTCTCGCCCGAGGAGCGGCGTGAGATCTCCTTCGGCTTCGACGACTTGATCCCGAAGCGGGTCGATCCCGACCACCTGGTGGAGCGCGTGCGCGCCCTGCTGCCGCGCGGGGAGAGCCGGGAGAAAGGGACGGGCGAGGGCCGCTGCGTGCTGGTGGCGGACGACGACGCCCTGCAGCTCAAGCTGCTGCGCCTGCGCCTCGGGGAGTTGGGGTACGAGGTCCTGGCCGCCAGCGACGGCGAGGAAGCCCTGGCGTTGCTGCGCCTGCGGCGCGTGGACGCGGTGCTCAGCGACTGCCTGATGCCACGCCTGGACGGGTTCCGGCTCAGCGCGGCGATCCGTGGCGACCCGGAGCTCAAGGGCATCCCCGTGATCCTGCTGACCTCGACCTACCTCGACCGGGAGGATTCGGAGCTGGCCAGGGCCGCCGGGGCCAGCACCCTGGTGGTGCGAACGCCCGATTTCGCCGCCGCCTTCGCGGCGCTGCAGGGGGCGCTGGAGGGACGCCTGCCCACCCCCCCCTCCGACGAAGGGCTCACGACCGAGTACGTCCAGCGCCTGGCGCAACGCGTGGAGCGTCTGGCGGAGACCAACGCCAGCCTCGCCCAGCAGGTCTCGCTGCAGGCCGCGGAGATGGCCGTGCTGGGCGGCATCGCCGAGGCCCTGGCCCGGCGTCCCGAGGCCGCCGGGCTGGTGCAGGGGATCCTGGAGCGCTGCCTGGACGCCGGCGGCATCTCGACCGGCGCGCTTCTCCTGGTCGAACCGGACGGCAGCATGGTGCTCGGCGCCAGCGTCGGCCTCGGCGAGGAAGCGCGCGCGCGCCTGCGTGCGCTGTTTGGGCCCGGCGGCCTGCTGCGCGAGGCCGTCGTACAGAGCACGCCCGTTGCCTTCCCCGCCGAGGGCGGCCCGGCGGAACAGACCCAGGCGGTGCTGGAGGTCTTCCGGGCGGCCTCCGCGGTCTTCGCTCCCGTGCCGGGGTCCGCGGGCCCCGTGGGCGGCCTGCTGATGGCCTCGCAGCGCCGCCGCCTGCACACCGAGGAATGGCTCGATTTCGCGCGAGCGGTGGCCAATCAAGTGGGCCAGGCGGTCTCCCTGAGTCGAGCCTTCCAGCGTCTAGCGTCGTCCGAGACCCGCTACCGCGAGCTGGTGGAGCTGCTCCCCGAGGCGCTGTGCGTCAACAAGGGTGGCCGCATTGCGCTGGTCAACGCCGCGGCCCTCAAGCTCTTCGGGGCGTCCAGCGCCCGCGACCTGCTGGGCACGCCGGTCCTGGAACGTTTCCACCCCGACGACCGCGCGGAGCTGGAGCAGCGGATCGCGACGGTGCTCGCGACCCGGGCGCCGACCGCGTTCAGCGAGCGGCGGGTGCTGCGGCTCGACGGGAGCGTGGTCGAGATCGAGAGCGCCGCCAGCCCCTTCGTCGAGGACGGCCACTTCGCGATCCAGGTCATGTTGCGCGACCTGACCGAACGCAAAAGCGCCGAGCGGGAGCTGGAGCGCCAACGCGAGCAGCTCCGCCAGAGCGAGAAGCTGGCCGCGATGAGCGAACTCCTGGCCGGCGTCGCCCACGAGCTGAACAACCCCTTGGCTGTCGTGATCGGCCAGGCGGCGCTGTTGCGACGCGACGCGGGGGGCGGGCCTCTCGCCACCCGTGCCGACAAGATCGAGCAGGCGGCCGAACGTTGCGTGCGGATCGTGCGGAACTTCCTGGCCCTGGCCCGCCAGCAGCAGCCCACGCGGACGGCCTTCTCCCTCAACCGGGCCGTGGAGGAGGCCCTGGAGCTGCTCACCTATTCGTTGCGCACCGCGGGCGTCGAGGTGGTGCTGGAGCTGGCTCCGGACCTGCCTCGACTCTGGGCCGACGCCCACCAGGTTCAACAGGTGGTGGTGAACCTCGTCACGAACGCCCAGCACGCGATGCGGCAGAGTGACGTGCGCCGGCTCACGCTGCGGACGGGGCTCGGGGTGACCGACACCGTCTGGCTGGACGTGGCCGACACGGGGGCAGGCATCCCGACCGAGACCCAGGGCCGCATCTTCGAGCCGTTTTTCACGACCAAGCCCCTTGGCCAGGGGACGGGTCTGGGCCTCTCGTTGTCCCTCGGCATCGCGGAGTCCCATGGTGGACGACTGAGCGTGGAGAGCGCGCCGGGCCAGGGCGCGCGATTCCGACTCGAGTTGCCCGTCGGAGCGGGGCGGCTCGAGGCGCCGGCGGCTCCGAGCCCCAGCACCGGGCCGGCTCCGAGCCGCTTCATCCTCGTCGTGGACGACGAGCCGGGCTTGCGCAGCCTGCTGGTCGACATGCTGGAGGCCGAGGGTCACCGCGTGGAAGTCGCCGAGGCCGGCACCGAGGCGCTCGAGAAGTTGCAGCTCCGCCCCTTCGACGTCGTGCTGAGCGACGTGCGGATGCCCGACCTCGACGGCCCGGGCCTCTACGCCCGGGCGACGGCGCTGCGGCCGAGCCTGGAGCATCGCTTCGTCTTCGTCACCGGCGACACCTTCAGCCCCGAGACCCAGGCGTTTCTCGAGCGCGTGCAGGCCCCGGTGCTGAGCAAGCCCTTCGACCTCGCGGCCCTGCAGGCCGCGCTCGGCCGCCTGCCACCGCCAGCCTGAGTCCACGCCGCGCTCCTGGATCCGTGGCACCCGCAGCCCGTGCGAGGCCAGGGCCGATACGCGGCCGCCTGGCAAATCCCCTTATGCTGCATCTTTCGTCGCCGCTGTCCTGAGGCGTTTCCTCCGAGCGAGGCCCCATGCACGACAAAGTGAACCTGTCCCAGAAACTCGCGGCCTTCCGCGAGCACTTCTGCCCGAAGATCGTCGCCCGGATCAACGACTACGACGTCCAGGTGGTGAAGCTGAAGGGCGAGTTCGTCTGGCACAAGCACGAAAACACGGACGACTTCTTCCTCGTCCTCTCGGGACGCCTGACCATCCAGCTGCGCGACCGCGACGTCGAGCTGGGGCCGGGCGAGCTGTTCGTGGTGCCGCGTGGGGTCGAGCATTGCCCGCGTGCCGACGAGGAGGCCCACGTGCTCTTGATCGAACCGGCCGGCACCGTCAACACCGGTGACGCCGGCGGCCCGCTCACCGCACGTAAGGAGAGCCTCTGACCGGGTCCTGGCGCCGGCTCGGGGAGCACGCCCCCAAGACGCCCTAGCGCAGCCGCCCGAGCGCCCGGCGAGCCTCCGCGGCGACATCGGAGGCAGGGTTCAGCACGAGCGACTGCTGCAGCCGCTCCGACGCGCTGGCGCGTTCCCCGAGTCTCGCCTCGATGGCCCCCGCGTGATACAGGATCGACGCCTCCCGGATCCCGACGGCCAGAACCTGTTCCATCACCTTGCGCGCCTCGGCAGCTTGGCCAGCCCGGTAGAGGGCCCAGGCGTACGCGTCGAGGGTGTGAACGTCACGCCGGCGCGCGACCTCGCGGCGGGCGACGGCCAGGGCCTCGGCCGGCCGACGCGCGTGGTCCGCATAGTAGAAGACCAGCTCGCGGTTCGCGTTGTCGGCGCCGTGGGTCTCCCGCAGCGCCTCCCTCTCGAACTCGGCGAAGCGGGCGTCGGCCTCGCCCCGTCGACCGGCGCGGCCCAGGGCCAGGGCCAGGTCGTAGAGGTTCTCCGGGTGAGGCGCCGTGTCGTAACGCTGTCGCAGGAGCGCAGCGGCCTCGCCCCGCCGACCCTGCGCGGCGCGGGCCTTGGCGAGCTGGGCCAGGGCGTAGTGGTAACCGGGGAAAGCCGCCAGGGCCTCGCCCAACAACGTCTCCGCTTCATGGACATCGCCGGTGAGCAGGCGCAGGTGCGCCATCTGGGTCAGGATCCAGGCCCGGTCCTCCACCTCGCCCATCGGCGTTGCGTCCGACGC
>Ga0187893_10005723_pt1 | contig 21984 bp, 17 predicted proteins | sample MA1701074metaG_FD_139574 | JGI IMG/M metagenome (GOLD analysis project Ga0187893, IMG submission 139574) | White microbial mat communities from a basaltic lava cave in the Kipuka Kanohina Cave System on the Island of Hawaii, USA - MA170107-4 metaG ...
CGTTAGACACGCACTACGAAGCGATCCGCCTTTCCATGCAAGGAGTCTTTCGCGAACTGGGGATAGCCGCCTAAACATCGACAATTTTTTTGTAGGGCTTCGCCCTTAGGCGCCTAACTAGGGCGGCCTTAAGCCACTCAGCCGACCTGTACCAGCGCTTCTTCCATCCGCTTCAACTGGCCGCACGCTGCGTAAATGTCCCGGCCCCGAGGCCTTCGGACAAAACACGGAATCACTCGGCCGACGATCTTCCGGAATGCCTCCACGCGTTCCGCGGCCGGGGTCTCGTAATCGATGCCAGGCCCCGGATTAAACGCGATGAGATTCACTTTGCACTTCAATCCGCCAACCAGCTTGACTACCCTCCTCGCGTCGGCGTCGCTATCGTTTACGCCGCCCAACAGCACATATTCGAACGTCAGCCTCTCCCAACTCCTCAGCGGATAGGCACAGCACGCCTCCATTAAGTCTTTCAGATGATACTTTTTCGTGATGGGCATTAGCTCGCGGCGCTGCTCTTCGCTCGATGCGTTCAATGAGATGGCCAGTTTCGGACGGATCTTCTCTTGCCCCAGCTCCGCCATCTTGGGGACGATGCCGGAGGTCGAGACGGTGATCCGGCGCTCGGACATCCCCATGCCCTCGGGATCCGTCAGCAACCTCGTCGCTTTGACGACATTCGCCAGGTTCAGCAGCGGCTCGCCCTGACCCATCATCACTACGTTCATCTGCCGCAGGCGGGGAGTCATTCCATGTCGCGCCGCCACCAGTAACACCTGCCCCACAATTTCTCCCGCTGTCAAATTCCGCTCGAGGCCCATCAACGCAGTCAAACAGAAGCGGCAGTCCACCGGACATCCTACCTGTGACGAAATGCAAATCGTATCCCGGGTTTCCTCCGGCATCAGTACGGTTTCAACCGTCTTGCCGTCGGGCAGCCGTAACAGGTAGCGTCGTGTGCCATCCGGCGAGGCGAACTCGGATGCCACCTGCGGCCAGCCGACTTCAGCGCTTTCCGCCAGTTGTTTTCTCAGCGCTGTAGGCCAAGTGGTAATATTATCAATCGTCTGCACCCTTTGGCTGTAGAGGGCCAAATATAGCTGCCGGGCTCGATAAGCTGGCTCGGCCGCGAACCTTGCCCGTAAATCCGCCTCATCCAGACCGATCAACGCAGCCAACATCCTATTCTCATTGTATGGGCGCCTGCTAAAATAAAGGCAGTCCCCCACAAAATGGCCACTTCTCCCGAACGAAATATCGAGTCCACGGTTCTTTCCAATGGATTGCGAGTTGTGACCGAGTCCATGAATCACGTGCGCTCGGTATCAGTGGGCGTCTGGATCGACTCCGGTTCGCGGCTTGAAATCGGCCCTGAGAATGGGATTTCCCATTTCATCGAGCACATGGTTTTCAAGGGGACCCAAACCCGATCGGCCGAAGACATCGCTCGATCCATCGATTCTCTCGGCGGCAATCTGGATGCATTCACCGGTAAAGAACTGGTCAGCTTCAATACCAAGATCCTCGATGAACACCTTCCCATCGCATTTGAGGTCCTGGCCGACATGGTCCTGCGGCCCGCTTTCCGCGACGAGGATATCCACAAGGAAAAGGGCGTGATTCTCGAAGAGCTCAAGATGGAGAGCGACAATCCGGAGTACCTGGTCCACGAGACGTTCTCGCAAAACTTCTGGAAGGATCACCCGCTGGGCAAGCCCATCCTCGGAACCCGCGAGACAATCAAGGCATTCGACCGCCCGATGGTCGACTCGTTCTACCGCAACGTCTACACACCTTCCAACATTCTCATCACTGCCGCCGGTAGTCTGACCCACCAGAACATGGTCGATCTGGTGGCGCGCGAGTTTGATTCGCTTCCCGCCGGTCCCGGAAAGCCCGACCATGTGCCGCCGGAACCTCAGTCACGACTGATCCTCCGCGACAAACGGGCACTCGAACAGGTCCACCTGATGATGGGTGTTCCCGCCTACGCCGTCGCCCATGAACGCCGGTTTTCCGCCTATGTACTCAATACTCTGCTAGGCGGTAGCATGAGCTCGAGGCTGTTTCAGAACATCCGCGAGCAGCGTGGTCTCGTTTATGCGGTGTTTTCCGAGATCAGTAGCTACCGTGATTCCGGCGCGCTCGCCGTCTACGCCGGAACTTCCCGTGGAGCCGTCCGCCAGGTGATCCAGCTCATTCTCGCGGAGTTTCGCAAACTCAAGGAGGAACTGATCCCACCAGAGGAACTCGAGCGCGGCAAGAACCATTTGAAGGGGTCCGTCATGCTGGGCCTGGAGTCGACGGCCAGCCGCATGACCAATCTCGCCCGCCAGCAACTTTATTTCCACCGTTTCGCCACGATGGATGAAATCCTGGCCGCCATCGAGGCCGTTACCGCTGAGTCGATCCAGCAGGTTGCCTGTGAATTTTTCCGACCCGAAACGATCGCTCTCACCGTCCTCGGCCCCCTGAATGGCATGAAGATCCGGCGGGAAGATCTCATTTGCTGATGCTCTGGTTCTGATGCCTTTGCGTTGCGCCGCTCCTCTCCTTCTCTCGACGTCCTGGTTGATTGGCGGCATTGACGTCACGACTCTCAAACCAGAAGGCTTCGTCTCTGACTTCGCACGCGTAGCCGATCCCGTTTCACGGCGTCAGGTAGAGCGTTACTGCGGCGAAATCAAGGAAGCAACCGGCGTTGAGCTCGCTTTCGTCACTCTCCGGTCTCTCGAAGGCGAAGTCATCGAGGATCTCGCGAATCGCCTCTACCGGCAGTGGGGCATCGGTAAGAAGGAAACTCACGAAGGCGCCTTACTACTGCTGGCCGTGGCTGAACGCCGCTCCCGGCTCGAAGTCGGTTATGGCCTCGAGCCCATACTCCCGGATGGCGCCGCCGGCGAAATCTTGCGCAAGATGCGGCCAGCCTTGCGCGAAGCCCATTACGGCGACGCCATGATTCTTGCCGCTGAATCTCTCGGCGCGCGCATCTTGCAAGCAAAGAACAAGACGGCAACCGCTCCCAGACCGCCGCAACCCAGCCGTCAGCGTCCGGACGAATCGTTTCCCTTTCACCCGGGATTGCTAGCGGGCGCAGCAGGTTTAATCGCATGGATCATCTGGCGAAAAGGCCGGAGTTCCGCCTGGCATTCCCATCGTTACGGCTCGGGTCGCAACTTGCCGGGCATCCTTTGGGCTCTCCCGTGGATTCTTCGTCCTCCGGGTCACCGGTCCCACCGGTCGAGCGGAGGATTTGGAGGCTATTCCTCAGGAAGTTCTGGAGGTGGCTTTGGAGGTTTCGGCGGGGGCAGCTCCGGTGGAGGCGGCGCTTCGAGCAGTTGGTAAGACGACGCCATGGAGAAACAACTGGGACAACTCACGGATCGATTGCGGAAGGCTTACGGCGACCAGCTCGTTGGTGTCCTGCTCTACGGCTCCGCCACCTCCACGGACTTCAATCAGGGGTTTTCCGATCTCAACGTTCTCTGTGTCCTGACTCAAGTGGGCGTCCCGCAACTCCGCGTTGCTGAACCCATCTTCCATTGGTGGGAGGAACTGGGCAACCCGGCGCCGCTCCTTCTCAGCGAAGAAGAAGTCGCGACTTCCACGGATTGCTTCGCCATTGAATTTCATGACATGCTGGACCATCGCCGGGTTCTCTACGGCCGTGATGTGATCGAGGGCCTCTCCATCGATCATTCGTTTTATCGCGCACAGGTTGAGTATGAGTTGCGAGCCAAGCTGCTGCGTCTTCGTCAAAAGGCGGGAGACGTCCTGGACGATCGGGAGCTTCTCGCGCGCCTCATGGCTGATTCGGTCTCCACATTTCTCATCCTCGCGCGGCATGCCTTGAAGCTCGCAGGCCTCGACCCCGGGGCTTCCCGCCGCGACACAGCTCTACGTCTTGCGGAATCGATGGCTATGGAACCCACCCCATTGCTTACGCTCCTCGATTTCCGTCAAGGCACGGCCGGGCTGCATTCGTTCGACGCCAGTGCTCTCTTTGCGCAATATTTGAAGTTGGTGCAGGCACTGGTTGATTTTGTAGACCGCGTGCAAAAGTGAGGTTTTCATGAAGCCAATCGCCCTCGTACTTGTCATCGTCGTGGTCGCCGCCGTAGGTCTGGGCGGCATGCTCATATCCTCGAGAAACGAATTGGTTCGCCAGAGTGAGGACATCCGCGGAACCTGGTCGCAAGTGGAAGTAGTGCTCCAGCGGCGCGCCGATCTCATCCCTAATCTCGTAGCAACCGTGAAGGGTTTTGCCGCGCAGGAAAAGGGGATCTTCGAAAGCCTTGCCAATGCTCGCGCAGCACTCATGGGAGCACGAACCCCGCAGGAAAAAATGCAGGCTAACACCGCACTCGACTCGGCGATCGGCCGCCTGCTCCTGATCGTCGAGAACTATCCCACTCTCAAGTCGAACGAGAACTTCCTCCACCTTCAGGATGAACTAGCGGGCGCCGAAAACCGGATCGCTCAGGAGCGCCGCAAGTACAACGAGGCGATCCAGAAGTACAACACGTCCGTCAGTCTCTTTCCAGGAAACATCGCGGCCAGCCTGTTTAGTTTTTCCCGCAACGACGAATACTTCAAGACCGAGCCTGCGGCACGGCAGGCTCCCAAGGTATCCTTTTAGAATCCCTTTCCATCCAGGAGTTATCAATCCTCATGAGCGCCCCTGTGTTCAACAACTACATCAACGGTGAGTGGGCCGGCGGCGGCACATTCGAAAACCGCAACCCGGCGAATACCGATGAGGTGGTCGGTCTTCATGCCAAGGGCTCCGCGGCCGATGTCGCAGCGGCGGCGGATGCGGCGCAGAAAGCTCTTCCCGGTTGGTCGAATCTCACCGGACCTGCCCGCGGCGCCTATCTATACAGAGTCGCCGACATTCTGGAAAAGAAATTCGATCAGCTTGGCGAGGAGATGACGCGCGAAGAGGGAAAAACGCTTCCCGAAGCAAAGGGCGAAGTGCGCCGCGCCATCAACATTTTTCGTTATTTCGGCGGCGAAGGCGCGCGCATGCCGGGCATGATCGTCCCCTCCGAGCGCGATCGCGTCCACATGTTCGCCATCCGCAAACCAATCGGTGTTGTTGGGCTTGTTACTCCGTGGAACTTTCCGATCGCCATCCCCGCGTGGAAGCTCGCGCCCGCGTTGATCTGCGGCAATACCGTGATCATCAAGCCCGCTTCCGCCTCCCCGCTCAGTGCCTGGCGCATCGTCGAAGCATGCCACGAAGCGGGCATTCCCAAAGGCGTGGTTAACTTTATCTCTGGCTCGGGCGGCACTCTCGGTTCCGCGCTGGTCAACGCTCCAGCGCTGCGCGGCGTTTCCTTCACAGGTTCCTGCGAAGTCGGCAACTGGCTTCACGCCGAAGCATCCAGGCGCCGCCTCCGTATCCAGCTCGAAATGGGCGGCAAGAATCCGACGATCGTGCTCGGCGATTGCGACTTCAACGCCGCCGTCGAGAACGTCGTGAACGGCGCATTCTTCTCCACCGGCCAGAAGTGCACCGCCACCAGCCGCGCGATTGTGGAGGACTCAATCTATGATAAATTCGTCGCCGCGCTTGTCGAACGCACCAAGAAGCTGAAGGTGGGGAATGGGCTCGAGCCTGGCGTCGATATCGGCCCGGCAATCGATCAAGACCAGCTCGACACAAACCTGCGATACATCGAAATCGGCCGGAAGGAAGCGGGCGAACCCGTTGTTGGCGGCCATCGTCTCACCGGCGGAGCTTACGACAAAGGCTACTTCGTCGAACCCACCATCTTCACCAATGTCACCGAGAGCATGCGCATCGCCCAGGAGGAAATCTTCGGACCAGTGCTGGCTGTCCTGCGTGCCAAGGATTTCGATGACTGCATGCGGGTTGCCAACGGCATTCCCTTCGGGCTCTCCGCCTCAATGCAAACCACCAATCTCAGCCGCATGTTCGACTATGTTTACAAAATGGAGGCTGGTCTCCTCACCGTCAACCTCCCCAGCGCCGGCGTCGAGTATCAACTCCCTTTCGGTGGCACGAAGGATTCGAGCTTTGGACCCAAGGAACAAGGTCCGGCGGCAGTCGAGTTCTACAGCGACTATAAGACGGTCTACGTCAAGTATTAAGGACCGCCTGATGAAACTGTCGCAAGTCCAATGGAACGGCAAGATTACAGCCGCTATCTTTGAAGGCGGTCTGGCGCGGCCGATCCCCGACTATACAATGCAGGACCTCATCCGCCGAGCCGAAGTCGACGGTCTCGATCTTGCCACGCTTGCCCGCCGCCAGGCCATCGCGCATGCCGAGAGGCTCACTCCGATTCTGCCGATTCATCCCCGCGAAGTCTGGGCTTGCGGTTGCACGTACGAGATGAGCGCCGCCTTCCGTGATGCCGAGCACGGCACGCGGGAAGGCTTCTACGCTTATGTCTACCAGGACGAGCATCGCCCTGAGAGTTTTTTCAAGGGCACAGCCCGCGTTTGCGTCGGACCCGGGCAGCCCATTGGCATCCGTCCGGATTCCAAATTCACCGCTCCGGAACCGGAACTTGCTGTTGTTCTCGGCGCCGGTGGCAAGGTCCTCGGATACACACTGGCCAACGACGTCTCGGCCTGGGACATCGAGAAGGAGAATCCGCTTTATCTGCCTCAGTCGAAGGTTTTCAACGCCTGCTGCGCGTTGGGGCCCGTCATTGTTACTCCGGACGAGATCACAAATCCTTACAGCCTTGACATGACGTGTACCATCACCCGCAACAACAAGGTGACTTTTTCGGGCTCGGTGAGTACTTCGAAGCTTCACCGCAAGATTGAAACGCTGGTCGAGCATCTGTTCCGCGCCAATGCCATCCCCAGCGGCTCAGTCTTATGCACGGGTACTGGAATTATCGTTAAAGAAGAAAACGCTCTCGCCGAAGGCGACATCGTTACGATTCGAGTGGCGCAGATCGGCGAGCTTTCCAATCCGGCCGTGGTGTTGCACTAAACCCTAGTCCCGGAAAACTTCTTCCAGTGCGCCGGCGTCAAGAACGGGCATGGCCACTCATCGATCTGATTCGATCCGGCAGCCTGTTCATCGTCCCCGGAACTCGTGTAGAATTGCCCGCCAACGCGGATCAGCTTCCATTACCCGCCAGTTTGGGTCCCCAAACGCCTGATGCCATGAGTATCCCTGTTCGAGAGCCCTTCGCAAATCCGCCAACGCAGCCGCTCCGCGGTTCGCCATCAAGTGCATCAAGCCTCTTGCATATAGCGCGCTCCGGTGTCCCGGCTCCGCTCCCAAAACGCGATCCAGCAATTGTTCTGCTTTTCGCCGGTCGCCCGCTTTCGCGTGATAGTAGGCCAGCCGAACCTCGACCTCCCGCACTCCCGGATGCCTCGTCAAGGCGATCTCTGCCTGGCGAATTGCCTGAGCTAGCGCCTCCGTTGCGCGGCCATGGTCCCCTGACCACCTCGCGGCCTCCGCCAGGAATCCCGAGTACACCTCCGAATTTGGCTGCATCGAGACGGCACGCTCAAACATGGTCGACGCCAGATGAAACTTCCCGGTGTAGAAATAAGCGGTCCCAACGTTGGCATACGTGGCGGCTTTCGGCTGTTCCCGCAGCGCCCGTTCGAACCACTCGATCGATTTCGCGTACTGCCCGCGACGGATCTGGATCGCTCCCAGATTGTTGCAAGCGTTTCCATTGCGAGAATCCAGTGCGATTACCGCTCGGAATTGACGCTCGGCATCGTCCAGCCGCCCTTCCCGGAAATGGATGGAAGCTAGTACCTCTCGATGCCTCCAAGACTTCGGCTCCGCCGCTACGGCGCGCTCAATCGTCATCCGTGCCTCATCCACTCGTCCCGCATGCATCAGGCTCAGCGCGTAAACACGCTCGATGTCGCCTGATCCCGCGCCCTCTCGCCGCAACTGATCCAGTAGCTCGACCGCCTGTGTCGCCTGCCCCTCCGCAGTCAACAGCTTCGCCAGTGCCAAGCGTACCTGCGGCTGCATCGGGTCAATCGCCATCGCCTGCTCCACGGACTTCCGGGCCTTCTCGCGCCATTGCGGCGACCCCGTCGATCCAGCCAGTAGCATCTCCACTCCCGCGAGCGCCGCCCACGCGCCAGCGTGTCGCCGGTTGGATGCTATCAGCCTCTCGATCTCCTCTGCCACCACCTGGTGTTCAGCATCTGTCCGTGCCCTCTCTCTCATCTCCAGCGCCTTCTCGAGGCTCTGTATCGGCGGAACGGGCTCGGGCTGCTTCATCCATAGAGCGACGCCAGCCACCACCGCCAACAACCCCGCCGCCAGCGCTGTTACCGATACTCCCGCAGGCCGTCGGGCGCGTTGCAGCTGCGCGAGCGATTCTCTTGCTTTCCCAAAGCTCTCGAAGCGATCTTCCTTTCTCAGTGCGAGACAGCGCTCGGTAAGTTCACGGACACCGTCCTCCGCGATGGCTGTCCTGTTCTGGTGCTCAAACTGCTGCCCCGTCCACATTTCATGAAGAATGAGCCCGAAGGAATATATGTCGCTTCGCGCATCCAAAGCCTGTCCCTCGGTTTGCTCGGGAGACATATATCTGGGAGTACCGCAACGGTCTTGATCAATGGCGGCCTTCTGACTTCCTCCCTCCGCCACAGCCGCCAGCCCGAAGTCGGATATGTATACGCGAAGGTTCGGATCCAATAGTACGTTCTCCGGCTTCAAATCCCGATGGATCACTCCCGCCTCGTGGATCGCTTCCATACCCTCTGCCATCTCCCGTGCCAGGCGCAAGGCAAGCTCCCGTTCAAGCCGCCCCTGCTGGTTCAACAAGGCTCGCAACGTGCCACCCTCCACGAGCTGCATGGTCACGAAATGATTTCCGTATAACGACCCGAAATCGTAGACCTGCACTACATGCTTGTGCGATACGCGGCTAGCCAGCAGAACTTCACGTTTCAAGCGCTGTAAGGCCGATCCTTGATCCGCAAGCAATGGATGCAACAGCTTGAGTGCTACGAACCGTTCCAGCTCGTTGTCCCAAGCTTTGTACACGGAGCATAGACCCCCTTGCCCCAAGTGACGTTCCAATCGATATCGCTCGGGCGCCAGGGCCTTGGCTGGTCCCATGTATTAATCCCGCCTTCGACTCGGTTTTCTGGTCATGCGTCGTCCCCCCTAGTTATCAGTGAGAAGCAAGCGTCGCGACTCTCAGTTAAACGCACCCAATCCCGTCAGTCATCCTTTAATTTTGCCTTTAATCTTGCGGCCACACCACTCGGCCGCCCACTACCGCCGCCACAGGTTTTCCCCTGAACTGGCGCCCATGAAACGGTGAATTCCTGCTCTTAGATACTGTCCGGTTCACATCGTACGTCCAGGACCGGCCCGGATCGAACACCGTCACATCCCCGGGCCAACCTGTCTCCAACCGCCCTCGACGCAAGCCCAAGACCCGTGCCGGCCCAGCGGTGTAGAGCTCGATCATTTTCATCAGGTCAATCTGACCAGTGTGAACCAGATACTCCATGGTTACCCCAATCGCTGTTTCCAGACCCAGAACGCCGAACGGGCACCGCTCAAACTCCTGCATCTTCTCACTGCCCGTGTGCGGCGCATGATCTGTTGCGATCACATCGATGGCGCCGTTCACCAGTCCCTCCAATACTGTCGAAACGTCTTCCCGCGCGCGTAACGGCGGCTTCATCTTGTAGTTGCTGTCATAAGGGATCGAATCCTCGTCCGCCAACGCGAAGTGATGCGGCGTCACTTCGCACGTTACCCGGATCCCGCGCCGACGTGCATACCCCACCATTTGCACCGCCCGCATCGTCGAAATGTGGGCCACGTGATAGTGGGCTCCCGTCAGTTCCGCCAGCAAGATGTCGCGGGCGACCATCACGTCCTCGGCAGCCGACGGAATTCCGCGAAGTCCTCTCCGCACGGATGGGCAGCCCTCGTGCATGTCGCCGCCCGCGCTCAGATTCAAGTCCTCGCAGTGGTCGATCACGACCATATTCCAGCCTGCCGCCAGCTCCATCGCCCGCCGCATCACCCGCGAATTCATCACGGGGCGGCCATCATCCGAGATGGCGACAGCCCCAGCTTCCCTCATCGCTCCGATCTGCGCCAGCTCCTCCCCCGTGCTGCCCTTAGTAATGGCGCCGATCGGAAACACATTCACCGGGGATAAATGCCGCGCACGCTCGACGATGTAGCGCGTCACGGTGGCGTTATCGTTCACCGGATTCGTATTGGGCATGCAGCAAACCGTTGTGAACCCGCCGGCCGCGGCCGCCCGGCCGCCAGTTTCTATCGTCTCAGCGTGCTCGAATCCAGGCTCCCGAAAATGCACGTGCATGTCGATAAACCCTGGCGCCACAACCAGCCCAGTCGCATCGAAAACATCGGCACCGGGCGCCTCCAGGTTCGGCCCTACTGCCGCGACTTTGCCTTCCGCGAGCAATACATCAGCCGCTCGGTCATGGCCCGACACCGGATCCATCACCCTGCCGTTCCTGATTACAAGCGTCCTCATGCCTGATTGAGAACCCTTTCGAGCACCGCCATCCGCACCGCTACTCCATTCTCAACCTGATTCAAAATCACCGACCGCTGCGAATCCGCCACCTCCGACGATAGCTCTCTTCCCCGATTAATGGGACCCGGATGCATCACCAGCACATTCGGCTTAGCCAATCCGACATGCTCGGTTCGCAACCCGTAACACCGGAAATAATCACCCGGGGGAAAGGGCGTCTCGTCCTGACGTTCCAACTGCACGCGCAGCATCATGATTACGTCAGCTCCTGTAATCGCCTCATTCATGTCGTATGTGAGGGTGATGTGTGGCGCGAGAGTCGCCAATTCCCTGGGCAGCAGTGTCGGCGGACCGCACAGTACCACTTGCGCTCCGAACTTCGAGAGCAGATACATGTTGGACCGTGCTACACGGCTGTGCGCGATGTCCCCGATAATCGCGACACGCAACGCTTCGAGACTGGGGAGATGATCCAGAATCGTTCGGGCATCGAGCAATGCCTGCGTCGGATGCTCATGCGTTCCGTCACCGGCGTTGATGATTGGCGTCGGGAGGTACCGCGCCAGAAAATGCGGCGCGCCGCTGGCCGAATGCCGCATGACGATAGCATTCGGGCGCATCGCCGCGAGCGTGTTCAGCGTGTCCACCAGGGACTCCCCCTTCGACACGCTCGACCCGGATGCGGTGATCGACACCGCATCCGCGCCCAGGCGTTTGGCCGCAATCTCAAAGCTGGTCCTCGTCCGGGTAGAAGATTCAAAGAACAGATTTACGATCATCTTCCCGCGCAGCAGATCGTACTTTTTCACCGGCTGATGCTGCACCTGCTGAAAGTCGCGCGCCCGTACCAGAATCGATTCAATCTCCTCGCGGCACAGTTCCTCGATTCCCAGCAGGCCCGTCCCCATATCCTCTAATCCACTTTCTCGACCAGCAGAACCTTTTCCATCCCATCGATCTCCTGAAACTTCACCTCGATGATCTCGATCGCGGAGGTCTGCACCGTCCGTCCCACGTACTTGGCCTCGATCGGCAATTCCCGGTGTCCACGGTCCACGAGCACCAGCAATTGCACACGCGCGGGGCGTCCATGATCAAACAACGCATCGAGAGCCGCACGGATGGTGCGACCGGTATAGAGAACGTCGTCCATCAGGATGATGTCTTTGTCTCGTACCGGAAAGGCGATCTCGGTGGCGTTTACCACCGGCTGGTTTGAAATCGTCGACAAATCGTCGCGATACAGGTTGATGTCGAGTATCCCCACCGGAATCTTCCTGCCCTCGAGCGCTTCGATTTTGGATGCCAGTCGCTGAGCCATTGGCACACCGCGCCGCCGAATCCCGATGAAAGCCAACTTGTCCAGATCCGCGGTCTTTTCCAGAATCTCGTGGGCGAGACGGACCAGCGTTCGGTCGATTTCGCTAGCGCTCATCAGTTGGGATTTTAGGTGCGTTTCTGCCATGGTCCGCTTCGAATCCAGCATGGTAACACGACCCGGCTTACCTACTTTGCCGCCATGAGCGCCGCTAACTCCCTCGGACCACTGCGTTCGTCCAAGGTCCTTTGAATTCAAGGTCGGCTGTAGTGGTTCCCTCCGTAAGCGCGGCTGATACAGGAGTTACGCCGATAAGTATCGCTATTGAATATTCATACAGCGCTTCAACCGCTTCAACCGCTTCAACACACAAACAAACCGCTTCAACCCTTGACAACGGCATTGGAATCGCCATAACCTTTCAACGATCTTTGGCGCGACAGAACTCGAGTAACCCGCGAGGGTTGATCTCACAGGGTCGCCCTGCCGGGTATAATAATCCGGATTTGCGTCAAAGGGGAGGTTCACATGTGTTTCGTAGCGATGCTGTGGTTCGCTCTTCTCATTCCTGCTGCCAGTTTGGCCCAGGATTTTCGCGCGTCCATTACCGGACGTGTCACCGACCCCACAGGCGCAGTCGTGGCCGGGGCCAAGGTCACGGTCACCAATGCCGCGACAAGAGTGGCCACACCAGTTCAGGCCAACGAGCAAGGCGTATTCAGTGTCCCGTACCTGATCCCGGGCCGCTACGAGGTGAGGGCAGAGGCGCAAGGCTTCAAGACGGCTCTGCGAGAGGGCATCCACCTGCAGACCTCTGACCGGCTCACGCTCGATCTCGGGCTCGAGCTGGGGACGACATCGGAAGTCGTCGAGGTGAAAGAACGGGCTTCGCTGATCGACACCTCGGCGGCCGTCGCCGGTACAGTGATCTCCAGCAAGACGGTCACACAGATCCCCAGTATCACGCGAATTCCCTACCTCATGGCCGGGCTATCGCCGGGCGTGGTGGTGCGCGACATGAACGGCACGCTGCCTAACCCGGCGGGGAACGGCACGGCATCCGGTTTGCGGGTGAACGGCGGCTACGGAAACGCATCCAATGAATTCCTGATCGACGGCGTTCCCAACAACACCACCGACCGGCCCGCGTTCATTCCTTCCGCCGATGCCATCGCGGAATTCAAGATCATCGGCAACGCCTACGATGCACAGTATGGGCGGCAGGCGGGCAGCACGGTAAACGTCACGATTCGCAGCGGGACGAATGACTATCACGGCGGCGCTTACCACTTCTACCGCGACACGTCGATGGGCGCGAACACTTTCCAGTCGAATCTCACCGGTAGGCCGAAGGACGACTGGCGCTTCAACATGTGGGGCGGCCAATTGGGGGGCCCGATCCGCATTCCTCGGGTTTACGACGGCCGCAACCGCTCATTCTTTTTCTTCAACTACGAAGGGATGGTCGACCTGGAGCCGCGGTTCACCATCCGTTCGGTTCCGACCACCGAGCAGCGCGGCGGCGACTTTTCGCAAACGACAGCGGTTTCCGGCAGCGGCCGCGCACTGATCACGATCTACGATCCATTGACCACCAACCAGGCGACCAGCCAGCGGCAGGCGTTTGCAGGCAACCAGATTCCTGCGTCGCGCATTCACCCGATCGCGCGCAACGTGCTCGAGTATGTGAGGTTGCCGAACCTCCCGCCCGATCCGGCGCTCGCTACGGGTCTCAACAATTACGTACCGGGCATACCGACGGAAGACACCATCGATTCGGCCGTGACGCGACTCGATCATCAGTTCAGCGACCGGCACAAAGTTTTCGCGACGCTTCGTTGGAACCATTGGGAGGAGTCGATCGGGAACGCCTTCGGCAATGTGGCGACCGGGCAACTGGCGACGCGGATCAACCGCGGCATCGGCCTCGATGATGTCTATGTGTTCGGACCAGCGACGGTCCTGAATGTTCGCTATGGTCTTGCGCGATGGGAAAGCCCGACGGTGAACAGCGGCTTCGGCTTCGATCCGGCGCAGTTGGGCTTTTCCCAGGCTCTCGTCTCGCGTCTTCCGGTGAGAGCGTTCCCGACCTTTTCAATCGCAGGCGGGTTAGGCGGAGCTGCGTCCAACTATACGATCACAAACAACCATACGTGGGTCGGCGCACTGACGCGTTCGCAGGGCCGCCACACGCTCAATATCGGCGCACAGTTCATGGTCTTGCAGACCGCGACGTTCAATTCGGGTTCGGGAGCAGGGAGCTATAGTTTCTCACCGCAATTCACGCAAAGAGATTTTCAAACGGCGGATCGCTTCTCCGGCTCCGACATGGCCTCGTTCCTCCTGGGTTACCCATCCAGCGGTTCCGTGTCATTCAATGACAGTGGCTTCTATAGCCAGCACTATCTGGGCTCCTATTTCCAGGACGACTGGCGCGTGACGTCGCGGCTGACCTTGAGCCTCGGGTTGCGCTGGGACGTGGAGCTTCCACAGCGAGAGCGATTCAATCGCGCTAATAGAGGGTTTGACACAACAACGGCGAGTCCCATCGCGGCGGTGGCTCAAGCTGCTTACGCGCGGAGTCCAATGCCTGAGCTGCCCGCATCGCAATTCCGCGTTCTTGGCGGACAACTCTACGCCGACGTCGGCGGTCAACCCCGCCGCATCTTCGACACCGGCTACAAGGCCTGGCAGCCGCGATTCGGCTTGGCGTACCGGATCAATTCGAAGACGGCAATTCGCACCGGAGTTGGTTTGTTCACCGCGAAATCCACCACGACCGGAGGGCAGCTCGGCTACAGCATCGACACGCCCTATGTCGCCACAACAGATGGTGGACGTACTCCATCGGGCAGTCTCACTGATCCGTTCCCGCAAGGCTTCCTGCTTCCGATCGGAAACAGCCGTGGACTCGCAACCAGCCTCGGTCAGACGCCGCGCTGGGATGACACCACGCGCCGTTTGCCGTTCTCGATTCAATCGTCATTCCACATTCAGCGCGAATTCGCCGGTAGCTGGCTGGCGGAGGCCGGTTATGCCTACAACAAGTCGAAGCGTATTCCGATCAATGTCCCTTCGAATCAGATGGGGCTTGATTCGTACCTCGCGTTGGGCAAGCCGCGTTATGACGCTGCCGGGCAATTACTGGCACAGCCGTTCCGACTGGAAGACAGGGTTCCGAACCCGTTCTTTGGGCTCCCGGAGTTCGTGGGGACGGCTCTGGGGACCGGCTCGACGACTACGGTTGCACAACTGTTCGGAGCATTTCCTCAATTCAATTCGTTCAATCGAGGGCAGGCGGACGCCGGACAATCGAGCTATCACGCATTGCAGTTGAAAATCGAGAAGCGGTTTTCCGAATCGCTGGCGCTGATTGTATCTCATACATGGTCCAAACAACTGGATTACACCAGTCTCTTGAATCCCATTGCTTACCAGCTTGATCATTCAATCAGTGCCGACGACCGGACTCACTACTTCTCTGCTGGATGGTCGTGGGAACTGCCGATCGGGCGAGGCAGTAAATACATGAGTAACTCGTCGCGCGTCGCGAACGCCATTCTCGGTGGCTGGCAATTCGCGGGCACGTACACGCTTCAAAGCGGGCGGCCCGTGTACTTAAACAACAATCTCACCTGGAACGGTCAGAACCCGTCCATTTCGAGACGTGACCGGACCCTGGATCGGTGGTTTCAGACGCAGCAGTTCGGACTAATTCCCAAGCAAGATACTTACGCGCTTCGCACCACGCCACTCACCTTCGGAAACATTCGCGCAAGCCGTCAGAACAATGCCGACATGGCCATCCACAAGAACTTCCGGCCGGTGGAGGGACTGACGTTCCAGGTCCGGTTCGAGACGTTCAACACGTTCAATCACGCGCGATTTGGCGATCCGGCAGTCAACCCGGCCAACGCCAGTTTCGGAACGGTGGCGAAGTCGGCGCTAAACCAACCGCGCATCATCCAGTTGGCAATCAAGGCTAACTTCTAATGCGGCAGTTTTGACCGCCGCTCCGCAAGCTGGGAGACTTTTGCGCCGATGGAGTAAACTTCTAATTGATGACGCGTCGCTGCTTCTTAGGATCGGTGTCCACGCTCGCCATGACTTCCTCCGCGCTCGCCGCCCCCAAAGGCTGGATCATTGAACTTCGTCATTATCACATGCGTAACAACGTGGATCAGCAGATGGCGCGGACGTCGGAGTTCATCGAGAAGCACGCTCTTCCGGCGGGCAAGCGCGCCGGCGGTGAAGTTTCGGCTGCGTTCGCGAACCTGATCTCGCCTTCCGGGCCCTTCCTGCTCCTGGTGAACAGCTATCCTTCCCTGGCGGCGATGGAGACGGCACAGCAGAAGCTTGCCGCTGATAAAGAGTTTAGCGAAGCGCTCGAAGCGTATTACGCTAAGCCGGGGGTCGGATATCAGCGAGTGGACGTAACCCTGCTCCGCGCGATCGATTCGATGCCAAAGATCGAACCGCCCGCCATCGAATCAAACAAACCACTCCGTGTGTTCGAATTGCGGACCTATGAGTCGAACAATAGCGCCACGCTGCGGCGCAAGGTCAAGATGTTTGAGGAAGGCGGCGAGCTTGGGATCTTCCGGCGCGTGGGTATCCGGCCGGTCTTTTTTGGGATGGCGATCGCCGGAACGAATCTACCGAACCTCAGCTACCTGGTCTGCTACGACGATTTGGCCGGCCGGGAGAAGGCCTGGCGGACCTTTTTAGCCGATCCGGAGTGGGTGAAGTTGCGCGGAACACCGGGACTATCCGATGCTGAAATCGTCTCCAATATCAGTAACGTAATGTTGCGGGCCTTGCCGTTTTCGCCGGTTCGCTGAAGTTTATGCCTTGGATTGTTGTCATCGCTGTCTGCTTGGTTTCGCTGCATGCGGAAACTCTGCCTCCCGGACGCCAGCACGACATCGAGCGGATGATCTCACAGGAGATGGCGCGGCAGAATATTCCAGCGGTGTCGATTTCGGTTGCGGCGGGCGGCGAGATACTCTGGTCGTCAGGCTTCGGACTGGCGGACCTGGAAAACTATGTGCCGGCCAAGGGGTCGACGGTGTACCGATTAGGATCGATTTCCAAGCCGATTACGGCGGTCGCGGCATTGCAGCTAGTGGAGACTGGCAAGATGCAACTGGATGCATCCGTACGCCAGTACGTGTCTGCGTTTCCGCGAAAGCCGTGGCCCATCACGATCCGCCAGTTGCTGGGACATCTAGGCGGTATTCGGCACTATGACAAGGTCGAGGAGATCAATTCAACCCGTCATTATCCGGATCTGGCTTCGGCGTTGAAGACCTTTCAGGATGACCCGCTGGTGGCCGAGCCGGGAACGCGATTTCACTACACGACATACGGGTACGTCCTGCTAGGCGCGGCGATCGAGTCCGCTTCCAGCCTCCGCTATATGGATTACCTCCGGCAGAAGGTGTTCGCTCCGGCTGGCATGGAACGGATGCGACAGGATCACACGTTCGCGATCATTCCTAATCGCGCGCGAGGATATACGATTTCACCGGATGGGCGAATCCAGAACTGCTCTCTCGCCGACACGAGCAACAAAATTCCGGGCGGTGGATTGGCCTCCACTGCGGACGACCTGGTAAAGTTCGCTCTCGCGGTCCGGAAAGGGACGTTGCTGAAGCGCGCCACGGTCGATCTGATGTTCACACCGCTGAAGCTGCAGGATGGGAAACCGACCACCTATGGGCTTGGATGGAACGTTAGTTCCCTCGATGGACGAAAGATTGTGTCGCACACCGGGGGCCAGCAGGGCGTATCGACTATCCTCGCGATGCTGCCAAAAGAAGGGGTCGTCGTCGCGTTGCTGACCAATCTCGAGAGGGCAACGTTGCGCGATCTGACGAACCAGATTGCCCGGTCGCTCGTCGACCTCAATACGTCGCGGGCTCCATCGAGGCCCGCGACACCGGAACTGTTCCGAACCGTTCCAGCAAAACACTGACCCGCCATGGGCTATTTGAAATTGCTGTAGGGTCCAGTCTCTTTCCAATCCCCCACACTCAACCCGTCCTCATCCCAAACCACCTGCCCGTTGCGGATCGTGACGGCGCATCGCAGGCGACTGTCACCGGTCAGCTTACCGAATCCTGAGTCGAGATAAGCGAACTTCCCCTTCTCGAGCGCGATCATCGCGACGTCCGCCACGGACCCCTCGCTTAGCGTTCCGAGCTCGGGTCGCCGGATGGCCTTCGCCGGATTCACCGTGCTGCGCTCGATCACCTGCTCGAGCGCCAGCCCCATATTCAGGAATTTCGACATCGTCAGAATCATCGTAGCCCGAGGCAGCATCACGCTGTTCTTGTGAATATCGGTCGAGATCGTATCCGGAAGAAATCCCTGCTGGATCGCAGGCACGGCGATGCGGAACCACAGGCTGCCCGATCCGTGACCAACATCAAACAAGACGCCGCGCTTACGCGCCTCCCACATATATGGCTGCACTTTCCTGTCTCCGTCTATCTGCGGGGTTAACCTTCCGTAAAAGTGCGTATGAATGTCGCCTGGACGCATGTGCTCGAGGATCAACTCGCGATATCCCCTCCCCGGTTTGGGATGGAAGTCCACCATGCAAACCGACCCGGATTGCTCCGCCGCTTTCACCGCGCTGTCCACCGCAATCCAGTCCGCGGGTTGGTAGTGCGCCGTCTTGATCCCCACAATCACGTCGCGATGCTGCTTCACCATGGCCGCTGCCCTCTCGACATTCAACTGTTTGGGATCGTCCTCGACCTTGGTACCGTACATTCCCGCCGCCACGATGTTCAGAAATGCGAGAACTCTTGTGTGCGCGCGATTGATCACCCTGCGGCGGAACGCTTCGAAGTTATCGGCTCCCGAGGAGCCCGCATCCACGGCCGTCGTCACCCCGCTCCGCAACGCGTTGTGATCTGGATTGAGGTTGAGCGATGCGCCCTGTGCGTCAAAGTGCGTGTGGATGTCGATCAGCCCGGGAGTGACGTAATACTCGCCCGCCTCGATCACGGTTCGCGCCTGCGAGGCGGGCAACTCCTTCCCCACACGGACAATCTTGTTCCCCACGATCGCCACATCCATTCGACTGTTACGTTTGTTTGCCGGATCGAGAACGTGTCCGTTCTTGACGAGGATGTCGTAAATATCGGCGCCTGGGAGGGCCGCCGCCGCAAACAAGAAAACGAGGAGCTTCATGGAAGCACCTCATAGTTTCCAGCAGTCGACCATTCTGGAAACCCACGCCCGTCGGCGTCAAAAACAAGTTTCCCGTTCCGGATCGTCACCACCGCTTCCACTTTCTTCGATCCCAGCATTTTCTTGTCCCAGGAGTCCTTGAACGCGAACACTCCGTCGCGGATCGTGAGCACCGCGATATCCGCGGACTTGCCTTCACCCAATGTGCCGAGTTCCGGAAACCGCCTGATTGCCTTGGCGGGATTCACGGTGGATCGCGCAACGGCATCCTTGAGGTCCATCCCTAACAACATCATCTTCGAAATGCAGTTCGGCATATCGGACTGCTGCATCAGAATGCTCGTCGAATGAAGATCAGTTGAAATGGTGTCCGGCCAAAAGCCCTGTTTGGTGGCGCTCACTGCGACTGGCCACAGAAAACTACCGCCGCCATGACCGAGGTCGAACAACACGCCGCGCGCCCGGGCCTGCATTGCGTACTCGTGCACCTTGCCGTTAAACCGGCTGACGATTTCCACCTGCCGGTCATTGAACATATGCGTGTGCAGATCGCCGGGGCGCATCACGTCGAGGAGCTTCTCACGCGACGTGCGTCCGGTGTTGGTGAAGATTTTGTCGTCCACCATCACGGGAACATCAGCCAGTCGTCCGGCGTCCACAGCGCGCTTCAACGCGTCCCATCCCGGCTTGCTGAAGTGGGCCACTTTGATCCCCACAATCACGTCGCGATACTGCCGAATCGTCTCCGCCGTCTTGTCCGGAAGCATGTCTGCGACATTGTCTTCGGACGCCGCCCCCGTCATGCCATTGCCGGCGATGTTGAGGAGCGCGAGCACTCGTGTGCTTGAGACGTCGATAATCTTTTTTTTGAAGTCCTCGAAGGTCCGGTAGCCCGCGCCGCCGGCATCGGCAACTGTCGTGGTGCCGGTGAGTAACGCGGTATCGTCCGGGAATAGCGCGCCCGAATAGCCGTAGGCGTGAAAGTGCAGATCGATCAATCCCGGGACCACGTATTGCCCGCGAACGTCAAGGATCTTTTTCGCTTGCGCGGCGGGAATCTCCGCCGCCACGCGCGCGATCTTCGTTCCCTGCACGGCAACGTCGCGAACCCCGTCGACGTTGTTGGCCACGTCGAGAACGTGGCCGCCTTTCAACAAAACATCGTAAGGCTGCCCGAATGCCAGCCCAGCCAATACTAACCCGATTGCGTATTTCATGCTTTGGCCGTAAGGATCTGCTTGACGCGGTCGGCGATGATCAGCTCTTCACCGGGCTTGAGATTGTACGGAAAGATCCCCAGTCCCTCCCACGGTGGGTTGAAGTTGCGCATATCGCTGGCCTCGATCGAAGGCGATCCTTTCCGCAACCGCTCCACCATCTGGGTGAGGGTCACTCCCAGCTTCGATTCATCCCACTGCACCGACAGGCGCGGCGAATGCGAATAGTCATTGTTGGGGATGTACTCAGTGAATACAGTTGGTGCGCCTTTCAGCCGCTCGGCAACGCGATCGAGCATTCGGTGCCACTCCTTCCGCTCTACCTCGTGATCCTTTTTCAGGTAGTGCTCCAGCGCGACGAGCATACCAACGATTTCCTCCTTACCCACCTTCGCGATGCGTGCGAAGTAGTTGTGCGGCGCGCTGTTGGCGTATGCCTTGCGGATCCACTCGCGTTTGCCTAGAAGCAAGCCGCTACATTGAGGTCCGCGAAGATTCTTGCCGCCCGAGAACGCCACCATATCCACGCCCATCTTCACGAACTTCGAGAGATTCGACGCCGGCGGAATCTCGGCCGCTGCATCCAGGATCACTGGCACGCCCGCGGCATGCGCGATTGCTACCGCCTCCTCCAACTCAACCTTGTGACCGAGGGTGTGGTGACTTGCCACGAACGCAACCGCCGCGGTGTCTGGTCCGATCGCCCGCTTCATCTCCTCCGCCGTTTCGACCTCGACCAGCTTCACGCCGACCATCCGGAACGCATGGTCGTAGGAGGTGCGGTGCCGTTTCTGAATCATCATCTGCGACTTCATCCCTGTAAGATCTGGTAGCAGTGACATCTTCGACTTGTCGTCGCCGGCTGTGACAGCGCAGCTCGCCAGACACAAACCCGCCGAGGCGCCACACGTGACGAATGCATCTTCGGCGCCAGTGAGCTCGGCGATGCGCCGACCGACTTTGTCCTGCAGTTCGTGAATCGGAACGAAGTTTCGCGACGCTTCTTCCATCGCGCGATGTACCTCCGGCGCCATTAGTGTTCCGCTCAAGGTGGTGATAGTCCCCACTGCGTTGATGAACGTCCGCACACCAAGCTTTTGATAAATCGCGGCAGTCTCAAATGATCGGGCGGTAGCACCTGGCAAGGCAGCAGCCGCCAGGGGTGCGGCCATGACAGCGCGGCGTGTTGGTTTCTTCATGGCTCACAGTATATCTCGGATCGAAGCAATCTCCAGATGCGTACGGTAAAATGAAACAGTTCGGGCCGTGGCGCAGCCTGGCTAGCGCGCTTGCTTGGGGTGCAAGAGGTCCCGGGTTCAAATCCCGGCGGCCCGACCAAATTTCTCTAGCACTTACAGACGCCAGGCCTCCAGACACCCCATTCTGGAGTCCAACTGGCGTCCAAAACTCACCGTTTTCTACAGTGGCGTCCACGGGCACGGTGTGAATTCGACGCTGCCCACGATCAATTCTTTGGGTTCAACGGTAGTCGGAGTCTGGGCAGTGTGGGCATCATTTTCGCGCGTGTTCGCTGCTGGAGACGACGACGATTCTTGTTTTCCCTATAAGGACGTTGCCCGTCGCGACCCATCACGTCTCTCCCCTGGCCGATTCACTTTTTGTGAGCGTCCGGTAAGCGTGCGTGACTCGAACTGACCAGGCATAGTAATTTTGGGAGTGCCCCGAAAGCAAGCACCAATCGCCGAGGATTTTCTCGATTTACAGCGGCGGCTGGCGCAATGGC
>Ga0187893_10005724_pt1 | contig 21981 bp, 26 predicted proteins | sample MA1701074metaG_FD_139574 | JGI IMG/M metagenome (GOLD analysis project Ga0187893, IMG submission 139574) | White microbial mat communities from a basaltic lava cave in the Kipuka Kanohina Cave System on the Island of Hawaii, USA - MA170107-4 metaG ...
CTATCGCTTTCTCCACGGCGCTCTTGCCGTCGCTGGCCTCGAAGATCACCTTCATGTCCGGCTGGCCGTCGATCAGCAGCTTGAGCCCGTGGCGCACGGTGACGTGATCGTCCGCAAGCAGAATCCGGATGGTACGAAGCGTTTCAGGCATGGTCCTTCCTGCCGCCTGTGGTGCGAGGCTTCAGCCTCGCCCGGGAGTCGTCATCCGCACGAGAATCGTGGTGCCCGCACCGACAGACGACTCGATCTCCAGCGTGGCTCCGACGAGCAGGGCGCGCTCCTGCATGCTCTGCAGCCCGAACCCCTGCTTCGAGGTCCCGGCCTCGCCCGGATCGAACCCCACCCCATCGTCCTCGACGACGAGCAGGACGCAGTCTGGGCGCCGTTCGAGGATCACCTCGACGTTGCGGGCGCGTGAGTGCCTGGCGACGTTGGTCAGCGCTTCCTGCGCGATCCGATACAGCGCCGTTTCCGCCTCCGATGGCAGGCGTTCGTCCAGGAGGCCGGAGGTGTGCAGCTCGGCGGCGATCTGGACGCGCGTCGACCAGTCCTGCACGTAGTTGGCCAGCGCCGCACGCAGTCCCAGGTCGTCGAGCGCCGTAGGCCTGAGCGCCCACACGAGCTGATCGACATCTCGATCGATCTGCTGCGCGACCGCCTCGAGCGCGTCGACCTGCCCGCGCAGATCGGGCCGGTCGCTGGAGGCCTCTTTGAGCGCTCCGATCCTGAGGCTGAGCGTTGTCAACTGCTCCCCGAACTGGTCGTGCATCTCGCGCGCGATCCGCCGGCGCTCGTCCTCCTGGGCGAAGACCAGCCGGGCGAGCAGCTCGGTCCGCGAGCGTTCGGCCTCGGCCTGGCGTCGCTCCGTCAGATCGAAGTGCGTCCCGACGATGCGCACGACCGGTCCGCCCGGCTCGCGGCGGACGGCAAACCCGCGCGAAAGGACGTGCACGTAGTGACCGTCCTTGTGCCGGAGTCGAAACTCCCCTTCGTAGTTCGCGGCGCCGCGCGCGACGCGCTCGTTGAGCTGGTCGGCGCGCGACTTGTCCTCGGGGTGAAGCAGGCGCTCCCACGCGCTGACGTGGGGCTCGATCTCGTGATCCGCGTAGCCGAGCATCTGCTTCCAGCGTGCAGAGTACACGACCGCGCCGGTCTCGAGGTTCCAGTCCCACACACCTTCCTGCGCCCCGGCGAAGGCCAGCGTCAGACGCTCCTCGCTTTCTCTGAGAGCCGCCTCGGCGCGCTTGCGCTTGGTAATGTCCCGTACCGCCATCTGGACCGTCCGCCCGTCGCCCTCCTCGAGAACCGTTCCACTGATAGCCACGTCCGTCACCGCGCCGTCCAGCCGGACGATTCGCTCGTCGATGCCCGGCATCGGGTCGCCGGCGGCGTGCTGCCGGTCGATCAGCTCCCGGATACGAGCGTGGCTCTCCGGGTGAAACAGCTCGAACGGCGACCTGCCCAGCAGATCTTCGACGGCGGATGCTCCGAACAGCCGGAGCGCGGCGGGGTTGACGAAGGCGACACGGTCGTCACGGCTGATGAGGATGCCGTCCGGCGAGAGTTCGACGATGCGGCGATAGTCAGTCGACGGAAACGGCATCGGTCGGAGTCTAGCGTTCGTGACGGCGCTTTTCCAAGTGTGACGAATCCCGTTTGCCCGTCACCTTTGGCCCGCTGACGGATCCGTCAGCCGGAGGCAAAGTCTCGCCGTGGGCCCCGTCTCCGCGGATCCATCGACCTCACCGAAGTGCATCACCCGCAGGAACTTGTAGGCGTGCCGTCGCTGGGCACTTCCGTTGCTGCCACAAACCCGATCCGGTCCGCCACCCGCGGACGGCGGGCCGACAGGCAAGAATGATCGGTCAGACAATCGGCAAGTATCGGATCAGCGGCCAGCTCGGGCGGGGCGCCACGGGGATCGTGTATCGCGCGGTTGACGGAACGCTCGATCGCGAGGTCGCGATCAAGGTCCTGAACCCCGATCTCACCGATCCCGACATCATCAAACGCTTCCGGGCCGAGGCAACGACGCTCGCCAGGCTGAATCATCCGGACATCGCGACGATCTACGAGCTGCTGCCGTCCGGCACCGACCTGCTCATGGTGATGGAGCTCGTCCGGGGCGAGACGATCGACGAATTGCTGGAACGTGTCGGACCGATGCCGCCGGGGCTCGCGGCCCGAATCATCGACCGGATTCTGGCGGCGCTCGAACATGCGCACCGCAACGGGATCGTGCACCGCGACATGAAGCCCGCCAACGTCATGGTGACGACCGCGGGCGGCGTCAAGATCATGGACTTCGGCATCGCTCGAGTACGCGGCGCCGAGCACATGACGATCGACGGGCTGCTGATGGGGACCCCCGCGTACATGGCCCCCGAGCAGGGGCTCGGAGAGCAAGTCGACGAGCGGACGGACCTCTACGCTGTCGGCGTCATGTTCTACCGTCTGCTGACCGGCGCGCTTCCGTTCAAGGCGGACTCGCCGATCGCCATGCTGCAGCGGAAGGTTGTGGATGCGCCCCGCGCGCTCAATGAACAGCGCGAAGGCCTGCCTGGGTGGTGCGAGGCGGTCGTGCAACGCGCGCTCGCTCGATCCCCGGCAGATCGCTTTCAGACCGCCGAAGAGTTCCGGGACGCGCTGAGCCGCGCCACGGGGCCGGACCAGACGATCGACATCGCCAAGGCACTTGCGATCCGGGAGCGCGGCGCGTCCACGTCTTCCGAGCCCGAAGGCGCGAACGCTCCGGCCGTCTCGCGTACCGAAACCCTCGTGGCCGCCACACCTGTACGACGGAAGGTCACGGGGCTCGTCCAACGTCGCAACGCGGGGGTTGTGCTGACCGGAGCGATCCTCGCAGCCATCGTCGTCAGCGTCGCCATGCTGGCGTACGTCGCGCCTCGACACCCGGCGAGGGAACCGACGACGTCCTCCGCGTCGTCACCCCCGCTGGCCTTCGACGCGAACGTGCTCGTGGGCAGCGGGAACAGGCAGCGCGAGCCTGACGCGCAGCTGCTGCTGGCGAACGGCAACATCACGGTGATCGCCGACGGCGACGACGAGCCGCTGTACTCGGCGCCGTATCGAACCGTGATCTCGATCAGCTACTCGCGGGGAACCGATCCGCTGTGGAACTCGCCGAACGGGCCGGCGCGCGCGGCCCGGGTCAGGGGCGGGTGGATGGGCGACATCGGCATTTTCCAGCAGCGCCATTGGATTTCGCTGCGCACCGTCGACGACCGCTTCGTCATCCTGCGTGTCGGCGAGCCGCTGGTCAGGACGGTGCTCACGGCGCTCGAGGAGCGCACGGCGCGTTCGGTCGAACGAATCCGGTAGAGCGCCGGGCGGGCAGAACGAAAGGACTCGAATGCAGCTGCGCGCAGGGGCAGGAACGGATCGCGGCCGTGTCCGCACGCTGAACGAGGACATGTATGTGTCACGAGCGGGCCGAGGTCTCTTTCTGATCTGCGACGGCATGGGAGGGGCGCCCGCCGGAGAAGTCGCGAGCCAGATAGCGGTGGAGGCCATCCTGGAGCAACTCGACGGGACTGGACAAGAGATCCAAGCTCCTCAGATCGACGAGCGAAGCTACCTGCCTCAGACTCGCCGCCTTGCGGAAGCGGTGCGTCAATCGAACCGAATCATCTATGACCGCGCGCAGCTGGACCCGAGCCACGCCCGGATGGGCACGACGGTCGTCGGTGCGTGGATTACGCAGCACATCGCCAGTGTGGCGCATGTGGGTGACAGCCGCGCGTATCTCTGGCACGACGACCACCTCGAGCCACTGACGCGCGACCACTCTCTGGTGGAGGCGCACGTGCGCGCCGGTCTGCTGGATCCCGCGGAGGCCGTCAACTCGAAACAGCAGAACATCCTCGTGCGGGTCCTGGGACGCGAACCGGAAGTCGACGTGGATCTGAGGGAGGTGCCGGTGCAGCCGGGCGACTACTTGCTGCTGTGCAGCGACGGCCTGACGCGCATGGTGCCCGATGGGGGGCTCGCTCAGGCGATCGTCCGACTCCGAGACCCGCAACGGATTTGCGACTACCTGGTCGACGCCGCCAACGCCGGCGGCGGCACCGACAACATTACGGTCGTCGTCGTGGAAGTGATGAACCGCTGGTGGCAGCGCCTGTCGCGCCTCTGGGGATGACAGTCCGAAGGAGAGCAGCATGCCGAAGCTGATCATGAAAGTCGATGATCGCGTCGTGAAGGAATACGTCATCGGGTCGAGCGCCACGATCGGACGCCTGCCCGACAACACGGTGATGATTGACAACCCGGCGATCTCCGGTCACCACGCCCGCATCTTCCACGACGGAGATCGGTTCATCGTGGAGGACTTGAAGAGCAAGAACGGCACGTTCGTCAACGACAAGCTGGTTCTGACCCGCCGCAGCTTGCAGACCGGCGATGTCGTGCTGGTCGGCAAGCACCAGCTCGTGTTCGACGAGGCGGTGCTCGTCGACGACGCCGAGGCGGTGCTCGCTGAGCTGGGAGATACCGTCTATCTCGATACCCCGGGGCACCGAGAGCTGCTCGCCAGGTTGAGGGCCATCCGTTGGGCAAGAAAGCCCGCAGCCGAGGTCGCGAGCGAGCCGGTCGCCGCGGAACCGCCCAAGGTCGGCGTCCTGCGCGTGCTGGCAGGCCCCTCGCAGCGGCCGGAATACACGCTGGAAGCGAATATCGCTCTGATCGGAGCGTCAGAGCAGGCTTTGGTGCGTCTGCAGGGCTGGTTCAAGCCGAAGGTTGCGGTCGGCATCGCTCGGCACGACGACGGCTACGTCGCCACTCCGTACGGCGGCGAGCCGCAGATCAACAATCTGCCGCTGCGCGGGCGTCACAATCTGAAGGAAGGGGACGTTCTCGACGTCAGCGGGATCGTATTGGAATTCCGTTGGTCGGGATAGCCGGACCGTTATCGCCCTTTAGCGGCCGGTCAGCTGCTCCAGTTGGTCGGGATACCGAGCCCCCTGGACCGTGATCTGTGACGCGGCGCGATCGATCCCTCGGAGATCGTCGGACGTCAGCTCAAGGGCGACGGCTCCGACGTTTTCCTCGAGCCGGTGCAGCTTCGTGGTGCCGGGGATGGGAACGATCCACGGCTTCTGAGCCAGCAGCCAGGCGAGCGCGATCTGGGCGGGCGTCGCGCTTTTCCGTCCGCCAATCGTGACGAGCAGATCGATCAACGCCTGGTTCGCTTTTCGAGCCTCGGGCGTGAACCGAGGGAGGGTGCTGCGGAAGTCGGTGCTGTCGAATGTCGTGTTCTCGTCGATCTTCCCGGTGAGGAAGCCCCTCCCGAGCGGGCTGTAGGGGACGAACCCGACGCCGAGCTCCTCGAGCGTCGGCAGGACCTCCGCTTCAGCACCTCTCGTCCAGAGCGAGTACTCGCTCTGCACCGCCGTGACCGGCTGGACGGCATGCGCGCGACGAATCGTCTGCGCGCCGGCTTCAGAAAGGCCGAAGTGCTTCACGTTGCCCTGCTGAATCAGATCTTTCACCGCTCCCGCGACCTCTTCGATGGGAACGTCGGGGTCGACCCGGTGTTGATAGAAGAGGTCGATCGCCTCGACCTGGAGCCGCTTGAGCGAGGCCTCGGCGACTTCCCTGATGTGCTCGGGCCGGCTGTCCAGTCCGATCCACCTCGGCCCGCCGTTCGGATCGAGCTTGAACCCGAACTTGGTCGCGATCGCCACCCGCCCGCGGAAGGGAGAGAGGGCTTCCCCGACGAGCTCTTCGTTGTTGAAGGGGCCGTAGACTTCAGCGGTGTCGAAAAAGGTGACGCCTCGGTCGACGGCCGATCGGAGGAGCGCGATCATCTCCCGCCTGTCGGGGGCCGGACCGTACGCGAAGGTCATGCCCATGCAGCCGAGCCCGAGCGCCGAGACTTCAAGGTTGCTCTTTCCAAGCCTGCGCTTCTGCATTGGTCTCCTCGAGTTCAGACCCGGTCGAGCGACGTTTGTACTACACGTCGCTCATCAGGCCGAGGCTCGGGACCCGGAGGACGCATTGACACAAATGGCTTTGCATAATAAAGTTAATGGGCCATAGCGGACGCGTGGAGGGAATTCTGTCGAAAAGTTGGATCGAGAACTGGCTCGCGCTGATCGTCCTGGCCGGCGGTCTGCTGCTCGCGGCGATTCCCGGGCTTTTTGTGTTCATGCGCGCCACCGCGACGCCCCTGCACCCGAACCCGCGGGACGTGCGTGCAGTGACGCACTCGGCCCCGTTGCCAAAGTGGGCCGACGCCGTGGAGCAGGGGCGCCAGATCGTCCGTGCCGGTCTCACCGAGCAGAACCTGCCCGGGCTGTCGGTGGCGGTCGGTCTCGGTGGCGAGATCGTATGGGCCGAAGGCTTTGGCTGGGCGGATCTCGAGAACAAGGTGCCCGTGGCGCCTGAGATGCGGTTCAGGATCGGAACCGCATCCACGGCGCTCACCTCGGCCGCGGTCGGCCTGCTGGTGGAGCAGGGCCGGTTGAAGCTCGACGACGAGATTCAGACCTACGTCCCAGAGTTTCCAAAGAAACAGTGGCCCGTGACGTTGCGCCAGCTGATGGGACATCTGGCCGGGGTCAGGAACGATGGCGGTGATGAGGGGCCGTTGTTCTCAGAGCACTGCGAGCGGACGGTCGAAGCGCTGCAGGCCTTTGCGGACCGGCCGCTGCTGTTCGAGCCGGGAACCAACTACAGCTATTCGAGCTACGGCTGGATCCTGGTGAGCGCGGCGGTCGACGCCGCCGCGGACGAGCCGCTCGTCAGGTTCATGCGGAAGCAGATCTTCGAGCCGCTGGGCATGGACAAAACAAGGGCCGACTCCGCGACGGAGCCGATCCCGGATCGGGCGACGCCCTACTTCCCGAGGTTCGCGGCGGATCCCCGCTACGGCCTGCACCTGATGCGGAAGATCGACTATTCCTGCTACGCGGGAGCCAGCGCATTCCTGTCCAGCCCGTCCGACCTGGTGCGCTTTGGTATGGCGATCAACAGCGGCACGCTGCTGCAACCCGCCACGGTCCAATCGCTGCAGACGTCACAGCGACTGGCTTCCGGGCAGGAGACGGGTTACGGCCTTGGCTGGGATCTCGAAACGGTTGCCCTGGCGGGTGAACAAACGCGCGTCGTCGGCCACGACGGGGAGTCGCTGGGCGGGAGGGTGGCGTCTCTCATGACGGTCCCCGAGCGCGGGATCGTCGTGTCCGTGACGTCGAACATCTCCTACGCGGACACCTCGGCCGTTGCCTTGAAGATCGCGCAGGCCTTCGCGGAACAGGGGAAAACTCCAGCACGCAAGTGACGCGCCGAGAGCGGTCATCCGTCTAACTGCGGCAGCCGCGCCGCGGCGCGTCGGGCGCGCCACGCGAGCGTCACCTGCGCGTGGCAGGCGCGACACAACAGGCGATAGTTCTCGAGGCCGCATGCGCCGCCGCCCTCCGCGACCGGGACGATGTGATCCGCCTCCCACCGCGGCCGGGCGGCGCGCCACTGCTTGCGGGCTGCACGATCCGACGCCGGAGGCTTCGCGCGGGTCCATTCGCGGTGCGCCTTCGCGACGTTCAGGCCGCAGAGCCGGCAGATCCCCCTGTCGCGCTTCCTGACCTGTCGGCGCACGTACCACGGGCTGCTGCGGATCTTCCACTCGTGCACGCAGGCGTCGCCGCAGAAGGTCCGCCGCGGCGGCAGGACGCGTTGCCTGCACCAGCGACAGATCGGGTCGCCGGCCTCGTCGCGGTCGGGCTTGCCCCACTGGTCGGCTGTCACCACGCGGGATCTCCGGGTGCTCACGCAGCAGGTATCGGCCGGGGAGGCAGAGCCAGAGACGTAAACAGCGCAGACGTCACGTCCAGCGATCACTGTAAACCTCCGTAGATCGCGTCCGATCGACAGAGTCACGTCACAGTTACGTCACAGTCCGCGCGGCGTTGAAAGGACACGCCTTCAGGCCTGCGGCGTTCAAACAACGCGCGGCGACTCAGTCGCAGCTGCGGAATCAGACTTCTCAGGCGGTTTTCGTCCGAACGACCAGGTCAACGTCGCAGTTGAGCACCTGCAGCAAGGCCAGCAGCTGATCGACAGACTTACGGTAGTTCGTCTGATCGAGCAGGCGATACAGCTGCGCCGCAGACGTCCCGAGCCTGCGCACGATCTCGCGCTTCGAGAGCGGGCTCTCTGCGACTCGCTTCTGTGCTTCGAGCGTCAGTCGGTACAACAGGAGATCGCGGAGGTAGGTGGGATCCTGGTTGTACTCGAGCACCTGTTCGACGTGCACGGTGCCGGTGCGGCCGGAGTGGAGGACGTAGCTAAACGCCTCCCGGCCGGCCTCCGGGTCAACGGCGAGCTCCGTGACCGGGTCTTCCGCCGTAGGCGTCGGCTCCGCCTTCGAGAATGGGAACACGAGCTTCTTCGTCGAGGTGCCGACTTCGAACACCTTCTTCCGATTGTTGTGCCTGATAGTGCGGATCTTCACAGCAGTCCCTCAGCCTCCAGCTCGCTGATCAGTTCCAGAATGCCCCGCGTCGCCGCGCCTTTCATCGGTTTCTGATTGTCCGAATCCCACTTCACGACCAGGCTGCCGTTGCGATAGACATGCACATGGCGCGGCGGATGATCGCCTTTCCATGTGATGAAGACGTACCGCCCCGCCGATACTTGCCCACCGGTCTAAAATGTTACCACACAGGGTAACATTTGCGAGGGGCCTTGCTTCCCGCCATTCTGGCGAGATTCTGGCGGGATTCCGCCACGCCGCGGGCCTGACTGCGCGGCAGCGTCGTCACGTCACGCTGGCGCTGAGGGCTACAATCGCAGCTATGCCGCGACGCGCCCGAGTCGTCACGTGGAACGGGAAGGACATTCCGCCGGAGTTGCTCGAGCTTCCCGCCGGTCGCTACGTTATCGAGTCCGTCGAGGAGGAGGCGCCCGTCCTTACGCCCGAAGAGGAGGCCGGCATAGAGGCTGCGCTCAACTCGCACCGCAAAGGCCGTGTGGTCGGTGCCAAGCGCGCCCGCCAGATCATCGAGGCTGCGCGTCGGCGTTGAAGTTCACCTTACACCCCATGATTCACGTTGTCGATCCCGATGCGACGGTTTCCGCGCTCGCGCAACTTTTGACCTGATGCGACGCAAGCAGATCAGGCCGGGACAACTCGTGGACGTCCGGTTGACGCCGCAGGAGCGAAACCTGATTCTCGAACGGACGTTCATCGACCCCGAGATGGAAGCGCGTCTCCGAGCCGCAACGGCTCGTGAATCGAACCTCGTCGTTCAGTTAACGCTGGATGACATCGACGATCTCGCCGGCCATGTTGCCGCGGAGGCGAACCACTGTTCTGAACCCCGCGTGCGGCGCGCGCTTGATGCCGTCTACGACCGGCTCTCGAACATCGAGGACACGTTTACGGATGAAGAGCCTCATGCCGAAGCGGTCGTCCCCGAGGTAAAGCCATTCACCGCGAAGCAGGGACAGTATCTCGCGTACATCTACTACTACACGAAAATCCATGGCAGGCCGCCGGCCGAATCGGATTTGCAGCGGTTCTTCCGCGTGACGCCACCGGTCGTGCATCAGATGATCAAGACGCTCGAGGCGCGCGGATTCATAGACCGTCAACCAGGGGCGGCGCGCTCGATAAGGCTTTGCTTGACGCGAGCGCAGCTGCCGGATCTCGAATAGGCGTCCTAGATCAGCGCAAGTAAAGAAGCTGCCGAAGGCGCTTCCTGGCGGTTGGCCGGCGACTGGCGACGTAGCCGGCGATCTCGTATTCGTTGAACAGCCGCCAGACCGCGGCGAGGAACCGCGGAAGCTCCTTCGCGAACGTGGGATGATCGCGCGCGGCGTCTGCAAAGGTGATCAACTTCTCGCCGATCAGGTAGTCGAGTGCGCTTTTCGCTCCGAAGCGCCGCTTGATGGCCTTCGTTGCCCTGCACTGTTCAACCCAGACCTTTTCGAATTGCACGCGAGGAATATACCGCCGGAATGGCTCTTCGGCCAAGGTTTCCCGCTCGAGAGTGGGGGGCAAGCGCGGGATCGCGCCCTCAAGCGTCGAGCGGGAGATCATTCCGCGAGCCGATCACCCACACCTCGGACCCTTCAAGCACGCGGGTAATGAAGGCGTTCTCGCTCTTCGCTCGTTTCGAGAATTCGGCGGTGCTGCACCCCGTTGGGGTAACGTGTCGACCAAGAGCACGCGCCACCTTCTCGAGAGCGCCGAAGACATCGCCGTAACTCAGGTTGTCGCTCACGACCATGCCGTCGCGCTCGGATTGCAGGAGGGCCGCCGCGGTGCGGTGCTCCGCGCCCTTCTGCCGCTCGGCGCCGGCCATGCGCTTGCGGTGGCCGTCGCGGTCGGCGCGGCGCTGGCGGTTGGATTCGCGATCCCTCTCGCCTGGCTGCGCTCGCCGATTGCCGGCGTGCTCGTCTCGCTTGGCGTGCTGCGGTGCTTCCGTCACCGCCATCCCCGCTGGGGCGGGATGCGCGTGAGCATGGGTGGGCTCACCACGTGGTCGTTTCTCATGGCGACGGCGCACGGTGCCGGCCTGATGGTGGTGCCCGTGTTCATGGGCATATCGATGTCGGCTGCAGGAGAACGCGCGCACCACGTGCGCGCCTCCGGCACAAGCATGGGAGCCGCGTTCTTTGCCATTGGCCTCCACGCAGTCGGCTATCTGGCGGTGACCGCTTTCGTCGCGGTGCTGGTGTTCGAGAAGCTCGGCGTCGGCATCCTGCGTCGCGCATGGATCAACCTCGATCTGATCTGGTCGGCCGCGCTGGTCGCGACGGGCACGCTGATTATTTAGGCTATGTCGCTGATCACAGCGTCGATTTGCTCGCGTTGACGCGCCGTGCGCATCCTCTACATTTTCCCGCACCCGACGATGAATCCTTCGGACCCGCGCGGGCCATTGCCGCGCCCAGGCGTCAAGGTCACGACGTCTACCTACTGACCTTGACGCGCGGCGAAGCGACAACGATGCGGCACAAGTTCGGGTGGACGCTTGAACAGATGGGCGAAGCCCGGTATCGCGAGTTACTGGCGGTGCGGACCACCCTGGATCTCACAGACATCCGGGTCTTGAGCCTGCCAGATGGCGGACTGAAGGCGCTGGATCCAGGGGCGATCGAGGAGTTGATTCGCGATGAAATATTACGCATCGCACCGCACGTTGTCGTGACCTTTCCAATCTCACGGCATCAGCGGGTTCCACGACCACATCGTCACGCACTTTGCAGTGACCCGCGTGTACCTCAGTTTGCACGGCCCCGATCACCCATGGTTACAGCGTCTGGCGTTCTTCACGGTCGCATCCGCGCCCGCCGAGTTCCCATGGCACGTGAACGTCACCGCGCCCTGTGAGATCGACTGTGTTTCCAGGTGACGGACTCCGACATGGAACGATTTCACCGGGCGCTCGACTGCTACGCGACGTATGCGGACGTGATCGCTCGGACCCGGGTTCACGAGGTGTTCGACAGGGACGTCCACTTCGAGCTGTTTCGCGAAGACCACAAACCGCCGTTGACGGATCTTTCTGAAGGTCTGACGACGGCAACCTGAATGGTGCCGATTCGGCGATGACCTGTCCGTGGCGTTCAACGGTCGTCGTGCCGCGGGAAGCGCCGCATGCGTTTCGTGTCGAGGGCGCACACAGGCACGCCTCTCAGCGTGTATACCCTACCGGACACGAACGCTTCTACGCGCAGTGGCCGAACCGGCCAGAGAGCGTAGGCTGCCGCCTGTCTGCGAGCCTGATCACGATCGGCGTCACGCTTCGTTTATCTCGCACGCCTCCTGCCGCGTGGCACGCGACCCCGACGGGCGCTCCGAAGTGTGCGCGCCCCACGTACCGACCCCTCCTCACGTACGGCTCGGAGGAGATCCTTTGACGTCACACCCTTGACAGGCCGCCCAGTGACGTTGGCAAATGGTGACTGCGCCGACGTGGCCACAGGTGTCACGGCGTACACGCGACCGTCTTGGCGTCGGATCTGGACTTCTCCTTCGCGAGAAGCTTCCTCAAGCACGTCCGCAAGGCGCTGGCGTGCCGTCGAGTATGTGTATAACTTCATAGATCCGGCTCCACCAAGGACAAGCCTAGCTTCTTCGCGTTCCTCCGGATCGGACCGTCCAGCGCGAGCAACGGAAACCCAGATGACCGAGCACCTTCCAGAATGTACGCATCGTACGCGTAGATGCCCAACTCGAGACCTAGGTCCACGCCACGTCGAAGATCGACCGCCAACTCTCGAATCGTCACCTGCTCGAAGTCGGTGACCAGCTGTCGGGCGCGTTCCGGCGTCAGCCGGCGCCTCTTCACGCCGGCGGTAGCGGCGTTCCCTACCTCCCACCGCAGCGACGCTGGCGCGCACAGGACGCTCCCCATTGTGGCCTCGACCACAGCCTGCTTTTCCGGTTCTGCCAGGAGCACCGCCAGAATCGCCGACGTATCGATCACGATGTTAGCAGGCATAGCTCGTTGAAGGTACAATTGTACAATGATTCTCGCGTCAAGCGACGGGTCTGCGCAGGCTTACAGGATTCTAGCCCGCACCAGAACCCGACGCACGCTCAATCGGCTCCTGCGACCGTTGAAGCTGAGGCTTGCCCCGCTCGACCCGTCGAACTGGATTGATCAGTCCCGGCCCAGGCGGAACAGGCGAACATGCATCTGCGCACCCGGATCAACTCTGTGATCGCCCGTAGCCGGCTCGAATGTGTGGAGGCGCCGACAGGGTTAGGGCACAAAGCGGGGCACAATTACCTTCGGCTCGATTCAGAGTCCCGCAAGTGATTGATTCTAAACGGAGAGATGTCCGAGTGGTTGAAGGAGCACGCTTGGAAAGCGAAGCGTGCGAGCAATGTCGAGCCGTACCGAAGCACTTTTTCTCCAGCCGCTTGCACGACTTGGCTCCGGAAAGATGTCTCTCGGCGTTTCCTCGTAACTGACGGTATTTGTCGAGCGTAGACCCTCGTTAGGGCACAATCTGGGGCACAATTTGCGGAGCTCTGGGGCGCCAGCCCCACGAATTCAACCCACACAGCCTCGTCGCCGCTTCTGCCACAGAGCAAGTGCGTCCATGGTGAGCTTTCGCCGTCGCTCCATCTGCGCGCCATACTTGCTCCTCAATTCCGAAAGATCGGCTGGTACTGCGCGGTCGGGAACGTTGCCGTGATACTGGCAAAGGCTTTCCGGCGGTGCCTCGTCCAAACTGCGCCCTCTCTTGCCACTCTGCATCGGTCTCCATCATTGGAGACCGTGTGGCCTCATAGCCGGCGGCCTCGCGAGTGTCAGGGATCTCCCCACAGGATCCGCAAGGGGACCGCGAACAGGTTGCCTCCGAATCGCACTGCTGACGCGCCGTCATAGAGCACGACACCCGCGGCAAACTGCCGGCCGGCCACGGCGCGCAACTTGCGCAGCCCGCGGAAGTCCGCCTCGGTCACGCTGGCCGCGGCCTTCACTTCGACACCGGCCACCGAGGTGCTGCCGCGCTCGAGCACGATATCCACTTCGAAATCGTCGCGGTCCCGGTAGTGAAAGACGTCCACGGGATCAGGATGCCAGCTCGCCTGGCGCCTCAATTCCTGCAGCACGAACGTCTCGAGCAATGGCCCAAGTCGTTCGCGATCTCTGGACAACGCGAGGGCATCGATGCCGAGCAGCGCACATGCCAGTCCAGTGTCGCCCATGTGGAGCTTGGGAGTTTTCACCAGCCGACTCAGCCGGTTGCGGTGCCACGGCGGCAACCGGTCGACGAGAAAAACGCGCTCCACCACGGTGACGTAGTCATGAATCGTTTGGCGCGTCATCTGAAACGGTGCCGCGAGATCCGACACGTTGAGGAGCTGGGCCGTATGCGATGCGGTGAGCGCGAGCAGCCGCGGCAGCGCGTCCAGGGAATGGATGCGGGCCACGTCACGTGCATCGCGTTGAATCTGTGTTTCGACGAGATCGCGGTACCAGGCTCGCCTCCGGGCAGGCGTCCGCCTCGCCAGTGCCGCCGGGTATCCCCCGCCGACGATGCGTTCAGCGAGCGCGAGTCCGAGCCGATCCGTGATTCTCGTGGGGAAGCCGCTGCGAAACAGTGTCTCGATGAAGCGCGACCGCTTCTCGTGGAGCTCGCATTGCGCGAGCGGATGCAGCCGCAGAATGACCATGCGGCCGGCGAGCGAGTCGGCGAGATGCGGCACCAGCAGGACGTTGGCGGAGCCCGTCAGGATGAACCGCCCGGCGGTCCGCCGCTGGTCGATGGCCGCCTTCAGCGACGTGAAGATCTCGGGGACGCGCTGGACTTCATCGAGGATCGTTCGCCGAGGCAGCCCTTCCACGAAGCCGATCGGGTCGCGTTTGGCCGCGTCCTGGACGGCTTCGTCGTCAAATGACAAATAGCGGTAGCCACGCGGCTCGCCGACGGTGCGGGCCAGCGTCGTTTTGCCGCTCTGCCGCGGTCCGTGAATCAGGACAGCCGGTGTGTCTGCCAGCGCCTCACGCAGGCGCGCGGCCAGGTAGCGGGGAAATCCCTTGCTCTTGCGGGGCACACATGCGATTCTAGCGCGCTCGACGGCTGATTGCTAGTTTCGACGTCGGCTAATTGCTAACTTCTGAGTCGGCTGATCGCTAGACTTCAGGTCGGCTGATTGTCAATTTGTACATAAAAACCCTGGGCGCCTGACGTTCGCCACGATTCCGATGAGCACGTTACGAGAGATCAGCGAGCTGCTCGCGAGAATTGAAGCACCCGGCGCATTCGCCACGCGCCGCACCACCTCCGCGGACGACCTGCACCTCGAGGTGAAGGGGGTGGGCCGAATCAGGTGGCCGATCTCGAGGACGACAGCGCGGCGGGTGTGTGCGGCGGGGCGTCCAGCTCGGTATGGCCTGAAGGAACAGACGCGGTTCGATCCGCGTGTCCGGGACACCTTCGAAATTCCGAAGACCCGCTTCCGGATCGACGAGCGGAGATGGCGCAACACGTTCCTGCCGATGCTCGATCGCGTGCGGCGCGACCTCGGACTGCCTGACGGCACACATGTCAAGGCGGAACTCCACAACATCCTCGTCTACGGGCCCGGGCAGTTCTTCGTCACCCACCAGGACTCCGAAAAAGGCGACGACATGATCGGGACGCTGGTCGTAATCCTGCCGTCCGCCTTCACGGGCGGCGCGATGGTGATCGAGCATCACGACGAGCAGGTCTCGTTCCGGGCTGCCAGCGGGAAGCTGACGTTCATCGCCTTCTATGCTGACTGCCATCACCAGGTCCGCCCGGTGACCGCCGGCTATCGCGTTGTGCTCACGTACAACCTCATGGTCGACGGCGACATGCCGAGGACGATCGCATCGGCCGCCGCAGGCCATCTGGACGCTCTGGCCCAGTCCATCGGGCGGTTCTTCGAGACTCCGCTCCCTCGCCGATGGGCACACGAACCGAGACGGGTGCCGCCGGATCGGCTCGTGTATCTCCTGGACCATCAGTACACGCGACGGAGCCTCGCCTGGAATCGACTCAAGAACGGCGACGCGGTCCGGGCCGAGGTGCTGCGTGAGGTGGCCCGGCGACTGGATTGTGAAATCGTCCTCGCCCTTGCCGACGTCCACGAAAGCTGGTCGTGTGAGGACGAAGGCTTCGGATATGGCCGATATGGGCGCCGCAGCCGTTGGGAATACGACGAGGATGCCGAGCAGGACTTCAACGGCTCGGAGACGTCGGCCCTCGTCGAGCTTCTGGACTCGGACATCGAACTCCGTCACTGGAGGGGATCAGGGGAGCGGCTCGAGGCGATCGCGGGTGCCGTCGAACGCGACGAGGTGTGCTACACGAAGCCGTCGGTCGAGCTTGAGCCCTTCGCGTCAGAGCACGAAGGGTACATGGGCAATTGGGGGAACACCGTCGACCGTTGGTACCATCGGGCGGCCGTCGTGCTCTGGCCACGAGCGCGGACGTTCGTCATCCACGCCAAGGCCTCGCCACGCTGGGCGATCGGCGCGCTGACGACGGCCCTCAAGGCCCGGGACATCGAGAAGGCCAGGGGGATGGCCACCGATCTCGTGCCGTTCTGGAGCCGCGTGGCGCCCGGCGAAGAGCGCCGCGACTTTCTGGCGCGGACGCTGGCCGTCGCCGGCGGCTTGGAGAGTCCGGCCATCGCCGCCTCTCTTCTCGCACCGTTCACCCTGGAGCGCTTGACGCCGAGCGCGGCATCGCGGCTCGTCCCGCTTGCGGGCGGTTACGGTCTCGAGTGGTGCGTGACGATTCTCGAATCCTGGACGTCGGAGAAGCGGCAGAGTCGAGGGGAGCCCGACACAGCATGGTTGACATCGCTGCCGAACGTCTGCCGAGCCCTCTGCGACGGTGGATCCGCTCACGGACTCGAGCTGGCCCGGTGGCTCGTCGCCAAGCAGTGGGCGCGTGTCGTCGCGCACCTGAGGGAGCTCCGCGAGCAGCCCAATCCGAAGGTCGCGGTCGAGGCGGTCTCCCGCATGAGCAAGCCGATCCTGGGCCTGATCGAGAGCAGCCGGATCTCGAGCAACCCCGAACTACACGCCGAAATGGCGCGTTTCTTGACGTCGCCGGGGACCAACTATCCGATTCGTGGACTGATCCACCTGCTGCGGACGGCGCATGAGGCGCGCCCACGCGCCGCGTTGCCCGGCCTCGGTCTGGCGACGGTGTACGCGCATTGCACCCAGACGCTCACGGTTCGATTGGCGATGCCGGTCCGTGAGAAAGACGACTGGTCGATCTCCGCACCAAGCCGCTGTCGCTGCCGGCTGTGCGGGATGTTGGCTACGTTTCTGGATGCGCGGGAGCAGGTGCGTTTCGAGTGGCCGCTCGCCAAGGACGGCCGCGCCCACATTCATCAGGTGATCGACGCCCGTGGCCTGCCTGTGACCCACGTCACGAGGCGCACCGGCCGTCCGTTCACGCTCGTCCTGGTCAAGACTGATGCGCTGTTCGAGCGCGAAGCGATTGAACGTAACCTCTGGCGACGCGATCTGCACTGGCTGGCAGAGACCGCGGTCGCGTTTGAGGCGCAGCCAACGGGTGTGTGATCCGCGTCGAGGGTTTTCACGAATTCCGTCACGTCGCGACTGTGCAGCCGACCGACTCGAGAACGCGAATCTGTGACGGGTCCACGAGGCGGACCTCGGCCTCACCGGCGAAGAAGGTCGTCAAGCGGATATTGGCAATGGGCGTCTTCGCGACGACAAAGTGCGGGCCGAACTTCCTTTCGGCGACCCAGCACTCAAGGGAGAACGCGCTCGTCGCCGCCTCCCAGAGGACGTGCGCAAACCGATCCGATTCGACGTCCAAGCCAGCCTCGGCGGCCAATCGGTCAGCGAGCCAGGTCCCGTCATTCAGGTAGGCGGTTTCACAACGTTTGGTCCGGTCGTGGATCGTATTGAACGAAAGCGAGGAATCCGACAGCATGCTCCACTGCAGGGCGAGGTAGCGCTGCCAAGTCCGCTGGTTGGCCGGCTGCTTGAGACCTTGTTCCACACTCGGATACCGGAACGTCTCTTCTTGTTGGATTCCCCGATAGAGGAGGACCTCTCCCTCTTCCACATGAGGTTGAGCGGCCGAGCTGATCCACTGGTAGCTGCCATGCTGGATGAAGAGCCACTGGTCCGACTCGTCATGAGGGACGAGCTTTGCCCGATACACGGCAACAGGCGCGCGCACCCTGTTCTCGGCGAAGGACCCTAACGACAAATACACCCGATCGACTTCGCGCCTTCTCGCCTGTCTCCAGAACTCAAACAGTGGTTTGGCATGATCCCGAATCGGTGTGCCGAAATAGTGGTGGCGCCGCTTGTGAACGTTGGCGTTGAAAACCTCCGGCAAGATCCAACTGTACTGAAAGAAATAGTCGGTGCCAGGCGGGTTCTCGGGCGTGTACGCCAGCGGACCCTCAGCTGCCAGCCACGGGACACAGCTCACCGAGTCAATGAGGGTTGAGGTCGAATAACGTCTCGGCACGATACCGCGCATCTTACCAAGTGTCCCCGTCCTCAACGATCGCGCACGCCGTTGCCTGCTTGGTGCCCCAAGGTTGACGACCTCTGGCACATCGATGCCGGTGTGAAGCATGTCGACCGAAATCGCGATCGTGAGCTCGTTCTCCGGATTCTTGAAATCGTCAATGCGCTGCTCGGCCTTGGGTTCCTGGTTGTCGATGACGCGACAGAACGCCGAGCCGTACTGCGGATACATTTCAGTGAATACTTCAGAAAGGTGCACGGCGTGGAGGTGATTTCGTGCAAAGACGATGGTCTTCCCGACGTGACTCCCTGTTGACTCTCGAATCCCTTCCTCCATCAGCGAATGCCAGGAAAGCGGGTGGTGTCCTTGTTGAAGACCTCCCGGTCAATATCCTCGGCGTCATAGTCGACCTGCTGAGCCGCGGGATCCTGATCCTCGAGCTGCTCGCGCTGTTCGGCACTCATCTGCGAATAGCGGAGGCCCTTCTCACGGAACTGACTGCTGAAAGCGCGAACGCGGAATGGGACGAGAAACGGCGGCTTCGAGTTGATCGCGTCGTCGAAGCTGAAATGCGATGTCGGGTCCCGATCCTCGCAGTTAAACAGCTCGTAGGTGTTGCGCTCGATGAAGCGGACCGGTGTTGCCGTGAGCCCGACCTGGAGGGCATCGAAGTACTGGAAGAGTGCGCGAAACTTCTTGTAGATGCTCCGATGCGACTCGTCGGCGATGACTAGGTCGAAGAAGCCGACGTCGAAGTCTTCGTAGCACTGCATCATGGCCGGGTTGGTGGCCAGATAGATACGTTTGTCACGGTCGTTTGAAGTCGTACTGTCCACAACGACTCGAGGCTCGCCAGGCATGAACTCCTTGAATACCCGGTCCGCCTGTTTGCGGAGCTCACGGCGGTCGCACAAAAACAGGATGCGCTTCGCCCAGCCGGCTCGCATCAGGACGTCGCAGAGCGAGACGGCGACCCAAGTAGCGATCCGAACAAGTCAAGAGAACACGTGGAAGGCTCTCCGCAACGCGGTTCTGAACTCAGCGTTGTCGGCCAGTCCAGATGTAACGCGACAGCAAGTGTTCCTGTCGCTGATCGATCGGCTGACGGACTTGCACCTCTCATCTTGCAGTTGTTCCGCGGGCCGAATGACTGGAAGGCGAGTGATGGCAGACGGCTCTCGGGTCGCAGCAAAGCGGATGCTGGGGCAGTGTTGACCGAGGCCTACGCCGAACTCTTGGGTCACGAATCCCTGTGCGACGTGCTCTGGGGCGAACTGCACGCGGCAGGTCTCGTCGACATAGCGACTCTTCATAACAGGCACGAAGGCGAGGCGGTGATGAAGAAGCGCACTACGAAATTCAGGATGATTTCTTGGCATTCATTACCAGCCCAGTGTCCGTCTAGGGCCGAAGACTGGGGTGGAAGAACGCTGGACGACCTTGCAGATTCATCCTGTCGCGGCTTGACCAAAATTATCTGATATGATAATTGACTTTAGCGGCGACTCGTGCTGACGGTTCGAGAGTACCTGACCGACGACGGCAGGAATCCGTTTCGCGAGTGGCTCCGGACTCTCGATGTGGCCGTGCGAGCCCGAGTTCAGGCGCGGGTGCTTCGCTTTGAGCTGGGCAACCTTGGCGATCACAAGAGCGTCGGCGCCGGCGTATGGGAGGGGCGGCTGGCGTTCGGGCCGGGGTATCGGATCTACTTTGGCAAGGACGGCGCCTCAATCATCGTGCTGCTGCTGGGAGGCGCGAAGGCTTCCCAAGGGCGGGAGATCCGCCGAGCTCAGGAATACTGGCGCGACTATCTGAAGACAAAGCGACATGGCAAGACGAAGTGAAGACTGGAACTTGGGTCTCGCCCGCGACCTGCAGGACCCGAAGTTCGCGCGAGAGTTCCTGCTGGGCGCGGTCGAGGAGGGCATTCCTGTTCAGGTCGCGCTCGGGAAGGTGATTCGCGCGATGGGCGTGAAGGAATTTGCCGCGAAGGTTCGCATGGCGAGCCCGAACGTGCTGCGCGCGATCAACCCGCGCCACAACCCCACGCAGGATACGCTTAATCGGCTCCTTCGGCCGTTCAGGCTCCGGCTGACGCTGGCGCCGATCGAGCCGTCGAAAGGACGGCGTGCGGCGTGATTGGAGGGGCCGGTAGCCGTTAAAATGTGCGAAGGCGCGACAGGGTTAGGGCGGGGTTAGGGCACAATCCGGGGCACAATCTCGTTTTTGGCTCGATCCCGGTTCCCGTAAGTGCTAGATTCCAAAGACACGGAGAGATGTCCGAGTGGTTGAAGGAGCACGCTTGGAAATAGAATGCGCCCGCGCGTGCTGAAGCACACAGAAGCGCATCAACGCAGTTGCCTTCAACGACTTCCATCAACAACGATGTGCATCGACGTGTCCCCGCAAGTCACGGTGTTTGACCGGGGTTTCGGCGGCCATCTGACACAGTTCTGACACAATCCCGCTCTTCACTTGGCGCGCGCGCCCACCTCTCGAACCGCGTTGACGCTCTCGCTTCGACGATGGCATCGTCGTCGGGGGGAGTGCCATGGTTATGTGGGACATCTGGCGCGACGGGCATGCATGGGGCAGCGAGGCGCTGAGCCGCTATCAGATGACGCCAGAAAAAACGGAGATGTTGGACGGCAGGCTGTACGGGACCGAGGAGGAGCGACTAACAATGCTGGCGCTGCTCCTCGAGAACGTCGGCGCCGACAAGGCCGTGCGCCTCGGCGAGGCCAGCGTCTGGCGCGCCGCGGTGGCCGCATTGGACACTGGCAATCAGGACCAGAACACCGAAGCGCCCGTCGATCTCCCGACCGAGACCTCACGAGACGCTCGTGAAGCCGTGCTCTTGGCTCGCATGCAGGCGCAACATGAGGCGCTCAAAGCGCTCCTGGACGCATCATCCGATCATTGGGGCTTCGAGGATCCTGTTTACCGTTTCTACCATCAAAGCTTCGAAATCTTTTGGCTTCAGCGGCAGACCCAGACCATCGTTCAGCGGCTGGGTAGCCTCCTCCCCGACCGCCCGCTGCATCCATGGTTTCTCGAGATCGTTCGCGTCAAGGCACCGGGCCTGGAGTTCTCAACATCCGACAACAATCGCTGGGCGCTCGTCACGCGCCCCATTGTCGAGGCGTTCTTTCACGCGCGGTTCTTTCTCGAGATGGCCGTTCGCTATGCCACGCTGGAGGCCCCGCCAAGTCCGTTGCCGAGCGGTTACGCCGCGCTGCTGCATCTGTATCAACTCAGGTGACTCAGAGTCGCTGACCCCGCTGCGCTCGCGACCTTCTACAGGAGATCGAGATCTGATGCCCGTCAATCCGCACGATCCGGCGACATGGCCGGCAGAGACGATCGTCGTGCGATGTGGAAGTGCTCAAGGAGTGCGGGAACTCGCCGATCGGCTATCCCGTGATGGAGTATGGTCGGTGTTCACGGGTCCCAGCGTCCCATTTGCGGAACTGGCGCGCTCATGTCGCAACAACCAAGTCAGGCGGACGACGATCGAGGAGATTCTGAAGGCTGGCGGATCGCTGCAACCCTCGTCTGGTCCTCCGCATCACCACGACCTCTCTGGCTTGACCCCGCAGCAGTTCGATGCGATTCTCGATGTACCGGAGCCTAATCCCGTGCCAAAACCGGATCGGTGGCAGCCATTATGATCACGCTCCAAGCCGACTTCAACCACCTGGACGCCGCTGGGCGACTGCGTCTTGGCGATCTCCGCATGCATCAGCACACGCCCTTTGTCGAGATCGCCGCGAAACACGAGACCATCATCTTCATCGACGGCGACGACATGGTTCGCGGCGAGCTGATTCACGATCCCGAACATGGATGGATGGGCCAGGTCGATTGGTCGACGCAGGACGTCTGGGAGTCGTACCCGCCCGCCGTCGCCGCTCGTGGCTAACGTCGCCGAGACGAAGCCGTTCACGCCGAAGCAAGGGCAATATCTCGCGTTCATCTACTACTACACGAAAATGC
>Ga0187893_10005725_pt1 | contig 21974 bp, 15 predicted proteins | sample MA1701074metaG_FD_139574 | JGI IMG/M metagenome (GOLD analysis project Ga0187893, IMG submission 139574) | White microbial mat communities from a basaltic lava cave in the Kipuka Kanohina Cave System on the Island of Hawaii, USA - MA170107-4 metaG ...
CTGCGCCGCCAGCCGGCACAGCTCGCGGTGGGCTGGCTCGACTGCAGCGACGCGAGCGTGGACGACGTCCCATTGCGTCGAAGCAGCCACCGGCGTCGCCAAGTGGCGCTGGAGCCCCTCGAGCCGGTACAGCGGTATTCCGCCACCGTAGCGCAGCAGAGCCATCATGGCCGCCGCCGTCTCGCTGTGCTTGTCCCCTTGCGCCGGGTCGGGAGCTCGCGTGGTGTACACGCTCCCACAGCCGCTGCAGCGCAGCCGCTGGCAGTTCCAGCACAGCGCGACCAGAGGCGGCTGACCCACGATACGCAGAAACCGTGCGGGCTTCTGGAGATCGAACAGGGTGCCACGGCCGCAGGCGGGACACCGGTCGCCAGGGCGGAGACTCTCGTGAAGCACCTCGAATTGGCACGCGTCGGAGTAGGCCGAGGCCGGCGTACGCCCATGCCCCTTGCGTGGGGAAGCCAGCGGGGAGCCGGTACCCTCATCCGGCCGATCGGAGCATTCGGCGGCTGGGGACTTCCGCGCTGCACCGCCGTTCTCTGCTCCCGGCACACCGCGGCCTGCCTCGCCTGCGGCCCTCGCCTCCACACCCGCGCCGGTCGTTGCAGGCTTTCCGAGCACCTTGGCGGTCTTCTCGGTCGACCGGATACCGATCAGACGGCGCAAGCGCGCGATCGTCGTGCGTCCTTTGCGCACGAGCTCCACCAGGGTGAGCAGCGTCTGCACGAGGCCCTCGAGCAGCTCGTAATCATCCGGCGGCAAGCGGCCCTTGGCTCGCTCGACCATCGCCTGCAGCGCGGCCATCTCGATCTCGACGATCCGTGGCTCGGCCACGTCAATCCATGGCGCACAAGCGCTGGCGGAAATTGCGCACCACGGGGTAGCCCCAGACCTGCTTCAGCGACCGGTTGGGCCGCTTGCTCTGTGCGTCCTGCCCCGTCCCTTCGTCATCCCCAGGCAGGTCCAGTTCGCCGCCCGGTAGCACGTCCCCCGATACCGCTCGGGATCCACGAAGGTCTCGGTGAAGTAGATCGGGTGCGCGTAGTGCTTCTGCCAGTCGCTCGACAGCTGCCGCGCCATCCGCCCGAGCAGATGCGAGGCCAAGTGCGACACCCTGACCCACGGCAGGATCAAGAACCGGCTCTGGTAGGCCACGTAGCGCACGTTGGCGCGCCGCGCCTGCGCCGACCAACCGAGGTATTGGTCCCGCGGCCCCAGATGGCGCGGCGCCGACGTCCAGCACAAGCAGGCGATCGGCCACCCGTCCGCCCGTACCAGGTACTTGAGGTGTTCGCCCACGGGCCGCGCGTAACCCAGGTAGTGGTGCTGCGCGATGAGCGAGTCGACCAGCGCTTCGTCGCCCGTCCGCCGGACCTGCCGGATCTCCACCGGCCCGAGATCGCTCAGCCGACCTGCGACGGGGACCGCCAGCACCGCGACCGGTGCAGGCGCGCGCCAGCGCGGTGACACTCTGCGCCGTGGCACAGGCAGCGTGATCTGACCCGCGCGGTAAAGGGCCAGCAACAGGCCACGGCACAGCGCGTCGCACAGCGCTCCGTTCGGCTGGCGCCACGACCACGCCTCGCAAATCCGGAGCGACAGCGCTCGCCGGCTCGCCTGGGGTTGGTCGGCGATGAGCTGGGCGATGCAGGCCACCTCGTCGGAGCGGATCGCGCGCCCGCGGTATCGCAGCACCACGTCCATGACCCATGAATAACCAAAAGCCGCGACAGAACGCAAGTGCTTTCCTGCCTGGCCGACTTGCGTCCCGTCCCGGGATTCGGCACGCAGGGTCCGCTCTCGGGAATGCCCGGATTGGTGAGGCGGCGGGAATCGAACCCGCGTCCGCCGGTTGTCGCGGAACCCTCGAACTCTCGGCGCGCGCTGCGCCGAGATCGCTGGTGGATGCGAGGTCTCACCAGCCGAGCCGTCAAGCGGAGACGATTGGAGCCGGTCGTCGGCCTTCGTCGCGCGGCCTGACCCGGCAGACCGCAAGACGTCGCCGCCTGATGACACGAGCGGTGTGTCCGCGTTGCGCTTTCTTCCCCGCGAGAGCCCAGCGCCCGTCCCCTGGTGTCGATCTCGTCGCCGCCGACGGTCCGCGGAGGTGCCGGATTCTCGTAGATTCCGTGCGTCTCAACTCCCCGGCGGAGAACACCTGCTGAACTTCGTTGGCGACCTCGAGGGCCCGACCGGATGATCTCTACGTTCCGGAGCCACAGAGTCCTCGGTGCGAGGGCTAACCGGCTGCCGCAACCGACGCGGTGCGCGTCTTGATGAAACTGCCGCGCTTGTCGAACAACGGCGACTGAATCGAGAGCAGGTCGAGGACGGTATCGAACACGTCCTGCTGACCGTATTCAGCGCGCTCGACGATCGATATCGGCACGGACGATTTCACGATCAATGGCACCTGCGCCTGTTCCGCCGGCAAGGAGATGCCGGGCGGCATCCCGTGGAACATGCGGCCCTCGTCCATCAACGATTCGCCGTGATCCGACAAGTACATGAAGACAAAGGGCGCGCCCGAGCGCTCGAGAGTGTGCAGGATCTCGCCGAGGACGTGGTCGACGTAGAGGATCGTGTTGTCGTACGAGTTGTAGAGCTGCTCGAGCGTGCACTGGTTCGCCACGTCCGCGTCGTCGCACATCGGCTTGAAGCGCTGGAACTCGGGCGGGTACCTGTCGCTGTACACCGGCCCGTGGCTGCCGCCGCCCAAGTGCAGGATGATGAACCGCTTCCCCGAGGAATAGCTGCTCAGGTTCGCCTCGAGCAGCGGGATGACGTCCTCGTCGTAGCACCTGCCGTCGTGCCGGCAGTGGCTCGCTTTCGTCTCGCCGACGGCCGCGCAATTGTCGTATAGCGTGTAGTTCACGTAGCACCACGTGGGTATGCCGAGCTTCGACACGATCAGCGGAAGCTTGATGCCCGACTGCTCCAGGATCTCCGGCAGCGCGTCCAGCGTCGATCCGCGGCTTGCGACGCCGTTCAGGAGATGGAGGCCGCCAATCCCTTGCAGCACCGGATTGGTATTCCGACGCTCGTATCCATAGATGCTGAAGTTTCTCCTTCGGGAGGACTCCCCGATCGCGAGCACGACGACCAGGTCTTCCGTCGATTCCACGCTGCCGCGAATGTCAACCTTGCTCGGGTCCGAGGCGAAGTACGGCTCGATCGACTTGACGGCGGCGTTGATGCCTCCCGAAAGGAAGTTGATCGGAACCAGCGAATAGATGATGTACTTCTTCGAGACGTTGCCGGCTCGAAGGATCGGGTTGTAGTTGAGGTACAGGAACGCCAGGGCCATGCCGAACGCGGCCAGAAAGACCACCGACGAGGGAATCAGGTATCTCCATGACGGCCGAAAGCGGATGTCGGCGGCCAGGATGGCGAGCACCGGCAAGAGCACCAGGAACACGGCGTACGGCAACATCTGGACCGATAGCAGCTGCCCGACTTCCGTGGAGTCCGTGTGGACCACGTTTCGCATCATCGAGGTGTCGATCGCGACGTCGTACTTGGAAATGAAGTACGTTGCGGCGGCGCTAAAGGCGACGAGAAGGATCGCGATGGGCTTGATCGTCCAGCGATGCGCCAGGAGCGCAAAGAACGCGATGAAGAGGCCGAGCCCCGCCAGCAGGTAGGCGGAGAAAGCCGCAACGTCGACCCCGTCCTTGCCGGGAAACCAGCGCGCCAGTTTGTCGAGGTTCAGTGCATTGCAGGTCGCGTACAGCAGCGTTGGAAACACCAGCAGGAACGCGGAGTGTGAGATCCGGAACCCGAGCCTTCCGGCAAAGGTCATGACGGGACGCGCACGCCCGACTCGACCGAGGGCGCGGGCACGACGGCCGTCGGCACGAACACGAACATCTGGTAATGGAGCGCGTCCGCAACGATCAGCATCACGAAGAGGGAAACGACCGTGTCGGAGAACCAGTGGGCCCCCGAAGCAATCCTGGCGGCCGAGACGAGGACTCCGAAACCGATACCGGCTGCGGCGGCCGCGCGTTTCCTGCCGGACGCGAAAACGAACGCCAGGGAAAAGAATGCGCCGGCCGAGTCACCCGATGGGAACGAGCAATTGCCGTTGCATTCGGAGGTGACATCAAACGCCGGAGTGAAGTGCTTCGTCCCGCCGAACTCTTGAACGTGCCTCGGCCTTGCACGTCCGAGGCGAGGCTTGAGGATCACGTTGACCGCGAGGCCGGGGCCGAGAATCAGGACGAGCAGCAGGTAGACGAGCACCCTGCCGTCGATTCCGCACACGTTGCGCCTCGCAAGGCGGTTGAAAACATGGACTGCGGCGACTGAGATGAGCGATGCGACGATGAACCAGCCTACGCTCTGGTGAAGCAGCCGCGTCCAGCCCTGCTCTGCCATGTAGAAGCCGTTGTCATAGAACAGGCTGGCGATGCGCATGTCGCTGCCGGAGCACGCCACCAGCAATACGGACGACGCCAAGAAGCACACGAGAAGCGCGCGAGTTCGTCGCAGCGACAGGTAACTCGTGACACGGACCCAGCTCGACGCCCATGCGGGCTGCAGCACGCGGGCAGTTTGTCGGAAGGTTGCGGCCAAGAGATGCAGTTCCGTCGCAAGAGCGAAGCTTGCGGCACCAGGACCGTGGACGCCCGCCCAGAGACGCTCGGGGAGCCGGCAGCCCCCAGTGAGAGGCCCGCGGGCCCGCCCTTCCTTCGCCGCGAAGGAGCGCCCCGGTCGGTTTCTTCGAGGGACACCCGCGAAGCACAACCATCCTGGCCCCGATTCCGCCGGAAAAGGTGCCTGTCCCAGGAGGTCGGGGCACCGAGCCGTGGCGCAGGACCGGCGTCGGGACCGCTGAACCCGCGTCTCAGGCTCGGCCAGGATCCTCCGGCTCGGTGTCGGCTTCCTGCAGGCCGCGGAGGCGCCGAACTCCGGCGCGTCGAGCCGCCCCGCGCATCAAGCTCCGATGAACGGCCAGCATGCGGGCCACCAGCCGGAGGTTCTCCGGATCCCGCGGGTTTCGCCACGGCCTCGGCATTTCATCGATCGAACGGTAGCGGGTGACCGACATGCCGGTGCTTCACTCCTCCTGGAATCCGAACCTCTCGGCCAGAGCTTCGGCGTCGAAGCGGTCCGTGGGGCGAGCCGTGTCCTTCTTCATCCGCCACAGGATCCGAGCCGTGACCACCCTGACGGCGACTCCGTCGTAGTCTCGCTCCTCGACGTCGAGGTCCTCGTAGCCGGACGCGTCACCCAGCTTCGTCAGGATGGCGAAGCCGAATCCGTCCGGAGGCACGTAGCGCACCGCCGGGTACTCTCCGCACAGGTCCGCGGCGGATATCTCGTATCTCGTCGACGCTCGGATCGTCGAAGACGGCACGCAGTGACGACTTGAGCCGTTCGACGTTTGTCCGCGTCCCGCCGAATGAACAGGTCGAGATCGGCCGTCGCACGCGCCAGCCCGTGCAAGCGGAGCGCCACCGCACCGAACACGGCGTAGTCCACGTGGTGCTCGGACAGCGCCCGGAAGACCGCGCGCTGGTCGTGATGTCCTTGGCCGGGTCGCTGTTCGGCGAGGTGCCCTTGACGTTCGACCTGACCGAGTGGTGGTCGGCACCGACCTGGATCACGCTCGCGCTCCGGGCGGACCTGGCCGCCTGGAGCTTCCGCACGGAGCTCGCGGGGCAGCCTGTGTTCCGCGAGCGCCTGTTCGAGGGTTGAGCGCCGATTGTCCCCGCTTCAGGGCCAGAGCCGCCCCGCGTCCAGCCGCTCGACAAAGGAATCCACGGGCCAGACCTCGATTCCCTCGTCGGTCTCGAGTCGCTCGGATCCCGAGTACACGATCGCCCGGCGAGCGACGCGCTCCAGCTCTCCGATCGCCGTCAGTCCCGAGAGCCACGATCTCGAGAAGCGCCGGCTCGACTTGACCTCTAGGGCCAGGAGCTCGGAGCCGCGGCGGAGCAGGAAGTCGACCTCGGTTCGCCGGGCCTGCGTCGGCGACCAGTAGTGGATGTCGTCGTAGAGCGTCCCCTCGGCCGCGTAGGCACGCAGCAGCGTGAGCACCCAGCCCTCCAGCAGGACGCCGCTCTCCTCCGCCGTGACGGGGCCGAGCTGCTTCTTGACTCCGCGCACCAGGCCGGGGTCGACCCAGTACAGCTTCGGCTGCTTGCGCTCGCGAACGCGAAGACGCGGCTCGAACCCGGGCAGTCGAAACGTGAGCAGCGTGTCGTCGAGGATGTCGAGGTAGCCGGCAACCGTGGTCCGAGCCGTCCCCGCATCCCGGGCGATGCCGGATACGTTGATCGTCTGCCCGTGGAACATGGCGGCGATCGGCAGGAAGCGCGCGAAGCCCGGCAGGTTGCGGACCAGGGCCTCGGCCTTGATCTCCTCCCGCAGGTACAGCTGCACGTAGGCTTCGAGGGTCTCGCGCGGCTGGGCCGCGTTCCAGACCAGCGGGATGCTGCCGTACCGCAGCACGCGGTCGAGCGCGAAGTCCGCCCCCAGCTCCGCCGGCAAGAGCGGGTACATCGTCTTCCACAGCGCGCGCCCGGCGAGCAGGTTCGTCCCCGCGCCTTTGAGCTTCCGCGCGCTCGATCCGAGCAGCACGAAGCGCAGTCCACGCTCCTCGATCTGCCGGTGGACCTCGTTGAGCAGCGCCGGCAGCCGCTGAACCTCATCCACGATCACGAGGTTCGCGCGGGGCAACGCCCGCATCTCGCCGCCGAACAGGGAGGGATCGGCGAGGAGCGCCTGGTAGCGACCCTCGTCGAGCAGATCGATCCGGGGAGCTTCGGGGAAGTGGGTGCGAGCCCAGGTGCTCTTCCCGACGCCCCGGACGCCGAAGAGGAAGAAGGAGCCATCCGGGGGGCGCAGCAGGCGTCGGTAGGAGCTGGACATGGCGCCGTCAGAATACCATGAAAAATGACGGTGTGATTCTCACGCTAGCTCCGCGAGGAGTTTCCACGCCGGGGCGAGGCGGATCCCCTGCGGGTGCGGGTAGGCAGAATAGGTCGACGCCAGCAGGTCGAACACGTCGAGTTCCCGCCACGCAACCGAGCCGCGCCCGGCGGCGGGACATCTTTCCCGCCGCCTCCATCATTTCTCCGAGGCTCAGGAGGACTCCTGGGGACTCCAGGGGACTGGAGAGAACGGCCGAGAGCAGCGCGAGCGGTTGGCGAAGCGCTGATCGAGGCGGCGGGAATCGAACCCGCCGATCACCCCGCGGTGCTCTCAAGTGTCGAGGACTCTACTCCCGGGACAGCGACCAGCTCAGGCGAACCGTGCCGGTCACGCCGTTGACCTCGTCGGTTTCGGGATGCTCCTCTTCGCTCTTCCCTTCCAGAAGCGAGAACGTCCGGCGAGGCTGCTTGTAGGTGTCGATCTCGCTCCCGCCCATCCGGGCCGGAGACCCGTTCACTCCCGGACAGGCGACGGCGATCCGATACCAGGGCTGCTCGGGGTCGTCCTCGGTACCCTTGCCCCATTCCACCGCCAGGAGACCGTCCCCCCTGATCGGCCCGGTCTCCGCCGACGGATCGGTGCTCGTGATCGACCCTTCGCAGCTGGTCTTGCCGCGAACGACGCGCGCAGTGACGTCTTCCGTGGTCTTACCCCCCGGGTACTCGATGACCGAGAGCCGCTTGAAGGTACCGCTGTAGTGATCGCCGATGTTGCACGAGACCAGGTGCGGCCGACAGGCCGGAGGATCCTGTGGTTCCGCCGCGAGGGGGCCGGCGATCAGGAGCGAAGCAACCGCGAGCCATCGAGCGGGGCGAGTCATGGACATGGGACCCTCCTGTTTTTGCGGGAGCCGCGCTGTTGTACCCGATCGGCTCATCGCCCGCAATCGCATGGTCGCGCGATGGATCGCGCCCCGGTGCAGCCGATCCTCGCCGCGACGTCCTCGAAACCGGTCTATGCTATCGTCGCAGCCCGAAAAGGGGGCGGCGAAGATCATGACCACGAAGCTCGGTTGTCGCAAGCTCGGCCGACCGCGACGATCCGCGATGCGACGGCTTGCGTGGCCGGCGGTCGCTCTGAGCGTCCTCGCTGCGACGCTTCCCGTTGCCGCCGCCGAACCGGATCCGTGGAGCCGCGTTCCCGCGCTCCCCACCGGCTGCTACCAGGAGGACGGCTTCGCCGAGAGGGTCGCGGCAGCCGCCGAGGCCGTCGCGGCCGACCTGAGCCGGCAGCGGAGCATCAACGACGGGCTGTCGGAGGCGCTGAGGTCGATCGACCCGATGGAGCTGGCCTCGCGCCAGCAGCAGTGGATGCTGGACAACCCGCAGGAAGCGATGCGGCTCATGCAGCGGAACGCGGCGCTGACGGACACCGTCACCGCCGAGGTCGCGAGCAACGAGACCGTCCTGGCATCCCACACAGAGCTTGACGACATCGACAGTCGCTACCAGGCGGCCCTCGACGGGGCGAACGCTCCCATCAGGGCGAAGTACGAGGAACTCGACGTGCGGGCGCAGAAGGACCTGGTCGCCTACGGAGAGACGTGGGGCTACGCGCCGTGGGCCATCAAGGAGTTCAACACGGTCGTCGCGGAGGAGAACAAGGCCTACGAGCGAGTCTGCGCGGAGTGGTGGTCCGCCTCCGGCCCCTACCACGCTTGGCTGAAGCGGTATCGCGACCACCAAGTGCAGCGGATCCCGGACCGCGAGGAAGCGGAGAGCGTGGCGGCCGGCTGGATGGTGGTCGCCCTCGGCACGCCGGAGGCCTCCTGGAGGCCCACCTCGACTCTGCAATCCGTCCTCGAGTACATGGACTGGACCGGCAAGGTGTTCGAGCGACGGAAACGGCAGCCTGTCGCGCCGATGGAGCAGTGACGGACGGTCGTTCGGGCCGCCACCGTCGACCGCGCTTCTCGCAAGGCACGGAGACCCCGCGCTCCGGTCACGGACAGATCAGGTCCTCGAGCGGCTCGAGGCCGGCCCCGAGATCGGCGGTACCGCACGGATTCGAAGCGCGGATCAGGTAGTAGAGGCCCTGACCGGGGAGCGGATCGGGCCGAACGTCCGGCCACGACGTCGCGGTCAGACCGCCTTCCACACATTCCGTCGCGGCGACCACGCCGACTGCGCGCATCCCCTCCAACGAGCCGCCGAGCACGTCGTAGCGCAAGGACGGACCGGGCGCGGGGACCTGCGCATTCCAAACGAGCAGCGTGCTCGCCCCCCGCGAGAGCACGAGACCGGTCACCGTCTGCGCCGGCGAGAGAGTCTCGGGGTCGGCCGGAGCGCAGTCGTCGCCGTCGAGCACGAGGTCCTCGTCGCGATCGCCACCCAGGCGCTGGCCCGAGCCGAGGGTCGCGCAGGTGAAGGTGATCGGCGATTGCGCCGCCTGCCGCAGGGCGGCCGTCGAGAGCGCCGGCTCGCCGGCGGCGTCGGTCACCCAGCCCAGGCCGAACAGGGAATAGCGCCGGACCCGTCCACCCGAGATCGCCGCCGCGGTCAGCTCGCAATGCCGGTCGGCGGAGCTGCGGTTTCCCCGGACGATCAACCGCCCGAGGAGCGCCTCGTCCGCGGCCGAGCCCGGCGCGCCGCCCGCCGGCAGCGTGACCTGCCGGCCGACCGCCGAGCGCTCGCCCGTCGGGAAGTTGAACATGAACGCGACGAGATCGCGCACGTTCTGCGGCGTGACGTTGAACACGTTCGCCGACAGGAAGCGATACAGGTCGGGGATCGAGCCGTCGTGCACGTGGCCGAAGCCGCTCGGCGTCTCCGGCTTGCTCGAATCGCCCGGCGCCGCCCAGACCGGGCCGAACTTCTCGTACATGTTGCGCAGGTGCGGGATCTTGAGGTCGCTGTGCGGCGACCCGTCGGCGTCGCCGTTGAACAGCGCCGCGGCGTCCGGCGACGTCGGCTCCTGCGGCGGGACGCCGCCTTGCTTGCCCCCTCCCGCGCCGAACGGATGGGTGTGGCAGGCCCGGCATGGCTGGCCCGCGTCGACCGCGCCCGTGTTGAAGACCTGCTCTCCCTCGAGCGGGTTCCCCGGCAGCAGCGCGCCGTGCGGCACGATCTCGCAGGTCGGATCGACCGCGCGCAGCTTACACGGCTGCCGCTGCGCGCTGCCGGCGCAGATGCACAGCATGCGGTCGTCGACGTCGCGGAACGGGTTCGGCGGATAACGGATGGCGAGCGCGAACTGCCGGTAGATCTCCATGTCGGACGCCGACAGCCCGGCCGGAGCGCCGTTGATCGGCCCGACGTCGGCCGTCCCCATCAGGCCGACGAAGGCCTTGTTGAAGTCGTTCATCGTCGCCCGGTCGCCGCGCCAGTGCAGCGGCTCCAGCATCCCGCGCAGCGACTGCGTCGTCATCGGCCCCTTCTGCGGGTCGAAGCCGGCGTGGGCGGCGCAGATCGAGGGGCTGCACTGGACGGGATTCCCCCCGATCGGGACGACGAACCGCACGTTGTCGTTCGGCGTCGTGTACGGCGCGAAGGCCCCGGTCGGATCTCCGAGATCCCAGGCCAGGCCGTCCAGATCGCCCGACAGGTGACAGCTCGCGCAGGCCGCGTCCCCGTGGCCCGAGGTGTCGATGCCGTCGTAGAGAAAGCGCCGCCCCGCCTTGGTGGCCTGCGGGCTCGGGTCGTGGAGCGGGACCTCGCCGACGAGCGCCAGCGTCGCCGCCTCGACGACCGCGATCGAGTGGGAGATGCGGTTCAGCACGTAGAGGCGATCGGCAGCCGGGTCCGGCTGCTCGAGCAGCGCGACGCCGGTCGGCCCCTCGCCGACCTCGACCGCCGCGGGGGAGGCGCGGTCCGGGCCGAAGATGCAGCTCCCGCTCAGGCAGCCGCCGTCCACGCGAAACAGCTTGCGCGAGCCGATCGCGGTCAGGTAGGCGGCCGTCCCGTCGCCGCGCCAGACCATCATCCCGGGCTGCGATAGGCTGGCCTGACGCTCGGCGTGGTTCGTCGCCGGATCGCTGCCGCGGTCGATGTGCGTGTTGAGATCGACGATCGTGATCGAGTTGCCGGCGGACGGATCGACGACCGACAGCCGGTTGTCCACCATGTGGCCGCGCACGCCGAGCGGGTGCTCGAAACGGACGAAGTTCCGGGCCTCGGTGTTCGGCACGTAGATCTTGCCGTTCTGCGGATGGACGCTGACCTCGAACAGCGAGGTTCCGACGTGGCGCACGGCGCTCACGGCGAGCGTCGCCGCGTCGATCGCGAACAGGTCCTCGTCCGAGGGGCGGTAGGCCAGGCAGCCGCTCCAGTCGGTGCCCGCTTCGTCCTTCCACTGGCCCGTCGCGTCGTCCCACTGGACGATCAGCCCGACCTTCGGGATCCCGTCCGGAGGGTCGACGAGCGCGCCGTTTCGCGTGATGCCCGCGGGCAGCGGCGGGTAGGGCGGTGTCGGTCCTGCGCAGTCCATGTTGCGCAGGCCGAGGTCCATCAGCAGCTGCTCGTCGAAGGTCAGCGGCGACTCCGACGGGAAGGTGGCGTGGACGCCGACGATCGACGTCCGATTACCCGACCGGAGCACGACGGCGTAGACCCGCGCTCCGTCGTTCGAGACGGCGAGCGCCCGCACGTCGCGGCCCGCGAGCGGCACGATCGAGGGCGGAGCGGAGAGGTCGGCGAGACCGTAGACCTTGACCGCATCCTCCGACGAGACGGCGACGAAGGCCCGCCCGCGCGCGAACGCGACGTCGGTCGGCTCGTCGCCGACCGGGAGGGTGCGCACCACCGCCCCCAGCGCGAGATCGACGATCGAGATCGAATCCGACAGGTTGTTGACGACCCAGGCCTCGCCGTCCGTGCGCGCCCGCACCGTGACCGGCTCGAGCCCGACCGGGATCGCGTCGCCGGGTACGAGGTCGCCGGCCGGCTGCACGGCGAAGACCTCGAGCAGCGCGTCGGGAGTGTTGACGGCGAGCAGCTTGGCCCCGGAGGGGGTGAGGGCGATCGGATGGACGTGCGACGACTCGAAGTTGACGTAGGCCGCAGGCAGGCTCGAGCCGGCCAGGACCCAGGCGGCGACCCCGGCGAGCGTGATCGTCCTCGACTTCAAGGCGCCTCCCTCCCCGCTCCCCGATTCATATACGGTGGAGCCGCCCCCGACGTCGATCCCCGCCGAGTTCTCCTCGATTCCGGGCACCACCCGCGCGGCGCGATCCCTCCCGATCGACATTTCTAGTTGTTGACATTAGGCGCAATAACATACAATTGCGGCGTGGACGCCGTTCGCCCCGTCCAAGAGGTGGACCTGTTCCACCTGCTGTTCCTGCGAGCGCTCGAGACGCGGCTCGATCGGAAGGCCTACGTCGTCAAGGGCGGCGTGAACCTGCGCGCCTGGTTCGGCAGCGCCCGCTATTCGGAGGATCTCGACCTCGACGCCGTCGCGGTCGAGGCCCACACGCTTCGCGACCGCGTCGATCAAGTGCTGTCCTCCGCTGTGTTCCAGACGCTCCTGCGATCGCAGGGCCTGCACGTCACGCGCACCTCCCGACCCAAGCAGACCGAGACGACGCAGCGCTGGAAGCTCGAAATCGCGGGGCGTTCGGGAGAACGAGCCCTGCACACGAAGATCGAATTCAGCCGGCGCGACTCTGCAGAGCCGTATGTCCTGGAGCCGGCGCGCCCGGAGATCGTCCGGGCCTACGGCCTCCCCCCTCCGACTGCGAACCACTACACGGCCGCCGCCGCCGTGCGGCAGAAGATCGGCGCGCTGGTCGGGCGCAGGGAGCCACAGGCCAGGGACATCTGGGACCTCGATCATCTGTTCCGTACGCGGGCCGACTCCGATCCTCGGCCCCTTGCTCCGCGGCTCGAGCAGGCGCTGGCCCCCGCCCTCGAGCGGGTGCTCGACTTGCCGTTCGCGGTCTTCCGGTCCCAGGTCGTGCCGTTCCTGTCGAGCGAGCACCAGGAGATCTTCGGGACCGCCGAGTCCTGGGATCGAATGCGCGAGGGCGTGGTGGAGCGCCTGACGGAGCTCGCGCCATGACGACGGTCGACGCCTACTCGGACCTGCTGCGCATGGGCAAGCCGATCCTGACCACGCGGGACGCCGCGGAGCGGCTGCGCGTCTCCGCGTCCGCGGCCAGTCGGCTGCTGCGGCGGCTGCAGGTCGCCGGGCTCGCGCGGCGCATCTTCCGCGGTCTGTGGACGCTCGACCTCTCGATCGATCCGCTGACCATCCCGGAGCACCTCACGGCGCCGTTCCCGGCCTACGTCTCGTTCCAGTCGGCGCTGTACCTGCACGGCCTGATCGGCCAGATCCCGCAGATCACCTACGCGGCCTCGCTCGCGCCGACGCGTCGCGTCAAGACCGCGCTGGGGACGTTCTCGATCCATCGCCTGTCGCCCGAGTACTTCGGCGGGTACACGACGGCGGAGGACTCAGGGGTGCATCTGGCCACGCCCGAGAAGGCGCTGATGGACGTGCTCTACCTCGGTAGCGCTCGCAGCCGGCTGTTCACGAGGCTGCCCGAGCTGGCGCTACCCGCCGGCTTCAGCGCGAAGAGGGCACGCCTGTGGCTCGAGCGGATCCGCGATCCTTCGCGGAGGACGATGGTCCGCGAGCGTCTCGACGCGCTGCTCGGGGCTCGCGCCGCGAGCCACGGCGGCTAGCCGACGAGGATCGAGCGGGACCAGGCGAGCGACGGCTCCCACGAGCATGCTGCCGCCCAGCACGGGCGGCAGCCGGCGGACACCGCCGGCGCATGGCGGGGAACGGTGGCATGCTCGCACGGTTCGCCCTACACTGCCGATTCGACTCGCGGAGGACGAATCGATGTTCGACGCCAACCGTCTTCTTGCTCGCGTGATCGACCGTGGCGTGGCGGGCGGCCTCCTCGGTGGCGCCCTCGGTGCCGGCGCCGTCGGGATGCTCGGCTCCAAGCAGGGGCGCAAGATGGCGAAGACCGCGCTCAAGCTCGGCGGGATCGCCGCCGTCGGAGCGCTGGCCTACCACGCGTACACTCGTTACAAGGCAGGCGTGGCCGACGGTGGAGCCGCGCCGGGCGCCACGTCACGCGCCGCTTCGATCGCCGCCCCGCTGCCTGCGGCCGTCGCTGCCGCCTCCGGCGAGCCGCGCGAGCTGCCCGCTCCCCCCGCGGGCTCGGGTTTCGTGCCGGATGAAGCGGATCGCGAAGCCGTCCAGACGGTGGGCGTCACGTTGCTTCGAGCGATGATCGCGGCCGCCAAGGCCGACGGCGAGATCGACTCGACCGAGGGCCAGCGCCTGTTCGCCGAGATGGAGCGGCACGGGCTCGACCCGGAGGAGCGGGCGTTCCTGGTCCGGGAGCTGTCGCGACCGGTCGACCTGGAGAGCATCGTGGGCGCGGCCAGGACCCCGCAGCTCGCGGCGGAGATCTACGCGGCCTCCGCGATGGCGATCGAGGTCTCGAATCCCTCGGAGAGCGCCTACCTGCAACTGCTGGCCTCCCGCCTGCGCCTGGAGCCGGGCCTGGTCGCCGAGCTGAACCGGACGGTGGCCGCCGGTTCCGTCGCGGGCGCATCGGCCTGAGCCGCCAGGACACTCTCTCCAAATCCGAGTCAGGATCCATCGCGGACAGGCCACACGTGATAGTCGTGGCCAGCGAATGCCTTGTCGTCGAGGCCGATCTGCCCGCCCTGGAAACCCACGATCCACACGAGGTTCGGGACGCCCTGGAAGCTGGTTGACGACCAATACGCAGTTGCGGACTGCACAGCGGAGAACGGTTGAACGGGCGGCAGTGCCGGATCGAACTGACCGTAGTCGATCAAGCTGACCACCAACGACGCCCCCAGCCCGGCCGTGTGAACGTTGTCCTTCATGGAACACCTCCAAAGCGCATGCCTTTCGGCCTTCCCTCCGCAGCTCCTCTCCATCGCTCTCCCTCGCCCAGGCGCCAACGACTGCCGCGTTTGCTCCTCACGGACATCCCAACACCTGCGGCGAGGCGCCTTGTGCCGCGCCGACGGGCCGCTCGCCCGTGCCGGCGTCGCAGCCCGCGGCGATCGCCGCGGGAACGAGCGTGCACGTCCGTAGTCGCCCTCCGCGCTCGTGCCGTGGGGCACGACGTGGAAGTAGCGGTTCCCCGCCAGCGGGGTGACCTGCTCGATCAACAAGGCCCCGCCGTCCGAGCAGTCGTTCTGTCTGTGGCTGTACCAGGCTCCGAGCGTCGGCGATCTGCTGCTGGACGCCTGCCCACCGGTCCGCGGGGACGTCCGCGGTCGCTTCGCCTGCTGCCAGCCCCGTCGAGACCGTCAGCAGCAGGAGAACGAGCAGGGAAGATCGAGCCCGACAACCGGTGCTTCCGCCACCATGACCCCCTCCATTTCCAGCCACTCGTTTCGCACGACGCGACTGCCCTTCCTGGCTCAGTCGTCCTCCGTGCGCATGGAACCTCTGGCGACGATGTCCGTTTCGTTCCAGCCGTTCAACGGGACGGTGAACCAGCGGCTCACCTGCAAGAACGGCGACGTCGCCGCGTCGTACATGAAGCGAACCCGCCAGTGATAGGCATTCGGAGGGAGCCCCGAGATCAGCCCGTCGAGCGACACGCCCTCCGTGCCCGTGTCGTACCAGACGGCGCTCCGTTGCGTGCCGGTCCCGTCGAAGAGGGCCCCGATGCGCTTCACCTCCCACTCCTGCTTGACTGCCGCCCTCCCGAAGGGGCTGCGCCCGAGCGCGGAGAGACGGAAGCTGCCGACGCTCCACGAGCGGCCGCCGTCGCCGACCGGGGTGGAGTCGTCCGCGCGCCGCTGCTGAGGCACGACGCTCGCACCGGCCGAGTCGTTGCCGTAGAACAGGACGACCCGTCCCCGATCGTGAGTGAACGGGTCCATGGCCTGAATGACGTCGGCGTAGCCGTCGCCGTTGACGTCCCCCGCGCTCCCCACCGCGCCGCCGACCTGTCCGCCCAGCGCGTCGCCGTACACCGTCCATGAGGGGGAGGCCGACGGCCCCGAGGGCGAGCCCAGGAAGACCAGCACGCGCCCTGCGCTCTCCTCGTGGCCCGGGTCGCCCACGATCAGGTCGGCGTACCCGTCCCCGTTGACGTCCCCGGCTGTGGCCACCGACATGGTGTAGGACGGCGCGGGGTTGCTCTCCATCGTCCACGAGGGCGCGGAGGACAGCCCCGTGTCCGAGCCGAGATAGACCGCAGCTTGCCCTGCGCTCGGTCCGCCGAATTCCGTCGGGGATCCGATGACGACGTCGGCGTAGCCGTCGCCGTTGACGTCCCCCGCGGTGCCGACCGACCCGCCGAACAACGCGCCGACGTTGAGACCGCTGGCCATCCAGCATTGCCGCAAACCGGACGGCGAGGCGCAGAATACGAACGCGCTTCCGCTGTGTGCGCCGGCGTAAGTTGCGCCGACGATGACGTCCGAGTAACCGTCGCCGTTGACGTCCCCGGCGGCACCGACGGAGTGGCCGAACAAGTCGCCCGAGTGTGACGCCTGCCACGAGGGAGAAGACGACGGCCCCGAAGGGGAGCCGAGATAGACGTGGGTGGTGCCGGGGTAGCCCGGGGCCCCGACGATGACGTCAGCGTAGCCGTCGCCGTTGACGTCGCCGGCGGTCCCCACCGAACTTCCGAAGAAGTGCGCCGCGTCTTCGCCCTCCGCGGTCCACGACGGTGAAGGCGAGAGCCCGGAGGCCGAGCCCAGATAGACCTGGGCAAACCCCTTGCGCAGGAGCCCGAACCCGGCATTCCCTAGGGCGCCGACCACGACGTCCGCGTAGCCGTCGCCGTTCACGTCACCCGCGGTCCCGACGTCGTAGCCGAAGTAGGCATTCACCTGGTTGGGGGATTTCGTCCACGCAGGAGAAAGCGACAGTCCGAAAGCCGAGCCGAGGTAAAGGAAGGCCCGTCCTTCGTTCACCTGGCCGCTCGAGAACCCGGGCGCCCCGACGACGACGTCGGAATAGCCGTCGCCGTTGACGTCTCCGGCCGTCGTCACCGCGAAGCCGAACCACGCGCCGTGCTGAGGGCCGTCGACCATCCACGAGGGAGCGAGAGACGGTGCCGACGCCGAGCCGGGGAAGACAGAGACTCGCTCCGAACTCGCCACGATCACCTCTGCATAGCCGTCCCCGTTGACGTCGCCCGCGGTCCCGACCACGCGCCCGAGGAAGCGTCCCGCTTCACCTTCCTCGGTCCACGTCGGCGAAGGCGACAATCCCGAGGCCGAGCCGAGGTACACGAACACCTTGCCCTCGTTGCCCTCACCTTGCGGAGCGTCGTACGAATACGCTCCCACGACGACGTCGGCATAGCCATCCCCGTTCACGTCCCCGGCGGTCCCGACGCTGCTTCCGAGATGGTCGTTGTACTGGTCCGGGTCCGACTCGACGGTCCACGCCGGCGATGGCGACGGCCCCGAGGAGGAGCCCAGGAAGGCCAGCACACGTCTGTTGGTCGGGTCGCCCACGATGACGTCGGCGTACCCGTCCCCATTGACATCGCCGGCAGTCCCCACCTGCATCCAGCTAGGTCCGGGGTCAGTTTCCACGGTCCACGAGGGCGTGGTGGACAGCCCTGTGTCCGAGCCGAGATAGACGAGGGCCTGCGCGGCGACACCCACGAACCAGTCCCCCGCGGCGCCGACGACCAGGTCGGCGTACCCGTCGCCGTTCACGTCCCCGGCGGTCCCGACCGATGCTCCGAAATACCCCCGCGTCCGGTCGCCGACCGTCACCCACGCCGCGGACGTCGACGGCCCCGAGGGCGAGCCGGCATAGACGAAGGTCGCTCCCGCATCGTTTCCGGCGTAGCTCGGGGCTCCGACGACGATGTCCGAGTATCCATCCCCATTCACGTCCCCGGTCGTCCCCACCGCTGAGCCGTAAAGCGCTGCGAAGCTGCTGGTCGTCTTGGTCCATGCGGGAGAGTGCCGGAGTCCGGAGGCCGAGCCGAGAAAGACGAACGCACGGCCCTTGTTGTTGTACCACGGGGCGCCGACGATGACGTCCGAGTAACCGTCCCCATTGACGTCCCCCGCCGTCGCCACCGAGCGCCCGAACTTCGCACCCGTTCTGTCGCCCTCCGCCCTCCAGGAGGGGGCGGCGGCCAGGCCGGATGGCGAGCCGCGGTAGACGAATGCGCGGCCCCCCCCGAACGTCTCGCCTCCGTCGTATTCGGGAGCGCCGACGATGACGTCGGCATAACCGTCGCCGTCGACGTCTCCCGCGGTGGCCACCGACCATGCGAACGCCGCGAAGACCTGGTTGCTCTCCGCGGTCCACGCGGGCGAGCTCACGAGCAACTCGACGGTGATCGGGTACTCCCCCCCCGTGTCGTCCACGAGCAAGCGGACTCCGCGAACCACACCGTCCGCCACGCCCTCGATCCACGCTGGAAGGTCCTGCCCGCCCGCGGCCTTCGCCACGAGCCGGCCGTGGCGCACGGCGTGCGCACCCCCAGGAATCGCGAAATCGACCGCCTGGCCGTCGGCCGCCACGATCGGGTTCAGGTCCCCGTGTAGCGCCAGATCGAGGTGGACGAGGCGCGAGCCGTCGACTCCGAATACCCCGCCGGGAGGCGCCACGCTCCCGGCGAAGGCCGGCAGGTTGCTCGATAGCGCCGCCTCCTCCGGCGCGACCTGCAGGACGAAGCCCTGCGCCAGCCCCCGGGGATCGTTGACGTACCATTCGTCGAGCGCACCACGGTCGTAGTCGACGCGGTTCCGCAGCGGCGACAGTCTCGCCTCCTCGAGCGGCCAGGCGGTCGTGCCGCGGCCGTAGCCCACGACCGACAGACCCCAGACCCAGGAAGGTGTCTGCTCCGTACGCGACACGACACGGATGCCGTCCTCGACGAAGTAGGTTCGCAAGCTTTGCGCGCGGTTGGGCGCGTGCCAGGCCGCACCGAGCCCCGCGACGACCGGGCGATTCTGCCAGCTCACCTCGTACTCCGCGTCGGCGATCTGCTGCCGGACGCCGGCCCACCAGTCCGCGGGGACGTCCGCGGGCACGGCGTCGCCTGCCGGCAGCACGGTCGAGCCCGCCGTCAGCAGCAGCAGCAGCAGAACGAACAGAGGAGAACGAAACCGACACGCGACCGCGGTTCCCTTCGTCATGCCCCCTCCCACTCGGCACGCCTCGCTCGCGCAAGGGCGGCGGGTGCGCGCCATCACTCGCGGCGAAGCGCATTGCGCGGTGCCGGCGAGCGCCCCTGTGTCGGCGGCGCGGCGCTCAGCGCTGGGCGGCCCGACGCCGCCGGCAGGCCGGGCGCCATGCGCCGCAGCTCCATGACCCACAGCTCGTAGTTCGTCGGCTCTCCGAGCGTGCTGCGGTCGGCGCCGAAGAAGACCCGCGATCCGGCGACGGTGATGTCGGAGATGGCGGAGTCCCACGGGCCGGGAGCGATGTCCTGCACCATGCGCGTGCCGGCCGGCGTCCCGTCGCTCCTCCACAGCTCCCGTCCGTGAGTCCCGTCGTCGGCGGCGAAATACAAGGTCCCGGCGACGTCCGCGTCGGCCGAGGTGTATGGGCCGTCGTTGCGGAACTTGGCCCAGTGCGGCCAGCTCGATGCGCCACCGGGCCGGATGTCGCGGACGATCACCGTCCCGGCCTCGGTGCCGTCGCTCTTCCACAGCTCCTGACCGTGAACGCCGTCGTCGGCCGAGAAGAACAGCGTCCCGCCGACGTCCGTCAACAGGTATGCCAGGGCCTCGCCATCGAAGTCGTGGAGCAGCGCCGTGCCGGCCTCGGTGCCGTCGCTCTTCCACAGCTTGGCCCCGTGAACCCCGTCGTAGGTGGCGAAGAACAGCGTCGTGCCGACGGCCGCCATCTGCGAGACGTAGCCCGCCTCACCGACGGAGATCTCGTGGACCATCACCGTCCCGGCCTCGGTACCGTCGCTCGTCCACAGCCCGCCAGGTCCCACGAAGAACAGCGCCCCCGCGAACTCGGTGAGCGATCCGGCAATGATGTCGCCGACCATCACCGTGCCGGCCTCGGTGCCGTCGCTCGTCCACAGCCTCCTGCCGTGGACCCCGTCGTCGGCGGTGAAGAACAGCGTCCCGCCCACGGCGGTGAGGTCTCTCGGCTCGCTTCCGTAGGGATAGGGCCTGATGTCGCGGACCATGAACGTCCCGGCCTCGGTCCCGTCGCTTCTCCAGAGCTCGGCGCCGAGCTGGAACTTCTCCGCCGCAAAGAACAGGATGCCGCCCACGTCGGTCAGCCATGAGGGATTCGTCGCCCTCTCGAGGAAGCCGGTCGGACCCACGCGGACGGTTCCGGCTTCGGTGCCGTCGCTTTTCCACAGCTCGGAGACCGAAGGTGCCTTCGCGCTGAAGAAGAGCGTCCCGCCGAGGTCGGCGAAGCGGTGCGGCTCGCGCAGCTTCGCGTTGGACGCGACCAGGGTCGTCCCCCCCGGCGTCCCGTCGCTCTTCCATAGCCCGCCGTACCCGCCCTGCTCGAAATCCAAGACACCGAAGAAGAGCGTGCGGCCGACCGCGGCCAGCTGGTAGAGCTCGCTCGACTCTGTGCCGGCGTTGAGATCCGCGAGGAGCGACGTGCCGGCGTCGGTGCCGTCCGTGATCCACGGCTCCGGCCCGTGAACGCCGTCGTCGGCCGTGAACAGGATCCTGCCGTCGCCGGTCGTCCCCCATCCATGGCCGAAAGGCGGCGCGCCGTCCGCCACGCCGGGGGCGATGTCTCGCACCATCGAGGTCCCTGCGTCGGTGCCATCGCTCTTCCACGGCTCCGACCCGTGAACGGCATCGAAGCCGGCGAAGAAGACGATCCCGCCAGAGGCCACGAAGTTGGACGGGTAAAAAACCTCCGGACTGAAGCCCGTCGTCCCGGCGCGGGTGCCGTCGCTCTTCCACAGGGTCGCATAGTCAGATCCCTCCTCGGACCCTCGGAAGTAGAGCGTCCCGTTCACCGCGGCCCACTCGAGTGCGAACACGCCCGAGTCCTTGACGGCCAGGGTGCCGGCCTCGGTGCCGTCGCTGCTCCACAGGGCGTCATAGCGCCAATCGCCATAACCGACCACGAAGAACAGCCTTCCGTTCGCTCCTACGCCGGCATAGCCGGGAGCCGGGAGATCCTCGACGAGCCTCGTGCCCTCTCCCGTTCCATCGCTGACCCACAGCTGCCGGAACTCGGTCCCTTCCCCCGCACGGGCGAAGAAGAACAGCGCGCCGTCGGTCGCGATCACTTCGGTCCCCGCGGATGCGGGCGGAAGATCCTTGACCGGCACGGTCCCCCGCTCGGTCCCGTCGCTGGTCCAGAGCGTCCGGCCGTGGACCCCGTCGTCGGCCGTGAAGAAGAACGCTCCGTCGAACTCGGTCAGCCCCGAGGGCGAGCTGGCCGCCGTTCCGACCGCGATGTCCTTGACCAGCACGGTGCCGGCTTCGGTGCCGTCGCTCTTCCACAGCTCCCAGCCGTGGTCGGGATCGCTAGCCGTGAACAGCAGCGTTCCTCCGAGCTTCGAGAGTTCGCCGACCTGGAGGGCCGGGTATCGGAGATCCGGGGCGACCGCGACGGTGCCCGCCCGGGTCCCGTCGCTTCGCCACAGACCTCCGAAACCGGACTGGACCGTGAAGAACAGCGTCCCGCCCACCTCGGTCAGCTCGGCGGGCCAGCTCGACTGCGATCCGGGAACCACGTCGGCGACGAGGGTCGTTCCGTCCGTGGTCCCGTCGGTCTTCCACAGCTCGTACCCCACGTGCGGCTCGAACCCGACGAAATAGGTCGCGTCCCGCGCGGCCAGGATCTCCTGGATCCACGCCCCCGTCTGGACCACGTCCGCGTTGATGTCGCTGACCTGACGGGGGATGCCGACGGGGACCCACCCGCCGGGCCCCGCCGCCTGGGCGAGCGCACAGGGCACGGTCAGGAGCGCCAGTCCGGCCATCCTGAATCGGTTCCGCATGACCCCTCCTTGCCGCGGGGCGGCGTCTGCCGGCTCACCGGTGTTGCCGGGGTTGTAAAAGCGCTGAAATCCGGTGAAGAAAACGAGTCGGCTCATACCGCGAAACATCGTCAGCGTCAAGGACAAGCTCGCTTCGCTCGTCGCCTTCGGCGATCCTTGACGC
>Ga0187893_10005726_pt1 | contig 21973 bp, 23 predicted proteins | sample MA1701074metaG_FD_139574 | JGI IMG/M metagenome (GOLD analysis project Ga0187893, IMG submission 139574) | White microbial mat communities from a basaltic lava cave in the Kipuka Kanohina Cave System on the Island of Hawaii, USA - MA170107-4 metaG ...
GGACGCACCGCAGCAGCCGCCATCTTCCATCATCCCATGGCCACCCCGAGGCTCGCGCCCGGCGGCCGGTCGGATCTCCGTGACGACGTACCGGCTGCCGTCCTTCCGGACCCGGAAGTCGATGACCTGGCCGGGTGCAACGCCCCGCAGAAGCTCCGGAACGGAGACGGAGAACGTCATCGTCATGCCCATCATGAGACCAGGGATGTCCTCGTGGTCGATCGTCACCATCTCCGCCGCGGCATCGACGCTCTTGACCGTCCCGTGGCCCGCATAGTCGGCCTCATCGGCCGACCAGGCCGCGAAGGAGAGGACGCTCGCGAGAACGACGCCCAGTGTAGCCAGGAGCCCCATGCGCATCGATGTGATCTCCTCGGCTCCCCTTGGGGGTTTGTTACGCTCCCATGAGCACGCATCGGAGGGTACGCGGGAGCCCCGTCTCCGGTGACAGCCCAACAGTCACCGGCGCGACGCGGATCGCGTAGTCCTTCCGGAGAAGCAATGGACGACTGGTCCGACTCGGATCTGATGGCGATGTATGCGCGCGGTAACGCGGAGGCCTTCGACGTGCTCTTCGGGCGCTGGGAGGACCGGCTTCTCGGATTCTTCGCGAAGCGTGCCCGCTCGGAGGAGCGCGCCGCCGACCTCTTCCAAGAGCTGTTCCTGCGGCTCCACCGCTTCCGGGAGCAGTTCGACGCACGGCAGCCCTTCGGTCCGTGGGTCTGGCAGGTCGCGCGGCGGGTATGGATCGACGATCTGCGGCGGTCGCGCGCCATGCCATCCGCAGAACTCGCCGAGGCCGAGAGCGTCCCGGCCGGCGGGAACCTCGAGGCGCAGGCGCTTGCTCGAGACCAGGTCCGCCGCCTCCTCGGAACGCTCACACCCGAGCAGCAGGCGGTGACGGTCGCCGTTCAGGCGTTTGGCGTGGACTACGGCGAGATCGCCAACGGGCTGGGCAAGTCCGTGACCGCAGCGAAGCAGATCGGCTCGCGCGCGATGCGCCAGCTGCGCCGAGTCGCCGAGGCCTCCGGATGAGTGGATTGGAGCACGTGCGCGAGGGTGTGCGCCGGGGCATCCGCGACGCGCTCGAAGGCGAGCTCGATCGGACGAGCGCCCGAACTGCGAGCCGCCTCATCGCGGCGGGAGTGCTCGGGCTGCTCGCCGCGTGCGCCGCCTTGGTCGTCTTCTCCCAGAGCGCGATGGGCGAGCTCGGTGCCCTCCCGCTGGCGCTCTGTGCCGCGGCCTGGTCGGGTCTCCTCGTGCTGGCCTTCACGATGGTCCTCCTCCAGGTGGGTTCGAGGCGGCTCCCGCTCGCGGAGGGAGCGCTCCTCGCGCTGGTCGGCTTCGCTCTCGCCGCCGCCATGGGTGCCACCTGCCCGCACCCGCAGGTCATGATGCGTTGGGTGGACGCCGCCATCGGTTGGCTGGGGCAGCCGGCGACGCCTGGCGCGGCCAGCGCGCTGTGCGTGGGGCTCTGCACGGCAACGCTCACCGGCAGCGGCGCGGCGCTCGCACTGGGCCTGCGCGGGATCCGCTTCCGCGTCCACCTGTCCGCGATGCTGCTCTTCCTTCTGCTCTGGCCCGCTGTCTTCGTGCAGACGCTCGGTACCGACGCGAGCACGTTCCTCGCGTGGTCGGTCGGGATCGCGGTCGGCGCGTGGACGGGTGTCGGCGCGGGCGCGCTCTTGAGCCGCGCCGCGCGCTTCACGATTCGCGCTTCGGCCTAGCACCACGCGACCCCTCGCGCGCCCGCGCGCGGTGTGTCACCCCCCGCACACGCGTCGCGTACTCCCCCACGTGACGCGCATCGCCGTGACGAGGCGCGTGTCCGGTGCATCGGAGACGCCCGGAGGGCAGCAACATGACGAGACCCCTTGCAACACTCTTCCTGGCGGGAGGGATCGCCCTGACCGCTCTCCCGATGTTGGCTGCGGACCCGCGTTCGGAGCCGAAGACGGTACAGGCGCAGAAGGAGCTGCTCGCGGCCCGCTCCAAGGAGCTCTCGCGGAAGCTTCACCGGCCGATTGCGGCTCGGAGTGGGGCAGCGGGGGTCGTGCGCAAGAACCAGATCCGTCGGCAGCAGCGCGAGATCCAGACGTTGATCGAGAGACTCGAGGCCGGCGAGAGCGTGGCACCCGGCGAGGTGGAGCGGCTGCTCCAGTCTCCCTAGACGCCCCGCTGTAGCACCCTGTCGGTTCATGGCGGCCACGCGCGTGCGCGCGTAGGCCGCGAACGTGGCCAGCCCGTGCGAGAGGGTCTCGCATGCGAGCCGGCCGACAAAGGAGAGAGGTCGATGAGGAGATCCGTTTCGGCGTCCGTCGTGGCGGGAGCGCTGGCTCTCGCAGGGCTCCCGGCGCTGGCCGACGAGCCGCTTCCCCCGCAGCAGCCGACGGTGCAGGCGCAGAAGCAGCGTCTGGAGGACGGTTCCAGGGCGGTCAACCGCCGCTATGCCGGGACCAGGCTCGGTGCGGTGCCGCAGGCAGGGAGATCGAAGCAGCTGCGCGCGATCAAGGACCTGATCCGCCGCCTCGAGGCGGGCGAGAACGTGGCGCCTAGCGAGGTCGACCGGGTGCTCCAGGCTCGGTAGACACCTTGCCGCGATCGACGCGCACCAACGCGGTAAGGCGCTCGCCCGCCACCGCGCCGGCAGGGTCAGGGTCCTTGCTTCACGACATGGACCGCGCTCGCGCAGCCACGCTTCCAACGGCTCGCGAGGGCTCCTCATTCTCATGGGGACCGGGCGTCGTGGCGGCCGGCTGCCGCGCGCAGGCGTCGAGGCGCCTCTTGGCCTCGCGGAGCCGCTCGAGCGCTGCGGCACGGTCGCCGCGCGCGAGCGCATCCTTCGCGGCCTGCAGCGGGACGGCTTGCCCGCACGCATCCGGCGGCACGCCCGCAGGATCGTCTCCTCGCGCCGGGCCTGTACCGACCAGGGACGTGATCAGGACAACGAGCGCGAGCCGAAGGGCGATCGGGGCCATGATCGGCCCCTGAGCACGTACCGTGCCAATCACGATCGCCGCTCTGCGCCCGCGCGACAGCGCCGATTCGGGGTGCTGCCCGCGTGGTGACCACCGTGTGCCCGCCCGTTGAGCACACTGGTGACCTTCCCCAAACCGCTCAACTCCGTGGGCGTGCCGTATTGCGTGCGCGGCTGATCGGCCACAGCCGCCCGAGCGACCACGGGACTCCTCGACCGCACCGTATGGAGCCGCGCCGGCGCCATCACGCCATCCGTGAGTCTCTCTCGAACGCGCTCGCCGGCAAGTGAGAGCGCCGCTTTGGTCGTCGCCGAACGGTATTCGGCGAGCCCCTCCCGTGTTGCCTCGCCGAGTGCTCGCCACTGATCCCGGAGTGCCGCGTCCGCCGGCGGCGTCAAGGCACCGCTGCGCTCGCCTTCGGCGTCCTTGACCCCGCCTCCTTCGGACGCGGCGGATGGCTGCGAGCGGCCAGAGGCCGGGGGCCCTGGCCGCGGAGCGGCCGGCGGGCATCGAGCACCGGCATCAGGAGGCAACGATGGGGAAGGCGAAGTTCCGACTCGGGAGGCTCCTCAGCACGCCCGGCGCGCTCGAGCTTGTCTCTCACAGCGAGATCATGCGGGCGCTGGGCCCACGTGTCGGGCGATTGGGGGAACGTTTGCCCGGAGGACGCCGAGGCGAACGAGGCCGCGGTGAACGAGCGAGCGCGCCTCCTCTCCGCGTACTCGACGGACACGGGCGTGCACTTCTGGATCATCACCGAGGCGGATCGGTCCGTGACCACCGTGCTCCTGCCGGAGGAGTACCGACGTGGGGCCGAGTGAGGAGCAGTCGATGCGGACCGCCCGCGCCAACGCGGCGGCCTCGCTCCCTCGCCCGTGCCCGCGCTTCGCGACGCGCGACGAGTGGGACGCGTGGCACGCCTCGCTCACGTGGGAGGAGCAACCACGCCGCGCGGACCTCGACCCACCCGAGCACGAGTACAGCGAGGCCGACATCGCGAAGGCCGAGGCGCGCGAGGAGCGACGCCAGGCGCAGCGCTGGGATCGCGATCCCTTCGCCCTACGCAGAGGAGCCCCGGGCCGGGCCCTGGCCGCGCGTCGACCAGGTCGAGGCCTCCGCCCTCTCGAACACGTGGCGCATGGACCCGGCGGCCGGCTACACGCCCGGCGGCTTCGCGGGCCGGCTGCGGCAGGTCGCGCATCGCGAGCTGATCGAGGAGCGCCTGCCGGCCCGCGCGCAGCGCGACCCGGAGGCGCGCCTCATGTGGCTCCGCGAGTCGATCGCGCAGGAGGAGGCCTCCCTACGGACCGCACTCAAGAGCGTGTTGCGCGAGCGCCACGGGCGCCTCTCGCCAGACGAACGCAGCGTCACCGCTCGCGCGATGACCTGGCGTCACCTCCTCGCGGGTCGCCGCGAGCTCCGGGCCCTCCGCGAGCTTGCGAAGGACGCGCTTGCTGAAGTCGTCCGCACGCGATCGCAGCTGACGCTGTTCTAAGTCCACGCAGGTCGGCTGCCGAGTTCATCAGGTTAGCTGGGCGGTCGGTTGCAGAAAGGACAGACGAGAGCATCACCGGTATCTCCAGGAGGGGTGTTTCGACTGCGTGGTCACGACCTGGACGCTCTGCTCGATCGCCGATCCGAAGGCGGCCCTCGCCGAGATGCGCCGCGTCCTGAAGCCCGGCGGTCGCTACCTGTTCATCGAGCACGGCCGCAGCTCGCGTGCGAGCACCGTGCGCTGGCAGGACCGGCTGAATCCGATCTGGCGCCGCCCGATGGATGGCTGCAACGTCAACCGACCAGCTGGTCGAGTCCGCGGGCTTCACGCTCACCTCGCTCGACCGCTTCCAGCACAAGGGTCCCGCGGTGCTCGCACACATGTACCGCGGCGTCGCGGTCCGCGAGTGACCATGGTTCGGCAAGCCAGCACCCGGCGGTTGACGAAGCTCTACGGGGAGCTCTCGTCCGTCGAGATGGTCCTGGGAACGCTCGCGGCCGAGGGTGTGGACACGGAACAGCTGCGGGCGCGCGAGCTCTACACCCGCGGAGCCGACTGTGGGCGCCTACCCGATGCTCGACCTGCTCGCCGACGTCGCCACCGAATACGGTCATGCGGCCGCCGACGACACGGCCCTCGACATCGGCTGCGGTCTCGGCGGCCCAGGGCGCTTCCTGGTCGATCGCTTCGGCTGCACGGTGGTGGGGACGGATCTGCTCCCGCAGCGGATCGAAGTCGCGCAGGCACTCACGAAGAAGACGGGGCTCGAGGGGCGCATCTCGTACCGCGTCGCCGACGCGACAGCCCTGCCCTTCGAGCCGGGCTCGTTCGCGCAGGCCTGGATGCTCGACGTCAGCATGCACATCCGAGACAAGTCCGGCCTGTTCGGCGAGATCGCGCGGGTGCTGCGGCCCGAAGGCCTCCTCGTGATGCACGTGCAGACGGCGCCCATTCCCGAGGCCATGCGACCGATCACGCGCCGAGCGCTCTACATCGCGCCCTCGCTGCCGCAGCTGATCCGCACCGTAGACGACGCCGGTCTGCGCGTGCTCACGTGGCGCGACACGACCGGTCGTGTGCTCGAGTACTTTCATGGGATCCGCTCCAGGATGGAGGCCGCTCCGGCGCCCGCGCCTGGAGACGAGGCCAGCGGATGGCGCGAGCAGGGGTTCGCGATCGTGGACGGCCACATCGAGACGCTGTCGATGCTCGGGGGCCGCACCGGAATCCTGGTCGCAAAGCGAACCGACCCGGTGGCGCGCTGAGCCCGACTCGGGACCCGCGAGCGCTCGTCGCGCTGCGCGAGCCGTAGTGTGCCGGCCCTGCTCCTGGTCGTAGCGACCTTCACGCTTGGCTACGGCTCGGTGTTCGCCCTCCTGGCAGTGATCCGGGAGCGCTTCGGATTCGACGACTGGGCGATCGTCCTGATCGGCGCCGCCGGCTTCGCCGCAGGCTTCTTCGCGCAAGCGTTCCTGTCCCGCTTCGCGGACCGCGGCCACCTGCGCACGCTGCTCGGCGGTGGAATCGGCATGGCGCTGCTCGGGCTCGCCGGAATGATCGCCGCTGAGCGGCTCTGGGAATTCGTGGCCGCGCGCGTGCTGCTCGGGCTGGGCGCGGGCTCGGTCGGGCCCGCGGTACGACGCATCGCGCTGACCCGCGACCCGCGCCGTGCAGGCCAGACGCTCGGCTGGGTGGGCGTCTTCGAGATCGGCGGCTTCCTGCTCGGTCCCCTGATGGCGTCGTTGCTCGACCGACTCTGGGGACTCCGCGCGCCCTTCGTCGCGCTCGTAGCGTTGCTGGCCACAGTCGCGCCGCTCGCCTTGGCCGTCGAGCTTCCGACGGGAGCCGTCTCCCGCGAGCGCAACGTCCTGCGCGGGCTGCTCGCGAGACGCCCGGTGCGTGCGAGCCTCCTCGCCGGGCCCGCCTTCTATCTCACGGTCGGCGTGTTCGAAGCCAATTGGGCGATCCTGCTCGCCGACCGGGGAGCCAGCCAGCTCTTCATCGGCGCGACGCTCAGCCTGTTCAGCGCGCCGATGCTGCTGGTTTCCCCCTTCGCGGGTCGGCTCGCGCAGCGGATCGGTCCGCTCAGCGTGATGCTTCCGAGCATCGGCGTCGCCATCGTCTGCATGATGGCCTACGGCGCGTTCCAGGATCTCGCGCTGCTCGCGGTGTTCGTTGCCCTGCATTCGATTGCAGATGCCTTCACGATGCCCGCCAGCCAGCTCGCGATTGCGCGCGCCGGCCCTCCTGAACAGATCGCCTCGGGCCAGGGGCTGCTCGGCGCGGTCGGCCTCGCGACCGCCGCGATCACCGCCGCGCTCTCGGGCTGGGTCTACGGAGTATGGGGACCGCTCGCACTCTACTCGGGCACGGCTGCGCTCATGACGGCTCTCCTCGCCGGCGCATGGGCGCTCGGAGGAGAGCTGCGCTCTGGCGCGGGAGAATCGGGAAGCGTGTAGGCGATCACGTAGTCGCCGAGCGGCGAGCGCACCTGCGGATGGCCGCCGGGCGCGACGACCAGGAACTGCTTGCCGTGACGCGCGAGCTTGTAGCTGATCGGACCGGCGTGGAGACCCGCCGGGAGATCGAACGTCGCGATGCGCTCGCCCGTACGCGCATCGTGCACGCGCAGCACCGGCAGGCGCGTTCCCCCGTGGAATACGAGGCCGCTCGCCGTCGCGAGCGCGGGCCCGTAGCCCGAGCCGCCCGGATCGCCTTCCCCCGTGCTCGTGGATGCGCTCCAGGCAGGCGTGCCCCGTGCGAGATCGACCGCAACGACCTGCCCCCACGGCGGCCGGTTGCACGGCACCCCGTCGTTCGCGAACAGCGTGCGGCCGCGGAGCAGGCCCACCCGGTAGCGATCCCCCGTGCCGCGGCCCGTCACTAGCCAGAAGAGGTTCGCGAGAGCCGCGCGGTACGGCGACAGCGGGCGGACGCGGGCACCGCCGCCCGACGCACGCCCGGCGACCTCGTCCAGCGCAACGATGCCCACGAGATTCTGCACCGGCACGAACAGGAGCTGTCGCTCTGGATCGAAGGCCGTTCCGGACCAGTTCGCGCCACCGCCCGCGAACGGATAGTGCACCGATCCGCGCAGGCTCGGCGGTGTGAAGAGCCCGTCGTTGCGGAGCCCGGCCAGGCGCTCGCGGCAGGCCGACTGGTGCTCCGGGGTTGGAGCGTAGAGCTCGGCTTCCGTGATCCGCTGCGGCACGAGCGGCGGCGGGGCCGTCGGCACCGGCTGCGTCGGCCACGCGCGCTCGCCGGGGACGTCGCTCGCGGGAGCCGGTCGCTCCTCGACCGGGAACAGCGGCTCGCCGGTTGCGCGGTCCAGCACGAACACGAAGCCCTGCTTGGTCGCTTGAACCACGGCGTCGACGCGCACTCCGTCTCTCTCGATGCTTGCGAGCACCGGCGGCGCGGCGAGGTCGTAGTCCCAGAGATCGTGATGCACGGTCTGGAAGTGCCAGATGCGGCGGCCCGTCGCCGCGTCGAGCGCGACGATCGAGTCGCTGAACCAGTTCGCTCCCGGCCGGTCGCCGCCGTAGTAGTCGGGCGTCGGAGTGCTGACGGGCAGGAACACCCACCCGCGCGCGAGGTCGGCAGTGATCGTCGACCAGACGTTCGCGGCGCCGGTGAGCGCCGTTCCCGTCTCCCAGGTCTCGTGCCCGACCTCGCCCGGATGGGGAACCGTGTGGAACGTCCAGCGCAGCGCCCCGGTGCGCACATCGAACGCGCGCACGTCTCCCGGCGGCGAATCGGGGCGGATGATGTCGGGAATCGACGAGCCCACCACGATCACGTCGCCGACGACCGTGCCCGGCGACGTCACGTTGTACTCGCGCTCGTCGTAGAGCGGTGCAATGCCCTCCAGCAGATTCACGGTGCCGCCGGCGCCGAAATCGGCACAGGTCTTTCCCGACGTCGCGTCGAGCGCGATCAGGCGCGCATCGAGCGTCGCGAGGAAGACGCGCGCCGCACATGGGCCCGTAACGACCGGGTCGCGCCAGTAGGCGACGCCGCGATTGATCCACATGTTGCCGTAGAGACCGCCCCGCTCGAGATGCGGGTCGAAGGTCCACAGTTCGCGTCCGGTCTCGGGGTCGAGGGCGATCACGCGGTTGGCGGGCGTCGTGAACAGAAGCCGACCGTCGACCACCAGGGGCGTCGATTCGAACGCGCTGCCGCTCTGCTCGGGTGCCGGGAATCCGCCCTCCCAGTAGTCGCCGTGGCGATAGGTCCAGGCCGCACGAAGCGTTGCTACGTTGTCGGGCCCGATGTCCGCGAGCGGCGAGTAGCGGCCACCGCCGGGCGCGCCCTCGGTCACGGGCCAATCGGCGACCTGCGCGGTGGCTCCCGTGGAGGCGAACGCCAGCGCCGCGGCGAGCGCGGCCGGGGCTCTGAATCCGGCAGCAGTCCGCCGCCGCCTCCTGCCAGCCGGCTGGGAGCGTGCCGTCAAAGCCGCTCCTCGAGCAGGGCTCGGGTCAGGTAGTGACGAACGCTCGCACGGGCTTCGACGTCCGGAATCTCGTCGGGCGCCGTGTCCCAGTGGATGTGCACGGCCCAGGTGCTGATGGTCTCGAGGAAGACGCGGGCGGCGATCCGCTCATTGGGCACAGGCGCGAACTTGCAACCCCGTACGCGGCGACGGATGTACTGGGTGAGGAGATCGAGCAAGGCATAGCGTCCACGGGAGTGCCAGAGCGCGTGGAGCTCTGGATAGTCCCGGCTGCAGCGCTCGAGCAGCTTGATTCCGACCCGATTCGCGTAGAGGAGGTCGTAGAGCTCCTCGATGACCCCCTCGAGTTCTTCTCGCGGGTCTGACGTTCTACCGGAGAGCGCCGCTCGCAAGCGCGGAAAGGCGGCCTGGGTGTCGATCCTTTCCTGGAGTGCGGCCAGCGTGCTTCCAGGCAGCGGCGTGGGAATGGGCAGCACGTCCGGGATGGGGACATGCCCTCGTCCCGAGTTGCGCACGACGAAGTCGAAGAGCGCCTGCTTGCTCTCCACGTACCAGTAGATCGTGCCCTTGCCGACCCCGAGCGCCTTCGAGACGTCCTCCATCTGCGTTCTGGCGTAGCCGTTCGCGATGAAGATCTCCTCGGAGACCCGCAGCAGCTGGTCGAACCGTTTCGGCGGGATGGACCTCGCCATGGCTGAGAACTATACTCGACCGGGTCAGTCAGTCAAGAAAGGCATCTCGATGACCCTCCCCTGGTCCGGCAGCGCGACCCGTCGGTCTTCGGAGCCGCGGACGATTCACCCCGACGCCCGCTTCGACGCCGCTCTGGCCGTCCACGTGGTCTACTTCTGGCGCGAGCCGCTCGCCGACCTGGCCGAGATCCGCCGCGTGCTGCGCCCCGGCGGCCGGCTGCTCCTGATGTACCGACCCCGCGACGAGGAGACGCTCGCCTCGCTTCCCGCCAGCGTGTACGCACTCCGCTCCGTCGACGAGATCGAGGCGCTCCTCGCCGAGACCGGCTTCCACGCGATCCATTCGGACGAGCGCAGCCTCCGCCAGTCCCGCTTCGCCCTCACCCAGGCGCGCCGCTACGCGACGGTTTGAGGTCGGCGTGGCGCGGCTCCTCTGGATCCCCGTCGCGCTGGCCGTCATCTCAGGGGGCGGACCCGCACCGGCGGGACCGCTCCTCTGGCAGACGAGCTCGGCGGGCGACGACATCCATGTCTTCGACCTCGAGAGCCGGGAGCTCGTGCGGCGCCTCGTGGTCGGCCCGGAGCCGCACGGAATCGCGGCGCCCGCCGACGCTCGCGTGGTCTACGTCACTCTCGAGGCCAACGACCGCCCGCGAGGCGAGCTCCTCTGGATCGATCCGCGCGCATACGGCATCGAGCACCGCATGGAGATCTGCCGCGAGCCGCATGCCATCGCGACGACCCGGGACGGGCGCTGGATCTACGCTCCCTGTCGCGACGAGCACTACTGGGTGGTCGACGCCGAGAGGCGGGAGGTCGTCACACGCATCCGAGCCGGTGGGCGCCCCCACAACGTGCAGATCTCCGACGATAGTCGACTCGCGCTCCTCTCGCCCATGGGTGACGCCGCGCGCGTGACCGTCGTCGATGTGGAGGCGGGACACGAAGTCGTCGGCGAGATCACCTTCGACGCCTCCGTGCGCCCCTCGGCCCTCTCTCGCGATGGGCGGCTCTTCCAGCATGTCGAGGGGCTGAACGGGTTCCAGGTGGCCAGCGTCGGCCGCCGCGAGGTCGTCGCGACCGTCGAGCACGGCACGGCCCTCGGCTGGCTCCTCGTACACCCGCTTCTGGGATGGCTCGGTCCTTCTGGTCTCCAGCGCTGCCACGGACTCGCGCTGCGACCGGACCAGCGCGAGATCTGGTCCGCGTGCGGCGCGTCCGTGACGATCCACGACGTGGTCGAGCCCTCCTATCCGGAGCTGGCTCGGGTCCCCCTCGCGAGCAAGGCCTACTGGCTCACGTTCTCTCCCGACGGCCGCTGGGCTCTGGTCGCGCTCTCGGGCGCGAATCAGGTCGCGATGGTCGACGTAGAGTCGCGGCAGGTGGTCGCACATCTTCCGGCGGGCGCCGGTCCGAAGAGGAACCTCGTCATCGAGCTCGCCCCGGACGTGGGCGCCCACTCGGGCGCGACGCGATACTGACGGTCGTGCCCGACTCGGGAGAAGCCACCTACCAGCTCGCGCGAGGCGTGGGCCTCGCCGCGGCGCTCGTTCTCGGCCTCGCACTCGAGCGCTGGCGACCCCACCGGCGCCTGCAACCCGCCTGGCGCACGAACCTGGGCCTCTGGGCCGTCGACGCAGTCGCGATGGCGATCGCCTGCGGCGCCTGCGGCTGGGTCGTCGCCGCCTGGGCAGCCGACCGCGGCCTCGGGCTGCTCCCCTGGCTCGGCGCCGGCCTGTGGACGGCCGTCGGAGCGGGCCTCGTGGGCCTCGATGCCGTCTCCTACGTCTGGCACCGCGCCAACCACCAGCTGCCGATCCTCTGGCGCTTCCACCAGGTGCATCACGCGGACGCGAGCTTCCACGTCACGACGGCGCTGCGCTTCCACCCGGGAGAGCTGCTGCTCGCCCTCCCCGTTCGGCTCGCGGCCATCCTCGCTCTCGGCGTGCCGCCCGAAGGCGTGCTCCTCTTCGAGCTCGTCTTCGGCGTCGCGAACCTGCTCGAACACGGGAACTTCGATCTCCCGGGCCGCCTCGATCCGCTCGCCCAACGCCTCTTCATCACGCCCGCTCTTCACCGCGCACACCACGCTTCCGACTGGCGCGAGCTCAAGACGAACTTCGGTACGGTGTTCTCTGTCTGGGACCGGCTCGGCCGAACGTTCCACGCCAGCGAGCCCAATCGTCCGGTGGTGACGGGGCTCCCGACCTGGTCGCGGCTCGAGGCACCGGTGCTCGGCGAGTCGCTGCTCCTGCCCTTCGCTCACGGCCCCAACCGCGCTCGCTGACCTCGCGCGTCGCCAGCGGCTGCGAGCACGGCGCGCGTTCGTCGCGCATGCGTGCACCGCCTCGGCGAGGAGCCGCGCCATGGGATCTGGGCGCGGGGCCGTCCCGGAACGCCTCTGGGCTTCGCTTGAGCCTCGCGGCCCTCGCCGATCCCACCCGGCGGACGCTCTTCGAGCTGCTCGCCGAGAGGCCGCGGCCGGTCGGCGAGCTCGCCCGACGGCTGCCTGTCAGCCGGTCCGCGGTCTCCCAGCACCTCCGACTGCTGAAGGAGGCGGGACTCGTCGTCGACCGGCCCGAAGGAACCCGTCGGGTCTACCAGCTGAGCCCGGAGGGGCTGGACGCCCTGCGCGCCTACCTCGACCAGTTTTGGAGCAAGACGCTGGCTGCCTACAAGACGGCCGTCGAGCAGCCGTCGGCGGATTCAGAATGAGCACGCATGTAGCAAGCACGTCCGTGAAGAAGTCCGTCGTCGTCGAAGCGCTTATCGCGCGCGCATTCAAGGTCTTCACCGAGGACTTCGGCAGTTTCAAACCCGCCGAGCACAATTTGCTCGCCGTCGCAATCGCCGAGACGGTGTTCGAGCCTCGGGTCGGCGGCTACGTCTATGACCGCGGCGTCGACGGCAGCGAGTGCCGTTGGGCGCGCGTGCTGGCCTACGAGCCGCCCAACCGACTGCTCTTGAGCTGGAACATCAGCCCGCAATGGCGGATCGAGATCGATCCGGACAAGACCAGCGAGTGGGAAGTGCGGTTCACCGCCGAGACGGCGAACCGGACCCGCGTTGAGATCGAGCACCGAAACCTCGGGCGCCATGGCGAAGGCTGGGAAAGCGTGCGCGATGGCGTCGATCAAGGTTGGCCGCTGTACCTGCAGAGGTTCGCCGACCTGTTGGCCCAAGAGACGTGACGGTCGTCGACACGCCGGATCCGCGAAAAGGTCCAAAGGGAAAGGTGCCGTTCATCGACGACGGTGGGGTGCGCATCGGCGACTCCTCGCTGATCGTGGATCACCTGGTGCGCACGCGCGGCGTCGATCCCGATGCGCGCCTCGATTCCTCGCAGCGTGCGACCGCGCTGCTCGTGCAACGTGCTCTCGAGGACCACAACGCCTTCGTCATCCTGTACACGCACTTCATTCGTCCTGAAGGCTGGTCGCAGATGCGCGTCCAGTTCGACTCCGTGCCGGCGATCATCCGCCCGCTGGTCGTCCGCGCGTTGCGTAGGCGGATGAAGAAGATGCTCTGGCTGCAGGGCGTCCTGCGCCATTCGGACGAGGAGATCGTGGAGTCGGCACTGCGCGACTGGCGCGCCGTGCTCACGCTCCTCCGCGACGATCCGTTCCTGTTCGGCAACGAGCCCACGGGAATCGACGCGATCATCTTTGGCGCGCTGGCCACGACCCTGCTGACGCCGATCGAGTCGCCGATTCGAGACTTCCTGAGGTCGCAGCCCGCGGTCGTTGGCTACGCCGACCGGATGCTCGCGCGCTTCTTCCCCGAGCTCGCTCCAGCGCCATCGCATGAGCCGGCTGTGCCTGCGAGTGTGAGGGTCCGCGCCGTACCGGTCACGTGACGCCTGCGGAGCGACGCCGCAATGGGCGCACGTCAGCACCCCGGCTTACAGGCAGAGCGTCCGCGGACGGCGGCCGCCCCGTCAGCGGAACGCCGACCGAACCGTCGCCAGAGGACCGCGGTTGTGACCAGCGCTGCGAAGGCAATCACCCAGGGGCTGTCGAGTACCACGAGCGGCGCCGCCGCGGTGCCGAGCAGCACGCCGGCGAGCGAGGGGAGGCCGCAGCACACGAGGAGGCTCGTCGAGCCGCCGATGGCGCCGCCGCTCGCGGCGCACGGGATCTCGCCGCGAAAGGCCCGTGCGCTGCTCCGCGTCGAGCGCCTGTGCGCTCATGCCCGGCTTCGCCGCGGCCTGGCGCTCAGGACGCATCCGCTGGTCGCAGGCCCAGCTCCTCGTCCCGGTCATCCAAGCGCCGGGCTCCGAGTCCTTCCACGAAGCGTGGCTGGCGCGCGCGGCTGCCGTCACGGTGCGGCGTCTCGAGGACGACGTGCACCACGCCCTCGCGTCGGCTGCCTCGATCCGGCGCTCCTTCCCGCCCTCCCCGCGGGCGTGCAGATCGGTGCCGAGCACAGGGGATGCGACGAGGCCATGGGCCCGGTAGAGACGGCCGGGGCCCCGCGCGGCGCCTGGAGGCGAGCCCAGGCCGGGCGCTCCGCGCCCTCGCTATGCTCCGCGCCTCTCGCGAGGGGGCGCGCGTTGTCGTCGTCGACAGTGGCATCGAGACCGGCCGGCGCCGTCGTGGTCGATGGCCTCGCACTCGCCCAGGAGCTCCGCGCGGAGCTCGCCCGCGAGGTCGCGGCGCTCGTCGCGGCGGGCCGGCGCCCGCCCTGCCTCGCCGTCGTGCTCGTCGGCGACGACCCCGCGAGCGCGTCGTACATCAAGGGCAAGCGGCGCGCGTGCGAGCGCGTCGGCATGGCCTCTCTCGAGCACAAGCTCGCCGCCGACAGCCGCGAGGGGGACGTCCTCGCGTGCGTGGACAAGCTGAACCGCGACGACGGCAGCGACGGCATCCTGGTGCAGCTGCCGCTGCCGGAGGGGGTGTCCGCGAACGCGGTCGCGTCGGCAATCGACCCCGCGAAGGACGTGGACGGCGTGGGGCCGCTGAACGCCGGGCGCCTCCTGATGGGCGACGTCGGCCTCTTCCCCTGCACGCCGCTCGGCATCCTCGAGATCCTCGACCGCCACGAGGTCGCGCTCGACGGCGCGCACGCGGTCGTGATCGGCCGCAGCATGATCGTGGGGAAACCCGTGTCGCTGCTCCTGCAGCGGCGCAACGCCACGGTCACGATGTGCCATTCGCGCACGCGCGACCTCCCCGCGCTCTGCCGGAGCGCCGACGTGCTCGTCTCCGCGGTGGGGATGCCGCGCCTCGTGAAGGCAGACTGGATCCGGCCCGGCGCTGCCGTGATCGACGTGGGCGTCACGGAGCTAGACGGCGAGCTCGTCGGCGACGTGGACTTCGAGGCGGCGCAGGGCGTGGCAGGCCTCATCACCCCGCACCGCCGCGGCGTCGGGCCGATGACGATCACGATGCTGCTCCGGAACACCCTGCTCGCCTACCGGCAGCGCGCGGGCTCGTGAGCGCGCTGCTCCGCACACCGCTCCACGCCGCGCACGTCGCGCTCGGCGCGCGCCTCGTGCCGTTCGCCGGCTTCGAGCTCCCCGTGCAGTACACCTCGATCCTCGCCGAGCACGCGGCGGTACGAGAGCGGGCGGGCCTCTTCGACGTCTCGCACATGGGCCAGCTCCACCTCTCCGGGCCCGGCGCGGTCGCCGCAGTCGAGTGGCTGGTGAGCTGCCCGGTCGCAACGCTCCGGCCGGGGCGCGTGCGCTACGGCTGTCTCACGAACGAGCGGGGCGGCGTGGTGGACGACGTCACGGTCTACCGGCTCGCCGAGGACCGCCTGTTCCTCTGCGTGAACGCCGCGAACGTCGAGAAGGACTACCGCTGGGTGGTGCGCCACACCCCCTCAGGCGTCGAGGTCCGGAACCAGAGCGCGGAGACCGCCCTGCTCGCGCTCCAGGGCCCCGCCGCCGCGCAGGTGCTCGCCGCCGCCGGCGCCGACGCCGAGGTCGGGCGCCTCCCCCGCTTCACCTTCGTCACGACGAAGCTCGCGGGCCGCGAGGCGCTGGTCTCGCGCACGGGCTACACGGGGAGCGACGGCTTCGAGCTCTACTGCGGCGCGGCGGACGCCGTCCCGCTCTGGGAGGCCCTCCTCGGGGCCGGCGCGGCGTTCGGCCTGGCGCCGGCCGGCCTCGGCGCGCGCGACACGCTGCGGCTCGAGGCGGCGCTCCCGCTCTACGGCCACGAGCTCGACGACGAGACGTCGCCGCTCGAGGCGCGCCTCGACCGCTTCGTGAAGCTCGACGGGGCCGCGTTCCTGGGCGGCGACGCGATCCGGAGGCGCCGCGACGCCGGCCACCGGAAGCTCCTGATCGGGTTCGAGCTGCTCGAGCGGGGCATCGCGCGCGCCGAGCACGCGATCGCTCACGAGGGCCGGACCGTCGGCGTCGTGACGTCGGGCGCGCCCTCTCCGACGCTCGGAAAATCCATCGGCCTCGGCTACGTTCCGCCCGCCCTCGCCGTACCGGAAACGCGTCTCGAGCTGATGGTGCGCGAGCGCGCGGTGGCTGCGCGGGTGGTCGAAACGCCTTTCGTGCGCGCCCCGGTGCGGGCCGCAGCAGCGAGGTGACGAGCCAGTGGCCGAGTACGACATCCCCACGGAGCTGCGGTACACGCGCGAGGACGAGTGGGTACGCGTCGAGGGCGAGCGCGTGGTGGTCGGCATCACCGACTACGCGCAGCAGCAGCTCGGAGACGTCGTGTTCGTCGAGCTGCCCGCCGTCGGCAGCAACGTCGAGCGCGGCGAGCCCTTCGGCGTGATCGAGTCGGTCAAGGCGGTGGCGGACCTGTTCGGGCCGATCACCGGCCGCGTGGCCGAGGCGAACGCACTGCTCACCGACCAGCCCGAGCTCGTGAACGCCGACAGCTACGGAGACGGCTGGATGCTCGTGCTCGAGCCCGACGATCCCGCCGAGCTGGAGGAGCTGCTCGACGCCGCCGCCTACCAGCAGCACGTGAAGGACCGGGCCGAGTAGGTCGCGAAGGCTCGAGCTCGACCGCACGGCCACCGCCAGAGGTTCGCGGCTGCGCTACATCCCCCACACCGAGGACGACGTCCGGTGCATGCTCGCGCGCACCGGACACGCCCAGCTCGACGAGCTGTTCGCGGCGATCCCGGCCGCGCTCCGGCTCGGGCGCGTGCTCAAGGTGCCCGAGGGCCTGAGCGAGCAGGAGGTGGTCCAGCACCTCGGCGCGCTCGCGGCGCGGAACGAGCACGCGCAGGCGGGGCCCTGGTTCCTCGGGGCCGGCGCGTACGCCCACTTCCTCCCGAGCGCGGTCGACGCGCTCGTCTCGCGCGCGGAGTTCACCACCTCCTACACGCCGTACCAGCCGGAGATCAGCCAGGGCACGCTGCAGGCGATCTACGAGTGGCAGAGCATGCTCGCCGCGCTCACCGGCCTCGACGTGGCGAACGCCTCGATGTACGACGGCGCGTCGGCGACGGCCGAGGCGGCGCTGATGGCGATGCGCGTCACGCGGCGGCGCAAGGTGGTGGTGAGCGAAGGCCTCCATGCGCACTACCGCCAGGTGCTCGAGACCTACCTCGGCGGGCTCGACGCCGAGCTCGTCAGCGTGCCCCGCGGCCCGGACGGCCGGAGCGCGAGCGCCGCCGAGCGGATCGACGCCGAGACGGCGTGCCTGCTCCTGCAGCAGCCCGCGTTCCTGGGCACACTCGAGGACGTGGCCGCGGCCGCGGCGGCCGCGCACGCGCACGGCGCGCTCTGCGTGGTGACCGTGAGCGAGGCCCTCTCGCTCGCGCTCCTCCAGGCCCCCGGCGCGCTCGGCGCCGACATCGTGTGCGGCGAGGCCCAGAGCTTCGGCGTACCGCTCTCCTTCGGCGGGCCGCACGTGGGCTTCCTCACTGCGAAGGCCGCGCACGTGCGGCAGCTCCCGGGTCGCCTGGTCGGGCAGACCGTCGACGCCGAGGGCCGCCGCGGCTTCGTGCTGACGCTCTCGACCCGCGAGCAGCACATCCGCCGCGAGCGCGCGACGTCCAACATCTGCACGAACCAGGGCCTCTGCCTGCTGATGGCGACGATCTACCTCGCGCTGCTCGGCCGGCGCGGGCTCCGCGAGCTCGCCGAGCTGAACCTCGCGAAGGCCGAGTACGCGAAGGCGCGCGTCCGCCAGACGCCCGGGCTCCGCCTGCCGCTCGCGGCGCCGACCTTCAACGAGTTCGTGATCGGGCTCTCCGAGCCGGCCGCCGCCGCGCTCGCGCGCGCGCGGAGTCAGGGCGTGGTCGCGGGGCTCGACCTCGCGCGGTACGCGCCCGAGCTCGGCCCCACCGTGCTCTTCTGCGCCACCGAGCTGGCCTCGCGCGAGTCGATCGACCGCGCGCTCGCGCTGCTCGCCGGGAGCGGCGCGTGAGCGCGAACGCCACGAACGGGCTCGCCTACGAGGAGGGGCTCCTCTTCGAGCAGAGCCGCCCCGGGCGGCGGGGCGCCGAGCTCCCGGCAGCGGACGTGCCGCGGGTCGACCCTCGCGCCCTCCTCGGCCCGCTCGTGCGGGACGACCTGCCGGGCCTCCCCGAGGTCTCCGAGGTGGACGTGGTGCGCCACTTCACGCGCCTCTCGACGTGGAACGCCGCCGTCGATCTCGGCCTCTATCCCCTGGGCTCCTGCACGATGAAGTACAACCCCAAGCTGAACGAGCGCGTCGCGCGCCTGCCCGGCTTCGCCGCCGCGCACCCGCTCTCGCCCGCGGAGCGCGTCCAGGGCCTCCTCGCGCTCTTCTTCGACCTCGAGCAACTGCTCGCCGAGATCGCCGGCATGGACCGCGTCACCCTCCAGCCCGCCGCCGGGGCGCAGGGCGAGCTGGCCGGCATCATGATGATCCGCGCCTACCACGAGGCGCGCGGCGAGAAGCGCCGGAAGGTGCTCGTGCCCGACTCGGCGCACGGCACGAACCCCGCGAGCGCTGCGCTGAACGGCTACGAGGTGGTGTCTGTGGCGTCGGGCCCCGACGGGATCCTGCACCCGGACGCGGTGGCCGCCGTGATGGACGAGCAGGTGGCGGCGCTGATGGTCACGAACCCGAACACGCTCGGGCTCTTCGAGCGCCACATCGCCGAGATCTGCGAGGTCGTCCACGCGAAGGGTGGGCTCGTCTACGGCGACGGCGCCAACCTGAACGCGCTGCTCGGGATCGCACGCCCCGGCGACATGGGCATCGACGTGATGCACATGAACCTCCACAAGACCTTCTCGACGCCGCACGGCGGCGGGGGTCCGGGCGCCGGCCCGGTCGCGGTGAAGGCGCTCCTCGCGCCGCACCTCCCGGTGCCGGTCGTCGCGCGCCGCCCCGACGGCGCCTTCGAGTGGCGCGACGACCTGCCCGGCACGATCGGGCGCCTCCACGGCCAGCACGGCAACGTCGGCATGCTGGTGCGCGCGTACACGTACATCCTCTCGCTCGGCGCCGAGGGACTCCGCCGCTGCTCGGAGATGGCGGTGCTGAACGCGAACTACCTGCTGGCGCGGCTCGAGGACACGTTCCACGTGCCGTATCCGGGCACCGTGATGCACGAGTGCGTGCTCTCGGACCGGAACCTCGCCGACACGGGCGTCACCACGATGGACGTGGCCAAGCGCCTGATCGACCACGGCTACCACCCGCCGACGATCTACTTCCCGCTGATCGTGCCCGGCGCGCTGATGATCGAGCCCACAGAGAGCGAGAGCCTCGAGGGGCTCGACCGCTTCGCCGACGCGCTCCTCGCGATCGCCGAGGAGGCGCGGACCGCGCCCGAGACGGTGCGCTCCGCACCGCATCGCACCCGGCTCCGCCGCCTCGACGAAACGCTCGCGGCGCGCAAGCCCGTGCTCCGATGGCAGCCGGACGACGCCGGGCGCTGAGCCTGCTGGCGGGCGCTGGGCTCGCCTCGGCCCTCGCCGGCGCCGGCCACGCGGAGTCCCCGCTCGACCGCCTCGTGGCGGTGAGCCCCGCGCAGGAGCGCGAGATGGGCGCGCGCCTCGACCTCTGGGTGCGCGAGAACCTCACGCTGATCGACGACCCGATGGTGCTGGCGGCGATGAACGACCTCGGCCAGTCGCTGGTCCGGCGCGTCGAGCCGCAACCCTTCGTCTATCGCTTCCGCGTGGTGGTCGACCCCACGCTGAACGCCTTCGCCGGCCCGGCCGGCTACATCTACTTCCACAGCGGCCTGATCCTCGCGGCCGGCTCGGTGGACGAACTCGCCGGCGTGATGGCGCACGAGATCGCCCACGCGAAGCGCAGTCACGTCGCGCGCTCGATCGAGAAGGCCACGGTGCCCGACCTGCTCGCGAAGCTGCTCGGCGTGGGCGTGGCCGTCGCCGCCGAAGCGCCCGAGGCGCTGATCGCCGCGCAGGGCATCTCCGCGAGCCTCCAGCTCGCCTACACCCGCGAGCTCGAGGCGGAGGCGGACGAGGTCGGCTCCGCGTTCCTCGTGCGCGCGGGCTTCGATCCCCGCGGCATGGCGACGTTCTTCGAGCGGCTGGCCGCGGAGAAGCAGCCCGACCTCGGCTTCGAGATCCCGCCCTACCTCCAGAGCCACCCGCAGGTGGCGGCGCGGCTCGACGCAGCGGCCGAGCGGGCGCGCCACACCACGGTGGCCGGCGAGGCGGATCCCGCGCTCCGCGCCGCGTTCCCCGCACTCCAGGTGCGCCTCCAACGCGTGCTCGACAGCGGGCGCACCACGCTCCCGGCCGAGCACCCGGCCCCGGACAAGCGCGTGAGCGGCGCCGCGCTCGCGGCCGCCGAGGCGCGCGCGCGAGAGGGCGACCTCCCGGGCGCGGTCGCGCTCCTCACCGACGCGGAGAAGCGCGAGCCGAACGACGCGCGGCTCCCCTTCCGGCGCGGCGAGTGGCTGCGCGAGCTCGGGAGCCGCGAGGAGGCGATCGCGGCCTGGCGGCGCGCGCTCACACTCGACCCGCAGGTCGCCATGACGTACTTCCAGATCGGGCGCACCTACCAGGAGCTCGGCGACCGCGTGAACGCGGTCTTCTACCTGGAGCAGGCCGCGCCGCGTTTCGAGCCGCGCGGCTCCGGGCGCCTCCGGAGTGAGCGCCTGATCCGGCTCCTGACGAACCCGGTGATCGCGGAAGCGGGCTTCGCGGACGGGTCGGACACGAAAGGCGGCGACACGCCCGCGGGCCGCTCGCGCGAGGAGTTCGCCGTGGGCACGCGCGAGGTGACGTGGTGGGCCCGGATCGAGCCGGAGTGGCTGGACCGGCGCGGCGAGATCGAGCTCGTCTGGAGCGACCCGAGCGGCCGCGTCGTCCAGCAGGCGGCCGCGAAGCCGCTGCGCCGCCCCTTCGTGAGCGCCTCGCTCCGCCTCGCGGACGCTCCGCCGGGGATCTGGCAGGTCGAGGCGCGCCTCGACGGTGCGGCGGTCGACCGCCGCACCTTCCGCGTGGTGCCCTGAGCTTCAGGGCTTCGGCGTCGCGTCCTCGTCGCGGAGCCGGCGGCGCGCGACGTCGGCCCAGGTGCCGTCCGGCGCGAGCTGGAGGTAGCGCCGCCAGTGCTCGCGGGCGCGGCGCGAGATCCGGAGCTTCTCGTAGAGCAGGGCCAGGTTCAGGTGCGCCTCGGAGAAATACGGGTCGGCCGTGAGCGTGCGCTTGTAGTGATGGACCGCCGCCTCGCGGCGCCCGGCCTCCTCGAGCAGGTTCGCGAGGTTGAAGTTCGCCTCGCGGTGCGTCGGATCCGCGCGGAGCGCCGCCTCGTATCCCGCGCGCGCCTCCTCGCGCTCGCCGCGGTTGTAGTGCGCGGTGCTGAGGTTGCAGTGCGCGTCGGCGAGCGAGGGGTCGAGCGCCAGCGCGCGACGGTAGGCGTCGATCGCCTCGGGCAGGCTCGCGGACGCGGTGTCGAGCTGGCAGCCGCGCTCGAACCACTCGAGCGCGGTCCGCGGGCCCGTCGCCTCGCCCCGCGGCAGCGCCGCGACCGGCGCCTCGCCGGCGGGCGCCTCCGCGAAGTCGAGCAGCAGCTGCCCATCCGGGTCGAGCAGCGTGCCGGCGTGACGCACGACCAGGCGCGGTGGCGCGCCGTCCTGGAGCCGCAGCGCCACGACGGGGCGCTCGAGCTCGGGCCAGCGCTCGCGCACGCGCTCGAGGCTCCGCCGGATGCGCCGCAACGGGACGCCGCCCTCGAGGAGCGCGACCAGCGCGCGCAGGCTCAGCAGATCGCGGAAATCGAAGGCCGCGTTCGCGCCGCCGCCGCGCGCGGGCCGCACGAGGTCCATGCGCTCGAAATCGCGCAAGCGGGTCGGCGAGACCCGCACGATCCGTGCTGCCTCGGTGCGCGAGTACAGAGCGATCCCCCCGCCGCGCATTCTGATCGACTGAGGCACATCGCGTCAACAGGCGAGCGCGTGGCGGAAGCGGACGGGAATCGAA
>Ga0187893_10005727_pt1 | contig 21972 bp, 14 predicted proteins | sample MA1701074metaG_FD_139574 | JGI IMG/M metagenome (GOLD analysis project Ga0187893, IMG submission 139574) | White microbial mat communities from a basaltic lava cave in the Kipuka Kanohina Cave System on the Island of Hawaii, USA - MA170107-4 metaG ...
AGAAAAAACAGAAAGACGAGATGATGAGGATGAAAAAACACCTTCTCTTCGACAGTTCCTGATTGACTCAAACCGGCCACCCTACGTTACAGTAACCAAACCCTGGCGTTGCTTGAGTCGCAACGTGGCCGACTACTCCGGAACAGGTGGCCGTTTTCCCCGGAATCCGCACTTCGGGTCATAGGCGAGCGGCACCAGCAGATCAACTTTCGGCGCAGCCTCCGACAGCGGGTTGCTGCCGAACGGGTTGGGGAACTGAAAGTCGGCGGGCAACACGCCGACTACGGTGCAGACGTGACCGCTGAGGGTGACAGATTGGTTGAGGATGCCCGGGTCCGCGCCAAAGCGACGTTGCCACAGGCCATAGCTGAGCACGGCCACGTTGTCTTTGCCCGGGGTCTCCTCCTCGGGCATGAACCCGCGCCCCAGCAAGGGCTGCACGCGCAGCAGCGGCAAAAAGCTCGCCGAGACAATGGCAACCTGAACGCGCTCCGGCTCGCCCGCGCCGGTCAGGTTCGCGTTCCAGCGATTGTAGGCCGCCATCTGCTCGAAGCCGGTTTGCTGATCGCGATGGTCTATGAAGTTCGCCAGCGAGAAGGCAAAGCGGTCAAAGCCCTGTTGCGCGTTGGCCTCGTAGATCTGCACCAACCGCTCCGGCTCCGCGTAAGGCAAGGGGCGCAGCAGAACCGCATTGACCACACTGAAAAGCGCCGTGTTGACGCCAATTCCCAGCGCCAATGTCAGCACGGCGATAAAAGTAAAGCCCGGATGCTTCAGCAGCATTCGCACGCCGTAGCGCACGTCTTGCCACAATATCTCCGCGAAGCCGCCACCTCTCACCTCGTAGCCCATCTCTTTGATCCGCGTAAGCCGCCCGAACCGCCTCTCGGCCTCCCGCCTCGCATCCTCAGGTGACATGCCACGGCGGACGTTCTCCTCGGCGCGCATGTCGAGGTGGAAGCGCATCTCCTCATCGATCTCGCGATGAACGGCATCGCTATCAAGCAAAGCTCGAATCCTATCCCGAAAAGCCTTCCACGAAGCCATGCCCCTTCCTCCCTCTCAGGTGGCTTGCAGTACTTTGGCGACGGCCGTCGTCAGGTGCTCCCACTGCGACTCCTCGACGGCAAGCTGCTTCCGACCCTGCCGCGTCAACTTGTAGAAGCGCGCCCGCCGGTTATTATCCGAAACCCCCCACTCGCTCTCAATCCAGCCTTTTTGCTCAATGCGGTAGACGGCCGGATAGAGTGTCCCCTCTTCAATCTGGAGCATGTCTTCGGCGAGTTGCTGGATGCGCTGGCCGATGCCGTAGCCGTGCATCGGCCCGAGTGAGAGGGCCTTCAAGACGAGCAGGTCGAGCGTGCCTTGTGGCAGGTCTGGCTTCTGTTTCACCACAGATGATCCTCCTCTTTGCTTCTGGGGGAGTATAGTCGCACATCTCCCCTAGAAGGACAAGGGTAAATCCCGGAAGGATGTCGTGGAGAAAAAGTTACGAAACTTCTGGCCGTTACGTGGCGCGGATTGCGCTCGCCGCGTCTCGGCCTGGAGATCCGATCGCAGGGACTGCTTATCACAAGATTCGCATTGACCAAACAACTTAATCAGGCGCTTACAGCTCTCCGAGATGAAGAAAAGATCCCTCGGCTGAACAGTTCGTTTTCCCAAGAGCTGCTCCTTAAAGCGGCCGTTGAAGAATGAAGCGGTACCCACCGCTACTTACGAAACTTTGTTTCAAAGATGAGGAGAACGGGAGGATCGCGATCAAGCTGCATGGTTACAACACAAAAGTGCTGCGCTTTTGATAATTGCTCAGAAGCTCATAAACCGAAAATTACTGTTTGGCTTGCAGCTTCAGATGAACCACTACCTCAGAATTTCCTGGGGGAATAGTGACCTGTCCGGAAGCGTTGGCATAACTGGAGGACCAGGCTCCGTCAATTGACACCCGCGAAATATTATTGACGAACACTGGAAGATTGAAGAGTGTTTTTGCCGTTGGGAGGTCACCGGACAGCTGTAGTTTTATAGTCTTGCCGCGGGTATTTATCTTGAAATTAAGTCTGCGTCCGCTGTTAATTCTTATGTTTCTCCATTCAATAGCGCTGCCTTCAAATAACCAACTGTTTGGAATGCCTCGACCAATTATTACCAAACCCGTGCTATCGACCGCGACATTGATTTCCAGAAGTGCTTGTTTGGTGAAACTCAAGCCCCATACTTCGTAATCGGCCGCCGGACTTGTCCAATCACCGCCAGACAAACCCCGATCAAAACTTTCTCCCCATTGATACGGCGCGCTCTGGTTGCGCAGGAGCCAATCGATACTTTCCGCAGCGATTATGCGATGCCTTTCGGAAAACAGGGTCTGCAATCCCATTCCGGCGTTATACACCGTCCCATATTCATGTCCCCACCATGCACCCCAGCTACCCTTCGGTATGTTGTGCTTGCTTTCATTTCTCATGTTGAGGGCATGCTCGATAGACCTATCGAATTTATCTTTCCAGGTACCACCCAGGTCGAAACCCTTTAGATGCGCATTCCAGGGGAAAGCGCTCATCATCAAGCTGGTCCCTAACCAGTTGCCGGTGTATCCCAGGTTCCAAAATTGGGTGTCTAGGAAGGTCGCCATGTACCAGTCAACGCCTCTCCTCTTCATGGACGCCTCCAACGCGCCATTAAGACTGTGATTAAGGTCTTTCATTTCCGCTTCGGCCCAGGCTCCCTCTGAATCGTCGCCAAGCTGTTCACACAGGTACTTATATGCCGCCAAACCGTGCAAAGAAACCAAGTTATCGACCAGCAAATATTGTTTTTCCCCGTCAAGCGAAGTTGACTTGTCCATGATGCCGTAGAAACCAAGGCTTTTGGCCTCATCAGTCAACTGCGCTTGTCTGTGCTCGCGAATCCTATGCGCTGCTGAACGTATAGATTCCTTCACTGGCTTGGTGAAGTAACTTATGTCTCCGGACAGCTGGAGGTAAAGCGCATATGGGATAATAAACTTGGGGATGGCGTCTAGGTAGTCCTGCTCCAGTGCGTGGCCCAGTCTCTGATAGGTCGGACTCTTGATGATCTCCTTCGCAGGAATGAAATCTCCTTCTCGAATAAACTGCTCAACCATGTTGGGGATGTCATGAGAAAATGTTCGGTCATAAGAATAAAATTTGTTTGGCGGGCCGGCCGCTGCGCGCAATTCAAAATTATCGTTGACCTTAACGAGGCTTTCCCACAACACAATTTGCAACGCCTTGTACATGTCGACCAGATTTCGATCAGGCAATATGACTGGATGGGCCAATTTACTGATGCGATTGTTGTAGTGGCGCGCCATGGCGGCATAATTCGCCTCAAAACTACCGGCGGCTGACAACCTTTGAGATGAAGCCTCTCCCGAAGCGAGCGTTACAAAATCCAATTGGTGCATTCCGCCCGCTAGAAGATTCACTTCGTAGATAGCAGAATCGCCAGTACTCGATTTTGGCTTGTCCGAGAGAGGTATCTCGCGGTCGGGGCCGGCATTTATCTTGAGCTGAGCGGTAACTCGCTCGTTACCTCCGTTTGTCAAGATGACGCGCGAGTAAACCGCGGTTGCAGTGTCCTGGAGAATGCGATTTGCGAAGTGTTGAATCCTTACTCGGATCGGCCCGGCCTGCCATTCCGAGATGGGGGATGGGAGGTATCCTTCGGCCAAATAACTTTTGATTTTTTCCTTTCGGTCCGGTGCAAACTCATTCGGAAAATAGTCCTGGCCTTCGATCGCTACAACATACTGAATCGGGTAGGCCTTCCCAGGCGAAAGAGAGCCGCCCATAAAAGACCAGGACTTTGGGTGATCACTCTCCCAACCAAAATAGAGCCAGTGATAGTTGTTAATTTTGTAGGCCAGTGGTCTATGAAGCTCTGGATTGTAGCCAAAGCTGGCAAACTTCTTTGGATCGGTATAACCATACCAGGGATTGTTGGGTATATGCCCCTCTGACGCCGCCGTGGTCGATGAGACAACTGTTGTTAGAATTACTGCGATTGAAAAAACCTTTGACGCAAGTCGCCTATACATTTTCACCTCGGTTTCTGCTTCCGATCGGGCGCACCGGTTTACTCTTCTTGTTTTTGTTCCGATCCTAAATCACATTTCATTCTGGGCCTGAATATATAGTTGAGAAACCGGAATTAGTTTCTAATTACGTCTAACTCACTTTCGCCGAGTGGCTCAAGAGTAAATTCGACATTGGATTCTCCGATCGTGACCACATGCCTTCCTTCTGAATAGACATACTCAACCGGAACAAATCCGTCATTCACTGATACTAAGAAGGAACTCGTTCCGTCATCTTCGAATAGCGAAACAAGTAAATTAATCTTTTCTACTTTTACTTCATCGACAAAATTCATTTTCGGACCCATCGGTATCAGCCCCCCCTCTCGAATGAAAAGAGGGAGCCTCTCAATATCTGGCGTCAAATCAATCCACCGGTTCCCATGCAGCCTTTCGCGAGTCCACCAATCAGTCCAAACTCCTTTAGGCAAGTAAATTCTCCGGCTCGTTTCATCATTAGTAATGGGTGCAACGAGCAAACTATCGCCAAACAGATATTCGTCACCCAGGTTCCAAACATTTGGATCATCAGGATATTCAATTACCAATGCTCTGAGCATCGGTAGTGAACTGTCGACAGCCATTTTTGCCGCACCATATATGTAAGGTAGTAGACGGTAGCGAAGGTTAATATATTCGCGGCAGATGTGAATCGTTTCGGGAGAAAACTTGTATAGTTCCCGATCGCCGCTTCCATGGATACGACTGTGGGACAAGAACATTCCCACCTGCATCCAGCGAATTAGAAGTTGATCTGTCGTTGGGCCGCAAAATCCCCCTATGTCCTGACTCCAAAATTGAAAGCCTGAGAGTCCTAGCGACAATCCTCCTTGCAGCTGTGGAATAATGTTTTCAAAGTTTGGGCTGTTGTCCCCACCCCAATGCAGCGGATAGCGCTGTCCACCCGCCCAACTAGAACGTGCCCAAACAACCCCATCACCCGTCACTTCGCGAGTTACGTCAAAAACAGCTTTGTTATAAAGGAGTGGATAAAGGTTGTGCATCCGACTGCCGGGAGTGCCGTCGCAATAGACACCATCGGTCGGAGCAGATTCACCGAAATCTGTTTTGATTACTTTCGCGCCGAGGCAAAGCAAACGCCGCAGCGCATCCTGATAGATCTTTACAGCTTCAGGATTCGTGAAGTCTATTACACCGACGATCCCTTGGAACCCTTCGGTAAAGCACAGTCCGAGATCATAGATCGAACCATCAGCACACTTTACGAATCCTCCGACGGAGGCCAAGCGGTCAAAGAGGTTCGACCCTCCGGGGATGTAAGGCAATTGCCAGAGTGAGACTTTAAAACCGAGGTCCGAGAGTTTCCGGAAGTATCCTTCTGGATCAGGAAAACGCTTAGTATCAAACTCCAAATCGCAGTACCAGTCTTTTTTGAACCAGTGTGTGTCCAAATGGATGACATCGCAGGGTATTCTCTCCTTTCTCAACTTTGCAGCTATCTCCAGCGTCTCGTCTGCAGATGAGTAACTGATCTTGCTTTGCCAGTAACCAAAGGTCCATTTGGGCGGCAACACACCCTTACCCGTTATATCTGTATAGCTGGATAGGATCTGCTTAACGTCCCCCGTAAATATATAATAGTCGAGGAAGTTATCTTCTACGGCCACCTGGACGTCAGTGGCACTCATACTGCCGAGCCAGTAGCTCATAGAGCTGCTGTGGTTGAAAAAGACTCCGTAACGCTTGTTGCTTACGTAGAAGGGGACACTCTTATACGAGCGTGGTGATGTCACCCCCAGGGCGTCGGCTAAATGCAGGTCAATAGTCTGGCCTACCTTATTAAGCTTGATGAACTTTTCTCCTAGTCCATAGATGCATTCGTCGTCGCGCAGATCAAAATTCTCCACTGCAATCGCTCTACTGTTTCCAACATTGCGGCAAATTCCAGTGTTATAAGAATCCCATCGAAAAAAGTTGTTCTTCTCCGCCCCTCCGATGCCACAAAGCTTTCGACCGTCCATATCAAGTATGACTATGCGGAAAGGCTTCAAGGTTACGGCTATCCTTAACTTCGCAGTCCGAATAGTTACTTCCTGACATTCCTGGAAAACGGGATTCCCGCTGACGATTGCGTCCACAGACCCGGCAACAGGAGTATTCGACTGCTCGGGTTCGATAAGTGACCTTGAAGTTTCGCGTAAATCAAACTCGCAAGTGATTGGAACGGCAACAACTCCAATAATCATGGGAGTATTGTTTTCAGGAACGGCGTCACCTTCGGAATAACGCACCCGCAGAACACTGTCAGACAAAAGATCGATTCGCAGTCTCCCTTCGATCGCCCGGCCTTCATCCGCTGACGAAATCTGCAACAACATGGCAGAATCTGCCGAAGAGAGTGGCTTCCATATTGCAGACATAGCTGTGGTTTTCAGTAGAAGCGCTGCCTTCTCGACAGAAAACACTTCACAGCTGGTGACCGAGGCCCGGACAATCTCCCGAGTCTCTAAGAGTCTCGTCATCATGACTAGATTGAACCGTAATTCACTGTTTCACGATCGGAAAGGTTTTGCCACCCTCGCTTCGCCAGTTAGTCAACGTTTGGATGGGAATGGTTCGCATGCCGGCCATCCCGTTTCCAGTGTAGAACACGTATCCGATCCCATCCTTCACCAACATTCTGGGCCACCCGACCCAATTGCTGTCGAACTGATCCGGACCTATTCCTAGTCCGGGCAGCGCCGGATTTCTTGGATAGTATTCCCATTTGATCAGGTCCTTTGAACGAGCGAGCCCGACTGTATCCCACCAGCCATGTTGATTACCCGTTGGTGGCTGCCAATGATTACAGCCCTCATACCAGAGATACCAGGTATCGCCTATTTTGTTCAGAGATCGCGGGCGAATGTGCACGGCATCCCAGTCATTGAGCGTCTCGGGCTTGAACACGGGATTGCGTTTATCCGCTCGCCAATGAATCAGATCGTCGCTGTACAGCAGATAGCCGCGGTCGCCGTCGCCTGGACCGGTTGGTGGCTTAATTGTGAAGCCAGCGTAGAAAAGAATATAGCGGTAATCAGGGTTGTCGGCCCTCACAAGGTCAAACTCATGCGCTGGACCCGGGTGCTTATAAACCGGATTTTCTGGACTAAGCTCAAAAGGTCCCAAAGGATCGTTTGCGGTAGCCAAGAAGAAGCCTTTCCACTCCGGAAACTTCTGCGCGGAGAACATGACGGCAATCTTCCCTTCGGGTGTGGAGACAGCTCCATTGACGTATAAATTGTCGAAAGGTAGTTGGGTATAGCTGATTAGTGGTTCGGGATGAACTCTCCAATTGGTCAAGTCCCTACTGATTGCCACGCCTACTGTCCTGCGCGATCCACCTTCCTGATCACCTTTCATTGAAGCCATTAAATACATGTAATACTGCCCCTTGTGTTCGAGAATCGCACCCGGAATGAGGTGATCTTCATAGAAGCTACCCGCTGGTCCCGGGGTTATCAGGGCTTTGCCAGCTTGCTGTAGCCAGGGAAGTGTAGTTACCGATGATACAACTTTGCAGTCGTTGGAGGTCTCAACGCCGACTTCGTTTTCCCTCGGTTCAAACTGCTTCTCCCACTCGCCCAGTGGACCACGAATCCATCCCGTTCCTTTATTTACCCAGAAGCGAAAGAAGTTGCCTTTCTTGAGAACTCTTATGGACCATTTGCGAGTTGTGGTGCCAGGATAATTTTTCCAAACATCTAGCTTGTTAGCATCTTGTCGCACGATCTTAAAGCCATGTTCAGACACGTCCAGGTAGGCTCTTTTTTCCGAAGCAGCAGTCCCACTAAAGTAAACCTTCGTTGTGGCTTTCGAATTAGTACAACTGACTAACAGCTTAGCTTCGTAGTTTCCCGAAACCCTTACAAAGTTCTCCTTCACATTGCGAGACACTTTCTTTTTTAAAGAAGCAGGTTGCGATAGAAGGTTGTTGTTGCTTGAGAGCAAAAGAAAAGCTGAAATTAGCAACACTAGACGCGAGGTAAAGCAATGGTGAATTATCATTCTTTCTCCTGATTCTTAATGGACTCGAGCGGATCCAGTTTTGGTTTCTCTGTTCAACGCAAATTGTGTTTGATTATTTGAGAGCCTTGAGAACGTTTAAAGGAATCTTTATCAGTGCTGTTGACGCATGATGTCTGGGTTTGAGGAAGTCATAGCCGCCCGCCGAGTAGTAGATGTATGCGTACTCTCCCTCAACGATCATTCTGGGCCAGCCTGTCCAGATCGTATCAATACGGTCTTCGGGTTGCCCGGGTATGAATGGGTTGAGCGAAAATCGGGTCCAGTGGACCAAGTCAGTTGACTTCGCTAATCCTATAGAATCCCACCAGCGCTCCGGCATGCCTGTCTCTCGACCACTATCTCGATTAGCGCCCTCATAGACTAAGTACCAGGTCTTGCCAACTCTCACCACCGACCTGGCCCTTACATGTTCACCATCCCACGCGCCTGGAGAACCAACAAAGATTGGGTTGGCCTTATGATTCCATTGATAAAGATCTTTACTTGTTGAATAAAAAATCTTATCGCCGCTCGTAAACACCGTTCTAAAATAATAGTAAGTGTCATCCACTCTAGTTAGGTGACCCTCATGCATTGCCACACTTGCAGGAATAACCGGATTCTTTACATCCTTCGTAAAAGGCCCCTCCGGATCATCGGCATAAGCATAACCCTGCCCTCCCCATCCCAGGTTCTTTGCTGTCTGTCCATACCCCGCGTACTGGATAACGAATCGTTTCGAATTCCCTTCTCGCAGAACGAGCGCGCCGTTCGCAAATACGGAGATGCCGTCCCACGCACCACTATCTGCTTCAAGAACGAATTTGCCGCCATTGCCCCAGTCCCAGTTGATCAGGTTCCTACTCTTGACAACGCCGATTCTGATGGCGCCGCCGCTCTCCTGATCGTCTGCCTTCGTATCACTCCCGTTGACGTACATGTAGTAGTAGCCTTTGCTGTCGCGATACGCCTTCCCATTGCTGACCTCCAGGACTGCTCCTGGAAAACACTGCGATTCATTCCATGACCCCTTTACGTCCGAGTAAGAAACAACTGGAAGCGTTGCGGACTCAAAAGCAGATGCTATGGACTCGAATTTAATCTGGCGACCGGTGAGGTTTCCATCGACGGCCTCAAATCCTACGTAGCCTGAGGCCGGTTCGATAGCCGAATAAGAATTCCAGAAGAACTTTCCCGGGACCGAGTAATAAACATCTCCTGACGGGTGGGCAGCCCAGGTGACCCAGTCCTTCTGGTTGTCGATGTTTAAGAAGTAATAGATGCCTCGCTTCATCAACTTCACTGTCCAGGGCCCGGGCGAAGGTCGATACGCTTCCTCTCTAAGGTATGTCTCATACCCTCTTGTCGTCCTATTCAGGGATAGGTTCTGCGGTCTTATCGTGTAGTAACTACGATTTTTCCGCGTCCTGTCTGACGCAAAGAAGATACGTAACTCCTTAGCCCCCCGAAGCTCCAGGTGCGCAGTCAATATGTAATCACCAGTAACTTCCGAATCCGACAAGATCAGTTGCCGTCCGTCTCTTACCATGTGAACTGGTCGTTGGATTTTTCTCGTTGATTTGGCGGCTGAAAGAGTCTTTTTTATTGTGTTGATTTTGGACCACCCCAGCCCACCCTCGCCGTCATTGCTCCAACGAGGTTCTCGATCCCTGGTCACCAAATCCGACGTACCAGAGTTGAGATCACCTTTCGGCAAGTAACCAGTACACCACTCATAGTAGGCTCGATCATTCAGCGTCACCTGGCTAAGAACGATGGAATACAACTTACCCGCCTGCAAATTGCCAAATGATATGGGTACTGTTGTCGTAGTCCAGGAGCTGTTTATTAGGGCAGCAGGCACGACCGCGGACGCGAGGGGTCTGCTGCTAACACGGGCTGGCCTTTGGTAGGCCGTTTCATATAGCTTGACTGTTACGTCCGAATGGCCGACTCCTCCCGCCTTCCTCAGCTTCAACGTTACGCTCTTGAGCAGGTTCCCCTGGCGGGCAACAAACGTTTGATACCTCATAGTGTTTGTCGAGTTTCTTCCAAAGGCGGCCCCGGCCCGGCCTGAATGAGATAGATCAATTACAACTTCCGTCTTACTACTCAAATGCCGGTCAATTGCATTCGCTGTTATTGACGCTGCTGCAACAGAAAGCAAGATCGTTCCTGAAAGTTTTGCCAACCTCAAAGCTCTATCTACTCCTAATTGTTTTCAGCATATTTGTTTGGGCCACCAACGTTCTTTCAGCGCACAACGAGCAGAATTTCGAATAAGTTACTCACCATCTAAAGCCCAAAAGAGAACTTATTCTCGGATGTTGGTGTGTAGTTTTTTAGTCATCGTCAGGCTCAACATTTTTTAGAACCAAGTTAAAAAGAACCTTATCTATACGAGGCGATCTCCCGACGCGCGGGAGAAGAAATGAGCTCGGCGCAAATCAAAAATAAGATTCAGTTTCTCTCCAACAGTCGGCAGCTCGTCAGACAACACTCTCATCACCAACGAATCTGATCCCGCCGTCAAGTATACAAACGCCTCGTTGCCCATGGGTTCCACCACTTCCACAGTGCCGGTGACTTTGACCACCGAATCCGTCAGTGGCACGGCGTGAAGGTCTTCGGGCCTTAGCCCCAACACAACCTCTTGACTTGCGATATCACGCACGCGTCTGAAATGTTCTTCAGAAACAGGCAGCTTGAGCAGACCGTTGGTAAAGACAAGGCCTTCGCCTTGCCCCAGCACCAGACGACCCTCGATGAAGTTCATTCCGGGGCTGCCGATGAAGCTCGCAACAAACGTATTTGCAGGCTGGTTGTAGAGATTCAATGGGATGTCGACTTGCTGTACGCGCCCTTCCTTCATCAGGACAATGCGGTCAGCCATGGTCATAGCCTCTACCTGATCGTGAGTCACATAGACCATTGTGGCTTCAAGACGAGAATGCAATTTGCTTATCTCAGCGCGCATTTGTAGGCGCAGCTTCGCGTCCAGGTTCGAAAGCGGCTCGTCGAAAAGAAAAACTTTCGGGCGGCGTACAATCGCCCGGCCAACTGCTACGCGCTGTCGCTGCCCACCAGATAAGGATTTAGGTTTTCGATCGAGCAGGGCCAGGATTCCAAGGATCTCCGCAGCCTCGCGGACACGCGTCTCGATCTCCCTCTTGGGATATTTTCTAAGCTTTAGGCCGAAAGCCATGTTGTCAAAAACGGTCATGTGTGGATAAAGCGCATAGTTCTGAAAGACCATTGCGATGTCGCGATTCCCAGGAGGAAGGTCGTTGACCAGAAGCCCATCAATGTAGATCTCACCGCTAGAGACTTCTTCGAGGCCGGCAATCATCCTTAGTGTTGTTGATTTGCCGCATCCGGAAGGTCCGACTAAAACAACCAACTCTTTATCGTGGACGTGCAAGCTCAACTTTTCGACGCCTGTGATTCCGTTCTCAAACGTTTTGGAAACATTCTTGAGGACTACATCAGCCATCGATTGCACTCCACACAATTTTCTTACAGATTACGCAGTTTGAGCAGATTCAAAAATAAGCAATGAACCAGAAGCATTGATTGATGATATGAACACTCTATGTGGTGCGCCCGAGATCTCACCTCTCAGAGATTCGCTCCCCTATTTAACTGCTCCGCGTGTCAGACCTTGAACGATCGCTTTGTTTGCAAAAATCACGAGGATGATTACCGGTATCACCATCGCCACCCCAAGAGCACTAACCAGGTTCCATGGTTTGCCCCAGGGAGTTTGCGCCACAAATATTTCAGTGATTGCCACGCTTAACGTTTTCGATCTGGGCGTCACAGAGAAAGCGAGTGGATATAAGAGATTATTCCAGGCGTTGACGAAGTTGATGATTCCCATTGTAGCCAAAGCCGGCCAGGTCACGGGAACAACGATTTTCCAGAGTATGCGGGGTAACGAGGCGCCGTCGATTCGCGCGGCTTCTTCAATCTCGTAAGGCACCTGCTTGATGAAGGCGATTAGCATCCATACGCTAAACGGAACTAGCACACTCCCCATCACCAAGGTCAGTCCGGCCAGGGAATCCAGTAGACTCAGCTTAGATAGAATTTGATACAGCGGAATTACTGTAGCGATCTCCGGAAGAGACATTGAAAGTAGCAATAACCACAACAAGAACTCGCTGCCCGGAAAAGTGATTCGAGCGAACGCATAAGCCGCCAAAAACCCGACAACAACCGAGACGATAGAAGTGGCCGTCGCAAAAATAAGCGAGTTGAGCAAGTAGCGATAAAAAGGCACCTGTTCAACAAGGGCGTTGAAGTTAGAGAGAGTGGGGGTAGGGAGGTGAACTGGGGGAAGGGCGAACAGCTGTTCCGGTGTTGAGACTGCCGACTTGAGAAGCCAGTAAAACGGCAGCAAAACAATGGCCGTGAAGATAGCAAGCCACAGATATCTGACTGGGTTCGCGCCTTGAAAGGATTTAAGCCTTATCATATCCCTCCCGTGTCTGGCCTACAGCAAACTCAAGCTAATAATGCGCACCACAACCCCGCAAACGTAGCAGCGTGGTTGCCGGGGTGAAACGCGTTTCGCTGACGCTACAAACGCTCAACTGCTACAAATATGTGGCTGCCAGCCTGATGCCAACCTAGGCGGAAACATCAAACCTACGAAACAGGGCCAGACCGATAATGCCAACCACAGCCACTAATACTAAAAGAACCATGCTAATTGCCGAGGCGAATCCAAACTTAAAAAACAGTAGACCCTCCTGGTAGATCCGTAGCGCCAAAACTGAGGTCGCAACCCCCGGCCCTCCACTCGTAAGGCCATAGATCAGATCGAAACTGGCGAGTTGGAACACGAGGAAAAACACTCCCATCGTGACCATCAGTGGCCTCATCATCGGAAGAGTAATTGAACGGAAGCGCCGCCAGGATGTCGCGCCATCTACCCTGGCCGCCTCGTACAACTCTTCCGGAACACCTTGAAGTGCGGCAAGAAAAACTACCGCCATAAACGGTGCATTCTTCCAAACATTGACCAGAATAAGAGAGAGCCGGGCGCCGAACGGTGAGATCAAAGGCACCACGCGTTCTCCACTGACTAAGTAGGCCCAGTGGGACAGCGGCCCGAACTGATCATCCAGGAGCCAACGAAAAGCGTATGCCGCAACAATAGTTGGAATTGCCCAGGGAATCAGATTGATCATTCGAGCGAACTGCCGACCGCGAAAAGTGGCGTTCAGCAATAGCGCGATTCCGAGTCCAAACGCCAGCTCGAGAATTGTCGAAGCAATTACAAAAATGATCGTGTAACTAATGGCACTCTGCACACCGAAGTTGTAGAGCATGAGAGGGTAGTTTCTCCATCCCACAAATCTATTTGTGCCACTTATTAAATTCAAATTCGTAAAGCTAAGGTAAAGGCTCGTTCCTATCGGGTACGCGGCGGTAAGAAGGCGAAGGAAAATCGCCGGCGCGACAAGGACCAGAAAGGTTGCGTACTTCCATTGAGTCTGGTGGCTTAAAAACAGACGCGTTTGCCGGGCTTTTTGCTTACGCGTTTTTGGTCTCATCGTTCTACGAAACATCTCTTCGCATCCTACATAAGACCAAACGACGGGACCGGTTACAGATGCGCTAAACGTTCCCGAGCCTGACTCAGCGCGCCAGAAAGATTCACCTGGTTGGTCAAAAAAGCCGAAGCTGCATCTTCAATAATTGCTGTAGCTTCAACGAAATTAGGGTGAAAAGGCCTAGTGCTGACAACGCCAGCGTCGGTGTACATCTTGAGGTACTTCGCGGTTTCCTTGTCGCCTGCTGCGCCTAGTACCGAATGGCGGGCACTTAAAAACCAGGTGCTGTAGGAGACCATCTGTGAGGCATTTCTCTTGTCGACCAAAAATTTGAGCAACTCTTTTGCCTCTGAAAGATTCGGAGCGGTTTTAGGAATTCCGTAGCCCCAACCGGTTGCGTAAGTGCTTTCGGCTTTTCCACCAGAACCAACCGGTGGAAGCGCAAGTCCGACTTTTTCTGCGCTGTACCATCCGGTTTTGGCGCGCGAGACATCGTAGAAGAATGGGTGCTGACGCATGAAAGCAACTCTATCAGCCAGATAGTCTGCGTTTTGTTGATCGTATCCTTTTTGCAGCGATGCAGGGTTGAGAACCTTATTTTTGTACATCAGATCGTAGATGTACTCGAGTGCGATACTGAAAGGTTCAGCGACCTCGAAGGGATTACCACCTGCCTGTTTGGTGACCCAAGCGATGTACACATTCAGCAATCCTCCTTGGACCATCCCTTCCTCGGATGCCCAAACCCCTTTTGCTTCATCCGTGAAGACTTCTCCGAGCGCCTTTACATCAGACCACGACGTCGGAACTGCCAGACCCTTGTTTTCAAACCAATCTTTCCTGTACCACCAGTAAGAAGGTTCAAAATTATGGTGGATTCGGAATGTCTCACCGTTGTGTCGCCCCCACACTTCTGTCATGTCAAGCATGGGTCGGGGAAAGTCTGCCCAAAAATCAGTCGGTAAAAGGTCGTCCAGGCCAAGTAGCCAACCAGGACGCGAGAGTGCTACCGCGGCCTCGTCTTCAAAATCAATTACGTCATAAGGACTAGTGCCAGCATAGATCCCGCTAATCATCTGGGTGATGAACTCGTTGGTTGAAGTGGGCCTGACAAGAACTTCCGCTTCAATTCCGGTCTGCCTGGTGAAACCGAGGTCCGAGATCAAGCGCTTTGTCGCGTTTGAAGCATAGCCATTAACTGCAATCTTGACGTTGCGCTTTTTTGGGTCACGAGAGGATCTATTGCAGGCAACGAGGGTTTCAGCCAATACCGCTGTTGCAGCCGATTCAAGGAACCGACGTCGCGTTATGGAGTTCCGACCCATCTATCGCAATCCAGTCCTAGCCGTTAAACGATCGCTTGAATAGGTTTACTGCTAGGCCAAGCTTCCATTTCTCGCAGCTGTAGCCCCCTCCCACACAATGCATTCAGCAACTTAGAAGATATATTTAAGTGCGAGCACTATGTTGCGCGGTGCCCGGACTCCTCGTTCCGAGAAGCCTGGATTGGTAGCTTGGAATTTACCGAAGCCCGGAAAGAATATGACGTGACCGGGAACTTCGAATTGCGCATGATTGAAGGCATTAAAAAAGTCGGCGCGAAGCTCAAGCCGGTGAGACTCTCTGAAGTTGAAATCCTTAAGAACAGAAATATCCCAATTGTTAATCCCTGCTCCCCTGAAATGGTTGAACGGTACGGGATCGCCTTCAACGCCTCCCTGCCCAGGGGATTGGAAGAGGGCTGGATCGAAGAAGAATCCAGTCGAACGAAAATCCATTCGCCTGAGATCTTGCCCACGGCCCGGCCTAAATCGCGCGGCGCCAAACGAGTTCAAGTCAACGACGGGCCCTGACTGGAAGACGGTTATCCAACTCAGTTGCCACCCACCCACGAGTTGATTCAGCGCTCCACGTGCGTCGCGGGCGAATCGTTTGCCGCGTCCAAACGGCAATTCATAGAGCCCACTTAAGACGAAGCGGTGCGGGACGTCTATGACTGACAGCTTCTTTGGATTTCGTCGAAAGTCTCTCAAGGGTTCTATGTAGGTCGATCCTAGGAAAATGTCGTTCGAAAGCGAGTCGAATCCGACGGATAGGTTCTTGGACCAGGTATAAGAAGCGAGGAATTGCAAGCCGCGGGAAAGCCTCCTATCAACCTCCACGTACCCTGCATTGTAGTTATTTGAGCCGCTAGTGGCAGCCATTATGACGCCGCCAAAGTTGCGCCAAGTCGTGCGTATTGGTAATCCTTCCGAATCGAGAAGGCATGGATCCACCGTGCAGGGATTCTGGTTCTCAAAATTTGTCAGGTTCCGCCCGCCTTTGAACATGTAGCCAACTTCAACTGTCAGGTTGTGGCTAAACGCATGTTGGACTGAGAGGTTCGCATTGACGAAGCTTGGCTGCTTGTTGTTAATATCGAAAAAGAAGTTTGGTGAGAAGCCACGTGCAGTAAAACCGGTTGAGGTTTGTGATGGAGGTGGAAAGATCGTGCTGATGTGAAACCGCGACTGTGTAAAGTTCGACAGGTTCGAGCGGTCTACTAGCGCATCGTTGAGGTTAAATCCGCTGCCAAACGGCGGCTGACTGGGATTAGCAAGGTTATTCTGTTCCCAAAGACCATAGAACAGACCCGCGCCCAGGCGAACCACAGTGTTATCTGTCCACTTGTACGCCAAACTGGCACGCGGTCCAAAATTATTTCGGTCAGGCCGAATTCCTCCCCGACGAATGGCTCGCATTCCAGGGAACGGATTGGTAATGGGGTCGAATGTACCACCGAACGTTCCGTCATTGACTAGGCAGCCATCAGGACAGAGCGGTGCACCTACCACGAAGGATTGGCGACCATACTTGTCGGCAATCGGCGATTGATAATCCCATCGCAAACCCAGAGTCGCGTTCAGCCGGGTATTTATCTGGAAATTGTCTTGGGCATACCAACTGAATACTGTGTCGCGGAGGGCAAAAATATTACTTCCCGTGCCAAAATCCACGTTCCGCAGCTGGCCCAAAAGAAAGTCAGCCAGCGCCGAGCCACCACCTGCGGCAGGGCGAAATAGCCCTGCCCTCGCTGGATCAGGCTCGAGTTGAGAAGTAAACGCGCCAGTGGATTGTAGAGTCCCGCCGCCGCCGCCTATCTCACCGATGGTATCCCAACGACGACGCCTAACGTCGATACCAAACTTAAACGAATGAGATCCCCTGGTCCAGGACAAGTTGTCCACTACCTGATAGCTCTGTTGCACCTCGCCGGATCCGGTTGCCGAACCAATTATCTGTGGCATCTCGTTAAAAGTCGGCGTGCCCGTCTCGGATTGGAAAGCCAGGCGCGGAAGAAAATTCAATGAAAGGGGGCGAGTGATTCCTGCGGCTTGCTGCAAGTTTTGTTCGGACAGGCTTTTTGATGGGGTATTGGTCGAGCGCTGCCGCGCATATCCAGCCCGCAGTTCATTCACAATGTTTTGATTGAAAACGTGAGTCCAAGTCTGGCCTATGATCTGATTGCGGAGACTACCGCTGCTGGAGGCGGCTGAAACGATCTGTTCATTCTCGGATCGTGGATCTGTAAAGCTGTAACGAGTTGCAAGCAAATCACCTGAGGCGAAGTTGTGATCGATTTTAAGGGAGAGCTGATCGACGGGTTGATTTCGCGAGAGCGCTTTAAGAATGTTGTTGCCTCCTGGAACCAGCAAGCTGGACACGGGCGCTCCGTAAAGGGCATACAGGGATTTTGCAATGGAAGAAATTCTCTGCGGCGGGATTCTGTTTCCGGGAAAGGGTTGGCGCAGTCCAGTCACCGGGTCCGTAGTGGCCGGATCGTAGATGATAATCAGATTGCCATTGGCGTCCCTGAAGTTGGAAAAATCGCCATTCAAGAGCGCTTCATTCGGCAGATTCGCACCCTGGATTACACTAGAAGGATTTCTGATGCCTTCGTAATTAGCAAAGAAAAAGGTGCGATTTTTAAAGATCGGGCCGCCGACGGCTACTCCGAACTGGTTATGCCTTACCTTGGCCTTTTCATTATCAAAAAAGCCTCTTGCGTTGAGCGCGTCATTGCGAAAGTAGTTATAGACTGAACCATGAAACTGGTTTGTTCCCGATCTAAACTCAACAATGACTTGGCCATCACCCTGTCCGTATTCGGCCGAGTAGTTATTCACCAAAACGGTCAACTCTCCGATGGAATCCAACGACGGCTTCTCCATTGGAATATTCAAACGGCGATTATTCACATTGACGCCACCCATCGTAAAGCTGATACCTTCGCCCCGTCCGCCGGCGATGGTAGGAATATTGGAACCCAAATACTCACTTGCCTGGAGGGTTGCTACACTGCTGGTCTGGCGCTGTACTACTCCAGGCCCAAGCGTCGCTAACCTTAAATAATCGCGGCCTGCCACCGGCAATTCGCGAACAATCCGGCCTTCCACAGTGGTAGCGATCTTTGCCTGCGTTTCCAGTGGTGGCGTTTCTGTGGTTACATCGACGTTATCCGTCACAACTCCGATTTCCAGGCGCACATCCTCACGAATTGAAGATCCGATGGTGATGCGAACATCATTAACGGTAGACGTCTTGAACCCCGGAGCCATAACAGTGATGCGATAAACGCCAATAGGCAAAAGCGACACCGAGTAGGTGCCAGCGCCGCTCGTGGTGGCGGTAGTGGAGACATTGGTGCCCTGGTTGGTGACTTCAACCGTGGCACCGGAGATGACGGCGCCACTCGGGTCGGTGACTGTTCCAGTGACCCGTCCGGTGATGTCCTGAGCCCGTGCATCTGCTCCAAGGCAGAGTAGACTCAAAATACTAAAAAGCAGGGATCGGCTTAGGATGGAGGCTTTTTGCTTCATCTTCCTTCTCTCCTGTCAGTCTTTCAACATCGCATACTCGGGTGGAGGGCCTCTGCGGTTGGACGGTTGGCGCCCTCAGTATTAAAGACCTCGGTCTTCTGGTTACGCCTACAGAACCTGACCCTCTTGGCCGATCGCACTGGAGCGTTTCGTCCGTTCGCAACAGAGCTTGAGGATTTCGCAAAGGCGCATGAACCCCCGGTCACCGCTTGAAATCTTTTTCGTTTAGCCCCGCGTACGACACGAAGAGCCTTTCTCACGGGACTTATGATTCAGGGAATTAGTTTGTTGAATAAATCAACTGATACCATTCTTTAGTTGGTTTTGTCAACAAATTAATCTAGAATCGGCAATAGAATTAAACTCGATCCCTTGCAGCTTCTATGTCAAAAATAAAGAGCTTTCGAGGCGTCAACCACGAGTTAATGCGCCAGCAGAACCTTTCGGGCATTCTGCATCACCTGCACGAAAAGGCGCCAATTTCCCGGGCCGAACTTGCAAAGCTTATAGGTCTAAACAAGGCCACAGTGTCCAGTCTCATAAGCGAACTCATCGACAGTCAATTTGTCTACGAGGTTGGGGTCGACTCGCTTAAGAGAAGTGGCAGGCGATCAGTGTTGCTCAAGATCAATCCGGCGCGGGGTTGCATCGTGAGTGGTGAGATCGGCGCCGATTTTGTTTCAATCATCTGCACCAACTTTGCCGCTGAAATAGTCTGGAGCCACCGAGAGAGAATCAGAAAGAGGACGCGTCAGGCCTCCGTTGTAGAACGAACCCAATCTCTGATGAAAGAAGCGACCGAAATCGGACGCAACAAATGTGGCCAAGTGGTCGGTGTGGTGCTCGGCGCTCCGGGCCTGGTTGATCGTAGAACGGGTGAATTACTCTTTGCTCCGAATCTGGGCTGGAAAAACGTCCCATTAGGTGAGATGCTGCGGCAGTCTTTTTCTACAATGGCCTTTGTCGACAATGAAGCGAACCTTGGGGCCCTTGGCGAGCAATACTTTGGAAAAGCTAAAGGGTACGATGAGGTGCTTTACATAAGTGCAGGCGTTGGATTGGGAGGCGGTGTAGTACACGAGGGGAAATTGATGAAGGGCTCGACAGGCTTTGCTGGTGAATTCGGCCACATGACGATGGATCCCCGGGGCGAACTTTGCGGCTGTGGCAATCGGGGTTGCTGGGAGACTCAGGTAAGCCAGTCGGCGCTCTTCCGACACATTAAAGAAAGTATTGAAACCGGCGCTTCGAGCGTGCTCAATGAAATGGTCAGCCGGAACCCATTAACGGTACCCAAAGTTGTTGAGGCAGCAAGGAATGATGATCATGTTGCCCTCGCAGCACTAAAAAAGGTGGGGCGCGACCTCGGTATTGGAATCGCCTCTTTAGTAAATGCTTTGAATCCTAGGCTCGTTGTTTTCGGAGGCATTTTAAGCCTTGCGGGTGAATTTTTACTTCCTGTTGCGAGAGAAGAGTTGCGTGCGAGAGCGCTGCGTTGGGTTGAAAGTGATATGCAGATTGAATTGTCACGCTTTGGTCTGGACTCTTGTGTGATGGGGGGAGTGGCAAAAGTATACCAGTCAGCTTTATCTGCTCCGGTCAAACTAAACGGTAACAAACTTCACCCGTTAGGCGTGTGATCATTATTTTAAGTTTACTAAGATGTATTAGATAGTTCTTTTTGCATGCTCCGATGATAGCGACTCTGCGTCTACCCGATCGACCATTTCCCCCATTCACCTTAACGGGATAGAGCTCCTAATCTAGACATTGGGCGGATCTACGAGCCAAGTGCGTTAGCAACAAACCAGCTAAATTTGCAGTGATTCGTGGGGTTACCTTTTCTATGCGACTACCACGTTAAATGAGCCTTGTTGAGATGTTGGGATAGGCTTTCGCTAGTGTCACACGGATTTCGAAGTCTCTAGATAGTCGATGCAACGGCATATAGCCAACGGCTTTCGGCCTTTGCAGGGTCCTATGCAGTCGACACCATACCATTAGAAGCGGATTAACATAGGTTTTGTCGGGGCTATGTTCATCTCAGTTAGGTTGTGCGAACTTCTTAATAATTCGCGTACTGGGTGATTTAACGAACACCTTACTAGAAATCGAGCAAACTAATAACTGACACTTCGTTATCCTGTAAAACCAGTCTGCCTCAGCGGTCGTACATTTGGGTAGTACTTTGTACATCGCATGAGCAGGTTAATCCACAGCTTTTCATTTAGTTTCCTCGAAATAGCTCATGTTTGATCAAGTATTTCTATTCAAAGACGGCTAGACGCGGAGAAGAGCCTGATGGCGATACTTACAACTCCCTTTCTCACCGATCTCGATTCTCGAGCAGCTGTAAAGGGTTCCCGTGATCCTCTTGGCATCCAGCGGATTTGGACTCGCCTGGGGCGGCGGGTAGTCGGCAACCTCACGACCGTCAGCAATTCTGTGCGAGACTTCACCACGTTGTTCCTGGGCTACTATTTCGCGGCTCAGCTTGCTGATGAATTGGGTCCTGGAACCGAACTCGCCAGCTTCCTCAAATGGGAGCAGCTGGCTGCTTATGCGCGAGCAACGGCTAACAACGATTTCGATTTCCGCGGCCCCCGTGCGGGCAGCGCGCACGGGGGCCGTCGCGTTGCGCTTTGGCAACCGATGGGGATTACAGCACTTATACCCAGGAGTTAGATTCACGAGCCTTTTGTTTTCAACAGTTACAAAAAAGCCTGACAAAATGGCGTGTTTATGCGTGGATCGTCGGAAACGAGAGCGGCGACACGATTGTAATTAAAGCGCTCAGATTTTTTGGAAACTCATCTGAGTGGTAGCTACATGCATACATCGCGCGCTATTCCGGCCAATCGTCTCCGGTTTCATGCTGCGACCAATCTGTCTTCAGAAACGCAACAAGGAATTGCTTGACGAATTCGTCCTGGCGGGTTTGCGGGATGATTACGCGCACGAGTTTCAAGCGAGTGGCTGGTCTCGAAGTTCGCACTCGTCTTGAGAACTCAGCGTCACGTGTAAAGCAGAGATCGTAATCGGACGCAGCCATTTCATATAGTGTCCCGTTGTCGATTCCCTGTAGTTGCAGAGACTTTACCGAATCGACCTCATGACCTTCTGCTACCAAACCGGCCAGTAACTTGCGAGGCATGTTTTCGTCGAGGAGAATCCTCACGCGGCTGCCGTTTCTTTTTCGTGCGCCAGCTCGCGCAGGGTGCCCTGCACGGCTTCCTCGGTCAAGCTAGGATAAGCATCGACAATCTCAGCAACACTCATTCCACTGGCTAGGCATTCAAGCAAAAAAGCTACTGAGATGCGCGTCCCTTGCACGCGCGGTTTACCACCGAGATGGTCTTTGTCTGAAACGATCCACTTTCCGTCGTTCATGGTTTGTTCTCGATTAAACGAACCTGGGCGCTCTTGAAGCGTCGTATCTGTTTGC